>Ga0207647_10001009_pt1 | contig 21878 bp, 17 predicted proteins | sample KBSCornC2_FD_184295 | JGI IMG/M metagenome (GOLD analysis project Ga0207647, IMG submission 184295) | Corn rhizosphere microbial communities from Kellogg Biological Station, Michigan, USA - C2 (SPAdes) (version 2) | ecosystem: Host-associated > Plants > Roots > Rhizosphere ... | reverse complement strand
CCAGCAGGAATTTCCGGCCGGTCTCATCATAAAGGTAAGGCTGATCGTCCGGGCCCCGGCCGTAGAGGTTGTCCAGGTCAAATCTTGGCGTACGGTAGTCCACCAGGGCATCCGGGTCGTTGTGCTGCTGGAGGCTGCTGGCTGGGTCGAAGGTAAGGTCGTGATCGATGAACTGGCCGAGGTAGGTGTAGCCGGCGCTGATGCCGGTATTTTCCTCGTCATCCCTCGGGTTGTCTGTTTCCGGGGTCTGGGCGCCGGTATCGGTCGAGACCATGGCTGTAGCCAATGCTTCCAGCGCCTCATCCGGGAAATGTGCCTTAGGCAGTGTCCGGAACATCCGGCCGAATTTTCCTTCAAATGAATCCGAGGCCCTGGTAGCATCCAGACCTCTGAGTATCCCATGTTGTTTAACTGGTTTGGTTTGCATGATGATTGTTTTTAATTGGACATGTGTGCTGCATATTAGTAAAGGTGATACCGGCGTTCTTTACCGGGCCGATACCGGCGGTAGATACTGTAGTTGAATGATTTAATGTATTGACTAACAGTTAATTAAAATTAGTCCAGGGTTCCAGGATATTCAAGCGTGTTTTAACGCAATCCACAGGGTGTTTTCACGGTTTTTCTCCACAATGGTGAATAAAGCCTGTACTGCGCGACCTGCGGTTGGTGAATGATACAGAACGGGAAATCATTACGCCGAGCAAGAGAAAAAACTACAAGAAGGAAAAGCGGCAAATGGCCAAACAGGTGCCGCGCGCTAAACGGGGCGCTGAAAAAGCAAAATAGCATTGTGGGAAAGCGTTCAGTTCCACATAGCGGAAGCCAAAATAATGAGCAACCTGTTTCATTCTGAATGAGGCCGCAACTTCATTTTGCGGCTCTGTCTGTGATCGAAGCTGGATCTTATGTTGCTTAATAGGTAACAGGCGCGTGAAATTTAGTAATTCAACGATATGGGCTCAGACAGTATTTTAACGGTAAAAACGAAGGTGATTTAACTGTCATATTTACAGGGTTTTTACGCTTGAATTCATTGACGTGGCTGTTTAGCTTGGTTTTGATTTCCATCTGGCCAAAATCGGTTATCCTAAACACTTTTTACCTTAAATCTAACCATAAAGCAAAAAATCATGAAAGATCAACACGAACTTACTCCGCGGAATCGTGGAGGCCAAATTGTACAACTTAGTACTGAGCAGGACTGCATAAAGTATTTAGGTCAAGATGGATTAGAAAAAATAAATAGTAACATGCCAGGCAAGCAAAAAGTGCAGGACTTTTTGCCATTTTTTATAGAGTATTTAGATACAGACGTCGTAACAATTAATACAGACGTGGTCTACTCGGGGTTACCGCAAGTCATTAAGTGTGATACCATTGTATTTGACGGCGGAAGCATTACTTCTTACGTACAGTTAACGATTAACGCCAGTACCACCGAGTTAAAAAGCCCGAGTAGCAAAAATATGTATCAAATACTGGTAGCAGGGGCGTCTGGCCCGGTAGGCAAAAATGGTCAAAGCGGCGCAACCGGAGCCACCGGTAAAAACGGGCAATCACATTCCGGTTCATCTGGCGACCCGGGACAACCTGGCGGGATAGGTTCGAATGGTACACCGGGTGGTTTGGGACAAAATGGCGCATCTACCCCTGTTGCTACCCTGAGTCTCGGATCAATCCAACTAGATGGCACCGACCTTTTTACCGTTTTTGCCCAAGGAGGGGCCGGGGGAGCTGGCGGCGCGGGTGGAACCGGAGGCACTGGCGGAACGGGCGGAAATGGTGGGAACGCCAGCAGTACTGATTGTAGTCAGTATAATAATGGAGGTGACGGCGGAGATGGCGGAACGGGAGGAAATGGCGGGCAAGGCGGAAATGGTGGAAATGGCAGTACATCAAACGCTACAATGAAAATTACGGTAGCCACTAAGGCGGATATGGATAATCTATCGACCAGCGCAATCGCTGGCAGCGGGGGGGCATTGGGGCCTGGTGGAGCTCAGGGTAGTGGTGGTTCAGGAGGAAGTGGTGGTTCAGGCACAAAACACGGATATTATGGCAGTAACGGGTCTAGCGGTCAAAATGGAAGTCAAGGTGGCAATGGTACGGCGGGATCTAATGGGAGTGTACCGCCGATCTCCGCTAACCCTGCTTAATCATTTCCGCACGATGCCAATAATTTGCTCAGCTATCCCACCAGAAAGATAACATGAAAAATCAGACAGCCCTGGATTTCCGCATTAGTGTAGAATACAGGCGTATTTCGTCGGTCGAAGAGGCTAAAAACTTTTTCGGCCCTATTTCTGTCAAAGAACGTGCCTGGCGTGGCGATGTTTATTTCAATGCCTTACTTAAATCCGCGCGTTCACGCTTAGGCATAGGGGAACATGATCGGGCGGAGGCTTATATTTTCGGGAATGGCAATTATCCTATCCGGGATGAACAGGCTCATCTGAATCATTTTCCTGTATCGGTAAAAGTGATGAAAGTAGATGCTCTTTTCATTGCTCCTGGTGAGGTTGTTGATCTGACTGCTTATGCCGATGAGTTTCCCTGGCCAATTGGTGAGGAGGAGATTTATTTGCATCTGACAATAAACCGATTGGTGCTAAGTGCCCAAAGTAAGCTCCTGGTAAAAGGCAATGTTTTTATCCTGAATTGCTTAAAAGCAATCGGAAATAATATGGGTGAAGATCAGGCTATTATTGAGCTAGGCAGTTCCAATTCGGTACAACATAGCGTTGCATCGCGTCTCATCCCAATAAAAAGGGTTGAAAATAGGGGCAGTAATGGCATAGATGGCGAACCAATGATGCGAGAGTCTACACCATTGGGTGTACGTATCATCGAAGGCTCTGATTCTTGCAAAGGAAAAAAAGGAGGCGAAGGAAGTAGCGGTATTGATGGCACTATAGGGGCGAATGGCGCTATGCTTTTTCTATCAGATCTTCGGTTTAATGAATTAGAGGGTTTTCTGGAGCAAAGCATTAAACTGAAGGCGGGTGCTGCTCATGGTTTCCCCGGAGGTGACGGGAGTGATGGTGGAGACGGCGGGGATGGTGGAAACGGGGCATCCGGGGAAGTAACGCCATTTGGAATTATCCAGGGTTTTTGCGGGGGGGCTGGCGGTCGTGGTGGCGATGGTGGTAATGGCGGAAGAGGAGGACATGGGGGACTGGCTTGTGACGTTTTTGTATCGGTTCCAGATCAAAAATCCTTTGTATTTCAGGTGGAGACTTTTGCCTCCATTGGAGGCAAAGGCGGGAGTGGTGGCAAAGGAGGAAAAGGTGGTCTGGCAGGTACAAATGGTCAATTGTGTGTGGCCGAAAACATCCAATCGATATCAATCGGCGGAGAGGATGGTATGGATGGATCGAGTGGCTGCGACGGTAAAACGAGATGCGCGCCGAACGTTAATATATATGAGCAACCTGAAACAATAAAACAACAATTAAAAATGATCTTATCATGAACGACTATTTTACCAAACAAGAAGTGTACGATATCCTTGATGAATCCCAAAACAACATAGGGACAGATGTCGTAACGTATAGGATACTTAAATTGGTTGAAACGAAGAACCTAACGGTATCCAACACCTATTCCGTGGTTGTAAAGCACCGTATCCAGGTACGTGGATCGGACTGGCAGCTGGGCGGTGGTTACCAAACATCCGGATTTAATAATTATCCAATGATGGTAAGTGTTAACTCCGGTATAAAAGGGATAAGCGACACCAGTGCTAAGATCAGTCTCAAAAAGATCTTTCCAAAAACAATTAATGCGAGCGTTGAGCAAAGCACTAATCAATCTACAGGGTCTTCAAATTCACAAATGAACCAAAACACAACCGGTTCCAGTTCGTCAAACATCAATACCTTTGGCGTCGACGTTTCGTTTGGTTTTTTCGGTGAGTTACCTGTTGGCTCAATAGGGTTTCAATATTCACATGGCTGGGAGAACTCCCGTTCACAATCAGCCACTGTAGGTCAGGCCAGTTCGACTGACATGCAGGCCACATCCGGAAATCAAATGAGTGTTAAAGATTGGTCTGCCTATGCATCCATACAAAATTTAGATCAATCGAGTCAAAATTTCTTAGGTGAATTTATTCAATGGAATTGGGGGCAAACCTACCCCTGGAACATATTTGACTACAATGAAACGGTTTCAGGCTCTAATATATTAATGCCTGATGATGTTGTGGCCCGGCTCCTGTATTATGGTGCTTCGGATACTGCAGCAACGGAGCAGAATATCCTGTTACCGCCGAGTGATCTTTCTCTTTTCGGGCTGGATTTCACCATGGCAGCAGAATGGCATATCACTTTTCCTGATCTTTTAACGTCCATTGAAACGGTGCAATTTCAGCATGATGTAACCGTAATAAATGGATCGCATTCAATGACCGTACCTGCTAGTGGAGGTCAAGCTGCACTTATAACCTCATTGACAAGTGGGTATCTCAATACGATGACACAAAAAGCGGCAATGGATATCGGTGAATTTGCACTGGTACCATTGCTGGAAGGTCAGCGCAGTGGCATGGGTATCGGTTTTCAAAGCAACCTTTTTGACATACCACCTACAAGTGCTGCGACTGAATTTAAAATACGGTCCAGGGGAAATGATTTATTGATTACAGGTCAAGGATTTGGCTCGGTAATGTCCGCAGAATTCCAGAAGGGGTATTCCGGAACCGGCGCAACTTTAAATATAGGGTTTAAGGTTGTTGACGTGAGTTCGCGGTATGCTTTAATCCTGAAACATTGGATAGGATCCGGCAGTGGAAATGTTGTTTTAGTTTGCAGCATCAACGGCAATCAGACGGTGATCAACGTAGCCGACCAGGAAGGCCAGGGATCTGCCAATAATCTTAGTCAACTGGAGCTAAGGAATTATGACCTCAAATCTCCTAATTTTCACGATTACCTGGTCCTGGGATGGAACGAGATTACAATTCAAATATCGCCGTCTAATCCTGCTGTTGCCTCAGCATACATCATCTCAGCATTGTCATTGGAAGCATAAACGATTATTTGCCTTGGGCAAGAACGACCTAAAGACATAAGCAAATGTTACCGGAATATGATCAAAAGGGCGGGCTTAAGCCCCGTCCAATAAAACGTTCTGCAAGTCAGGAAAGATTAACACGTTCCAGCAGCGTGGATAGGTTCGATGCGCCGCTGGATCATGCTAAAAGAAAAAGGGCTAGGGAAGAAGATGTTAAACTCACCACGGGCGCGATGAAAGATTTTAGCGTCATAGGGGTTTTTTCACGTGAAGCCTTTGAGAATTTTGGCAAAGCCTGGAAGGCGGTAATGAGTTCGGATGCCCTGGGGCGACCTACGAAAGCTTCTAAACGGAGTGCCAAGCCAACCGAACTTTCTGACAGGCTTGGCCGCCTATCCTCCAGCACCGTCACTACGGGTTTTGAAGATCAAGTTCAGGCGTTATTTGAAAACAGAACTGTTCCGCACGTGATCGCGGTGATCGAAGGGAAAAAAGAGCAGGCCTCTTTTTCCCTCAAAACCCGTGTCGAAGACAAACCTGTTGGCCTTAGTTATACCCGAATGACTTTCAGCCAAGGGTTAAATGCGAAGGGTTCAATCGATGATAAACAAAGTATGAGCTTCTATGTTAGGGACGATTTGAAGTCGGCTTATAGTTTTTCCGAAGTAAGCGTCAAACATGGAGATGAAGCCATACGCAGTGTGGCTATAGATTACAAAACTAAAGACGGTAAAATGTACAGATCGCTTGTTGTCCATATTCCCAATCAATTTGTAGGGACGGAAGCGAAAGAATCGACTACCCATCAGGCTTTTGAAGCGTACGCTAAGAGTGCCGCGACACAAAAAAATCCCGTTGTGGTTACAAGCTATTTAGGGGATACAAACTTTCAAAGACCTTATTTCAAAGACTCCGTGCCTTCAATGGCAGGCCACTTGTCAAATGGTGACACCCTAAATCCACGGAGCAGTGGAGCAAAAAAAGATACTCATTTTATGCAAGTTGTTACATTGGGTGAAGATCAGAGCGGACATGGTGTTATGCAACCGGCAACATCGAATTATGTGTTTTTGAAGTCGGATGACGTAAATAGAGAAGCCACGGATCATCCCAGCATGATTGCCATAACGGCCCATGCCAGTGAAATATCGGGGAGAGATCCGGCTGTGTTGCCTGATTACTACCGAACAATTTAAGTTGCTGTTTAAAGTGCTGATCGGCTTTGCAGGCAATGTACCATATAGATTTCGATCCTTTCCATTTCTTGTCGCATTAGGATAAGTAAAATCGCAAGAAAGAAACGACTTTGCTATTTAGGTGAAATATCAAATGCTTGCTGTGTTTTATAACTGGCAATGACCGGCTTCATGTTGAGCAACTTTAATCGAAGCCCTCGTTGAAAAACTCAGGCAGCGTCATATCGAAGGCCCGGACGATCTTAAGCAGGCTGAGGAAGGTCAGGTTTTCACCGCGTTCATACCCCCCATACTGTGAACGCGAAAAATCGTGCTGGTAAGCGAACAGCTCATAGCTGGTATACCCCTTTTGTTCACGCAGGAATTTGATCCTGGCGCCCAGTTTCTTCATCATTTCACCGGCCAGATCTTCAGGAATATCGCTCTTCCTTGTTTTCCTCATGCCGTAAAATAAATCAATCAGCCACATTTATGGTACCGCTTAAAAAGAACCTATTTAAAAGAACCATTTATAACAGGCTTTTAGATTGTTTTTGTAACTTTATAAAGATTACGAATCAGTTATAAATAAACATATCATTATAGTGCAGGAAAATCAGGAATTGTTGTGCCGCCCGATAGTCCATCTGGATTTCAGCAGCGATTTTAAGGCAAGGAGCAGGGAGTTGGGTTTTGATACCCTGGAGGCGATTGTCCGCATGCCGCCTGTGGAATTGATCTCCATGGAGGGATTTAGTTATACCTGGCTGGGTGAGCTGACCGGCTTTATGCAAAAAAATAAATTGCTGCACTTAATGCAGCGCATGCCGGGAAATACTTCCTGGTAACCCGGGCGCTCATGCGTTTGAGCAGGTCGAGCACATTTGCGGCGGTTACCTGCGTGATGGCATAATACTCTTTACTCAGGCTGCCCGGAGAAATATGTAATTGTTTTTTTGAATGGAAATGCTTCGCTGTAAATTTCAGGATATCGGTTATATTATCCATGGCATAGAAGCCTTCTTCAAAAAGCAGGCGGGTCAGGCAGGCTAGGCTAGCGACAGAGAAATTAAGCGGTATTTTTTCAGATGACGGCGTGGAGGAAGGGGCGATCAGGCCCTGGTACCGGGTAGGAGCAAGCGCCATTTCTTCTTCCAGCCAGTTGCCGATCATCGTATGGATCGATGGCCAGGAAGGGTCGAAACAAAAGGGAACGAGCGGGTGTAGGTAAGCGAGTTGGCGCTCGGCGCTGGAAAAGATGTCGAGGCAGGCGCCGGGTGAGGCGGCCTGGCTGGCTTTATTTTTCAGACTTTGCTGAAAACAGGCTAAAAAGCCAAGATGATTAAAATTGAGACGGATCAGCGCGGATTGCAGCAACTGGTCATCCGGCCGGGGTTGTCCTTCAAAAAATGCGGTAAGTTCCTGCAGAAAATAGCGGTAATAGCTGAGCTGGCCGAAACGGAGGTATGGAGGCTGGCTGGCTGAAGAAAAGATATCCAGGTAGTCGAGCAGGCATTCTTTAAAAAGCGGGTTGCCGCTAAATGACCTGACCAGGTGGGCCAATTTTTCGGTGCCGGGACCAAGCTCGGGGTGCATCGCGGCCAGGTACCCTTTAGGAATAATGATGTCCGGATCTGTATAAGCAGTATGGAACCGCTGGATATGATCCAGCATACTGAACAGCTGTAGACGCAAAAAACGGGCGCTGTTTGCCCCTGGATTATTTTCAAGAAGATCAGCGGGGCAGCGAAGCGCGACTTTTCCGGCAAGCTGCGCGATACCGGACTGGTGATACCGGATATAGCGCTTGACGGTGTCTTCTGGGACAGAAGAAAAGACAGCTTCATCCAGCGCATGCAATATGCGCAGGCACTCCTCCGCTACGGCTTGCTCATCAAAAGCATAGTTGTCTTCAGCCGTTTCGCTGCCAGCGTTGAGCGAATCGGAAAAAGTACTTAGCCGCTGAAGTTGATGTTGCAACAAGTTCGTAAATGTTCAAATAAACGGACCGCCGGCCGGCCGGTCCTGGTGTCAAGTCCTGTGGTCGAAACCAAATCCCTTATTTGCGCTGGGTTGTGGTCGTTACAGTGGTCATACTGGTTGTGGTGTCCGTGCCTGCCGTCGTCGTGGTTTCCGTAAATGAGCCTGGCGCAGCGTTAAAACGGCAAATTGTTCTGGTGCTTTTTTTAAGATGCTTTACTGATAAAGTTTTCATATTTTTAAAAATTTACAGTAAATTATCCCTTAGGAGCAAGCTGGCACAGTTTATTTCGTGAACGACATCTTGCTATACGCCAACAACAGTTTATGAGTTTTTTATTGCCATTTCCAGTTATCCGGTTGCAAAAAAAAATGCGTTTTTTGATCCATTGTACGGCATGGATTCTTTTTATGACCTACGAGCTGGCAACGATTTTTTTCCTGGATGGTACGGTAAAAGGACTGGCGGCAACTTTGCCCTACTATATCTTGTACATTTCATTGTTCTATGTGCATGCTGAGGTAGTGCTGCCTTATGTTTTCTCCGGACCCCGCCCTTATGTCCGCGGCATCCTTTCGGTCGTGGCGGAAATTGTCATGGCTTTACTGATCAAATACGTGCTGGATTTGGCTAAAGGCTACCGGCTGGATTATCACAGCCGTATACAGCTGACACGCTATTTGTTCCTTGCTACCTGGCGCGACCTTTATTTTATGGCTTTTGGCACGGCGTACTGGATGGTCAGAAGCTTATTCCGTTACCGGGACCGGATAGCAGAGACAGAAAAATTACAGTTAGTTGCACTTAAAGAGAAGGCGGAAGTAGAAAGGGATTTGGCGGAGGCGCGCTACGCTTTTTTGCAGCAGCAGGCCAGCCCGCATTTTTTATTCAACACGCTTAATTTTGTCTATAACAGTGTCTACCATGTTTCGCCGGCAGCCTCAAAAATGCTGTTGCACCTGGCAGACCTGATGCGTTATTCGCTCCACGAGGGGGATGAGCCGGCTTTGCTGACGGACGAATTGGAACAGGTGAGGAACCTGATCGAAATGAACCGCCTGCGATACGGTCAGGAAGTTTACCTGGAATATAACGAGAACGGGAAGTCCGCCGGGCTTTCGATCATTCCGCTGGTACTACTTACTTTTACCGAAAACGTTTTTAAACACGGGAACCTGAGGGAACCGCTGCATCCCGGCAAAATTGAAATTGTGGTGAAAGAAGGGGGATTGCTTGAAATGCGGACCTGGAATCTTAAAAAACGGCGGCCTGCACAGCGGCGGGTGAAAAGCGTGGGTATAGAAAATGCCCGGCGGCGGCTGGATCATACCTATGGCGAGCGATATGCACTAAAAATGGGCGGAGATAATGAAAGCTTTGAACTGAAACTGACGATTCAATTATGAACCTGAGTTGTTATGTAGTAGATGATGAATTCCATTCAGTGGAGATCATCAAAAGTTATGTTGGCCAGACGCCGGGCCTGGAACTCCGGGGATTTTCGACCGACCCCAGGGTGGCACTAAAGGAAGTGGGAGTACCGGGCAGCGCGGATGTTACCTTCATTGATGTGGACATGCCCGAATTGTCCGGGATGGAATTAGCGGGTCTTTTATCGCCCTATACGCGGGTGGTATTTACGACCTCCCACCCGGAGTTTGCGGTGGAGGCTTTTGAAAAGGAAGCGGTGGATTACCTGCTGAAGCCGGTAAGTTATGAGCGTTTTTTGAAAGCAGTGATGCGGATCCGGCGGGAGCGTGAGGAAAATCTTACTGCGGTAAATTTGGAAGACGATTTTTTTTACATCAAAACGGATGTCAAAGGAAAAATTTCCCGTGTGGCTATTGCTGATATTTATTTTGTAGAGTCCGCAGATCATTACATCAAGATCCATTTTTCTTCTGGGATGAAAATGGCCTACCTGACCATGGAAGAAGTCCGGTCGCGGCTGCCGGAAAAATACTTTATACAGGTGCATCGCTGCTTTATCGTCAATAACAGGAGGATACAAACTTTTGAGCATGGCCAGCTTACGCTCAGTAACCAGGACATAGTGCCCGTGGGCCGTGCCTTCCGGCCGGGCTTACTGGAGGAAATGAACGGAGCTTTGTTCAAAAGCAAACGCAGCTGAGCTGCAACCAGGGATTCCGGTCCGGTGGGTTGCGGACTTCCGGCAGGCTCCGGAAGATAAATAGTCAGTCAGTTATTTTTGCTCACTGCGATTTCTGTCACGCAGCCGTTGGCGGCTGATCCGCCCCCGCATGATCAGTTTTATTGCTTTTTTGTTTGGCCATGCCTTTTAGGGTCAGGTGGTGTTTGTACAGGCAGTAATAAAGCACTAGTTCGTGCCTGCGCTGCTGCTCCGGGTACGCCCGGTTGACGTGCATGTGGATCAGGTCTGCGGCCAGATCCAGACGGCGCGCGAATTGGAGGTGGCGGGCTTTTTCGGCGATTTGCCGGAGGCTGGCCGCCAAATGGTCCGGGCCGTTTCGCGGCAGGCAGGTGTTGATGCCGCTGTCGGGAGCTTCGGAAAACAACGCTTTCCTTTCTTTACGGTATAAGCCATCGAGACTGATACGCAAGGCTTTGTCACCGCCAAATTCGAGCAAGAACCGTTCGCTGCGATCGGCCAGGAAGCTGAGTTGGTCGGCAGCGGGTACAAGGTGATCGAGAATGGCCTGGCAGGCGCCCAGGCAGAATCGGTTCCGGTCAGGGTAGACAGCAGCGCGGCTGCCCAAAAATTCCAGTACAAGCTGGCTGCTGGCACAAAAAAACGCTTCTACAGGCTCCATCAGGTCTGCGCCGTAACGTTCCAGTTCCCGGCGGTAGGTGGTGGTTTGGATCTCCCGGATCAGCCGGTCGCGGACGAGTCCGGAGAATTGCTTTTTAAAGAGGGCCATGGCATGGCCTGTTTGCGCCTCGGGTATCCTGACCCGCAGCCGCAGGTGATGCCCGGGGTCTGCGTAACGGACGAAGAACCATTCGAACTTCGCAAGCCGGGATAGTTTTTCCAGAACAGGTGCGATGCGCGCGGTAAGCAACCGGTCGGCACCCGCCGGCGTGCAATAGATCTTATAATAAAGCCACTGCGAGCCCGGTATGAATTCTCTTTTCCGGGCTTTTACCGGTGGCACAAAGGATTGAGCGTGATAGGCGGTCTGCGTATTGACGGCAAGGGCGATAAACTGGCCCGTTAGCGGCGCCCCGCGCTTGGTGGTCACGACAGGGGCGGCCTCGTCCGGCAATAAGGCTTCCTGTATGGTAAAAGTGCTCATGCCAGAAATGCAGCGGTCAAATGTTTCGCGGTCTGCCGGAAGATCCAGGTCGAAACAGAGCTGCTGGTCTGCGCGGGTAAGCAGGATATGGCGCGGTAACTTCAACCGGTCGCGAAGTGAAACAGCGTTTTCCAGTTCGGCCTCGTTTTTGACCTGCCATTTGGCGGGAGAGAGAATGGTGTCCTGGTATTGGATCCTGGGGTAATGGTCCATTCCGGGGAACCAGGTTTCCGGGTCGAAATACAGGTCCGACTGAACGCCCTGGTATTGAAGGTCGCATAGGAAGCGGAACAGGGCGAGGTGATTGTGCCGGAAATTATAGGCGGTGGCAAGGCGCGGGATGATTCTTTTCTTCAGCCTGGCGCTTTCCAGCAGCACCATTCCGGCGTCGACCGAGACCAACAGATCGGAGGGCAGTACTTGTCTATCTCTTGGCAGAAGGGAGCAGCTGTTAACGGGCAGCTCATAGTCGTAAATAGCCAGCCGGCGGTTGATATTGTCGGTATGACGATCGGATAGCTGGCCGATATCTGCAAAAATGACACCCGGGTTGGCGGCGCATTCTTGCCTGGCGCTTGCCTGCGCCATGTCATGAATCGGTTTGGAAAAAGGCGTGAAGCGGCCCATTAGCGCCGCGGCGCTGACGCCGCCAGCGCTTTCGATCAGAAGGCCCTGTCCGGTTACGCGGAACAGGACGGAAAGGCCCGGCGCTGGCGGAGCACTGGCCGGGGGCAGGGTGGCGATATCCCCGGCGCTGATACGGATAACCGGATCCTCGGGTGTCAGTGCACGCCATTTACTGAGCAGGAGACGGTGCGTGCCGGACCAGCTGAAGGCGGATTGGTATTCGTCCGGTGAAGGAAACGTAACCGTTTTGAGTATGCCTTCTTCAGAATCTCTGCCGGCGAAGGGTCCGTAACCGACGCCGGTTTCCGGGTCGAGCGCTTCCATCAGCGGTATTTTCCTAGCTTCGAACCGTTCGGTAAAGTCTTTGATGAATTGTTTCAGCATCGGGGCGTCGGCTATGGGCGACAGTTTACTAAGGGCGCCGAGTGCGCCGCCGAGCTGCTGCTGATAATGCAGGGGAAGGCCGCCGTTTGCCTCGCGGACGGTATTGGCATAAAACCAGTTTTTGGTGGGTTTGCCGGGGTATTGCCGGTCCAGTTCCTGCCCCAGTTGCTGCAGACCGGTGATCCTTGCGCTGAAGGCGTCCGTTTTTTTATTTTGCGGGAGGACCTTATCCCAGGCCGGCGCGGGATATTGCGGACGATTTGCGAGGAAATAATCGGGGCCGATGATGTTAGGGCCGCCGGCAGGCCGCATGATCTGTGCGCCTGCCAGAAATTCCAGGTAGCCGGCGGCTTCTTCATTGCTGCATCCGGTCTGGCGCTGCAGAAAGTCTAGCATGTCTTTCCCGGTCCGGTTTTGTCTGGCGATCCATTTGCAAAGTTTCCGCGTTAGCGGGTTGGCCTCAAAGGATTCCAGCAGGAACCGCAGGCGCGTGGTTTCCGTTGGTTCGGATTTGATAAAACGAAATTCGCGCGCGGCAAAATAAAGAGTAGGGTTCAGCTCATAACCGGCCTCCGATAGCCCTGCGGTGCTGCTTTCTGCTGCCATCAGGCTGAGGCTGTGATCGGGCAGCAGGTGAAGCCGGGATTCCCCGGGTTCATCCGTTCGGATAGTTCCTTCGTCAGACCATTGTGTGGCGGAAACGGCGGAAAACAGGCCGAAGGGCGTGGGACGGAAACGGATTCGGTTAACATACTTTTCCAGGGTCATCCGCTCGCGGCCGGAGAGCGCTTCATAGCGAAATCCTTTGGTTTCCAGTGCGCGGTAAAAATCGGTGCTGGCCAGGAAGACGGCCAGGCGGAATGTATTATCGGCTAATGCTTCAGCGGCTGGTCTGCGATCGGCAAAGGACCATAAAGGCGTTCTGAGCAAAAGGCCGGGCATAAAGGATAAGGAAGCTGTCATAAGTAGTAGGTGGGACAATGCTAATAAAATTATTGTAACTTTTAGTTAATAAGTGGTTGCCCCGGGCGGCTACTTGTACCCTTTTGACGGGTTGTTACTACTGTTTGGGCGCCGCCTGGTGCGCTTACTTTGGGCATAAAAAAACGTATGCGCAATCCGGCAATTCACAATAGAACCCCTTATGCGGCTTGGCGGGCCCCCCTCGACGCCCTGCTGGTGCTGCTGTTTACTTATGCGGCGCTCAGCAAGCTGCTCGATTATGCGAATTTTCGCGTGCAGATGGAAAACCAGGTTTTCCCAGCGGGCATAAACCTCGCTTTGTTCTATGGCCTGCCGCCACTGGAACTGGCCGCGGGGCTGATGCTGGTTCTGCCGCACTGCAGCTGCGCAGGGCGGCGTCTTTCCCTGGTTTTGCTGGCCGGTTTCACAGCTTACGTGGCGCTGGTGATGCTCCATTTCTGGCACCGGGTACCCTGTTCCTGCGGCGGCATCCTGGGCAAATTGAAGTGGGGCCCCCACCTGCTGCTGAATGTCTTTTTTCTTTTGGTCACCCTGGCGAGTATATATCTGGAACGAAAAGAAAGGAGGACGGGTGCAGCATGAGTTACTGAAGAATTGTCCCGCAGGGCGGCAAAGTGCAGCTGTGGCGGGAAGGTCCGTGCCGAAAAACCTCCAACCGAGTAGGCGAATCTTATTTAATCGTTTTTTTAATCCTATCATTTTAAATTTTAACATCATGAAAAAGATCCAGTTAACACTTGCTTTGGCTGCTATGGTTGCTGCCAGCACTTTTGCGTTTGCTTTTAAACCTGCCGCCGCTGTCCACAAACCATTCCTGGTGGAATGGGTAAGGACCGGAACTACTGCTAACCCGGATGACAACACCTGGGTTCAGCAAAGCAGCGGTACCTGTGAAGCAGCAGATGATATCTGCAAGGCGGATTTCCCATCCGGTTATAACCCGAATGCCCATACTTATAGCCAGAATGTGGCGAATGCCACTATCCTGCAGGACCAGGGTTTTGTGCCTGCGCCATAAGCGGCTGCATTTTTCTTTTGTATTAGTCATATCACGGCAGCCCGCTCAAAAGCGGGCTGCTTTTTTTGTGTTTAATTTCGCGGGTTTTGCGGAATGCCGCTGGTATGCAGTTCATTATCAGGTATTGGCAGCACGTAATTCGGGCTGCCGGGTGCCAGGGTATAGGTTTGCCCGTTGATGATTCGTTTCAGCGTGGTGGCAAACCGGTTGTCGGTATTCAGCCGCTTGAGGTCGCCCCAGCGCAGGCCCCTTCCCACGAGCTCTTTTCTTCGCTCGGTCAGGATGATGCCGAGGGCACTGTCCGCATCGGCTGCCGTAAAGGGCACATAGGTGCCGGTTTTCCAGCGGGTCGCCAGCAGCGTGTTGAGGTCGGCCATGGCGCTGGCGGCGTCGCCCTGCCTGGCGTAGCATTCGGCACGGATGAGATAGACCTCGTCGGTGGCGGTTCCGGCGAACATGCCGGTGTTGCCGCTGTACGTGCCTTTAAAGATATGCTGTCCGCCTGCAGCGGTTTTGAAATAGAGCGCCTTGCGCAGGTCGTTGGCGTCGTAGCTGGCGTACAGGCCGGTATCGATCAGCGTGGAAGAAGAACTGTTATAGGAAGAGGTGCTGATCAGGGTGGCGTAAAAGCTGACTTCGGCGGCATTATCCGGGAGCGGGTAAGGGAAGGGCCGGGAGGCTGGGGCAGATAGCGTATTGTAATCGGTCAGCGCACTGTTCTGCTGCAGGCTGGCAGTGGCGGCTGCCTGTGCTTTCCCGTAGTCGCCCATTGTGAGGTAAACGCGGGCGAGCATGGCCCGGGCGGCGGCGATATTGGGCCGCGATTTGAACAGCGCGTTGGCGGGAAGCAAGGTGGCGGCCTCGCTAAGGTCGGCGGTAATTTGTGCGTAGGTTTGTTCGAGGGTGCCACGGCCGCCGATCACATTAACGTCAGAGGTAAGGTGCAGCGGAATGCCGGGTAAGGTGTTTGCTGTTGCCGGGTCGTAATTCGCCGCGAATTCCTGGGCTAAGCCATAAAAGGAGTACCCGCGCAGGAACAGGGCGGTGCCTTTCACGGCATTGTATTCGCCGGGATCGTAGCTGCCGGGCCCGAGGGCTTTCAGTCCGTCGAGCACGACGTTGGCGGCAAAGACGTCGGCATAGGGCCGTGTCCAGTCTTGTACCGTGGTGCCGCTGTACAGGTCTTTGGCCCAGAGATAGGTGTTTTGACCGACGGGGTTCAGCGAGACGAAGGTATTGCCCGAGCGGTAGAAGTCGTCTGAGGAAATGACGTTCAGGCCGGGCGCGACATTCAGGTTGTCCGAAAAATCGAGCAGGGCACGGAAATCGGAAAGCGTTGTGGGCACCAGCAGGGATTTGCTGGGTTTGGCATCAAGGAAACCCTTGGTGCAGCTGGCTGCCGCTGCCAAAAGGAGCGGAAAGCAGAGGTATAGCAGATTTCTTTTTTTCATGGTCGTTTTCATTAGTTAAAAGTTCCTTTCAGGCCGACAGCGATGGTGCGTACGGGCGGCAGGGTATATTGGGTGAGGTAATCGGGGTCCAGCTGGTTTTTGGCAGCTTTCCAGAGCAGGGCCAGGTTATTGGCATAAACATACAGCTGCAGCTTGCTGAAGGGTAGTCTCCGGACATGCTGCCGGTCGGTAGTAAAGCTGAACTGCAGGTCCTGCAGGCGGATGTTGTCGCCGCGTTCGACCAGGACGGAAGCGTACGTATAAAAATTCTCCCTGTCGGGGTCGATAACGGATGGCATGGATGGTACCTGGGTATGGGCCTGGTCGCCTGGTTTTTGCCAGCGTAGGGCAAAGTCGCCGTAGCCGCCTGCGCCGGTGAGGACACTGGCATAGTTGACCGATTGCCTGCGCACATAATAGCCAAGGCGGTAGCTGATATTGGCGGACAGGGAAAAAGGGCCGTAGGTAAAAGTGTTGCGCAGGGCGCCAAACGTGACAGGCCTGCCCGGGCCGTTATAGACCAGGTTGCCCGCGGTAGTCGCGGCTCTTATGCCTGCATAGTCTTCGCTAACAGCGCCATTGAGGTAGCCCCGCGGTGCGCCGCTTTCCGGGTCGAGCCCGGCCCAGCGGAAACTGTAGATGCCGTACAGGGGTTTGCCCGCCGTCGGGATCGGGTAGCCGCCGGTGAGGTAGTCGGAAACGGCGTTGGTCGAGGTGGCAAGGTATTTACTGACTTCGTCCTTGACATAGCTGAACAGGAAATTGGTTTGCCAGCCGAGTTTGCCGGTAAGGTTCCTGGTGTTCAGGGTGAGGTCCACGCCCTGCCCCTTGGTGTCTGCGTTATTGCCGGTGAACAGGCTGATGCCGGTCTGCGGCGGGTACGGGCTGTTGCCGATCAGGTCGATGCCGCTTTTCCTGAAATATTCGATAGTGCCGCTGATGCGGTTGTTTTTGGTGCTGAAGTCCGCCCCGAAATTGATGATGCGGTCACGTTCCCAGCGCAGTTCGGGGTTGGGCGGGTTGACAATACGGGCGATGTTCTGGCCGATAGGCGAGGCGCTGGCGTCGAAGTAAAGGGCAGTGGTGTAGGCAGACAGCGATTTGTCGATGTTGCCGTTATAGCCGTAGGTGATCCTGAGCTTCAGGTAGGTCAGCGCCTGGGAATGCCAAAAGGGTTCTTCAGTCAGGGTCCAGCCCGCGCCCAGGGAGTAAAGGGGCACGCCTTTTTGGTTGGTATGGACGCCGAAGAGGTTGCTCTGGTCGAGGCGGGCGCTGGCGGAAAGCAGGTAGCGGTGACGGTAGCTGTAGCCGATATTGCTGTAATAGGACAGAAAGCGGTCGGTCAGCTCCGTAAAGGCGTCGTAATTGGGTACCATATTCCCGGTATAGTCAGGGTCGAAGGAATAGGTGTAGGTGCCGGTATAGTCGACTGGCTTGTTCGAGGCGTGGGCGTTGTCATACCCATAGAAACGGGTGGCGTAACCGCTTGAGTGGTTGTCGCGGATTTCGGCGCCGCCGATGGCGGTGAGCTCATGGTCGCTGCCAAAGGTTTTGTGGATGTCGAGCTGGGCGCGGGCGTCCTGGTAGATTGTGGTGGTGCTGCTGACGTCGAGAATGCCGCCGCGGGGCACGGCGTAGCCCAGGGTGCCATCTTCATTGAACTGGGTGAATTCGTTGATGAGGTTACGGGCGTAATAGCTGTCGGGGCTGTAGTTGTTCCGCAGCTCAGCGACGGTACGGCCATACTGGTATAATACGCTTGCGCTGAGCCAGGGCAGCAGGTGGTATTTTAGGCTGGTATTGAGCCGGAAGTCGGTCTGGGTGTTCTGGTTGTTGTTCAGCCGCAATTCGTCGAGCGGGCGATAATGCCAGTCGAGGAGCCCATAGCCGGGGGCAGCATCAACGAAGTCGGTGCTGAAGTCGTGTACGATAGCCAGATGCTTTCCGTCGGGACCGGCGATGCTGGCATAGGGATACAGGGGCTGGGAATTAAAGCCGCCCAAGTTGAGGCTCGAGACGGGCAAGGCGTTTTGCGGGGTTTTGCTGCCGGTGAAATAGAACTGGGTGCCGATCTCGAGTTTGTCCTTTAATAACCGGGTTTCGTTCGAGGCGTTGAGCGTGACCCGGTCATAGCCGTTGCCGGCGGCATTGTCAAGATTATGGTCGTAGCCCGCGGAGACGAGGTACCGGTTGCCGGTGCTGCCGCCACTGAGGCTGAGGTTGTATTGCTGGTTGGCGCTCGGACGGAACAGGTATTTACTAATGTCGTTGCGCACATCCTGTTTTTCATAGGCGGCGATCTGTGCGTTCACCTGGCCTGGGGTGAGTGTGCCGGCCTGCTGGGCGTATAGGAGTTGTACCACGGGGGTAAGCGGCTGGTGGCTGGGGTCCTGCTGGAAGGCGTCGTAGTAGCCTTGCGAGAAGAGCATTTTTTCGACGGCGATGTAGTCAGTGCTGCTCATCTGGGGAAGGTAGAATAAGTTGGGCCGGCCCCCAAGCATCACGTTGGCGTTGAAGCTGACCTGGGTGGACTGGTTGTACCGGCCCTTTTTGGTGGTGATAACGATCACGCCGTTGCCCGCGCGGCTGCCCCAGATGGAGGCGGCAGCGGCGTCTTTAAGAACGGTTACGCTTTCGACGTCGTTCGGGTTGATGTTCAGGATGTCGCCGTCATAGGGGAAATTGTCGATGACGATAAGCGGATTGGCGTTGCCCATTATGGTGCTTTGACCGCGGATGCTGATGGCGGAGCTACCGACGTTGTTAAAGATAAGGCCGGAAGTAACGCCAGCCAGGCGGCTGAGGATGTCGGTGCTGACGCTGCGGTTCAGCAGGTTGTTGCTGACCTGGACAAAGGAGCCGGTGGCCCGTTCCTGCGGGAGCGTCTGGTAGCCGGTGGAGACGGTCACTTCTTTGAGCTCCTGTTCCTTTTGGTCGAGGAGGGCGACGTGGCCCATCTGGTCGAACGCGTTGAGGCTGAGTTCGAGCGTCTTGTAGCCGATGTGGCTGATCTGCAGTACGGCGCGGGGCGGGACGCCGTCGATCCGGAACTGTCCCTGTTCATCGGTGTTGGTGCCGGCGAGGGTGTTCTTGACGGCGATGCTCGCGCCGGCCAAGGGTTGGTGGGTGGCGCTGCTTAGGACGGTGCCGCGGATGCTGCTTTGCGCGCGGGCCTGGGTGTACCAGGTGATGCAGACGATGATATATAGAATGAATTTTTTCATGGGAGATGGCTTTTAGGGTTGACGGTCGCTGAGGATGAGTATTTCGCGGGTGCGTTTGCCGGGTTGGAGCTGCAGTCCGTACCGGGCGAGTTCGGTGTTGATGGCGCCGGTATCGGGGCCGCCTTTGGCGCTAAGTTGCTTGATAGGTACCTCGAGGTCGATGGGGTCCGCGAGGCCGGTTTCGTCGACAACGGGGTCATGCAGCAACTGGTAGTAGTTGAGCCTTTCACAGAGGATGCCGAGGGAGCAGTTGCTGACCGTCCAGCCGAAGCGGTCGAACCGGACATCGGGATTGTTTCCCTTGGTGACCGGTGCTCTGCCCCCGGGGATCCGCGAGAGGATGAGACATTGCCGGGTTTCTTTGATGATGGACGCTTTGTACCCGGTAAAATACCGGTCGAGGTCCTGGCGCATCATAGACAGGGCCGAGGGGGCGAGGTCACGCGGAACCTGGAGCTCGTAACAAAAGCCGTTGCCGCGCGCGAGCCAGTCGAGATAGGGCTGGCCGGCGTCTTTGCGGTTAACGAGGCGCGTGGTGTCTTTGACGAGCAGCCGGGTGTTCTGCCGGTTAAAGTTGCGACCGGAGTCCGACCAGGCGAGTTCGTATAATTGGTGGATGCTGTTGTTTTTGCAGGTGATCTTCCGGCCGGTAATAGTGTCGTTGACGATGGCCAGGCCGGGATGCAGCCCGGGGGTATAGCTGGTGAGTAGTGAATGGTAGAGCAGGTTATTGCCGTCGCCGCCATTGCCGCCGATCAGCAGGGGCTTGTGATAGTCGTAGGACTGCTCTGCATAAGGTTTGACGGTGGTGGCGGGGTTTTCCCCGGCGAGCATTTTGCGGATGTTTCCGGCGTTGATGTCCTGGAAGCCGGTGATGGCGGCGAGTTTTCCCTCGGCGTCGATCCAGACGTAATGGGGATAGGAGGCGGGATGAAAGCTGTTTTTCAGGGTGGTGTCACCCGTGACTTCAGCGAGGTGGTATTGCCTGTGATGCTGTGCCTCGAGTTTCTCCATGAAGTTATGGACCTGGTTTTCGGGCTGGTAGGCAATGCTGATGAACTGAACTCGTCCTGCGAATGCCTGCTGGAGGCTGTCCATTTTGGGGATCATAGCGACACATGGCGCGCACCAAGTGGCCCAAAAGTCCAGGATAAGGACTTTACCCTTGAAGTCGGATAGTTTGGCTTCGGAATGCTCGTAATTGGTCAGGGGTTTGAATTCCAGGTTGGGTAGCCGGTCGCCGGGTTTTGGCGCCTGGGCGTAGGAGAAGATGCTGGTGAAGAGGATGGCAAAGGCGATCAAAATGAGGATGATGGTCCATTTGTATTCTTTCCAGCCCTGGTGGATGTTGGTGTCGGGGTAGACGGGGGTAATGTTATTGGTATCTGGTTGGTTCCGTTTGGGCAATAGCTGTCCTGGGAAGCGCATAAATCGTTTCATTTATAAGTGAATTTTGGTGTATAATGGGTTAAACTAGGATGTCACGCTTCGGCATAGCGTGTGAGGGTGAGAGCATGTCACTCGGGAGGGGTGATGAGCAGGAACCAGCTGTGTACGGAGTAGTTGATCATGGCTGGTTTTCTTTTGTTGGTGATGGATTGGTTTTTATAAGTGCCCTGTTTGTTTGGTGCAATTGTTCTGCCGCGGCCACCAAACTGGTTAACTGATCTAGGAACAGGGCGATTTCTTCGTCGGTATGCTGCTTTTTATTTTCGGGTTGGCTGGCCCAGGCTTTGAACAGGTGGACAAGCGTGTTTTTTGTTGTAGCGGCATTGTACAAGGCAAAGTAGTCCGGTATTACGGTGGGCAATGTTTTGTTGTTTGTGGATGTTGGGTGTCGGGTTGCGGCTTCCATAATGTTAAGTAAAGGAGCCGTGAAAAAGGGGACACCATTGCAATAAGGCCGGATACCCGCAAAGTCAAATGTTGTAGTGGCTCTGGTAAAGCCAGTCACTTCTTTCGAAGTGACCCCCCACATAAGACATAAGCAAGCACCGACCCTATAGCAATATAGGGATCGGATGCTTTACTTACACTCGTGAGGTTTGAAATTTACCAGATTTCTACAACGAGGCTCGTAAGCAATCGATCAGCAATATCTTCAAAGTTGCAAATGTAATTGGTGCAACTGAATCTTGTTGAACTTTTTTAAATGTTACAATAAAGGTAAGAATAAAAAATCAAAAAACATAGTTATAACTATGTTTTTATTTGGATTTTATCATATTTCTTAGTCTCCTAATTATGGGAGGAAAAATTGCCATTGACAGCTTTATTATTGCTAAGGTAAAAGAGATTCGGCAATTAAAGAATATCACACAGCTGCAATTGTCCACCAAGTTAGGTTATTCAGAGGGTTTCATTGGAAATATTGAAAATCCTAATCGTTCCGAAAAATATAATGTGAGGCATTTGAATGAGATTGCGAAGATATTGGGATGCTCTCCAAAAGATTTTTGGCCTGAGGAACCGATATAAACTTCTCCTTTTTATTGGGTTGACCATTTTTACATTTGATATAGATAAAATTGGCCTTTTGACAAGGGCTTTTTTTAAAAAACGAACTTTATAAGACTTGGATAGTTCAAAATGGCGATATAAATTAATGGAAGATAAAATATCAGATCAAAGAATTGGACAAGACTCTTTTAGAAGCATTTAAGCAAATTCAAGGAAAGATTTTATTGCAAAAAAAATGACCAAATAAACCTCTTGTAATCAGAGAATAAGGATACATCAGTTT
>Ga0207647_10001008_pt1 | contig 21880 bp, 20 predicted proteins | sample KBSCornC2_FD_184295 | JGI IMG/M metagenome (GOLD analysis project Ga0207647, IMG submission 184295) | Corn rhizosphere microbial communities from Kellogg Biological Station, Michigan, USA - C2 (SPAdes) (version 2) | ecosystem: Host-associated > Plants > Roots > Rhizosphere ... | reverse complement strand
CTTCAATCGTCTGATCGGACCACTCCGTGGACCCTGATCGACATCAAGGCGGTTTTCCCGCTTCGTTGCAAAGATGTCGCGGTGTCGGTGGGCAGCATGCCGGAAGCCGGAAACTTCTTCTCTACGGCTTTACCAGAAGCCGCTTCCTCCCTCGTCAAACTCAGGAAGAACACGGCCCCGATAGGCGCGCATTGCTTCCTGATTTTCGGCGCTGCCGAAATTGACCATCTCGAATGCGACCGAAAGATCGAACACATCCTGCTTTTTCCGCAGGAAGGAGTTCAGCAGATATTTCGTCATGCGCAACGTCATCGGCGCGGTCGCTCGCGAGATCCACCGCAATATCCAGCACCGTCTGTTGCAGGCCCTCGAGATGTGCATAGGAAGAAAGATCGGCGGACATCAATAAGGCCCTTTTGCTCTGCCAGCGGATGAGGCGGTCGATCGCTCCGGTGCAAGTTGCGCTGGCACCCCTCGTGTCACGAGGCGAGCTTCCGGACGGGAGAGGTAAATCAGACGCTGCGGCCGCTCATAGTCCTATAAGACGTGGTGCCCCGAACCTTTAACTGCCAACCGCCTCTGTGAGCGCCTTTTTCCCCGTGATCGAGCGACTGGAGAGATGGAATGGAGTTTGGATGGAATGAGGACGAGGTCCGTTACAGGGACCGGATCCGAAAGGTTCTGGACGAAAGCCTCCCATCCGACTGGAACGAGATCGCCACCCATGGCCCTGGATCAAAGCCGCAGACGGAGTTTTCCAAGTCTTTCTGCAAAATACTGGCCAAGGAAGGCATGCTGATCCCCCATTGGCCAAGCGCATTCGGCGGCGAGGACGGGAAGCCCTGGGATCATTTCATCCTGGGGGAAGAGATCTGGGCCGCGGGTGAGCCCAGGGGACCTCAATATATGAACGTCAATTGGATCGGCCCGGTGATGATGCGCTACGCCACGCCGGAACAACAGAACCGCTATCTGCCCGATATCGTCGCAGGCAATGTGATCTGGTGCCAGGGATTTTCCGAACCGTCCGCAGGGTCCGATCTCGCGTCGCTCCAGACGCGCGCCGAAAAGGTGGACGGAGGATATGTCGTCAACGGCGCGAAGGTCTGGACGTCCTATGCCGGCCTCGCGGATCATTGCTTCCTGCTGGCGCGGACCGGGGCGGGAAAGTCCGGCATCGTGATCCTGCTGGTTCCGATGACCAGCAAGGGTATTCAGGTCAAAGAAATCGACGCGCTTATAGGCGAGGGCGACATTCACGAACTCTTTTTCGATGACGTCTTTGTGCCGGAGGAAAATCGGCTCGGCGCTGAGGGGCAGGCATGGGAAATCATCAGCTATGCGCTTCAAAATGAACGCATCGGCATTCCGCGTTACGCCTTCGCGCGACGCATTCTGAACCGTGCGATCGCAAAGCTGAAGGCCGATGGCCGTTTCGACGACCCCGTCATAAAGGACCGGGCGGGCCGCGTGCTGGCGAAATGCGAAGCAGCACGGATGATGGTCTATCGCGTGGTCGATGAGCGCGCCAAAGGCGCTCCTCCATCGGCCTTCGGCAATCTTGCCCGTTTTTCCGTGGTTCAGGCCGACCACGCGGTTTCCGATTTCATGCTGGAATATATGCCCGAAGGGATGCTGGGCGACGATCCCATGCAGCAGGCACATCACCAACGCGCCATAGCGGCCGGTATCGCCTCCGGCGCCGCGGAGATCCAGCTCAACCTCGCCGCCCGCCGTTTCCTCGATCTTCCCAGCGAGTAGAGCCGTGAACTTTGAACCCGATGACAACCAGGCCGCTATTCTGGATGGGCTAGAACAGCTCATCACCGCCCAGAAAATCGAGCCGCCCAAACACCCGACCTTTGTCGCTTTCTCCGAAACGCTCGATGCCGAATTGGCGGCCTCTGGCTTTCTCGATATCGCCAGAGAAGAAGGTTTCTCGCCGCTTGACGCTGCCCTGATCGTCGAACGCATTGCCCGGTTGCCGCTGTGCGCCGAAGTGGCGGCGTCCGCGCTGATCGGCCCCCTGTTCCCGATCGACGCGTTGCAACGCCCCGTGGCCGTGCTGCGCGGTTCGCCGCTGGGTGCTGCGCGGTTCCTGCCTCAAGCGCGTTCCTTGGTCGTCGTCGAGGACGAGAATGTCAGCCTGATCTCCGTCACCCCGGACAGGGTCGTTCCGGTCGAAAGTCTGTTCGCCTACCCCTATGGCAGGCTGGCGAGTGTCGAGGGACTTGCGGTGCAACGCTTTAGCCGCGACATGGTCGCCGCCGTGCTGCGCCGTTGGCGGCTGTCGATGGCGGTCGAAGCGGCCGGACTGATGCAGGCGGCATTGGATACCGTCCTTGAACATGTGAAGACCCGCAAGCAGTTCGGCCGGGCATTGGGTTCGTTCCAGGCGGTGCAGCATCGCCTCGCGACCGCGGCGTCCACCACCAATGCCACAAAATGGCTCGCCCTGCGTGCCGCATGGTCAGACGAAGAGGCCGATTGTGCGATGGCGGCAACCTATGCGCAGGACGCCATCCCCCTCTTCACCTATGACCTCCATCAGTTCTGCGGCGCCATGGGTCTGACGCTCGAATTTCCGCTGCATCTCTGGACCTACCGCCTCAAGGCGCTTCTGGGGGAACTGGGCGGCAGCGGCGGACAGGCACGGGCGGCGGCGGATCTGACCTGGGCGGACGCGGCCTGACCCATGGCGGCCACACCGAGCACCATTGAAGATGAGGCGCTGGCCGCGTTCCGGGCCGAGGCCCGGACCTGGCTCAAGGCGAATATTCCTGATCATGCCGCGCCGCTCGATGGTCCTCAATCCCGCCGCTATGTTCTGGAATGGCAGCGGAAGATGTATGACGGCGGATGGGCGGGCCTCACATGGCCGAGTGAATTTGGCGGCCGTAGCCTGTCCGTCGTGCAACAGATCATCTGGTTTGAGGAATATGCCCGAGTGGGGGCGCCCAGCACCCACAACGCATCGTTCGTGGGGGTGAACCATGCGGGACCGACGATCATCGCATGCGGCAGCGACGCGCAAAAGGCCTTTCACCTGCCGAAAATCCTGTCGGGCGAAGCGATCTGGTGTCAGGGCTTTTCCGAACCGGGTTCAGGGTCGGACCTTGCCAGCCTTCGTACACAGGGGCGTGTCGAGGGCAATGAAATCATCATCGACGGCCAGAAGATCTGGAGCAGCTACGCGGATATCGCCGACTATCAGGAACTGCTGATCCGCACTGAGCCGGGATCGGAGCGACACAGGGGTATTACCTGGGTCATCTGCCCGATGAACCTGCCTGGCATCACCGTCCGCCCGATCAAAACCATGGCGGGCCCGGCCAAGTTCTGTGAGGTTTTCTACGATCAGGTTCGTCTGCCCATCGATCAGGCCGTCGTTGGCGGAATGAACAATGGCTGGAAGACCGCGATGGCGACGCTCGGTTTCGAACGCGGCACCGCCTCCCTTGCCCTTCAGATCGGGCTGGTCGACAAGATCGAAAGGCTGGCGCGGGACTGCACTGATCCGATGCTCGCGCCTCGCCTGGCCGATCTGCGTGCAGATGCAGCTGCGCTCCGCGCCATGTCCTATAGCTTCGCCCTTGCCAGCGAAACAGGAACGCCCGGTTCGGAAGGTTCGCTGATCCGCCTCTACTTCGCCGAACTCGCCAAGCGCGCGTCCGATGCGGCGATCGACCTTTACGCCATCGGTTCGCCCGCGCTTGCCGGCGACCATGGCTGGGCCTTCGAATATCTGGATGCGTTTTCCGAAACGATCGCGGGCGGCACAGCGGAAATTCAGCGCAACATCATCGGCGAGCGGGTCCTCGGACTGCCGAGGGGCAAATAGTGACGATATTCCGTAGCCTGGGCGATGTGCACGAACTGGTCGATAGTTTTACACGGCCCGTTCGAACAATATTGCCCGTCTCGCGTTTGCGCGACGATCCGGACGGCGAGCAGAATCGCTGGCAAGCCATTGTCGAATTGGGCTGGCTGGGCATCAGCGTGCCAGAGGAGGCCGGCGGCATCGGCCTCTCGGCCATAGAGGAGGTTCTCGCCGCGCAAAGCTTTGGCCGACAGTTGATCTCCACAAATTATCCCGCCACGGTGATAGCGGCCCATGCCTTCCACAAGGCGGGCGACGGCGATGCTGTGCGAGCGCTGCTGGCAGGTGAAGCCCGGGCGGCCTTTGCCTTACAAGGAAACGCACGGGGCGCACGGTCGGCCATCGACGCGGAGGGAGCGACCTACCTCGTCGCGCTGACCGGCAAGGGCATCGAGATCTGCACCAGCGGATCGCTCGAGATCAATGACGACGTGCACTGGGGACGCACCATTTTCAGTACTCCGGCCAATGAACCGCTGCTTCTGGACGCCAGCCCGGATACAGCTATTCGCAGCAGACTCCTGATCGCAGCGCTGCTCGCCGGGATCGCGACCGAATGCTGCGAGCGCGGAGTCGAATATGCGAAGGTTCGTGAACAGTTCGGTCAGCCGATCGGCGCGTTCCAGGCAGTCAAGCATCATTGCGCTGATATGGCCATCATGGCGCACGCAGCAAAGGAACTGACAACCTCCGCAGCGCTGGCCTTTACAGAAGGCCATGCGGAGGCGGGGCGGGAGGCCGATGCCGCGCTTAACCTCGCGCTGCGGGCGGCGCGGCATAATGCGGGCAAGAATATACAGGTGCATGGCGGCATGGGTTTCAGCGCCGAGTGCGATGCCCACCTCTATCTCAAGGCAGCCCACCTGCTTGATGCCGCCTGCGGAGGACTGAGCGAAAGTCGTCGGAGACTGATGAATTATAGCTGATCCAGGATGAGGCGAAGATGGCGCCCAAGAGCCGCCGCCTTGGAAGCGATCGATCAACAGTACTTTCAGCCCCTGGTCGACCGCCTCCAGCGCGGCACTGGCACCCGCAACCGATGACGATCATATCATAGAGGGCATCAACCGGCCCGGCAGCGCCGGCGTGAAGCGGAAGGTCGACCACGGACGAGGAGGCATCGCGCATGTCCACCAGTTCGCGCGCACCGCTTGTGCTCCTCGCATCACTCGCCACGCTGGGCTCCCATCCTGTTGCTGTTGCGTTGTGCGATATGCTCCGCAGCAACCATGCCGAAGGTCATCGCCGGCCCGATCGTGCCCCCCGCCCCAGGATAGGAATCATAGGTGATCGCGCCAGACACATTGCCGGTTGCGTAAAGCCCTTCAATGGGCGTGCCGTCCGCCCGGAGAACATTGGCGTTCTCGTTCGTGCGCAAGCCGCCCTTCGTACCGATGTCACCAAGATCGATTGGGATTGCGTAGAAGGGCGCCTTCTCGATCTTGCCGAGGCAAGGATTGGGTGCGTTGCGAGGATCGCCGAAGACCATGTCATAGGCGTTCTCACCGCGGTGAAACTCTTCGTCCACGCCTCTTTCGGCAAAGCCGTTCATACGCTCCACGCTGCGCTGCAGGGCTGCGGGATCGATCTCGATCTTGCGAGCGAGTTCCTGAATGGAATTGGCCTTGTAGAGCACATTGTCCCACCATTCCCGTGGGACGAGCAGGTCGGGCATGATGACGGGCGGCATGACGACGCCGATCGGATATCGCCAACGCGCCGTGGCATCGAAGATCATCCAGCATGGCGTGTTAGCGCCGGTCCGCTTCTGATCTGCGATCATCTCCGCGCCGAAATCATTGTAGGAAATGGCTTCGTTTACGAAGCGCTCCCCATTTCTGTTGACGCACATGGTGTGGGGATAGCCGCGCTCCATGAAGAACGCCGCCCGCATGTCCGCATTGTTGAAGCCGGGAGCAGGGACGCGCATCGTCGGCACCCACCACGCCTGATCGAGGAATTCGCTGTCCGCCCCGATCGCTTCGCCCGCGATCAGCGCATCTCCGCTATTGTTCAGGCCTGGCGTCAGGCTGAAATCGACGGGCGTGGGCACGGGCATATAGCGGTCGCGCAGAGTCTGGTTCTTTTCAAAACCGCCCGACGCAACGATGACCCCCTTCGACGCCTTGATATCATAGGCGCGTCCGCGCCTGGACACCGTGGCGCCCGTCACCCTGCCCGCTTCCTCGATGAAAGCGACAAGTCGGGTGTCGAGCAAAAGGGGAATGTCCCTTTCCATCATCGCTTTGCGCAGGGCGCCGATCATGGCGTTGCCTGTCGTCAAGCGGCGATCCCGCCTACTCTTCAGGCGGAAAGGCACATCGCTCAGATAGCGGAACAGCAACTTGCCGGCAGTCAGCCACCAACTGCTATTTCGACGGATCAGTGGCCCCATTTCCGCCAGGTCGATCTGCATGCGACCCAGCACCTTATGGGTCGGGTGCGGTTCGCGCATCTTGAAGATCTCATCTCCCAGAAGCCGCCCGTCGAACGGCAGCGGCATCATGGTCCGGCCACCCGTCTGCAGCGCGCCCGGCAACCAGGGCATATAGTCGGCATAGCCCGGCACACTGGAATAGCCGACTTTCCACTTCGCCAACTCATCGAGTAACCGCAGGCTGTTCACGACATAGGACCGAAGCTTCGCGTCAGGCACCCGCCCCTTGGTACAAGCGCGAAGATATTCCATGGCGAGCTCAGGACTGTCGTTTTGTGCAATGGCCCGATTATTGGGAATCCAGATGCCGCCGCCGGACACGGCGCTGGTACCCCCGAAGCGGTCGGCCTTTTCGATCACCACCGCACGCAGGCCAAGATCGTGGGCACGCAGCGCCGACACCATTCCGCCCGCGCCCGAACCCACGACGAGAACGTCATATTCCATCATTTCAGCCATCCCCGTTCCTTCGCAGGGCGACGTCTTCAAATAGGCTGCAGGACGAGCCGGGTCAGCCCCACGCTCTCGATCAGCCATTTGTCATCGCAGCGAACATCATGATCCTCGTAATGACCGAACCCATCGAAGCCCTTGATCGGCGTGGGCGTACCGGCCGGATATCGAATGATGTCCTGCATCGCCCAGATGGCTTTGATGCGATCCGGCCCCAATATTTCGAATTCTCCCATATGCCCGTGATGTACGGTGCGAACCCCCTCCAGCGCGGCGGACACGGCCTGGCGAATGCCCGGCGCGGTCCGGAACAGCAGTGCGTCGGCCGGCGGCGCCGGGAAGCCGAGGCTCGCCATCGCCGGCCCGTCGTCGCGCGCGTCGAGCACGGCGTCCGGCGTCTACAGCGCTTCCCACAAATCGCACTGCTTGGTGTCCATGAACCGGAAATAACGAGCCTTGAGCTGCGACACGCTGTCGATGGCGATCAACTCATCCAGCGTGCGGGGTGCTGACGGCAAAGACTCTCTCCCGCAGTTTTTCAGCCTTGTTCGGCATCATCCGACATAGGGGGAAAATCTTTGCCGGTGCCTCGTCCGAGTGGACGACACACATCGGCCGTTCCCCGTGCTAGTGGCCAAGCCATATCGGGACCTTCCTCCAGTCCTCACGGGAGCCAATTGTGTTCGAGCTAACCAAAGACCTTTCCGAAGCGAAGCTGGAAAAGCTCGCCAGTGATTTCGATCATCATAGCGAAGAATATCGCAGCAATTCCATCGATATCCTGATGCACATGCGCAGCAAATGCCCCTTCGCCCACAGCAGCCAATATGGTGGTTTCTATATCGCGACGAAGGCGGAGGATTGCCTGGAGGTCGCCAAGAACGCGGACGTTTTCTCCAATTGGCCTGCAGAGGTCATTCCTGCGCTGGAGCCGACGCTGATGATCCCCATCAACGTCGATCCGCCGGAACTCTACGACTATCGCGCCATCCTCAATCCGCTGTTTTCGCCGAACAATGTCAAGCAGCACGCAGCCTATGTCCGCCACGTAGCCGACGAGCTGATGGACAAGATCGTCGCCAATGGCGGTGGTGACCTCAAATGGGACTTCGCCTTGCCGCTCACGGGCATCATGACGCTCAAGCTGGCCGGCCTTCCGCCCGAGGACTGGCCACATTATGCTCCGCCGCTCCACCAACTTATCTACAGCCGCCTTCCCATGGAAGACCGTCTCAAAGACATGGCAGTCATGATAGATCGCATGCGATCCGAAATCCGCCGTCTCAAGGACAATCCGGTTCCGGGCAGCGTCATCGAATATCTCTACAATGTGGACATGGCCGGGCGTAAGCTGCGCGTCGATGAAATTGACAGCTTCATCCTCATCATGCTGGGTGGCGGGCTTGACACCACGCAGGCGCTGTTCGGCATGTCCTGCGTCTACCTCGCCCGGAATCCGGAGCGCCGTCAGGAACTGATCGATCATCCCGAGCTTCTGGACAATGCGATAGAGGAATTCCTGCGCGTTTTTCCGCCAACGCAGGGCAACTCGCGCCGCGCTACCAGCGAGGTGACTGTAGCGGGGCATGTCATCAAGCCTGAAGAACAAGTGTTCATGTCATGGGCGGCGGCCAATCGTGATCCGGATGACTATGACAATCCCCATGAGATCGATTTCCACCGGGAAAATATTCGCCATTTCTCTTTTGGCGTGGGGCCACACCGTTGCCTGGGATCACATCTGGCCCGGCTCGAAGCCAAGACCATGTTCCAGGTCCTGCTGGAAAAGGCCCCCAATTACAAGCTGGTCGACGGCGGCGTCGAACTGGGTGACGATATCGGTACGATCGCTGGCTTCAAGAAAATTGAGATCACGGTCTGACCACGCGCGAAAGTCTCGACCGACCTTCAGGAGAGTAAAATGGCCACAACTGCCGAATATGGTCTGGGGGAATTCACGTTCCCGCGCGGATGGTTCATGGTCGCAGAAGCAAGCAAGATCGGGAAAACCCCCTATTCGGTCCGCTTTTTCGGACAGGATATGGTGATTTACCGGGGCGAGAGCGGCCAGCTACACATGGTCAGCGCCTATTGTCCTCATATGAATACGCATATCGGCAAGAGTGCGACATCATTTATGGCCCAGCAGGGCAAGCAGATCGAGGGTGAATCGATCCACTGCCCTTATCATGGCTGGCGGTTTGGGCCGGACGGCGTCTGCAATAAAATTCCCTATTCCGACAAGATCCCGCCGCTCGCCAAACTGAAATCCTTTCCGGTCGAGGAGCGCTATGGCGTCGTCTTCCACTGGCATGATCCAGAGGGCGGTGAGCCGGACTATGATCTGCCTGCCCTCCCCGAATGGGATGATCCCCATTATGTGAGATGGGATATCGACCACCTGGGATCGATGAATCTCCACCCGATCGAGGTCGTCGACAACATCGGCGATCTCCAGCATCTGGCGCCGGTGCATGCCACAACCAAATTCTATTATTTCGAGACGATCCTTCAAGGCCACATCGCACAGCAACTGCTGGGCGGACGGCATGAACTGCTGGGCGCAGACGCGGGAATGTCGGAATTCAACACATATTATACGGGGCCTGGAATACTGATATCCCGCTATGTGGCTAATAATGCTAATGACTCCATCATGTTCATCTGCCACACGCCGATCGACGACGGATCGGTATTTGTATGGCATGCAGTTCTAAGCAAGCCCAGCAACAGAATTCCTACCGAGGAGGACATTGCAGCAGCAAGGGCGCAACAACAGATGAGTTGCGACGCTTTTGCGCAGGATTTCGAAATATGGTCCAACAAGATGCCGTGTTTCAAGCCGATGCAGATGCCGGCGGATGGCAATTTCCTTAAAGTCAGGACATGGTACAGGCAGTTCTACAACCCTCGCTCCGCGACGGCCGACATTCTAGCGCGCAGCGAAGGACGCTACATCGTCCCCGGCATACCTGGTGCTGAGGAGGGAGGAGCGCGGAAAGATATATTGGAAGCGATAGCAGCCGAATAATCAGTCCCGGCAAGACTTTAGAGAGTAGACATGACATACCGGATCGTAATCGACAAAGAACATTGCGTCGGCCATGCACGATGCGCGAACATAGCCCCCCACCTCTTCAAGCTGGATGAGAGCGGCTATATCGCGACGAGGGGGTTTGATGTGCCGGAGGGCGAGGAAATCGCAGCATTTCGGGGCTCCATCTCCTGTCCGGAACGCGTAATCAAAATGCTCGATGCCGATGGGCAGCAGGTCAAGAAGACGCCGCGGAGCACCTGAACCGTCATCGGGAATATGCGGCTGCTGAAAATCCCGCAGGAAGGAACCTCAACAATCGCTTCCCACCGGATTTTCGGCTGAAATCTGCTTCTTTGACGCGGCCAGCATCGGGCCGGATAGCGAAGTCCAGAGCCGAATCGCCTTGCCATTCGGTGCCGACATGCCAAGGGCACCTGACGATGATCTTTGGCGGTGAGATCCCTCTGGAACTGGCGTTCACTGAAATTTGTGGCCCCAATCGCTTCCCCGTGTCGTTTCAAATACGACATGTTGGGACCAATCCATCTGCTTTCCGCCAAAGCCATATGCGCCTGGCAGCGGTCCAGAGTTGACGTTGACGGCCTGTGGCGCCGAGGTGAGCTATACGGGCGTGTGGCGGACGGTGAAGAAGCTGGGAATGCGTTAAAGACGCCATCTGCGCCAGCGAGCAAGACCGGCACGAGGTCGCGATAGCGCGAGTGCGCAAATTATCTCCACCACCCTGGATAGGTACAATCCTGATCCCGTTCGAGTTTAGTGTTCCTTTGCGGGAAGGATCGCCTTGTAACTCATGCGGGCTAGGATCGCGGCGGCCATGTCATTGTCGAGCGGCGCGTCCGGGAAAAACCATCCTTCGAACAGGACCGCGGCCGCTACCATGCCAAAAGCATAGCGCACGAAGATGGCCGGCGGGATGTCATATTCCCCCTCCTGATCGTGGTAGAACAGCCTCACCCTCTTCTCCGCGGCGAGAAAATAATCGTCCAGGGCGTGCGACAGGGGCGGATCACCAGCGGTCGCCGATTTCGCAAGCGCCTGAAGCAAGTCGGCATTCTCCCTGAGGAACAGGAAAAGCGCTTGCATGGTGTAAAGGCTGCGCGCTTCCTTGCCCTCGGCTTCCACGTCCATGGAAAGCAAAAACGCGGTGAAGACAGTTTTGAACGGCTCGATGATCGCCGCTTCGAACAACTTCGTCTTGGACTTGAAATGCCGGAATATCAGGGCTTCGGCGACGCCCGCCCCTTCCGCAATGGTCCTGGTGGTCGTGCCGGCCAGGCCATCGGCCGCAAACAGCGCCCGGGCGGAATCCAGAATGAGCGACCGGACCTCGGCGGAGCCGCGTCGGCGACGCCTGCCTGCGCCGCCCGACAATTTGCTCTGCGTCCCCTTGCCTGCCAATTCCATATCCTTTAGATAGCAAATACTGACTAAGAGCAACCCGCATTTGGAGAGTGAGTCCGATGAGCGCTGATTATCAATTGATCATCCGCGGCGGAACCGTGGTCGATGGAAGCGGTGGGAAAGCCATGTCGGCCGACGTGGCGATAAGCGACGGCCTGATCGTCGAGGTCGGAAGGATCCTTGGCACCGCAGAGGAGGAAATCGACGCGAGTGGCCTGATCGTGACCCCCGGCTTCGTTGACGTCCACACCCATTATGACGGCCAAATCACCTGGGAAAACCGGATGGCGCCGTCCTCGAACCATGGTGTCACCACGGTCCTGATGGGGAATTGCGGCGTCGGCTTCGCCCCGTGCCGAACCGGGGATCAAGATCTGATGATCCGCCTGATGGAGGGGGTGGAGGATATTCCTCATGCCGTGATGGCCGCTGGCGTGCCGTTCAACTGGACAAGTTTCCCTGACTATCTCGATGCCCTGGAAAAACGTCGAAGCGACGTCGATTTTGCCGCTCAGATCCCCCATTCGCCCCTGCGGGTTTATGTCATGGGAGAGCGTGGCGCCAATCTGGAGCCGGCGAACGAGCAGGATCTGGCCCAGATGCGCAGGCTGGTCACGGAGGCGATCGAGGCCGGCGCGCTCGGCGTCTCGACATCGCGCAACCTATTTCATCGGTTCCGCAACGGGAAGCTCGCGCCCAGCATCCACTCCGAACTGGCCGAACTAAAGGCGCTGGCAGGCGGATTGAAGGACGCGGGCGACGGTGTCTTCCAATGCATTCCCGACATCGATGGCGACGGCGCGGACGAGGTTCGATTGCTCGAGGCTATAGCGGAGGGATGCGGCCGTCCGATCAATTTCAGCCTTATCCCGATGCCGAACAAACCGGCCAACTGGGACATCTATGTGGATGCGGTTCGCACTGCACCGGATAGGGGCCTGCGCTTCAATGCCCAATTCCTTCCGCGTGCAATGGGCGTTCTTTTCGGACTCGATCTGAGCTTCCATCCGTTCAGCCTCAACCCCAGCTACCGCGCCCTGGCGGACCTGCCGCTGGCCGAGAAGGTCGAGAAGTTGCAGGACCCCGAGCTGCGCGCCCGCATCCTCTCAGAGGAGCCGGAAGACCCCAATCCCGCCTTCGAAGGTCTGATAAAGGCGGGGCTGACCCTCTATCGTCTCGACGAACCGGCAAATTATGATTTCGCCGAAGAGGAAAGTCTTCAGGCCGAAGCGGCAAGGACCGGTCGTCCTCTTGCCGACGTCATCTACGATGCCCTGCTGGAAAGCGAAGGCCGCGCCATCCTTTGCGCCTATGGCAGCAGTGTCCGCGATACCCTCGCGCGAGCGGCCGGGTTGATCGGCGAGGACAATATGATCGTTGCGCTCGGTGACGGCGGGGCCCATTATGCAATGATCTGCGACGCCGCATATCCTACCTATATGCTGGCCAACCGCCTGGGACGGCAGGGACTGGACCTACCCCGACTGGTCAAATCGCTGACCAGCCAGCCGGCGGAATCGGTCGGCCTGCTCGATCGCGGCAGGATCGCGCCTGGGTACAAGGCCGATATCAATATTCTCGATCCCGAAAGGATCGTGCTGCATCGGCCACAGATCCAGGCGGATCTTCCCGCCGGCGGCAAGCGGCTGCGTCAGGAAGCAGACGGCTACGTCGCGACGCTGTTGTCAGGGACCGTCACCTACCGCGATGGCGTTCCCACCGGCGCATTGCCCGGAAAGCTGGTGCGCGGAACGCGCACGGCACCCACCGACGCAGACGTCCGTGTGCGTGCCGAGGCGTGAGCGACAGGAGCAGAATGCGGGACATGACGAAACAAGATTTTATTCTTGAGCCGCTGCCGGCTTGATTTGGCGTCCGGGCGGGCGGCGTCGACCTCAACCATGCCGGTGACACGGTCTTACACGGCCTCGCGGACGCTCTTTTCCGGAACAGGATTCTGGTCGTGCCGGGGCAGACCATGTCCAACGATGAATATGCCGGATTTCCTGGCGGTTCCCGAAAATCAGCTGATGGAACCGGCGTCGAAATAGGCGCGCATTTGCACGATCAGTCCGTCGTCGCCTACCACCAGCGTCTCGAACGGATGGATGGTGACCTGTCCACCCTCCCCCGCGTCCAGCCGGGCGCGAAACGCATAGGCGGCCTCATTGCCGCAAATGGCGATGCGTTCGAGTTCAGCGGACATTTTCATGGCGCTGCCTTGAGAAAAGAAGGCTCGCAAAGCGTCATGGCCAATCATCGGCGGGGTGCCGACCGGATCCTCGAACGATGCATCGGGCGCGAACAGGGCGACGCGCCCCTCTATGTCACCCGTCGCAAAGGTCGCAAGATATCGGGCAACGAGTTCGCGAATCCTTCCGCTGGCTGGTGTTTCCCGGCCTTTGGCCATTTCGACGAACATGTCCTTCAACATCGATCACCCTCCAGCGTTAATATGGCTACGTCCGACTGCTAATGCCCCTTGCGTCCGAAATCGGGATCAGCGCCCACGAGGTTGAGCACCGCTGTGGTCTTGCCACTTATCTTGCTCTTCCTACATCGAAGTGGAAGCGTGCGCGCGGAGCGATCGCCGACTCCGAACCCGCTTCCACGCGCGACATCAAAAAGATCCTGCTGCTCAGAGCATCATGTCGAACGGTTCGCCGCCCATAAGGCGATCGCCATAGGTGCGTCCGTAGATGCGGTACTGCGCCGCAGCATGCTGGCGACCGGTCAGCATGTTGCGATAGATGCGGCCCATGTTCGACGTGTCGTAGACGCCGCCGCCTCCCGCCACCGTGAGCATGCCCTCGGCAAGCTTGACGCAGCGATCCGCAACGCACGCGCTCTGGAAACGCATCATGTGCCGCAGGTCTAGCGGCGGCATCTCGCCGCGTTCCGCATAGTCCTGCATGATCTCGAAATTGGCGAACATTGACTTCTTCATCTCATCGATGCCCGCTTCAGCCGATGCCACGGCAAGCTGGGCATCAGGATCCTTGGCGGTCTTGCTGCCCATGAATACCTTGTCCTTGGCATAGGCCTTGAACAGGTCGAGAAAATGCTGCAGCGCTCCGATCTGTCCGTTGGTGATCCCCCGCATGAAGACGAGCATGAAGGGCATGCGATACAATGGATTGTCATTCCACTGTCGGCCAGGGCTGGTTCCGTTGAAGCCGTCGATGAACTTATGCGTGCGATATTCGGGGATGAAGGCCTTTTCCACCACGACATCGTGACTGCCGGTCGCGGCCAGGCCGGTAGTGCGCCAGGTGTCGACAATCTTCGCATCCTTCCGCGGCAGCAGAAAGGCGCGGTAATCATTCGGATCGCCATTGACGAAGCCGCCGAGGAAGGTCCAGTCACAATGCTCGCAGCCGCTGGAATAGGACCAGCGACCGGAAAATTCGAAGCCACCCTCGACGGGCGTTGCCGTGCCGCCTGGCATATAAGGCGACGCGATCAGGACCGAGCTGTCCTTCCCCCACACGTCCTGCGCGGCACGATCATCCATCAGGCCGATGTGCAGGCTGTGAAGGCCGATCACGCCATAGATCCAGGCCACCGACATGTCGCCCTCGCCGAGCGCGATCTGCACTTCGGCAAAGGCCCGCTGGCCAAGCTCATAGCCGCCCCAGCGCCGCGGCTGCAGGACACGGAACAGTCCGGCCTCATTCATTCGCCGGACGGTATCCGGGTTCACAGTCCGGTTCGCCTCGTCCGCCCCGGCGCGCTCGCGCAGCAGCGGGATCAAGGCCCGCGTCCGCTCTACAAGTTCTTCAATCGACGGGATGGCTTCATTCTTGGTATCAGCGTGGACAGCCGACATGGATCACTCCCAAATGCTGTTTCGTGATGCCTACGCCTTGGACGGGTGCGCACCATCATCCGTTCGGACGTCGAAATCACCCGCACGCGAAGACAGCTTGGCTTCTACGGCAGCACCGAGAGCCTGCGTCGATCCGACGCCGCCAAGGTCCGGCGTAAGCCCTTCCCCGGCCAGCTTCCTTGCCTATGCCGTCTCCGGGAATAACGGCGACGAAGTACCGCTTCACGCAGCGCCTCCCACCGTTTCAGCCAATATCTCATCCCTCAGCACATGCTTCAGGACTTTGCCCGTCGCATTGCGCGGCAGATCGCTGCGAAAGACGACATGTTCGGGAAATTTGAGCTTGGCGATACCGAAATCCGTCAGAAAGGCGGCGAAGTCGGCGCATGTCGGCCTTGCAGAACCCGCCGGCAGAACAACCGCGCACGCCATCTCTCCCGTCTTCTCGCTGGGAAGCCCTATGACGGACACTTCGGCGACGTCAGGATGGAGCGTCAGAAGATCCTCGATTTCCTTTGGACTGATATTCTCCCCGTTGCGGATGATGATATCCTTCTGCCGGCCGGTAATGACGAGATAGTCTTCGTCCACGATACGGCCGAGATCGCCCATGCGGAAATAGCCTGCCTCATCGAACGCCGCGGCCTCATCCTCGATATTATGATAGCCCACCAGCATCTGCGGCGCCTTGGCCAGCAATTCGCCCACGCCTTCCGCGTCGGCGGCCGGGATGATCACCCTCGCCGCACCGATCTTCCCGTCCGTTTCAGCCGCATGGTCGGTGTCGCCCGCATCAATCGAGCCCAATGTGATGGTGGGTACCTCAGTCGAACCATAGACGCGGGTCGCAACGCAGTTACTGAACCATTCCGTCGCCTCGCGGATCAGCGACGGCGGCACCGAAGCGCCACCGCAAATGAAGATTCGAAGGCTAGGGAGACGGGCGCCGGAAGCCCGACAGCTAGTCAACAGGTGCTGCAGGAAAGGCGTGGCCCCCGCCATGTGCGTGCATTGCTCCCGCTCGATCAGGGTTGCGGCGGCCGCTCCGTCCCACATATCCATGAGCACCGCGCTGGTGCGGAAAAGAAGCGGCATTTCGAACGCATAGAGCGATCCGCCGATATGGCTTATCGGGGAAGCTACCAGATAACGCGCATCCCCGCCTCGATTCCAGAAGCGATGAAGCTGGACGATATCCGCATTGATCGTGTTATGGGTGTGCAGGACGCCCTTTGGACGGCCTGTGGTGCCGGACGTGTACAGGATCATCCGCACGGCGCCGGGGTCGACCGGATCGAATGTCGCGTCCGGCCTGCCTTCCGCGATCAACTGGTCATATCCGATGCCGTCGCCTGGATCGCCGCGCAGGACGACGACAAGAGGAGGGCCTTCCATCTGTCCGCCCACTTCCGCCATCATCCTGCGATAATCGACGCGACGAAACTCCGCAGGAATGAAGATCGCCTTGCTCTTGCAGTCGGAGAGCATGAAAAGCAGTTCGGCGTTGCGGAAATTCGTGACGAGCGGATGGCTGACGGCTCCGATCAACGCCGTGGCGAGGTAGACGACGCAGGCCTCGTGCCAGTTGGGCAGCATGAAGGAAACCACATCGCCCCGGCAGATACCGCGCTTCCGCATGGCGTCTGCCAGGCGTCGCGCAGACTGATAGAGGTCCCCTGCGGTCAACCGAATCTCGCCATCAATCACGAGCACCCGATCGGGCTCCTGCGCCGCCAGCATAGCCGCCGCGTCGCCTATGGTCGTATCAAGCCACCAGCCGCCATCCCGCGCGTGCGCTTCACGATCAGGATCATGCCTGATCGACCAGCCATCCACTTCGCGACGGACAATCTTAGAGGCCGACGACATTACTTCGCCACCCTCTCTGCGAAGCGCGCTTTCTCGCTCAAAAATTTGGTGGTGGTCCAGCCGCCGTCCACAGCCAGGATCTGACCATTGATGAAGCCTGCCTGATCCGACAGCAGGAACCAAATCGCGTTGGCGACGTCCTCTGCCGTGCACGTCCGGTTCATCGGCGTCATCTCGAAATTCATCCGCTGGAAGACTTCATTATCCCAATTATAGGCCGTCATCGGCGTCTCGGTTACGCCCGGCGCGACGGCGTTGCTGCGAATGCCCTCAAAGCCATATTGCGCGGCCATGTGGAGTGTCAGACCATTGATCCCGGCTTTCGCCGCGGAATAGGCGCCGCCGCGCAAACCACCGAGGATGGAGAAGGTCGAAGACACGTTCACAATAGCCGAACCTGGCTTCATCACAGCGATCGCCTCCCGGCAATAACGGAACGGCGCGCGCAGCAGCACGTCGAGGAAATCGTCCAGAATCTCGTCCGTGGTTTCATGCACGGGCGACGGCTTTCCCTTGCCCGCATTATTGACGAGATAGTCAAGACGACCAAACCGTTCGAGCGCCATAGCCACTGAGGCCGCCGGCGCGTCCGCCGCGGTGACATCGGCGACATGCAAGGCGACAAAGTCGCTCCCCAGTTCATCGACCACCCGTTGAAGCGTCTCGCGCGTGCGGCCTACAGCGACAACATGGACGTTGTTGGCAACAAGCACGCGCGCCGTCGCAAGGCCTATTCCCGTTCCCGCCCCCGTCAGAATGGCGACTTTCCTGTCTTGAACGCTCATTGCTCATCTCCATTTGGAAAGCTGGAAAGCTGCTCGTTGGAGTCGTTCGTTGGGCCGATCATTTACCAATATCCCCAGGCTCAGAATTCAGTTCGCCAGCCGCTCAGTCATTTTGATTGGGCGTGCCGCTTCGCGGCTGCCAGAGGCATAGACCCGGCACGGATATGCGCCTCGTCCAACTGAACTAGGCCGTCCCGGCCGCAAGGGCGTGCCAATCGCCTTAAATGACCATGTTTGTAAATATATGGATATTATACGGATTTTCGGCACCGTGAGATTACCATACGAGAAATGCTGCCATGCAGCATAAATGTGCCCGTTTTAACGACCTTTTTAAGCTAATTAATCAGGAAATGCCGGCCGGGAAATCGCCCAAGAATTCGCATAACAGCACGCCACGCCATATTGACATAATTCTCCATCCATGTGCATTTAATGTACAGAAAATTGGCCGAGGCCTCCCCAAGGCGAAGCCGAGTCAGAGTAGAAGAGGAGAGGGACGTATGGCGTTGGCCCAATTGAAATTTCCTGCTTTCGATAGCAGCGTTGCCTACGACGCCCTTATTTCAGCAATATATCGCAGCGTTGACGACGACGCCGCTTGGCCCGAGGCGCTCGGTATTCTCAGGGGCTATCTTGGGGCCAATGTGGCCTGTCTGCGTATCGCTCAGCAATCCAAGGCCCATCGGCAATATCTTTTTGCCTCAGGACCACATGTGACCGAAGACTCCATTCGCGAGTGGGAACAGATAAATTCCAGGGAACTGCTCCCGCTGGATCTCAAGCCAGGCGAAACTACCGTTATCGACTGGCGCCTCGTCAGCAATGCCGTTCAATGCGCCAAATTGTTGCAGCGATACGATATTGCGGTAACAGCGACTGTTTGCGTCGACGTGATCGATGACGCCCAATATACGCTCAATTGCAGCAGGGGCTTCGGAGATTCAGAATTCCGCTCCGCGGACCTCGACGCTTTCCGGCAGATTGCGGAGCATTTTCGTCGCGCCATGGCGCTTCGCCGCCAGAACACGCAAAGCAAGGTCGTCAGCCAGTTTCAGACAGAGGCGCTGGACAGCCTCGGAATTGCCGCCATTCTCATCAACCGGGCGGGTGGCCATGTCCTGCTGAATCAGACGGCTCAGGATGCCCTGGACGAGGGCATCGGCCTTGAACTGACGGCGCGCGGCCTGCGAGCGGTGGATCGCACTGACGATGGCGCCTTTCAGCAAGCGCTCCGGGCAGCGCTGTGTGAGAAGGAACCAGTCGGTTCGCGGGCAATGCTCATCAACAGCGGCGATGACGACCGGCGCCTGCATCTCGTCGTCAGCTCGCGGCGGCACAGTTCGATCATTTCCGGTGAGACGGAAACATCGGCCCTGATCTTCCTGCGGGTCAAGGAGATCGTCGGCGAAGCCGACAAGAAACTGCTGCAGCAGCTGTTTTCCTTCACTGCAACGGAGGCCAATCTCGCGGTTGGGCTAGTCAAGGGGCTGTGCCTGAAGGATGTCGAATCCCAACTCAACATTCGTCACAACACGGCGCGCGCGCATCTGCGTTCGATGTTCGCCAAGGCGGACGTGTCGCGGCAGGCGCAACTGGTGTCGCTGCTGGCCAATAGCCTCGTTCCGCTGGGGCGGATGAGTTCTACGCAGCTGCAATAGTTGGTCGTTTCGAGCGTTTCCGTAATCAGCGGAAACGCTTTCCTTTTTGGATACCGCCTTCTTATCGGCAGATCACGCTATCTGCTTTCGACAAACCCTAATGTGCGGGCAGTTAGCTGTCATATGGCGTTCCGGGCGGCATCGCCACGGTCAGGCATGATGCGGTATAGCCGCAGGACGATGAAAATTCCGTCGTCGATCGGCACGAACAGATGGCCTGCTTCCCAGCGAGGCACGCCTCGCCGTCGCGATCTGTTGCGGAGCATCCATCGCGGAAGCCGCGGCCCAGATGGGCATTTCGGAAGCCACTGCACGCAACTACTCCAAGCGGATCTACGCCAAGATGGGCGCGCGGGGGCAGGCGGACGTTGTCCGCTTCGTTCTGACCAGCGTGCTGGCCCTTGCGATGAGCCAATAGGTGACGAAGGAATTTCCGATCTAGTCCCCTCTGCCGTGGCTGGCCGGACCGCTTTGGTCCACTCCGTCCCGAATCAATCCGCGAAAGGAGTAGCAGAATGTCGGAAGTCCAGAGATCGATACCCTTCGGCGAAGGCCAGATCGCCTATCACGACATGGGCGACGGCGCGCCCCTGCTCCTGTTGCATGGATCAGGGCCAGGCGTGACGGGGTGGCGCAATTTTTCCGGCAATGCCCCGGTATTCGCGGATCGTTTCCGGTGCATCGTTCCTGACCTTCCCGGATATGGCGAGAGTTCCGGCATCGCCGGCGACCCGTTCCAAGGGACCATCAACGCCGTCATCCACCTGATGGACAGTCTGAAAATCGAGCGGGCAAGCCTGATCGGCAACTCCTTCGGCGGATTGATCTCGGCGCGCCTGGCGGCTGCCCATCCTGATCGCGTTGCGCGGCTGGTGACGATCGGCGGCGTGGGGGTACCGATCTTCAATCCTTTCCCCTATGAAGGCGTCGAAAGGCTTGCGGAATTCGTGGCCAACCCGACGCGGGAGCAGATCATTCTCTGGCTGCGCTCGATGGTGTTCGACCAGTCGATCCTGACCGAGGAGCTGATTGATGCGCGGTTCAGTTCCGCAACGCAGCCCCAGGCGCTGGAAACCAACCGGAAAATCTATTCCCGCGCCGGCCTCTCCGCCATCGCGCAGGCGATGGCCGGGCCCGATGCCGTCCAGAGCTTTGCCTATCTGCCCAAGATCCAGGCGCCTACCTTGCTGACATGGGGTCGCGACGACCGGGTCACGCCGCTCGACGGGGCGCTGCTCCCCCTCCGCCTCATTCCCAATGCGGAACTGCACATCTTCCCCAAATGCGGCCATTGGGCGATGATCGAGCAGAAAGCCGCGTTCGAAAGCGCGGTCCTTGCGTTCCTGACGCGCGAATAGTCTGGATGGCTGGGAACGATTGCCGGAAAACTGATATATGGGAAGAACGGAGCTGGAGGTTTATTTGTCATGCGCGTTCGCAAGCCAAATGTCGACTTTTCCCAAACATCCGCTCGATGGGCGCCCGTTGGTGAATTCGCGCAGCAGATGAATGCCACGTCGCTCTGGATTCCCCATCTCGAGCGTTTTCTGAACCGTGTCATGTCCCAGGCGAATGCGAAGCTGGATGCTTCCAATCGCAAGCATGCGCAGCTCAAGACGGACATTCGCACCTTCATCCGCCAGGAAGGCAATCACACTGCGCTACATGCCGCATTCAACGAGATACTGCCGCGCGAGGGCTATGACGTGGCGCGTTTCGAACGCCATTTCGAAGCGGAATTCAAGCGATTGCTGACGACGAAGTCGCTCAAATTCCTATGCGCCTATTGTGAGGGCTTCGAGACGCTCGGGCCGCCCATGGCGCTCGTCTGGCTCGATGAGATCGAGGATCTGATCGGTAACGCGGATCAGAATGTCGTTACATTGTGGAAGTGGCACCTGATGGAGGAATATGAGCATCGCACCGTCTGTCACGACGTCGCGCGGCTGTTCGGCGTCGGCTATTTTCAGCGCATCCATGGATTCTTCTTTCAGCTCAAGCACCTCCAGGGCATGTCAAAGATGGTAAGGGAATATCTCCTCGCTCAGGACGCGCTTAACCTGACTCCCGAGCAGGCCGACGAAATGTATAAACGATCCAAGGCGGTTGGCCGAAAGGTAATGAAGCTGGCATTGCCCCGCATTCTCAAGGCGTTGTTGCCCTTCCACAATCCGCGCAAGGACCCTGAGCCAGAGGCCTATCGTTCCTACATGGCGAAGGTCGAGACCGCACTTGTCTGACGCTCTCGGAGGGCAGGCCGCTACTGCGCTGAACATTCTCTAAGGGCGAGCCGTCCGTTCCGGATCAAAATCGGGCGGCTCGCAACCTTGGTGCATGCGGTGGGCCCGGGCATCATTTCAACCGCGATGATCCGTCCTGAACGCAAGCAGGATCCGCCTGCCGACCAGACCATCGCCAGCCAACCGATTGCGCGGCTGGGGAACGCCGAGGATATTGCCGCCGCCCGGATCTTGCCGCGCGGATCATAGCTATCTGCGGTGCTTGTC
>Ga0207647_10001006_pt1 | contig 21888 bp, 21 predicted proteins | sample KBSCornC2_FD_184295 | JGI IMG/M metagenome (GOLD analysis project Ga0207647, IMG submission 184295) | Corn rhizosphere microbial communities from Kellogg Biological Station, Michigan, USA - C2 (SPAdes) (version 2) | ecosystem: Host-associated > Plants > Roots > Rhizosphere ... | reverse complement strand
ATACCATCGGCTTACCATCTGCACCTGCAGGCATTTTTGCTCCCGGTGGCAGTTTAAACGGAGCGCCAAGAACATGGTGCGAGGTCCAGCTCATGCCCAAGTTATTCACCATGGCTTTAAATTCTTTAGGCTTCATACCATAATAGCCACCTTTTTTACTAAAGGCCGATTCTATTTCTTTGTAGCCAATAGCGGCTATTTTGCTAAGCGTACCCTTAACATCTTCGTCAATAACGCCAAAAAAAGTAAACAACTGCAGTCCTACAGGATGATGCTCCATGTTACTCAAAAAACTTGCTGCTTTACCCGATAAGGCCATGCCGCCAAGCACCAATGCACCGGTGCCTTTAATAAAATTTCTTCTGCTGTAAATCATGCTTGATAATGGTTAATAATTAACTGGTACAGTAAAGCTAATTAATTAATAATAAGCCAGGAAATTTTATTGTGTCTTTTTTACACAATAGTTTTATATAAAAGCTAAAAGCGCAATACTGAAAGTTTAAAACCGATAAATAGGTGGAATCAATATTAGTTAATGTTATCTATAATCTTTGTTAATTAACTATCACATGGTATTATTTAGTTAACAAACTGACGGGCTGCTGCAGAGGTGCAAAAGGTTTGTAGAAATAAATAGATGAACGTTAAGTGTGCCAGAGGTACGCAACCATTATGAGGATTTAAGTCGTTAAGACTCTACTCACAAAATGATATTTTTAATACGATCTTTGGGCGTTGCCTTCGGCCGGGCTATCCGCTCATACGCCTGCAGGCATTACGCTCAGGGCCGGTATCCGCTCCTATCCCTAACGCATTCAAAATAAAAGCATTACCTGTTTAATTGATCCTGATCAAACAATTCCAGGTAATTGATTATACAACGCCGACAGTATAATGATTTTTATTTCTGTAAATTTAGGTTATCAGGTTAACATTTATAAAAAATACAGGGTTGTGAGCTTTTACTCCAGGTACAAACAATTGGCTATCAAGCCTGTCCAGCCGGTTTGATGTGCGGCACCTAAACCAAGACCTGTATCGCCATCAAAAAACTCATAAAACAAAATGTGATCTTTAAAATGCGGATCGGTTTGCAGTTTGGGATTTTTACCATACACCGGCCGCTCAGCATTTTCGTTTTTCATAAACAGTTTGGAAACCCGGGCATATAGTTCGTTCGCTACCTCTTTCAGGTTCATAAAATTTCCCGAACCGGTTGGGCATTCTATTTTAAACTCGTCGCCATAAAACATATGGAACCGGTGCAAACTATCAATAATCAGGTAATTGATGGGCATCCAGATAGGGCCGCGCCAGTTGCTGTTACCACCAAATAAACCGCTGTCACTTTCGCCCGGCACATAGGATATGCCAAATTCAACTCCATTTACCGAAACATGGTAAGGGTGTTTAAGGTGATACTTTGAAAGTGACCGGATCCCGTAGTCGCTTAAAAATTCATTTTCATCTAACATGTATTTGAGCAATGACTTCATCCTGTAACCACGCAGCAAACTTATCAGGTGTTTGCCGTTGCTTCCCTTCTCGTTCCAGCGTGAAACCAGCGATGCAAGATCGGGGCGATTTTCGGCAAACCATTTCATGCGGTCTTTAAACACCGGGCTTTCCGTAATATCTTTTTCATCCAATACCTCGGTAGCAAACAGTGGAATCAACCCTACTATACTCCTAACCCGCATTTTAATAGAACCATCATCAGGGAAACGGATCTGATCATAAAAAAAGCCGTCGTCATCATCCCAAAGGCCTTCATTGTTTTCGCCCAGGTTTGACATGGCCCCAACAATATAAATGAAATGCTCAAAAAACTTAGAAGCGATATCAGCGTAGGCTTTGTCGGTTTCGGTAAGTTCGGTGGCAATGCGAAGCAGGTTAAGCGAATACATGGCCATCCAACTGGTACCATCGGCCTGTTCCAAATGCTGCCCGGATGGTAAATGCATATTACGGTCGAAAACACCGATATTATCCATGCCCAGGAAACCACCCTCAAAAATATTATTCCCCGATTGGTCCTTACGGTTAACCCACCAGGTAAAATTGAGCATCAGTTTATGAAAAACCCGCTCCAGGAAATAGGTATCCCCTTTACCGTTATTGTTTTCTTTATCGGTTTTATAAACGTTCCATACAGCCATGGCATGTACCGGAGGGTTAACATCACCAAAGTCCCATTCATAGGCCGGCAACTGGCCGTTAGGGTGCATATACCAATCGCGGGTAAGCAAAATCAACTGATTTTTGGCAAAGGCCATATCAATGGTTGCCAGCGGCAGGCAGTGAAAAGCAAGGTCCCAGGCGGCAAACCAGGGATATTCCCACTTATCGGGCATTGAAACAATATCGCGGGTATTAAGATGCGTCCATTTACTGTTTCGGGCTTTTTGCCTTTGCGCAGGCGGGCGGGGCATCCCCTTATCACCGCTAAGCCAATGGCGGATATCTGAATAGTAAAACTGCTTGTTCCATAACATGCCGGCAAAAGCCTGTCGTTGTACTAACTTCTCGTCTTCCGAGGTCATCTCTTTTTGTAAGGCACCATAAAATTCATCAGCCTCTTTTATTCTTGCGGCAAACACTTCATCAAAATCATCAAAAGCTTGCTGATTGTTCTTTGCTTCCAGGCGTAGTTGGATGGTTTGGCTTTGTCCTGCTTTTATTGCCAGGTCATAATTAGCCGCAACTTTTGTTCCCTGGTCATTGATGTTCACGGAATCTGCTTTACCATCAACTAGATAATCATTGATTCCATCTTTAGTAAGCAAAGAATGATTGGGCGAACTGTATAAACGTTCATTATTTGTTTCATTATCGCAAAAAAGCAATTCTGTTTTTTGCTGAAGATGTAAAATAAAATTATTCAGCCCGCGGTGCTCTACGATAATATCATTATTGTTTGAGCAGATCAATTGCGGCTTGTAATCATCGTAGCCCCAAATCCATGTATTGCGAAACCAAAGTGTCGGAAGCACTAAAAGTTCTGCATCTTCACGGCTTCGGTTGTGAATGGTGATCTTAATAAGGATATCATCTGCATCGGCTTTGGCGTATTCTATAAAAATGTCGAAATAATTATTGCCGTCAAAAATGCCGGTGTCAATAATTTCAAATTCCGATGTGGACCGGTCTCTTTTTTTATTTTCATTTAGAAGTTGGCCGTAAGGAAACTGCTCGTGCGGATATTTGTACAACATCTTCATGTAAGAGTGGGTAGGGGTGGAATCTAAAAAGTAATAGATCTCCTTTACATCTTCGCCATGATTGCCTTCGTAATTATTTAATCCAAAGAAACGTTCTTTGATGATTGGGTCTTTTTTATTCCAGAAGGCAAGTGCAAAACATAATATCTGCTCATCATCGCAAATTCCGGCAATTCCTTCTTCGCCCCAGCGGTAGGCCTTGCTTCTTGCCATATCATGTGTAGTATACTCCCACGCATCACCGCTTGCACTGTAGTCTTCACGAACTGTTCCCCATTGACGATTGCTAAGATAGGGACCCCATTTTTTCCATTGCAATTGCGAAAGCCGCTGCTCTTCCTTCATGAAATGATTTGAAGTACTAAGCTACCTAAATAATGAAATTCGTTGGCAAGCATCGATAATAACTGCCGTAAAACTGTAAGCAGGCAGTACCAAAAAACGAGTTTATCTTTTCCGTAGTTTGCAGCCATGACAAATGAACGCCGGCAAAAAATCGAATCCGTTCTTTCAAAAAGGCAAAACGATCTTACTGTTGTTTTGGAGAATGTTTTCGACCCGCATAATATTTCCGCGGTGATGAGAAGTTGTGATGCCGTTGGTGTGCAGGAAATTTATGTTCTTAATACAAAGATTCCGCGTCACAAGAAATGGGGAGCCAAAAGCAGCAGCAGCGCAGCCAAATGGTTGACGGTTCATCAGTTTGAAAATGCAGAAGAATGCTTTGCTCAAATCAGGAAAAAATATTCAATTGTGCTAACAACGCATTTGTCAAGTGATGCAGTCGGTTTATATGAACTCAACTTGACCAAATCGGTTGCCCTGGTTTTTGGCAATGAGCATTCGGGAGTAAGTGATGAGATCATTGCAATGGCTGACGGTAATTTTATTATTCCGCAAATGGGCATTATTCAGTCCTTAAACATCAGTGTAGCCTGCGCCGTTAGCTTGTATGAAGCGTTCAGGCAAAAACAAAAAGCAGGACATTATGATCAAAGAAAACTGGCTGAGACTGAATACATGGATTTATTCAACGAGTGGGGAAGGGTAAGTGAAACCAATTGATTGTAATTTCTCAGACAAAAAAACCGCCGGTTCATTCGGCGGTTTTTCATTAGTCAGCTAACCTTTCTTTTTATTTGCCTTATATCGCATATCGGCAGTGCCATCTTTTTTTGTTGGTCCTGCAGGTTTTGTTGTAGTTGCAGTTTTGTTTTCCTTATACCTCATGTCAGGCGTTCCGTCCTTCTTCATCTTTGTTTTTGTCGTTGTTGTAGTGGTTGTAGTTTTTGTTGAAGCAGAAGGCTTCATTGAAGCGGTGCTTGCGGTACTTGTTTTGCTGGTTTGGGTTTTTGTCACTTCTTTTTTCATCGAAGTTTGTTTAGCAGTACTGGCTGGTTTTGCATCTTTGGTTTGCGCAAACCCTGCAGCACTAAAGCAAACAAAAGCAAGGGCAATCATTAATAGTCTTTTCATTTTTTTAAATTTAGTTGTTGAAAAATAACTCCACTAAATTTAGTTCGGTAAATTGCCTGTTCAGTAGCGTTAACATTTAATTCACCTGCGTTAAATTCCTGTTGAATATATTTTAAAATTGCGCGGAAATTACAATTTAAGGATTCTCTTTATTTCTGATTTTTCCCATTAGACGAAACAGGTTTCCTTTGTTGCTGAAGATGCTGAAGCGTAACATTTAATTCAAAACCAACAAGCAGCGCAAGTGAATTAGCATAAATAAGCGACATTAAAATAAAGATGGCGCCAATAGAGCCATAAAGCTTATTGTAGTTGCTGAAATGATTTGCGTAATAGCTTACCAGGGCGGTAGCTAATATCATTAACGTTGTGGCAAACACAGACCCGGGCGTAATTAAAGGCCACTTTTTTGCAATAGCGGGACCGTGGCGATAGATGTGCGACACAATATAAAATGTGAGCATGATGATCAAGATCCATCTTACATTTTCCAGAATGGAGCGCAGACCCTCACCTCTGATCCCCACCCATTTTAAAACGGCACTTTGCGCAACCAGCAGGAGAATGCAAACAAAAATGAGGAAGAAGCAAATCAATGTCAGCTTTAAAGCAATTCTTCTTTTTTGCAGCATTTTTCTTTTGCTGAAACCGGGATAATTTTTATCGAAGGAACGCAACACTCCCATCATGGCATTGCTTGAAAATAAAATGGCGAGCAGTAAACCAAATGACAGTAATCCATTCTGTGGCTTATTCAAAAAATCTCTTAGGAAAGTAATGATGGCCGCATGATTTTTTTCTCCGGGAATTACATCCCTGATCAAAGCAAACATTTGATTGATGAACTGCTTTGAAATTGGCAAATACGGAATCAATGTAAAAATGAAAACAAGCGTGGGAGGAATGGCCATTACGATGTTGAATGCAATTCCGGCAGCTCTTTCCGAAAGGCTGGTTTTACGCAGTTGCCTTACTAATGCAGCAAGCACTTCGCGAATGGAATAGTCACCGAACCGGGTTAAGATCAGTTTCTTATTGCCGTCAGTAAATTGCTTACGGGCCAAAGTGAAAAAATGTTTTCTTATGGTGGAACGAAAGGCCATCACTTCTTATTTAAGCTGTCTTTCTGTCGTCGCAATTTATCTTCCTCGCGGTATTCGTTTGCCTTTTTCAAATGTTCCTCAAAAGTAGCGCTGAATAAATGTCCGTTCAATTTTGAATTGGCAACAAAAAACATATAGTCTGTTTTTGCCGGATTCAACACTGCGTCAATTGTTTTTTTTGAAGGTGTGCAAATCGGGCCGGGTGGCAATCCCGGGTATTTGTAAGTGTTGTATGGCGATTCGACATTTAAAATATCTCCATGAATCCATTTGATAGAAAAATCCTTCACAGCAAATTTTAACGTTGGATCGGCTTGCAATTTTTTAGCCGGACTATTTAACCGGTTCAGATAAACACTTGCAATAGTGTCTTTTTCTTTATCGTTGTTGGTCTCTTCTTCGATGATGGAAGCAAGTATGTAAACCTGCTGAGGTGTGAGCCCAAGTGCTTGTGCTTTTTGCTTACGTTCATCGGTCCAAAACTTTTTAGAGGCATCATAGAACTTTTGATAGATAAGAGAAGGAGTGATGTCCCAAAAATAAGTGTAGGAATCCGGAATGATATTACAGATGGCCAGTTCAGGCGATGTGTCAAATTTTTTAAGCGAATCTTCGCTGTTTAAAAAATTGATCATGGCAGTAGAATCGCATTCAAATTTTCTGCCGGTCATTTCTGCAAGATCTTCCCTGGTTCTTATTTTATTAATGGTGAACTTAACCGGCGTTTGCCTTCCGTTGCGAAGCATGCGAACAATGGTAAGCAGGCTAGTGCCTTTTTTAATTTCGTATTTACCGGGCTTAATGTTTTTCCAGTAATCAACACGGTTGGCTAAAAACTCAAATGCAGATTGATTGGAAATAATCCTATTTTTTGTAAGCGAATCAATGACCGCTTTTTTAGTTGCTGCATTGCTTCGTATATAAAGTGTTTCTTTCTGCGAAGAGAAACCTGTAGCAGGTCCTAAAAAAATCCACGCAACGAAAGCTCCCCCGATAATCACAAGGATAAGGATAACAACAAGTAGCCGCTTCATAGGTATCAAAGTAAATAAAAAACCCCGACGCTTCTGCCGGGGCTTACTATTAAAAAGTTTGAAATTTATTTTGCTGGCGTTGTTCCGGTATTGGTTCCTGCCGGGGCCTGAGGATTAACCGGAGCCGTTTGTTCAGTTGGCGTTTGCACTCTCGGGGTATGGCTGCCCGGAATGAACATCGAAGAAACAATGCAAAGCACACCAATGATAGCTGCAAAAATCCATGTGCCTTTTTCCAGAACATCGGTAGTTTGTTTTACGCCCATAAACTGAGTGCTGAAACCGGCAATGTTTCCGGCCAAGCCGCCACCTTTTGGATTTTGAACCAATACAATCAGGCTCAGGATAACACTTGCCAGAATAATGAGGATAATGAATAAGATAACCATTTCAGGAACGCTTTAAGTTTTCAATTAAGTTGGCAAAATAAGCCTTTTTAGAGGGATTGAGCAAACTTAATTTGTTATAAGTTTCTATAGCTTTTTGCCTGTTGCCTTGCTTCACCCAAACCTCTGCCATTGCCTCGGTTAGGATGTCAGATTCATGAACGGAATCTTCGGCCAGGTGCTGAACTTTTGATTCGGAGGTTTCATCAACTGCCTTTGCTATTTCCGTTGCAGGCAAGCGCTTCATGGATTTCAACCATTCTGTAAAACTTTTCAATTGCTTGCCGAATTTATCTTTCGATGTGTCTTCCTGCGAAAGCTTGATTCCCTGTGATGCGAAATAGTCAACAGTATGAAACGGCTCAAAAACCAAATCATTGTTTGTTTCCGAGGCAGGCTTGATTTGCTCTTCTTCAAACTGCAGAACCTTTGCAATGTGACCGGTCATTTGATCCTCCTGGGTATCAATAGCCGTTTCTTCCTGGAAGTCTTCAACAATATCATCCGTGTTTTTGTTACTCGGCACTTGCCGGGGGACCTCAGCTGAAGTGTTTTCTTCAATAACTTCATTTTCTGCAACAACATCTTCCGTAAGGTCATAATTGAAAGCAGCGGGCACGGTGCTTTCATCAAAATTTACTTCTGCATAAAATTGATCGGAAGAAATGAAATATTCAAACTCCAAAGGATTGTGATAATACAGAACAGATTTTTGAAGTTGTGCTTCGTATTCAGCAGCATTTTCCTGCTTTAATTTTTCGAGAAAAAGAAATTGGGCGGGAGCGAAATAGGGATAGCGACTGGCAAGGTCTTTAATTTCGGAAAGGCTACACTGTTCAATAGAAGATTTGCCAAAAATTTGTTGAGCCAGTAAATGAATTCTTTCGCTCATGCGGCAATTTACATTACCAATCTGAAAAAACGCGATTGAAAATTTCATCAGTCAGATTGCGAACCATTTCATCAAGCAAATTTGCCTCAGCCTGATTGAGCGACTGATTGGCGGAAAAATCAAAACTATGGCTTACATCAAACTCCTTGGTATCGTTTTTTAATGTGTTGGTGATGATGACGTGAACACCAACGGTAAGCCTGTTTATTGAAGTTTGTGTTTGTCCGTTTGCAGAAGAAACTCCCGTTGTTGTTACCGAGTAATTGTTTACATAACCCTGGATATCAAGATTGGCGTCGCCGTTTGTTTGAACAAGTTTGGTTTGACGCGTTACTTTTTGCTTCAACCGGTCGGTAAGAGTTGGACTTAATTGCGGATTGATGTATTGGGCCTTGTTGTCGATGTAATGAACGTTTACGGTTTTAATGTTCGGATCCATCTTCGTGCTTTTTTCACTAAAGCTATAAACGCCGCAACCTGCAAATACAAAACTAATAACGGAAAAAACTATGAGGGAAAATGTTGTTAGTGGTTGTTTCATTCTAGAGTTTATTGATCAATATCGTATTCCTTCAATTTGCGGTATAAGGTTCTTTCGCTGATTCCCAGATCCATTGCCGCATCTTTTCTTTTGCCCCGGTGTTTCTTCAATGCTTTTATGATAAGTTCTTTTTCCTTGTCCATGATGTTCAGACTTTCTTCCACTTCTTCATGTTCGTGTATATCATGATGAAGAACTACCGGCTGCGACGAAGGAAGATTTGAAGTTACCAAAACAGGTTGGGGCATTTCAGTGTTTTGGATTTCTTTAACTTGATTCATCAAATTTGGATTTTGAGCAACCGCGGAGGGATTCTGCATCACTTCAAAAAACAGTTTCTTTAGTTCCGTTACATCTCTTTTCATGTCGAAAAAGAGTTTGTAAAGAATTTCCCTTTCGTTATTGAATTCGTGTGTTTCATGTCCATTCACATGCGCCAAAACCGGCAAGCGATTCATCGATTGGTCGTGTGTTGGAAGAAATTTTTCAAGCTCTCTTGCAGAAACCTGCTTGTCTGTTGAAAGAACTGAAATTTGTTCTGCAATATTTTTCAGTTCACGAACATTGCCGGGGAAAGTATAATTCATCAAACGGTTTCTTGCTTCATCATCCAATTGAACAGGTGCTGTCCTGTAGCGTTCAGCGAAATCAACTGCAAATTTTCTGAACAGCAGGGGAATGTCTTCCTTGCGATCCCTCAATGCAGGAACACGAATCGGAACTGTATTCAAGCGATAGTAAAGATCTTCCCTGAATTTTCCATTCTGAACCAGTTGTAAAAGTTCTTTATTGGAAGCTGCGATAACCCGTACATCCGTTTTTTGTGTCTTTGAAGAACCAACACGAATGAATTCGCCACTTTCCAAAACACGAAGCAAACGGGCTTGCGTTCCCAACGGCATTTCACCAATTTCATCGAGGAAAATTGTTCCGCCATTAACGGTTTCAAAATATCCTTTGCGGCTATCAACTGCACCGGTAAATGATCCTTTTTCGTGGCCGAATAATTCTGAATCAATTGTTCCTTCCGGGATTGCGCCGCAGTTTACGGCAATAAAAGGATTGTGTTTTCGTGCAGAAAGAGAATGTATGATGTGTGAGAAAGCTTCTTTACCAACACCACTTTCTCCTGCAATCAAAACCGTCAAATCTGTATTTGCTACTTGTACGGCAACCTGCAATGCATAGTTAAGGGCAGGCGAGTTGCCAATAATTCCAAATCTATTTTTGATACTTTGTAAATCCATTCTTCATCTTTTAAACGATTTCACCAATCAATGTTGCCTGGGTGCAGTCTGTAATTTTTACAAAAGCATAGTCACCGGGCTTAAGTTCTTTATTTGCTTTGGGAAATACCACAACCTTATTTTGGCTGTTGCGTCCCATCCAGTCCGCATTTGTTTTTTTGGAAGAAGCTTCAATCAAAATCTTGAAGGTTTTTCCTAAATCCTGCTTATTGCTTTCGTGGGAGAGTTTGCCCTGCAGATCAACAATTTCCTGCAATCTTCTTTTCTTCACATTCAATGGAACATCATCTTCATACCTGCGTTCGGCCAATGTTCCCGGTCTTTCACTGTAGAAAAACATATAGCTCATGTCATACTTTGCATATTCCATCAAGCTCAAAGTGTTGTTGTGGTCTTCTTCCGTCTCTGTACAAAAGCCGGCGATCACATCTGAGCTGATGCCACACTCAGGCATGATTTCACGAATGCGGTCAACCTTTGCCATATACCATTCCCGGGTATAACTTCTGTTCATCAATTGAAGAACTCTTGTTGAACCACTTTGCAAAGGAAGGTGAATATACTTGCAGATGTTTTCATACCTGGCCATCGTATGAAGCACTTCCTCTGTGATATCTTTTGGATGAGAAGTAGAAAAGCGAACTCTTAAATCAGGAGAAATTAAAGCCACCATTTCCAAAAGGTTTGCAAAAGTAACTGGCTTGCTATCGGCTCCGCTGAGATAATAATAGCTGTCAACATTCTGACCCAAAAGAGTTACTTCCTTATAGCCGTTATCAAAAAGTTCCTGGCATTCGTTTAAAATGCTTTGCGAATCCCGGCTGCGTTCTCTTCCGCGGGTAAAGGGAACTACACAAAACGAACACATGTTATTGCATCCACGCATGATGCTGACAAAAGCGGTAATACCATTTGAATTCAAACGAACGGGGGAAATGTCGGCATAAGTTTCTTCGCGACTTAATAAAACGTTCACGGCTTTTTGTCCCCCACCGGCTTCGCTGATCAGTCCCGGCAGGGTCCTGTATGCATCCGGACCAACGACCATATCAACCAGTTTTTCTTCTTCCAAAAATTTAGATTTCAACCGTTCCGCCATGCAACCCAGCACTCCAATCAAAGTTGCCGGCTTATTTCGTTTGAGCTTTTTAAATTCGGTAAGTCGCTTGCGAACTGTTTGTTCAGCCTTCTCACGAATGGAGCAGGTATTTAGAAAAATAAGGTCGGCTTCTTCAAAATTGCGTGTGGCCCCAAATCCCTCTTTGTTTAAAATCGATGCAACAATCTCGCTATCACTAAAATTCATCTGGCAGCCATAGCTTTCAATATAAAAACGTCTTTTATAATTGTTCGGGTCGTTTTCAAAGGGTGCATAGGCTTCACCTTGTCTTACTTCATCATGAACCTTGGTAGCTAAATCCATCATAGAAAAAATGATTGTCGGCAAAGATAAATAATCTGGCTTCTATCGGTGACAGGATGACAGATTTAAGTAAGGTTTAAGGATAGCAAGCAGGGGGCAGAAAGTAGCAAACAGTAAACAAGCCCGGGAATGCCTGCTTCTCGCTGCCCGCCGTTGCTTTTCGTTAATTAACCTTAATAGTTTATTACAAATGATTGTGATTTCAATAAAATATTTTGGTGAAACCTATCTTTGAACGGAATGAAAATTTTTCTCTGTTTTTTGATCTGCTTAATTGGCTTTGAAGCAGTTGGTCAATCAAATAACCTCGGAATTATAATCGGAACCGTTTTGGATCAGAACAGTAAAGCGTTGGCCGGAGCAACAATTCAACTTTCCAATTTAAATGACAGCCAGAGCAAAAAATTGGCCCTGACAGATAAAGACGGTGCCTTTCAAATCAGCCAGGTTCCTTTCGGGTATTATCGTTTGAAAATTTCGTACGTTGGATTCAATGCGCTCACTTTAGATAGCATTTATTTCAGGGCGGAGCGATATGATTTTAATATGAATGATATCGTTCTCAAATCAAGTGATTCGGCAAAGATGGATGAAGTAGTGATTTATTTTGAAAAACCTTTGATCCAAAGCAAAGACGGAAATATTACATTCAATGCTGGCGAATCGGCCCTAAGTGCAGGAAGCAGCGCTGGCGAATTATTGAATAGTGTTCCACTGGTAACAAAAGATCCTGATGGGAAATTAATGGTGCGGGGAAAAGAGCCGAAAATTTTAATTGATGACAAACCGGTTGAATTAAATCTTCAACAGCTGCAGGATTTGCTGGAATCGATGCCCGGAAGTTCCATTGAAAAAATTGAGGTGATGACCAATCCGCCGCCGCAATATGCCAACGAGCAGGGAGGTGTCATCAATATTATAACTAAAAAAGGAAGCATTGGAAAATCAGGAAGATTTTCTATTTACGGAGGAACGAGGGGCGAAATCGGAGGTTATGCAAGCTTTAATTATCGCAAAAAGGGATTTTCATTAAATATTAATGCCGGTGACGCTTACAATCAATTCCAGGGAAACGGTTATTCAATAAGGCAAAACGTCTTCGTTGATTCTTTGAACTATTTCAACACTGAAAATAATTATACCAATAAAAATAAACGTCCCGGTTTCAGAAGCAATTTGAATTATGATATTAACGAACATCATTCCATCAATTTTGTTTTGCAATACAATCAGAATGCTTTTAATAATTTGAATTTTACAGAGAATACCAATCTGAATAATCAAAAACAGATTTATAGGCTCAGCGAAAGAACGCTGGAAAATTCAGGGGATGGCTACAGTCCAAACGTTAGTTTGAGTTATACATTAAAGACAAAAAAGCCCGGTGAAACCTTGCGGTTGATCAATAATTTTAATTATTCCGATTATCAAAGCACAAGAGACTTTTACCAGCAATATTTTAATCCGGATTACACACCAAACGGAAAAGATTCTTCCCAGGACCAGATCACGGGTAGTAGATCAAAAAATTACAGTTCAAGGTTGAATTATGATTTGCCGCTTTCAAATAACAAAACGTTTTTTTCTGCAGGCAGTTATTTCAATATTTCCGATTCAAAAATTAATTCTGATGCTTCCTATCTGCGCAAATCCGATATGCAGTGGACTGCTCTTTCGGCGTTGATAAATCAATTTAAATACAGGCAGCAAATTAATACGGCAAGAGCATCGATAAAGCAAATGCTCACTTCCAGTTTCAGTACATCGGCGGGGATTTCCGCAGAGCATACCCTGGTAAATTTTAATTTGTATAAAACTGGAAAAGAAACATCGAACGATTATTGGAATTATTTGCCTTTTGCACGGTTGAACAAAAACTGGAACGATCAATTGAATCTTAGTTTTTCTTATCGCAGGACAATACGAAGACCAGGTTTCAACGAACTGAATCCTACCGTTGATTCTTCGGATGCATACACAGTCCGCTCCGGCAACACCAATTTGAAGCCATCCTTGTCTCACAATTTTGACCTGGTTTTAGGAAGAACCCATAATTCGTTCTATGCAAATATTGGCTTGGGCTACAATGTTGTTCAGGACGTATTTGCGCAGATAAGAACGGGTTTAACGGATACCACAACCCAAATTACCTGGCAAAATATAAGTGCAAGGAAAGAATATGAAATCAGTACATGGAGCGGATACACACTGGATAAGCACACCAGGGTAAATCTCAGCGCCACCTATACTTACAATCGTTACAATGCATTTGACAGGCAGGTCAGAAATTACAGGGACGGAGGTTCGTTTACTTCAAACCTAAATGGCAATTATAACCTGAAAGATTTGTATACGTTAACAGGGAGTTTCACTTACAACCGTTTTGCTAATCCCCAGGGAAGTGTAAAAGGGAGTTTGAGTATGAACGTAGGATTGCAAGGTAAATTTTTTGATAAAAGATTTGTGGTGACCTTGAACTTTATTGATCCTTTCAAGGAGCAGCAAAACAGAAGCTGGACGTATGGAACCAACTATAATCTCGAAAGTTTCAATACTACGCAAACCCGGAATTTCAGATTAACACTCGGATACAATTTCATTAAGAGCACAAAGAAAAAATCAGTTGCTACCCAGCAAACTTTACAGAACTTAATTCACAAAACTAACTCGTAATCGAGCGGTGAGGAATGCGGTTTGCTATCCAGCTGTTTTTAACCGGAATAATCCAGTTGTTTTCCAATTGTTCTTTTGTTTGAACCAGATTGTGAAAGTATAAAGTCTCCGGGTTGATGAAATAATTGTCCAAAGCATACGACAATTGATTCATTGGCAATACCTGGATTTTGTTGTTGATGACAAAAGCAAGATTGGTGCGATTGAAAAAATCAACACGAAATTTTTCTCCGAGCTGTTTTATAAAACGAACAGAGGAATCGGTGCTGCAACCACCAACAGCAGCATGTGTTTCATCAGCCATGAGCACAACAAATTGTCCGAAAAATAAATTGCAGTAAGCAAAAACTTCTTCTCCATGTGAACGCCATTCACTTGAGAATTTATTGAGTAATGCTTCAATTTCCAGAGCTTCAGAAAGGGAGAACAGGCGGCTGCTTTGATATATCCAAACCCGGCTATTGGGCGAAAAATTATCGGGGAGTAAGTGTTTGTATTCAAGGTTCATAAATCAAAGGTAGCGCACATTCCCGGATGGCCGAAAAGTTAAGTAAACCAGCTGCTTTAATAGAATTTATCGAACGTGCAGCAGTGCGGGGCTAGTGAAGATCAAAGCAGCAATGTGGTGGCTACCTAATTATGATCCTTCAAAAATTTTTGCTACTCCAAACGCCGCAGCAGCTGCCATTGCTCCAATTAAAGTTACTCTTAATGCGCCCCAGAACGGAGGTACGCCGGTGACTTTGCTTTTAAACCATCCAAAGATGAACAAGCAAATAATCGTCAGGGCAACTGAAAATTTTAAACCCGTTGTTGGTGTATCTACAAAAAAATATGGCGAAAGTGGGACCAGGCCGCCGACAACATAGGAGAGCCCTATATTCAATGCAGATTTGGTTGCACGTTTGGGATCGGGTTTGTCCAAGCCCAATTCATACTTCATCATAAATTCAACCCATTTGTCTTTGTCTTTGGCAATTTCTTCGGTGGCTTTATTCTGCAATTCTTCGCTTAAACCCAGGTTGGAAAAAAATTCTTTTGTCTCTTCAATTTCACGGTGACGAAGATGATCGACCTCATAATATTCCCGCTTCATCTCATTGTTGTAATGATCCTGTTCCGTTTTCCCGGAGAGATAACCGCCCAATCCCATTGCAATAGAACCGGCGGCAATTTCGGCGATTCCCGCGATCACAATAATACTGGTTGAACTCACTGCGCCGCTCAATCCTGCAGCCAAAGCAAAAGGAACCGTAAGACCGTCGCTCATTCCAATAACAACGTCGGTGATCATAGCACTGCTGGTCAAATGCTCTTCGTGATGATGCAAATGCGTATCCATTTCCTGTTTTTCCATAAAACTAAAATTGAAATAGCTCCTAAAAAATGACGAAAGTTAGGCCAGCAATTTTTATTTGTCTAAAATCTTTAGACTTGTTTTTATAATGTCGATGCTTTCGTCAATTTGCTCTTTTGAAATGATGAGCGGAGGAGCCAGCCGGATCTTATCACCGTGAGTTGGCTTGGCAAGCAAACCATTTTCTTTTAACTCCATGCATAATTCCCATGCTGCTTCTTTATGTGAATGACTTATAATAATCGCATTCAATAAACCTTTTCCCCTGATGGTTTTAATGTGAGACGAATTTATTTTTTGCAATTGTCCGCGAAAATAATCTCCCATTTTCATTGCATTGCCTGCAAGATCTTCTTGTTTTAAAACCTCGAGCGATGCAATTGCAACTTTGCACGCAAGCGGACTGCCACCATAAGTTGAACCATGTTCACCGGGTTTGATGGTAAGCATAACTTCGTCATTTGCCATTACAGCACTCACGGGCATTGTTCCACCGCTTAACGCTTTGCCAAGAATTAAGATATCAGGATGAACATTTTCATAGTCACATGCCAGCATTTTTCCTGTTCTGGCCAGTCCTGTTTGAATTTCGTCGGCAATAAACAAAACATTTGCCTGCTTGCATAATTGGTAGGCGTTTTTTAAGTAGCCGTCATCAGGAACCATTACGCCTGCCTCGCCCTGAATGGGCTCAACTAAAAACGCCGCAATGGTATTGTCGGACAAAGCTTTGTGCAAGGCATTCAAATCATTAAATGGAATGGAAATAAAACCGGTCATGTAAGGTCCGTAATGATTTTTGGCAGAGGGATCAGAACTGAATGAAATGACTGTTGATGTCCGTCCGTGAAAATTATTTTCACACACAATGATCTTAGCCTGTTCATCCTTTATTCCTTTGACCTCGTAAGCCCATTTGCGCGCAAGCTTGATGGCGGTTTCAACAGCTTCTACGCCGGTGTTCATTGGAAGCACTTTATCATAACTGAAAAGCTGCGTGACGATTTTTGCATACTCTCCAAAAATATCATTGTAAAACGCACGGCTCGTAAGCGTCAGTTTTTGTGCTTGCTCAATTAATGCTGCGACAATTTTTGGATGACAATGTCCCTGGTTAACTGCAGAATAACCACTCAGAAAATCAAAATATTTTTTTCCTTCCACATCCCAAACAAAAACGCCTTCGCCTTTTGAAAGCACAACCGGGAGCGGATGATAATTGTGAGCACTGTATTTTTCTTCGAGGCCTAAATAATACTGCGCGTTGGTAAGAACATCAGTTGACATAAAAAGAATTGAGTAATGAAAAAATGATTTGCCCGCGGTAAGATAAAAGCAGTACTCAGTGATTGAGCAGATCTAAATTGAGGGAAAGGAAAGAAAAGATTTTCATTACTATTGTTGTTTGGCAAAATTAATCAAAATGGAATACAAAGTTGCTGCACAAACGAAAATCGGCCGCGGGCATTTCCTGTTGAAAAATTGCTGAAATTCCGGACCGGTAATTTAAACTCAAGATTCACCGTAATTATCCCTTGTAAATCACACCCGTTGTTGGCGTTTCGTACAATTCAATGCGGCTCAGTAAGGGAAGCATTGGTTTAATCTGCTTCCAAATCCACACCGTGATATTTTCTGCCGTTGGATTTTCCAAACCCTTAATATCATTGATCAATTTATGATCAAGTTGTTCAATAACAGGTGCAAGGGCATCTTTCAATTCCTTAAAATCCATGGTCCATCCAAAATGCGGGTGAATTTCTCCTTCAATAAAAACTTTTAACCGGTACGTGTGGCCGTGCATGTTTTTGCACTTATGTCCATCAGGGACATTAGGAAGAAAATGTGCTGAATCAAAAGAAAATTCTTTGTAAATCTCCATTTGGCCGCAAATGTAATGTATGATGAGAAAACTGTCTCGTTAAAGAATTGAATGGTGAACCTGGCAGCATTGCCACTTTCAATCTTTTCCTGCGTGGCGGTGTTCAGCGTTTTGTAATTCTATTCATCCTTTTGCATGAGCCAAAACAGGTTACAAAAAACCTTTGCACCCGGGAGCTCCGCACATGCATTTCTTTGCTCCATCATGGTGTGTTGGCCCATAGTTGCAGGTGAGTTCTTCATGTGTTTTAATTGAACGCAATGCATAAAACTCGACGTGATTGCCAATTGTCCGCATGTAAGTATTCGGCTGGCACGAATGATTGATGTAACGGATTTCATTATTATAAACAGAAGCGTCTAATGCTTTTCCATTCCACAATTCTACAATGGAAATGCTTGTTTTGTTTTTTGCTTTTTCTCTTGCTTCTTTTTTGGAAATAATTTGGCCTGCAAGCGACCCGATTTTTCTTTTTGCAGGAATTTTTTCCTGCGCATATAATCCTTTGCCGTGAATTTTACTTTTTGCTACCGACACAGAAAAAAACAAACTACCATTTACCTTCATACGTTATTATTGGAAGCACTCATCGTTGCGGTTTAATTGTTGTTCAGTTACTTTGTTGAAAGCAAACATACTGAGTTGCATGCATTTTTTACCTGCCAAATGAAACTATTGTGGAAATAAAACAATCAGGTTCATCTTACAAAAACAGAGTCTTAACGCTTATTATTTGCATGTTTTTGTTTAAGTGTTTTTTTGCGTTTTGGCTTGAGCTCGGAAATGATGAAGCCTATTACTGGTTGTACAGTCAATATCTCCAATGGAATTATTTCGATCACCCCCCGGTGGTCGCCTTGTGGATTCGTGTTTTTACAGTGAATCTTTCATTGGAGCAATACGAAGGTTTTTTAAGATTGGGAAGTGTTGCCGGATGTTCTTTGGCTACGTGGTTTATCTATAAAGCAGTTGGTTCTTTTCATTCACAAAAAGCAGGATGGTTTGCCGCTGTTTTATACAATGCCTCTTTTTATTCGGGCATCACTGCAGGTTTATACATCATGCCGGATTCGCCGCAGATGGTATTCCTGACATTGTCGTTGTGGATGATCGCTAGAATTGTAAAGGATGAAAACAATTGGTTGAATTGGCTCTTGTTTGCAATTGCTTCAGGCCTGTGCATTATGAGCAAAGTTCATGGTGCATTTTTATGGATCGGTGTTGGCGGGTACATTTTGTTTTTTAAAAATCAATGGCTAAAGAAATCGCAGTTGTATGTTTCCTTCTTAATAACCGTATTAATTATCAGTCCAATTTTTGTCTGGAATGTAAGGTATGATTTTGCAACCTTTCGTTTCCATGGCAACCGGATTGAAGTAGATGAATTTGTTTTTCATCCGCAATATTTGTTCAAAGAAATTTTAAATCAAATTGGATTTAATAATCCTGTAAATTTCTTCTTAACTGTTTTTGCCTTGGGGACGGTTTTTAAAGCTAAATGGAAGATTTCTACGCCGGCCATCATTTGTGCCTTTATTGGTTTGCCACTTGCTTTTATGTTGCTGGTTGTTTCTGTTTTTCGAAATGTAACCTTGCCGCACTGGAGCGGACCCGCCTATGTTAGTTTGATTCCTTTGGCCGCATCGTGGCTAGCTGATCATTCTAAAAATTATTTTCCTAAAACTTTAAAATGGAGTTTGGCAATTTTTGTAGTTATTTTTTTAGGCTATGCAGCAAGTATCAAATTTTATCCCGGAACATTTGGTTCGCACAATCTGCAGGAATTCGGAAAGGGAGATATCAGTTTGGATATGTACGGCTGGCGTAAAGCTGCAAGCCAATTTGAAATATTTTATCGTAAAGATGTAGAGCAGGGAACAATGCCTGCAAATGCGTCTTTTGTCGCCTCACACTGGTGGGGCGCACACGTTGAATATTATTTTGCAAGACCACTTCATTTAAAAATGATTGGACTTGGAAATTCACTCTATCTCAACGAATATTTATGGACAAACAAGTGGAGAAAAGGTGAAACGGATTTGAACAATGCGTACTGCATCGTTCCTTCTGATGATCATGACTATGTTCCTTCAGATTTTTACCAGCAAAAGCAATTAGCAAAGATCATTGAAATTGAAAGGGGAGGCAAGCCTGCTCGTTATTTCTTTGTTTATCGATTGAAAGGATTGAAGAAAGAAATTCCGATGATAAAATAAAATTATTGTTTTTGAATCCATGAAGCTTTGTAGTCAATCAAGGCTTGCTGCATGATCATAAACACTTTTGTTTTTAGTTCATTTACATCTTTTAATGCAAGTCCTTCAACACTTATTTCCGGCAGAAAAACAGAACGGCTTTTCCCCGGATTCAATGAAAAAATGGAATGGTAATTCATCCTGTCATAGGCGTTTAAAAAAAGAACAGGTTTGATTGGGGTTTGTGTTTCGATAGCGATCCGGAAAGCACCATCGTAGAATTCTTTAAGTGGTTTGTGAGTTGTATTAAATGTTCCTTCCGGAAAAACCAAAATCGAAATTTCTTGTCGTAAAATCGATTTTAAAACCTGTACGCTTTTCGCCCTGTTTCCCGCATTGCTTCTGTTAACAGTTACAATAGCATTCTTATAAATAAAGCCAAAAATGGGAACTTTTGCCAGTTCAACTTTGCCGAGTGGCCGCAATGGTTTTCGAAATGTTTTTGGAATCAATGCAGCATCCAGGTAGGAGATGTGGTTTGAAACAAAAATGTAAGATTGATTTTCTTTTAACTTCTCAATAAAAATGTTGCGATGAAAAATAAATACCAGCGGAAACCAAAGATCAGCCCAGGCTATGCAGGCATAATAAGTAAGATTACCTCCTTTGATTCTTCCAAATGGTAACACAAGCAATGACCAAATGAAAACCGGGATCATAATAGCCACAAACAAAACAAACGCATATAAAACATAAAGCAGTTGAAGTGGCTTGAGTAGGATACGCATGCTAGTTTTTATTTTCGTCTCCCGGACAATGACATTCAAATTCTTTTTCAAGGTTGTAACAAGTCACAACTTTTGTCTCATCATTACATTGAGCAAAAATGACCCGAAGTTTATCTCCTTCAGTAGTTTGTCCCTGCAAAGCAAATGTGGGACAAGGCCTGTCATTCCTGTCGCTTTTATTGAAATTGATAATGCCATTGTGCATGATCTCTTCAATTTCTTCTTTGGAAATATGTCGGCAATCCATTCTACACAAGGCATGTTTTGTATAATAAACATGGGAGGGGTGTCGGTCGAAAATTTCTTTTCTTACCGGCTCCTGCCAGCGTTTATAAATAAAAACAAAAAGCAGAACCAGGACAATGATTAAAGAATATGTGGCTTGTTTTGGTTTCATTGCGATTTAACATGCAAGTATAGAAATTTTCGAGGACCGAAAGAAAATGCTTGCGTGCGTACAAGTTAATAATTGTGAAATTTGAAAAAAGTTTTGAAATGGAAAGCAGAATCAGCATCAAGCAAATTGAACCCGGCGCATATAAAGCAATGCTTGCCTTAGAAAGTTACCTGGGAACATCGAAAATTTCAAAGACACATAAAGAACTGATCAAAATAAGAGCATCACAAATCAATGGTTGTGCTTTTTGCATTAACATGCATGCAGTTGCAGCCCGGCAAAATGGTGAAACGGAGAAAAGAATTTATTTATTAAATGCCTGGAGAGAATGTGATTTGTTTACCGATGAAGAAAAAGCGTTGCTGGCCTTAACTGAAGAAGTCACCCTGATTCAAAATGGTGTGTCAGACGAAACTTACCGTGTTGCAGCGAATTTTTTTGATGAAAACTATCTTGCACAAATTATCATGACCATTGTTACAATCAATGCATGGAACCGTATTATGGTAACATCCAGAACCCAGCCAGAATGATTTTGTGCAAGAGTGCTATCGGTTTAATCCAGGAACCGGGGAAGGCTGAGTTCAAATAAAATAAATTCACAATCGAAGCTTAAAGTGGGTGATTCAACTAAGATTATAAAAGCATTTTCCTGCGGCTGGGTTTTATTTTTTTGGACGGATATAAGCAAAAAAATCTTCTGAAACCCTTGTCAGAACGGTGTTATAATTTTTTAACGTTTACCCATTGCTACGAATGCTCTAAACCCTTACCTTAGCCCGCTATGACAGTAGATCAAATAGAAACTTTTTTGGCAAAAGAGGCGATTCCTGATGGAAAGATTATTCGTTTCGAGTTGAAAAAAAGGGACCCCGTTCGTGGACTGATCGTGCAGGGCCGTGATTATAATGAATTGAAAGCCAAAAATTTTTGGCGCATTGTTACGCAAAAGAACCTGGCCTCCTATAAGAAGACCAACGACATCAACCTTGCAAGAATTTTTGCCGGCTCTGATTTTGCCAAGCTTTCGTTGGTAAGCAATAAAGCAGAAGACTAAATAATTAAGGAGCTCTTTCAATGCCTCGTTTTAATGGTGCACCTGCACCGTTAAGGGAGCTTTTTTGCTATGTCGTTCACAATTTTTACAGCATGTTCCCTTGAGTTTTCGATAAATAAGCGGTGCGTGTTCATTCCCCCGCAAATAACCCCGGCGAGATAAATATTTTTTTGATTGCTCTCGTGTGTTTCCTCGCTGTATGTTGGCTTGCAT
>Ga0207647_10001003_pt1 | contig 21906 bp, 26 predicted proteins | sample KBSCornC2_FD_184295 | JGI IMG/M metagenome (GOLD analysis project Ga0207647, IMG submission 184295) | Corn rhizosphere microbial communities from Kellogg Biological Station, Michigan, USA - C2 (SPAdes) (version 2) | ecosystem: Host-associated > Plants > Roots > Rhizosphere ... | reverse complement strand
CTGCAGAGCAGACAGAATCAATTATAAAAAACAATCCTCTCCTGATAGCTATTACTGTATCATCCTCTATAGAAGCGAGAAGAAGATATCCACGTAATCAACAATTATTCTACGACTTGTCGATACGTCAGGGTTATTCGGGTTTAAGTCAGGAGACTTGGATACAGTCCCATACAACTCAATTACTGCAATTAAGTGAACAAGTGCAGATTGAAATAGCAGAACAAATAACAAAGATGGTGGTAAGTAAAATACAGGAAAATGATTCAAACAGCGCTGGGATATTGGTTGTCTCCCACGGTCAAACCCCACCGCCGATGACGTACGAAAGGCAATCACTCTCTCGCCAACAAAATATAAAAAATTAAAGCAACGAGTCGCAAATGCGTGCTTAGGCAATGGAACTGAACGATAACCAGGCCATTGCATGTTCTATTGCAACAAAATATTAAAAAAGCTCCGCCGGTTTTACAGCGGAAAAACCTGCGATTACTATAAAGGTACTTTTGTAATCTATCGGTCATTTCTGTTAAGGATTGTGGTAACTAGTTCCTTCAATTAGTCATTAAGAATAGTCAGGTTGATACCGAAATAGAGTTTATAATCTGTGACGCATTTGAAAGTGATTTGTAAAATGTCCTTTTGCTATCTGATAACGAAAACACTAAAGTATCTTTGTCAGTAGTTTTGGCTAGAACATATAACATCTTTCCTGGTTGTCCTTTAATCTTTTCAAAGTCTATTATATCACTTGCTGATGGGTAGTTTTGAATGGAATATTTGTGAGGAAATTTACCAGTACTGTTGAACAAAACGTAATCGACGCTAATTTGCTCCTCGAAGGTTGCTAATGCCTTTGAGGGGAGCACTGTCTTACCTGTGTCAGATTCCAGTAACGAATCTTTTGGTGTATAAAGTACGGAAACTTTCATTCTAGTCGAATTTGGATTCGTAAGAATCACTTCCGTAAAACCATTAGTATTGTCATGGCGTGTACTGTTAACGGTCCAGGTGGGAGGATATAAAAAAGTAAATTTTCGTCCTGGGTCGTCATATCTTTTCCAGTTTTCAGTCTGTGCATTGCCCAATTGTAAATAACTAATCCAATAAACAGAAAGAATCAAAACAGAAATGAACAAAACTCTGATGCCCGCCTTGAAAATCATTTGTCTAGAATCCCACTTAGATATTCACTAAGGATAGCGTCAACAAAGTTTAAGAAAGTTAACGACTGGCGGGACCAGAGCCGTACGCCATAACGGACGAAAATAGTCCCACCAGCGAACGTAGGATGTACTAGGTCTTACGTCGGTATCACCTTTCACAACAAAATATAAAATAATTTAAAACCGGCAACAATCCATTTTATCAATCCGTAAATAGTTTGTTGAAGAGAGTATAATACTCGGGTTTTGAGACTCATAAAGAAACCAGAAAAACTTAAAATCATGATAATTGAAGGCGATGACGACAATCTGAGCCTATATAGTGATTACTTGTCGAATAGAGGTTACGATGTTATTGCTCGATACACAAAAGGAAATAATATATTAAGTGATGTTGAAAAACAACCACCGGATGTCTTTGTATTAGACTCCAAGTTATCAGGGAATAAAAGTGGAACGGAGGTAGCGACTGAAATATTAGATGTATATCCTTCAGCACCGATACTAATGACTACCGCTGATTACGGTCAACCCGCTGTAGTAAAAAAGCATCCTAAATTGTGCGACAAGAAAGTTGAGGTATTATTGAAGCCTGTAAAATTAGACCAAATTGAGAACACAATAATGAACCTAGTAAGTAATTAAAAAAGGACCAATTAGCTAAACTGAGTTCAGAAAAATTTATAAGTTTTTATAGTTTTATAAATTGGCACTTGGATATGAGTGGCGACCATTCCAACCAAAAACGGATTATTGAGAATTTCAACCAAAAGCAAGAAATTATTGAACGTATGAAAGCGATGGTTTTCCTATGTATTTATTGCAATAGCCAAAACCGCATGACTGCGTCTGTAATTGATTTTGAGAATCACGATACCGGAGCACATGCAATAGCATTTTTTATTTGTCCTGATTGCCGCAATAAATTCGTAGTAAAAATTGAGGATTTAGGCAAGGTCACAAGATGAGTTCTTTCTGTCCTATGAAAAACCTCTAAGACTGGAGCCTCGCACAATTTTCTGAACTGTCTCCATTTTCCTTATTTACATTTCATGATTCAATACCTAAAGCCTCTCTGATTTGAATATAAGATATTAAAACAATGATGTACATGAATACTTCATGCATATACTAACGAAAGGAACCATAGCTGTAGCACTAACAATTGCTTTGCTCTATTTCACAACTGCAAATGCCCAGATTCAAACTTACACTACTGCGAAAGTAAATATGACCGCTTCAAAGACTCCGGGTAACGCAACAGCAAAGCTAAATACGACTGTTTTAAATGTTCTAAGTAACACAACTGCAAAGCTAAATATGACTGCTTCAAAACCGGGTAACGCAACTGCAAAGGCAAACATGATCGCTTCAAAAGCAGTCGCGAATGCCACCGCAGGAATGAATAAAACTGGGTCAGAATTGGGCAAGAATGCCAGTCAAGCAGGCAAACAAATACTAAATAAGACGGAAGAGATAGGTAAGAAAATTGCTGGTGGGCTAGGAAGTTTACTTGGTAACGCAAGCGAAAAACTCAAGCAAAGCTCAAAGTAATTTTAGCTTCTGAATCTTTTTCAAAACCTTTCTGCATACACTTTGCCGTACTATTTTCCGCAGCTCTAACTTTTTTATAATTTATTGAAGATTAAATAGATAGAACCAAAATAGAGTTCTTATTCATCCGTCGGGTCGCCAGGCCAGTTCCGTTCTCTCAATGGCCCGACCTATTTTTATTGAGATGACGTTTGTCAAGCGTGCATGATTAAGAGATGCACTTTTACTTCGTAAGACAATTAAAATTTGCTTTTTTAAAATGATATTTGGTTAGCTCGTCGTAAATAACCTTAACTGGGGATTCTTCTGTCATTTTTAATTCATTCATTTGCTTGCTTCTACGTGTTTACACTGATTATTATCACAAAAACTCTCGTCACACTAAGATGGTATGGTGTTTATCACACAAGATTATTGTTTTTTGACTGTTCCCTTCTTTCTTTTAAATTACGATTTTCTTCTAATCCTGTTGGTGCTGGAACTTCTTTAGATTCTCCCCCCACTGCATATTTAGTGTAATCGGTATTAGGGTTGAGGCCTTTCCTTTTGGGACTAGCCTTGTTTTTTTCCATTCTTGAGATTGTATTTGCATCTTCATCCTCTGCCATTTGATAATTAATGCACAATAAATATTAAGTATATGTGACAAGGTCAGTTCCAATTCTTAATTGAATTTTTCTCCTAGAGCAAACTATTTTTTATTTTAGTGTAAAGTTAAGGGAGGCTAACTGAATGAATTTCATTGTCACAGTTCTTGCACATGAACCTATTACAGCTTTCACACCACTCCACCTGATTGCCTGAATTACAAGAATCGCATGTGCCCATTCTATCTATCGTGCTCGCCATTAAGGTTTATCATATTTAATTCATGACACGTCTAGGAATATCCATCAATCTCGTTTTATTAATAGCTGATTAATTTCAACCAGTAGTCCTTGAGTAATTCCATCACATTCTATCCACCGTGAATCTCCTTTTCTAGGGCCTCCTTCAGCAAGTTTATGTGATTCAATCTATCCGACTTTATTTTTCTCCATGTATTGGCCAGTTCTTTTTTATTTTCCTTCTCCGCGTCGTCTGTGTATTTATCAATAGTATCGTACAGAAACTCCGCATCCTTACCCATGACCTTCAGAATATCGTACATCGTATTTGACAAAGACGCTGATTTTCCCATAATTTGACAATCACAAAAAAATATTTAAGAATTTTAATAATCCGGATTGTTTGAGTTCTGATAGTGAGGGTCGGTACATTCTCCCGTAAAAAATGCAAGATTAAATTCCAATTGCATAATAAATGCAATAAATAGAATTATCAACTAATTAACCAGGGGGTATCGCAAGAGATTTGAGAAGTGGATTGCAACTCAAGTTACTCCAGCGAGATTAGAGCCGTGCACGTTAATGGACGAAAATAATCCCATCGGCTACGGCACCACCGCCATCTTAGTTTGATATAAAACATGAGTCAACATAATATGAAATAATTTTAATAATACCGGTGGGATGCTGATGCAGCGGAGCGGTCCCACCGGCCCCATGAAACGTACGTATGAAGAGTTGGGAGAAATTATACCTCCTAAATATAAGAACATGCCTTACCTAAGTTACTTATGCCTTCTTATTTCGCATCACTAGCTAGTGTCTTTTAGATAGGATTGATAGCGGCGTCACGAAAAATTTATTACGATGAGCTCCAATTTCACATCAATGAATTTTAGATTTGTAGCTTTTACCGCTGCTATTATTCTGATTGTTGCCTCTGTTTACTCATTATCCTCTCCAATCCAAGTATTCGTTGAAGCCAGAAAAGTGGTACGTGATATTAGTTGTTATCCACAAGATAATGGAAAGACTCGTTGCTGCGGAGACGAGGTGGATACTGAATCTATCTATCAGTCGGGTACCGGCAACACGTTCTGCACGACATGTGATGACACAAGTCCGCCCAGCCATTGCACACCACGTGAAAAAGTCGAGAGGGAAGGAACTGTCAAGCCCGGCACAGACGTTTTAAATGCTCTGAAGGGCTCGAAAGGTTTGGATGTAAAAACACCCAGTCTTACACAAGATAACACGAAAGTTCCCAAGAATTTTACTTCAAAAGCGAACGAACTCCTAAAAGATGGTGCTAGCGTAGAAACTAACAATCCCTCTTCTCCAAACAGTCACGACACTTTGAAGTAACACGAATAAATAGAGAAAAATTAAACTTCGCTATTGTATTAGTATTTCATAAAATACAGATGGAAAGACATTTTAGCAAGCCATTATTTACAAAAGAAATTGATAGATTTACAGACTAAGGACATACTATATATCAATGCCACTCTTATTTCCGGCGCATTAATTTTTCTCACACTTTCGTCATTTTCGGCTCCTACACACGAGGAGAAAATATCCAGAGCTTACTCGATAGTCTATGGTGCCGGAATTGTGTTTACATTTTCATATTCTTCAATAAAAGCAATGTTAGGTAATAATGACAAGGCGCTCTTTATTACTAAATTCTCTTTTATATATCTAGTAATTGGCGCAATTCTTTTCGCCATTGTGAGTTTCGCTGATGTCGTTGGTTGGTTTTAGATGAAGCGCGGCAGTACAGTGTGTTAATACACAATGCAATGTAAACAAGAAGTTTATCTGTAATTTCGATGCTTAAGATAAGTGAGGCTGGCCGGAGCCATTTATTAAATTGCCTTGGACCATTGCAATGAATAACTGACAATCCGCCAGTCATCAATTTTCACTGCTTGCCAATTTTTGTTAATAGTTTGTCATGTTCAAATATAATCGACATTAAAGTTGAATGAATTAAGACAGTTCTGCAAGCAAGCAAATTTACTAATAACCAACTGAGTGGGAGGAATTACAGTTTGAATGAACAAGAAACAACCAATTTCCCACCAGTTGTTTTCTATTAGGATTATAATGTCCTACATACTATAAAACGACTTTAGTAGAATGTTATAGGAACGTAGTAATTAGGAACGTTATTCTTAACTGACTCTCATTATTCTCAATATATCTGAATATTCTGTTCTGCGAGTAAAGACAACGTAAAATCAGGTATGCCTCAACGCCGCAATAACCATTAATACAATCCAAATAACCAGAACAATTATTCCAATAATGATTAAGATGTTCCCAATTGTCCCTGCAGGATATGGGAGGGGAGCATACAATAATACTGCTCCTATTACTATAAGAACAATCGCTAAAATTAGTAGATTAAGATGAGAAATTGCAGTCATACACTAAATGATTAAGCAAACAAAGTTTATAACGATATGATTTGTTGAATATAAAATCGACAGTTACACATTCCCGGGCGATAATTTAGCAAGATTCTCTTGAAAGTTACCAGATTGATGAATAGTTTCCACTGTGAATATATCCTAGAAACGTTGCCAAATCTTCTATAATTTGGTAAATAGGTCTTAAACACTACGATATTTTGTATGTCAGTTACTCCGAAACAATCAACGGTAATAACTTTAAAGATTTACAAGACAACTGATACGCCAATTTTGAAAAGGCCCACCAGACACACGCGTGCTCTTGGCATTTGTCTCCACACTTGTGCGATTATCATCAACATAATATAAAATGGTTTATTGGTGATGGAAAGTTAATTGATGAACTCGGAATTCTTCCCTTACCTTTTGACACAGTTTCTTAATTGTAACGGGTTTCTCCAAAAAGGAATTTATGATTTTTTCATTTAGAAATTTTTCAAAAATTGGATTGTTTTGGAATTCATAGGCGCTTATTGACATTGTTCTCACAGTAGGATTAAGTCTTTTAACTTGTTTTAGTAATTCTAGTCCATCCATAGCAGGCATTCTCAAATCGGAAATAACAAGAGCGTAAGATTGCATATTTTTTTTAAAATGGCCTAGAGCATCAACTGAACGATTAAAAGTTATAACAGAAAGACTATCCATTTTGGCGCAAAGGGCATCCTGAAAAAGCTGTCATATCTATCTCATAGTCCACGATACTAACAATTTTCTTATTAGCATTTTCCAACATGAACGCGAATCAGTCTAACAAATAAGAGCCATGAATTAGAAAAAGTTTTTGATTTAAATGACGTCCTTAAGATATATTCCGTAGTGAAATGATTTATTTTATTTGGTATTACTTACAATAGGGAAATTATGTTGAAATCCTCCTTTACCACTACCTAAAAGTTTTTTCCCAATTGTGATTTGTATGTGCGTTACCCTCTCTGGTTTCTACATATCACAGTCGTTTGCATTTCATGCAAAACTGGGTATAACTGATGATGAGGCGGCAAATCTATATAAACTCAATCCAAACGACCCAGCAATAAAATCCTGGAAAGATGCTTTAGAACAGAACATAGCGACAGACCAACGCCTATGTTTCGATACATCCGCTCCGTTAAGCGAGGCGATAAAACATAGCTGCGAAATCGTTCAATGAGAATTCCTTCCTTTTTTATTTTATATTATAACCTTTAAATTTTTTTATCTCGTTACCTAAGATGATTATAGTTCTTGTAGATAATTTGGCGATAATTTGTTCGGAATACTGCCGCCTCTTCTGAAAGACCACTAACAATTACCATATTTCACATTCTTCTTGACTCATCATTTACTACTTACTCATGTTATGGGATGTCAATATCCATTGCTACAGTATATTTAGGCTTAAACAAGGGCTAAGAGATGGAATGCCCTCAAAATAGTTGAAAGTTGGTTACACTGTTAAAAAAATTAGTGGGCCCATGTGAATTCAGAGTCATTTCTGATTGTGCCCACTAGGATGAAACTGCACTTCTAGCAGTGGATTATTATCGTTACCATATTATAAAAAGTTAAAGACTGATGGGAGACAAATGAATTCAATGGTATTAAGATGCCTTCCATCAGGGAAATGTAGTTAAGATAGATAGCATCCAAGTTATTAATAAATAATTTTAAGCGCTCAAAAGAAAAGATTAGTTTCAAATCTGACAGGAAGTAAACGAGGCAAACGAGTTACCTCCTGCCAGAGCCTGAATCTAACTAGGGATAGTTCGAGCTTGTTAATAAGCAAATATCTAAAGCCCTATGAGAGTCAAATTGGGTTACAAACTCAATCCATCCTGTCATAAGACCTTTTAAAAGAAGGAATATTCTAGTGATTAAAAGGAGAATAATAACTACCTATCGAGGATTAAATTTTCAAAACCTTCCGTTTGGTTTTTTGAATAGTTTTGATACCTTCAATCCTTCTTTTAGATTTACTAGAACCTTTGAATATCCAGATTATTGAACCATCTTTTTTGTATGCAATCTTATTGGATTCTTCCAGATAATCTAGTATAGCTGTTATTGTAGGATACATCACTTTTCTCTGTAGACTCCGAAATAACTCATATTTGCTTCTGAAGTGTTTTTTCTTCTTTAGTTTTTTTTCAACCATTCTAATCGTATTTAGTTTAGGTTGATGTAGAATGGTCCTCATAGGAGTAGCCTAATATATTTATATAAATATATATAAAACTGTAGTACATCCCGTACGATTGCAAAATCAGAATTAGCTACCGACAATCAGTAATTACTTATTTAAAGTATTAGGTACATTGAACAGTAATGGTTTTAAGCACACTTGTGTATGTTGCGATAGTAATTATTGTCATCATTATCATAGTATTGCTGTTAAAGTTCCTTTTCAGTGCCTTTTTTGTCATGCCAGTAACATTCGAACACGATTCAATTATACAATACTTTATGCAATCTCATCCCGTTACTTAGTTTTTCCCTCGTCATAATCCTCAATGAGGGGCCTAAGCATTTCATTGAACCGCGGCGTAAATTCTTCTCTCTTGATTCCGTGCATATTCAAAGCATGCTTTTCTCCATTTCTAAAAAGGTCCTGTTCGGTGTAGCCCTCTATTACATAGTTACAATCAAAGCCTGCTCCACGACACGCGACCTTTTTCATACTAATGGTAACACACCAAAGCATAAACAAGTTTCAGGAAATTAGAAGTCAAAATTCTTGAACTAAGTGGTTAGCATAAAGTTAACATAAAAAAGAGTGAAAAAGGAAGTCTAGTCTTCTTCCTTCTCTTCTATTTCTTGCTCTTCGACGGTATTGCCAAATTCATCTTTCTTTTCGATTTTTGTTTCTTTTTTCTTTTCGTCTGTCATGTTACTGTATTCTGGACAACATCGCTTAAAAATCGTATTACTGGATTCATCATTGGATAACCTCAGAGCCCTTAAGCTATTAAAACTATGTTTACGAAGTGCTATTGATGATAAACGCAACTTATTTTGGCGCAACAGCCTTGTTGCTCGCTCTAATTTTTGTTCCGGTAGCTACCGCTCAAAACGTGACAACCAATGCATTAAATGCAACGGGAAATGCAAGCTCAACGGCAGGTGCAGGCGCTTCGAATATAGTAAAAAATGCAACGGCAAAATTAAATCTCACCACTTCAAATGGCACGACAAAAACGACCGCATTGTTAAACATCACCGCATCAAAGATTGCTGGTAATGCAGGTCAATTGCCAAATCAAACTTCGTCTAAAGTCCTGGGAAACGCAAGCCCACAGTCAAATCAGACAGCAGGAAATGCAACAGCGAACGCAAATCAGACTGCATCAGAACTGGGAAAGAATGCGAGTAAAGTCGGAAGTCAAATCCTAAATAAGACTGAAGATATTGGCAAGAAAATCGCTGGTGGTCTGGGAAGCTTACTTGGTAACGCAAGCCAGAAACTGAAGGAAGGCTCAAAGTAAATTTCATCTCGATACCCTTAAAAAGTCAAAGCAAATAGCGACCAGGCAAATTTGCTGATATGTTTTTATTTTCTTTTTTAATAAATCTTTATAATAATTTGTTGAGCATTAGTCGCTAGACCAAAATAGGTTGGTTTTTCATCCAACGGGTCGAGGCACTCAGCTTGTTTATGACCTGTCGTTAAATCTCGAAATATTTCTACTACCTGGCTTGGCCTTTGAAGCCTTTTAAGACGTTAAGGTCAGCGCCAGGCATATTATTTCAGAATATTATTTAAGCAATCCTAATTGCTGTAAGCTTCATTATTGTATCTTGGAGAGTTGCCAGCATTACTGGTTTTACCAGCACAGCAAATTTCTTATCTTGAAAAAAAGGCCTACTAGCAATTTTTGTCTCTAGCTCTTCGTAACCTGTTATGAATAAAATCGGCATTGATGGGTATTTTTGCAATATTTCAATTGCAGCGTCGATGCCGTTTCTTGAATCAGGAAACTTATAGTCAATTATGCATATATCGGGTAGGTTATATTCGAAGCCCGTCATGAGATTATTTGCCTTCAGATACGAGTAAATTACGCTATGTCCCATACTTGTGAAATAGTCCTTATAAAGACTAAGTGTGTCATCATCGTCTTCGGCTATCAAAATCTTTAATTTTCTGGTTGTCACGTTTATTGCCTCAATGGTATCATCATTGACACGTTCATGCAAGATATTAATCGGGATTTTCTACAAATACGTTTTCGGTAATCAAATCTACTTGTATTTTTTCATCCTTTGTTACTTCTCTCTTTCTAATTTTTATCTCGCCTACCTTGACCTTCCTTTTAGAAATTATTACCTCCTCGGCATAAAGTGGAATAGTCTTGTCCATTTCAGTATCGCGACCATAAAGAGGAACCCAAATATTTTTTTCCTCTTTTTCTTTGTCCTGTTCAACCGGTATAATCTCTAAAATCTTTTCTTTTATTTGATTTAATGCCTCTCCAAAGCCAAACCGGAGCTCTTCGCCATTGATAAAGAGATGTTCATAACTGACTGGAACATTTATACTTGTCTCCTTTTGGACCCATCTTTTTTCCAAAGTAACGTTCTCCACTGAATTCTTCGTTTCAGTCGAAAAATCTTCCTTGAGTACAGGTATTGTGAGACTGGCTAAACCTAAATCTTCGTCCAAAATTTTCTTATTGCCCGTTAATGTATTAACGGTATTGTCGGCCTTTTCTTTCAAGGCCTTAGCAAACTTCGCGGAGATACAAGATATAGATTTCTGTTTCACAAAATAAGCAGGGCGTACGACATCCGTTATCTTTTTTGGTAAATCAGGCGGGATATTTATAAATTTAGAGATTTCGGTAGTGTTTTCGGAGAGCTTTATGGGGTTATTTTGGGCAGATTTTTTACGCCTAATTTGAGATTTCTTTGTTTTGGTGGGAGCCATTACTTTTTGTTAGGCAATATCCTATAATTCAATTCCAGTATGCAATCATTATATCGTATGTGGGTTTAATTTGTACATACGGGAATGGAAAATATAAACTGGGACGAGGTAACCAAGAAGGAGGCCAGAGGAAGCGACGATTATGACCTGGGAGAAGTTCAAGAAGTGACATCTGATAACGTAGTGACGCAAAAAGGAATATTGGATAAGAAACAATTTGAAATTCCAAAACACCTGGTAAAAAGTTTTGACGGTAATAAAATTACATTTGCTTTGTCAGAGTCAGACGCAGAGAGTCTGTACCTGAAGGACAAGCCAGAGTCTGACGACACGATTTCTGAAAGTGAGACGACGATTCCTTTAATCCAGGAAAAGTTGGAACCTGCAAAGAAGGAAAAAGTGGTGGAAGCAACGATAGTTAAAGAGCCAGTTAAAGAAACAAAAGAAGTAAACGTAGAATTGACGCATGAAGAATTGGTCATAGAAAGAAACCCGTTAAGTGAACCACAAAAGACCGACGAAGAGCCAGTCCAATCTAGAACTGAAATAAAGATACCCTTAAAGAGACAAGAGGTGGAAGTCAACAAGCAATCTTATATCACGGAGGAAATAATTGCAAAAAAGAAGCCAATTACAGAGACAAGTACTGTGACTGAAGAGGTTGTAAAGGAAACATTGGCAAATAATGACGGAGACTTAGAACAGGAATAAAATAAAGTATTCAAAGGCAGCAATATTATTCAAATTTATAGCTTTTTTAGTCTAGTTTTGTAGTTTGCCAGGTTAATCATGGCAAAGGTCTTCTAACTTTTGGTAGGTAGGGAGAGTAAACCTAGCAAAGTTATTAAAACAATATTGTATAACTTGTAGTAGTAATGTATTCCAATAGGAACTTAATTCTAGCATTTCTTATTTTGCCTTTGGTTTGCTTGGGCGCAGGCGCTGCACTTTTACAATTAGCATATTTTCAAGAAACTATAGACCTTAGAGTACCAGAGTAAATGAAGATAAGCTTCCCATCAGAAAAAGTATCTGGCACAGAAAACGTATAAACAAGTATAAAAATTATACATGTTTTAGATTTCAATTGAGTCAATAGAACCAAGACGGCATTTTCGACAGTTTCTTCGTGGATATGTTTATCCTTTCAACGGTAACGTAACTACAAATGTGGCTCCCTTGGAGTTAGGATTGTTGTATGCCTCTATTTTTCCATGGTGCGCATCTATAATACTCTTTGAAATATACAATCCTAATCCAAGACCTTTCTCAGATTTAGTCTTGAATTTGGAAAATAAATGTGGAATGATATCGGGGTCTATCCCAGAGCCGCTATCTCTGATGGTGACAATAGCTTTGTCTGCTTCTTCATTACGTCTTACACTTATGTTGATAACGCCTGTATTTGTAAATTTTAACGCATTGCTAAGCAGGTTCGCAAATACTTGAAATATCTTTTCTTTGTCTGCAATAATATTTATCTTATCAGTTAGTTTGAAGTCTATTCTAACTTCGTCTTCTGCCCGTAATTTGTTTTGTTGACTAGCATCCTCGATTACGTTCTGAACCTTCGTGTTTAAATCAAAATTTGTTTTATTAAGTTTCATCGTTTGCGATTCTATTCTAGCGATATTGAGCATGTTAGTAACAAGAGAATGAAGCCTTTCGGCATTTCTTAATATGGCTTCTTCATATCGCTTATTCCTTTCTGGAGAATCCCTTAGCATCTCCGAATAGCCAATAATAGACTGAGATGGAGTCCTTAACTCATGAGCAGCCAGATTGACGAACTCTTTTTCCATCGCATCATGTACCTCGAGCTTCTCATAGGAATAAAGGAGATTCTTGTTCGCTTCTTTCAATGATTCATATAAGTCAGCTTGTCTCCAAACAGTATCAAAAATGAAATTATAGGATTCAGCTCGTGACTTGCTATTGTGCAAAGTAGCATATCCTACGGCTTCTATGAAATTATCTTTAATATCGTCTTTGACATCTTTTATAAAAACAAATTTTTTATCTACAATTAAGAATGTTGTTTTAATTTTGTCAGTTTGGGTAGTAACAGGAGCTATGAACTTCATTTGAAACTTGTAATTTTTCTCAAGTTGACCGGATTGAAAGATGTCAATGTGTAACTTATCGTTATCGTAAGTGGGTATCGCAAGATATACATTAACGTTCCTTTTTTCTGAGGCCTCAATTAGTTTTGAAATTATTCCCTCTTTGTAATTTCTTTTAAGGGAATTGGGAGTCGCTATAATAAGTGAAATTTCAAATTTTGCAGATTCGATGAGATTGAAATAAGATTTACGAACTTCAGAAGCGTCGGATATAATTTTAACCTCCTCAGCTTCCAAACCTACCTCCAAACTCGTTGTTTTGTCGTGTTGAGTAGTTGCATTGTTCCATAAATTATCAAAAATGTAATTCTGCATGGTGACAGATTGATAATTGTCATTTTGATTTCGACTTGAAAGAAAATTACCTGCTTCTGGCAAGCCAAAGTATTCCTTGTCGGTTAATATATAATTCCCAATTATCTTGTCAAGATGGCGCACTTCAGTCAGTTTCATAATTTCTTTGCATGAGTTCAAATTCTCCTTGGTAATTTCGGTTATGTATCGAATTCTGAGTTGCCTGTTCTTGGCGTCCTGTATTGCGTTTCTTATTTGCTCCGAAAGTATGAAAATTACAGATTTTGAATCACCTAAAATACTGAGGCTTTTCTTAGCTCCTGAAATGGTATTGACTATTACCGACTGTCGGTTCTCGAGAGTGTCAGGTTTTTTATGAGGCGCTGAAGACATCTATTAGTATCTGTTCATAATAGGATTTAAGCAAGTTTTTGACAGATTGAGACACGGGGGTTTTGTCAATTGTTTAATCTTCGGCCCTTTTCCAAATTGGGATACTCTCGTTAAATTTTGGCTTGATGAAAACTATTAGCTATCGATAACTGCCATATAGTCTTTTTCAATTGAGAAATTTCTCGTTTTATTCTGGGTCGGGAGGCCATAATTAGTATTCTTTAGTGGATGTTTCAAAAATCATACCACATAACTCACATTGACGTTTCTCCAGGATTGGGGTATAAACAGAACCCCTGACTAAATGAAATTGATATTGTTATTATAGACAATCAAGATGACAAAGCTTACAGTTGCACTGGCCCCATTTTGAGTCGAAGTTTTATAGCAGCAATTAATTTTTCATTGCCTTATATGATTAGATTTCCTTGTTATGTGAAGCTGCTGAATAATCTTTTGCAAATTGACTCAGTGTTATTGGTCTTTTTCCAGTAACGTCATCAACTACAGAAGCTACCTGTGACAGATACCCCTTTCTTATAATATCAAATAACTCTATCATATAATTAATTGTCCATTCGTCGGAGCCAGTCGCTTTCATTCCTTTTCGGGCATCGTCTTCCGATATATCTATATAAGATATTTTCTTGTGGACTTGCTCAGATAGAATTCTGGCTACATCACCATAGGAAATTGCCTCTGGTCCTGTAATAGTATACGCTTTTCCATTGTGCCTGCCATCATTATTATTTGTAAGAGCTTGAACTGCGACTGCTGCAATATCACGTACGTCGACAAAACTAATTTTGCCATCGCCTGCTGGTAAGTAAAATGCACCTTGTTCCTTAATGCTTCGAGAAAAGAAAGTTACGAAGTTTTGCATGAAAAAATTAGGACGTAAGAAGGTAAATGTGATCCCAGAATCTTCAATCATTTTTTCTACTTGCCTATGTAATCTGCTTCCTATTATCCCAGGCTCAGAGTCTGCGCCCATAACAGACAATTTAACTATGTGTTTGATATTTCCTGAGTCACCTATTTCTTTTAAGAATTTAGATGAAAGCTCCACCATATCAGATTGAAACGGAGTAAGTAGGAAAACTCTATCAACATCTTTTAAGGAATCTTTTAGAGTGTCTGGTTTATTATAATCAATCTAAATGGATTCTACGCTTTCAGATTTAGTAAACATTTTTGTACTTTCTATCGAATGAGCCGCTGCTCTAACATTGATATCCGCAGTAGCACTTGAAAGCTGATTTATAAGTTCACTTCCAACAGTGCCACTAGCACCTGTTACTAGAATTCTTTCTACCATAATACTTCATGTTAGTGGACTTATTTATCGTTGACTGCATATCTGCGCAAATACACACGATAAATTCGCATCGGGATTTGAACAGTAGGATGCAATACGATTGAATCCCCTTTTTATGTTATTAAGAATGTCTAACTTGAACACGGTGGATATACTTGGAAAAATAAAAGCATTCCATCCTAATGCAAGAACGATACTTGTTATCTCTTATCGCAGAGCAGAAAATTATCAGTACGGTCTAAAAATGCGCTACTGCAAATTTATTTTATTATTTATTAAGATGTATCTCTATATGGTAGGTAACCATTTCAGGTATCAGAAGATTGATAGAAGGTTGTTCGTTTTAAGTGGATAAGAAATTGCTAGTGGCCATTATAGATGATGAATTAGACATTGTTAACTTGTTCCGTGAAGCCCTACATAATATTAAGGGAGTCACAATATTCACATTTACTGATGCTACGGTAGCATTGGAACATTTTAGGATTAATAACAGCGCCTATGGAATTGTAATCACGGATTTGAGAATGCCAGACATCAATGGTTTAGATTTAGTTTATGAAGTAAAAAAACTTAATCCTTCAGTAAGAACGTTACTTATGACTGCCTTTGAGGTGAATGATGACTTATTCCAACAATACATAAAAAACAGGGTAATTAATGGTTTCCTGCAAAAACCAATTAAGCTAGGACAACTCCATACGGAAGTCATAAAACAAATAGATATCTTCAAAAGAAAGTCCCGGACTAAATAGTTAAAGGTAAAGACAAGTTGCAACGAATTTTCAAATTTAGTCCTTGCGATTTAAACAGAAGACCTTCTTCATAGGCCCATTCTCCTCTGAATATTCTTGAGTGGTTTCTATATTTGGATAACGCTTTTCTATCGATTTGAAATTTTTTACAAGTTCTATTTCAAGCCATGACAAAAATTTTTCTTTTAAAACTGCTGATGGGAGGTTTGAGGTTCGAGAGAAAGCCCGAGTGAAAGGCAACCTTTTCCTCCGTCAGGAAGGGCGTTTTTTTGGCAAAAGGGCAATAACTTATTTTCTGCTCGATTGCGAGACTAAAACCATTTAAGCTATCTGTCCGGCAGAATAGAATTTTCTCCTGTATTGAATAGACGAAACAAATATGTAGGGAATATGAATTAAAACATGAAATCATGTCCGAACTAGAAGCAATAAAGAACAAGATAATTAAATGGGTCAATAATGACTATTCGGCACAGTTCACAGCGGTTAAACAAAAAAAATATGATCCTAAAAAATTCCCTTTTCTGTTAAATATTGAACCTACAAATCCTTCGGGAGTAAAAATACCCATGTTTGTCTACAAGCCAACAGACTATAAAGATAAAATAAGCATTTATTCAGTGTTATCCTTTGACAAAGAACAAGTAAAATACTTTGATACATTAAAACCTCAAACAAAGAAGAAGGTGATTTTGGAACTTTCCGAAGGATTAATTTGGATGAATTTGGTGGTGAGTTTCAGTCCCGAATCAACGCAGAATATACGTCACATAGGCTTTCAAGAAATAATTTACTTCGATGGTCTATCAAAAGATAGAATAATGAATGCGATCACCAGGACTTTGACGGCTTATGGTTACGTTGTTACGGTTTTACAAAAATATAATATTCCTGCATAAGAATCACTTGCTGTCAGGATTTAATAGAATTCTTTTGATTATTGAAATATACAGTGTCCAATGAATTCTTGCGATTAATGAATAATTTTGTTAACAACGTGACGACTAAATATCCTTAGTCTATGATTTTGCTTCCAGATAAAAGTCGGATTATCCATAAGCAGTTTCCATTCCGAATGGAACTGCGGTTAATGCGAATATACAAAATCTCACTCCCAAGCGACACTTTGTAACATAACGCACCACCTTCTAATTATTTAAGCAATGGAATATTTTTTTCATAAATTAGAATATTCTATTTACCTCGTTAGCTCTATGAAGAGGAAGATATCGCCAGAGATACCCAATGCAACAATAAAGCCCTTCCAAAAATCCGATAGAAAGTCGCTTTTCATTTTATTCCTTCATCTAATATTTTTACAAAATAGGTATGCTTACATTTTATACAGTATAGAGAACCAGTAACAAAGAATGTCGTTTCCACGTCATTAGAAGGAGCAGATTGAATTCGGGGATGGTAATCTTTACTCCGGGCAAAATATTTGATATTATCTTTTTTTACTATATCAGGTGAACCACAGCGGAGACAATAAAATTTGGTTTGAGTAAAATGCTTTTTTGTTGTGTCTTCATCAATCGCCTTAACTGGATAATCTGCTATCATTAATCATCCGCATTTACTTATTTCTTTATATTTTATTCCCTCATTTGCATATTAGTTTCAGGTAGTTGACCTTTATTAATAGGGATAAGTGAATTTAATTTAGATTCAAGCAGGTCTAACTTCTTTTCAAAAGTTGCGTAAGGATTTAATACTGATTCCAAAAGTCTGAGTGGCTGATTTACTTGAAGCGACTCTTCAATTCTATAATGCGCCTGTCCTTGAATATTTTTAACGTATAAACGAAATACTCTGAACGCAGTTGAAAGCTGGATATCAGGCAATGTATTTTGAGCCTTGTCCGTTATTGGAATATCCTTGTTCAAATCACATTGTTTTAAAATCCAATTCCCAATCTGACCGACTAACCTTCCTCTCCAGTCGCTTATTTGGCACTCGAGCCTGTCTCTTATCTGCCCAATAAAAGAGAACAGATTCAAAATGTCCTCTTCTGTCTCAATACCGAATGGCTTCTCGCTACAGGAAATTGATATCAAAATCTTGCCGTTTCTATAGTGTATGAATTCGATTTTTCTTTCGTCTATGAATTCTTCCACTGCTTTTCCCTTGTTATGTGACCATTCTCCAACAGACATAAAATGATAGTAATCTTTGTCAAGCATTTTCTTTTTGTGTATAATCGGTTCAAGCTGAATCTTATGAATTTGACGCGATATGTATCTCGCGAAGAGTAAACTATCGAGGAAATTTGACGCCTTTTGTTGTTCGAGTGCACAGGATAAGGGTGAATTGAAGTGGCTAGTACCCGTGGTATCTTTTGGTACATTATTTAATTTGTTGAGATACTCTGTAACAGGAAAATGCCGGCTTTCAGGAAAATACTCTTGTGGATTTTTCCGCATAGGAGTAAAGAAAAGTCGCTTTCTTTTACCACGCTTCAAAATTCGCTGTGCCCGAGATTTACCGATTCCAAATTTAGTCTGGAGATTTTTAAAATTAGTGCCCTTCTTATATCTATCAAATTGTTCCTCCACAAATGATTTTACATCGTTGAGTCGCACGCTCTGCCTGCCAAGGGATATATGGCCCAATTCTTGTAATGGTACATTTTTTCTTCCATAACTTCGGACATTTTTGGTCTTTCCGTGATTGATGTTCGTCAATTTTTACCGTGAGGAGAAACATGATTTTTCATTCTATCTAAATCAGCTATGGCGTATACAAGATTACCGGTATTATCAAAAATGGTAAAGCAGGCTTTGTCATATTTTTTCATTGCTTCTGTCAGCAGGTACATTTTTTCTTTAGGAATCTGATAGTCAATTTCACTTCCAATTAGATTATTTGCTCGTGTACATCTCGAACTTGCTAAGAGCGCTTCCTCTAATTCTTGATTTTTTGCTGTGAGAAGTATGCATCTATGACATTCAACTTCAGTGGATTCTCTTATTGGTTCAACACCATGTATTTCATCTTCGGGAATCCCTTCAGGCTGTGAAGATAGTTTAGTAGAGCTAAATTTATTGTTTCCAACTGGTTCAGTAAGACTAGACTTATGCCGCGATGGCACAACTCTTTTAGGAACATTCGGATTACCGCTCGGTAAATACCTGTAGATATTCCGACGACTAAATCCTGCTAGGTGTTTGTGGTCGTCATAAATTTTCTTTATAGCTTCTCTATGTTTGAGCTTCTCTACCAGCGTGAGTCGGGTATACATCAATTCAATGAGTTGAAATGCCCTCAAGACAGTTGGATATAATTCATTGAAACATCGCGACAGCTCGGCGTACGTCAGAGGACTATCAGCATTACTCACTAGTGTCGGAAGGTCTATTTCTCTAGCGCTTGGAAGTGGCGAAATTTTCAATTTTTATCCACCTTCTGCAACACCAACCTATTACCTTCTATCGAAACCTTTAAGAAATCACCTCTAGCAATGTGTAATGATTCAGCTATACTTTTGGGCAAAACAATTGTCATACTTCTTTCACCTTGCAAGGCTTGAACATTGTTTAATTCATTCGTTGCTTATCGGTATTTCTGGACTTTAAAGAAATCTGCCTTTTTATAGACGCCATGCATGGTAATTTCAGTGACAAAAACGCCAAGCATCCACCAGATTTTCAACAAGAATCCTAACAATACATACACTGCAGATGCATTATTGTACCAAGATATATTGCGCTACTCTGTAAGAGACCTCAATTCGCTGGACACAAATTCAGAATATCCATTTAATATATGGAACCTCACAGCCTGGCTGATAGAAAACAACCTAGAAATTTCTGACGATTATAAAAGGTCATCAAATTCCCACATGACGAAAAGCAACAAAATTCAAGCGAGACGTGGACGTGTTGAAAGGTTTCTTTATACATTAATAAAATTGGACTTGTTAAGAGAATACGGTCGCACAAAGAAATCAAAGGGGGATGGCACAACAATCCTATATTGTCTAACATTATTTGGTTTGATAATTGCATTATTGATAATGACAAAGAATTCAAAAAAGAGAAAAAAGGCAAATGATTACCTTTATAAGACCTTTAGGAAGGAATTTGAAGCGGGAAATTCCTCATCTCATAAGTTCAGCCGGCATTTCTTTGAAAAGCTGCGAGAGAATAATTTATTTGAAAAATATACCGCTCACTTGCTTGACACATCCGAGAAAAGTGAATCCATTCACAACCTTACTGAATTTATGGAAAATTCGCTCGTCTGGAATTTGGAAAAAAGTGACTCGGAGAAGGCATTAAGACTTAAAAAAGAGGCATTCGAAGGTCTGGATTCGGAAGCCAAAAAGAAGCTAATGAATATGCAAAAATCTGGCATTGAGGAAAAAATGGCCAACATTGCTACTAACATAGAAGCTTTTGAAAATGCTCGGTTTGAGCGCAGAAATGACTACGAAGCTGTGGTAACTGAAGTCATTTGTGAGAAGTGTAACCTGTCTTTTGTCTTGGTCTTACCACTCAGCGAATATTTGAAGCGTGTAGAATTTCCCCAATTTCAGACTGCAAAATGCCCCACATGCGACGTAGAAAATTCCATTAAGATACCATCCTTTAGGGTTTAACTCCTAATTCCAGAATCAAATGATATGGCCGCATTATGAAAATAATCTCGTGCAGATAAGCATGTTTCGACTTTGTAAGAAATGAAACTCATTTTGATTTTTTTAATAATTCAATATCCTCTAAAGCCTTTGTCAATCTGTCTGATAGAACCTCAATTGCTTCTGCGCTATCTAACTGCTGTTCCTTCAATCCTGCGATTTGGATTTCTTTCTCCCGCATTTTTCCTGAGATTATGTATTCATTTTCCTTATTTTTTTCACTTAATTCCTTAATCACTTTGCTCAGCTTCGTCTCGTTACCATTAATAGATAGTAAATCAACCGCTTTCAAATAATCTTCCAACACCTCTTTTTCTGTTGGTTTATAATACGAAGCTGAAAGCCCAATGTTATGACCCATGGTTATCTCAACATTTATTGGTCTCATAACTTGTTCCGCTCTTATTTTATAGAACACTCTAAAACCATGAGCAGCTTTCCATTCATGACGTTTAACGCCTGGTTCTAATTTTGACCGTATGCCCTGTTCCCACAACGCTTGTTCAATTAGCCTTTTAATTCCACTGTTTTTCAGTTTCCTCGGATTTGTTGCCAAACCAAATTTCGCACCATATTTCATATTAGAAGTTTGCCAAATATCTCGCATAAGCCAAGATTCTCCCGTTACCTTCTCACCATACTTTGAACGGAATTCCATCCAGTCTTTTAATGAATTATAAGCTTCAGGAGTTATGAAGGTAAAATACTCCTCTGAATCCCCTGCATAAACTAATACTTTGGCAGCTACTAATGTCCCCGTTTCACTAGTTAATGGGTTAATGTGTTTCCATTTAAGGAAATCCCATGCTCCCAGTCTAATTCCAGATGATGCCATGGTGTAAATTATTGGCTTAATTCTTCTATCAGGATATTCTACCAACTGTTTTATTTCTTCAATCGTAGGTGCCCTGTCGTTTGCCACCGCCCTTGGTCGAGGAAGACCTCTTGTAATTTTCTTCCATGAAATTGGAATATCAGACATTTCACAAAATAGCTTGATTGATTTTACAAAGTTGTTTAGTGTTGCAGCAGTAATTTCGCCTTTTTCTACCCTATCTTTTTCATATTGCAAGAATCTGATTATGTGCACTGTAGTCCAATTATTATCGTTCTTTGCTTTTTGAGCAAAAAGATTACAGCGTTCTTCTATTTGGGAGCCTGTCAAAAATTCAATGAAATCGAAGAATGTTCTTATCCGTCTTTCATAATATTTTCTAGTCAGCTCAGACCTGATTGAATATTTGAACATATAGTATGGACTCGTAACATCTTGAACATTTTCTCTTGTGCTAGAATGTCTTAACAATTATACTTATTCTATGGAGGTGGGACTAAATAAAATGTAAAGATTAACGTGGGGCTGGTCGGATTCGAACCGACGACCTCCAGCGCCCGAGGCTGGCATCATACCAAGCTAGACGACAACCCCCAATTGGTATATCAAACTTGCCTTA
>Ga0207647_10001002_pt1 | contig 21914 bp, 24 predicted proteins | sample KBSCornC2_FD_184295 | JGI IMG/M metagenome (GOLD analysis project Ga0207647, IMG submission 184295) | Corn rhizosphere microbial communities from Kellogg Biological Station, Michigan, USA - C2 (SPAdes) (version 2) | ecosystem: Host-associated > Plants > Roots > Rhizosphere ... | reverse complement strand
AACCCGCCGATGGCCCGGCTGTAGTTTTCGATATCGACCAGGAACGCATCGTGGCCCTGCGGCGAATCCAGCGCCACGAAATCGACGTTCGCCCCGGCCGCTTCCAGCCCCTTGGCGATCGTCTCCTGCTGCTCGAGTGGGAACAGGATATCGGTGCTTACGCCGATGACGAGCGCGCGTTCGACACGGATCAACGACAGCCCGCGCATCACGTCGCCACCGCCGTGCTCGGCGATATCGAACCAGTCGCTGGCGCGAGAGAGATACAGGTATGCGTTGGGATCGAACTGGCGGTTGAAGCGGCGCGCGTGGCCTTCCAGGTAGGACTCCACCTGAAACTCGAAGCCGAACGGCTCGTTGCCTTCGCGCTGGTCCGGATCGAGCCGGATGCGGGCGAACCGGCCATTCCACTCCATGGCCGAGCGGTAGGTGATGACGCCAAGCTTGCGGGCGATGCTCATGCCGTGATCGGGCCACACATCGCCTTCGTAATGGCCTTCGCGCCAGTTCGGATCGAGCCGGATGGCTTCGCGTTGCAGCGAGCGGATGGCGATCGCGAAGGGCTGCGCCTGCGGCGCGGTATCGACGCTGATGTGCGTACGTGCCGAACCCGGGTGCAGCACCATGTACGCCAGCGCGCTCATGCCGCCCATGGAACAGCCAACCAGGCAAGCCAGCTGGGTGATGCCCAGCGCGTGCGTGACCGCCTCGTAGGCGGCATGTGCCACGTCCTCGAGCGATAGCTCGGGGAAGGTGAGGCGATAGGGCTCGCCTGTGGCGGGATCCACGGAGGCCGGGCTGGTCGAACCCTTGTCGCTGCCCAGCGAGTTCACGCAGATGACGAAGTAACGATCGGTATCGAACGCGCGGCCCGGGCCGATCATTTCTTCCCACCAGCCCGGCGTCGGATCGTCCGCATTCGCGGCGGCATGCGCGCTGGGCGAGAGGCCGGTGAGGATGAGGACCGCATTGCTGCGCGCGGCATCCAGCGTGCCCCAGGTTTCATACGCCACACGGGCGCCGTGCAGCTCGCCGCCACGCTTCATGCGGAACGGCGAGGTCAGGTCATGGTATCGGCGGGCGTCGCCCATGCGCTGCTCCTTGGCTCAATGCAGCGAATGGTGACACGGACGGCGGTGTTTCGTCTTACTGCGTGGCGCCTGCCGCGCGCTTCTCCGCCAGCGTGATCTGTTCGGCCACGGCGTGCGCCACGTTCGAATCCGGGTCCAGCAGCGGCTGCAGCTTGCGCCAGGTGGCCGCGGCATCGGTGTAATGCTCCTGCTGGAACTGTGCGATGCCGAGCAGCCACAGCGCCTTCTGGCTATCTGGCTGGGCGGCGACGGCCTGTTCGAGCAGGCTGAGGCTGCGCCCTTCAAAGCGGTGGTCGGCGCGGGCCAGCGAATCGGCCTCGGCCCAGCCGACCATGGCCGGCACGTTCTTCGGGTCGGCCTTCAGGGCGCCGTCGTAAGCGTCGCGGGCGTCGGCGGGCTGCTTCACCATCGTGTAGGTCTGGCCGAGCAGCAGCCAGCCTTCCACGTCGCCTGGGTTGGCTGCCAGCCGCGCCTTCAGTGCATCCACGGCCTGGCCGACGGTCATTTCCTTCGGCGGCTCCACGCCATCGAGCGTGGCCGGCGTGCCTACCACGCGGTACAGCCCGACGCTGGCCAACGGGACCACGACCGCCACCACGACCGCCACGGTGAACATGGCACGCGAACGGCCGTGCTTGCGCCCATGGCGCACCATCGGGACGAGCAGCAGGGCAAGCGCCACGGCGAGCATCGCCGCAGCGACGGCATAAAACCAGTTACTCACCAATCATCCTCGGTATCGTTGGCGGCGGCCGTGGTCGCGGGTGCCTGGCGCGCGCGGCGGCGCACCTGCACGGCGACGACCATGCCGCCGATCGCCAGCACCACGAGCGGGCCGAACCACAGCAGCCAGGTCTTCGGTTCCACGGGTGGCTTGTACAGCACGAAATCCGAGTAGCGATCGACGAGGTATGCCTTGATTTCGGCGTCGCTCTTGCCCGCCTGCATCATCTCGAAGATCTGTCGGCGCAGGTCGTGTGCGATGGGTGCGTTGGAATCGGCCAGCGTTTCGTTCTGGCACATGGGGCAGCGCAGCTCGGTGCTAAGCTTCTGGAAACGCACTTCCTCCGCGCGGTCGCGGAAAGGCAGCGGCTGGATCGCCTGGGCGATCGCCAGTAGCGGCAGCAGGCAGAGCAGGGCGATAAGGCCAAGTCGGCGGATCACGGGCCTTCCTTTGCCAGTGCGGCCAGCGCGGGGCGGAATTCCTTCGCCACCACGTCGGGGGTGATCGGGCCCACGTGCTTGTAACGGATCACGCCCTTGCCATCGATCAGGAAGGTTTCCGGTGCGCCGTACACACCGAAGTCAATGCCGGCGCGGCCGTCACGATCCACGATCACCACATCGAACGGATTGCCGTGTTCGGCAAGCCACGCCGTGGCGTCCTGGGGATCATCCTTGTAGTTGAAGCCCACCAGCGGCAAGCCGAGCTGCTTCACGTCCACCGAAAGCACTGGGTGCTCGTGCACGCATTCGATGCACCAGCTGCCGAAGACGTTGAGGAAGTAGGGCTTGCCAAGCAGCGACTGCTTGTCGACCTTGCGCGTGTCATCACCAAGTACCGGCAGCGCGAACGCTGGCGCCGGCTTGTTGATCAGCGGCGAGACGATCTCGTGCTGGTCGTGCGCGGTGTTCCACCAGATACCGAAACCGAACAGCGCTACGAGCAGGCCGAAGGCGATCAATGGCAGGAAGCGGCTCATGCAAGCTGCTCCTTCGCGGGCGCGGCGGCGTTGGCCGCAGCTTTCTTCGCGCGGAAGCGGCGCTCACCGGCGGCAAGAAACCCGCCCAGCATCATGAACAGGCCGCCCAGCCAGATCCAGCGAACGAAAGGCTTGTGATACAGGCGCAGCGCCCAGGCACCTTCCACGTTGCCGCCATCCATGGGCTCGCCCAGGGCGACATAAATATCGCGGAACAGGCCCGGATCGATCGCGGATTCGGTCTGCACCTGGCCGCGTGAGTACGTGCGCTTCTGCGGATGCATCGTGGCCATCACGTCGCCACCGCGCAGGATGGTCACCACGCCTTCATCGGCGCGCCAGTTCGGGCCGGTGGTCTCGCGCACGCCATCGAAACGGAACTGGTACGAGCCCACCGCCTCCACCTGGCCCGGCGTCATGCGCACGTCGCGCTCGGTGCTGAGCGATTCGGAAAGCAGTACGCCGATAAGGAAGATGGCGACGCCGAAATGCGCCACGAGCATGCCGGCCATTTCGGCCGGGAAGCGGCGGCCAAACGGCATCTCGCGCCAGCGCTTCACCACGTAGGCCAGCGTACCCGCTGCCACCCACACCGCGCCCGCGACGCCCGCAATGGCGCGCAAGCGCCCGTCGACAAAGAACACCGCCGCGCCCGTGCAGATCACCGCTGCGATGCCAGCGCGCAGTGCCATCGAGGTGAGCTGGCGCCCTTCAGCGCGGCCCCAGCGCAGGTACGGTCCAAACGGTAGCAAGAGCACCGCCGGCGCCATCAGCAGCACGAACAGGAAGCCGAAGTAAGGTGGCCCCACGGAAACGCGGCCAAGGTTCAGCGCATCGCCGATCAGCGGAAACAGCGTGCCCAGCAGCACCATCGCGGCCGCCGTGGTGAACAGCAGGTTGGCCACCATGATGCCGGTCTCGCGCGAGAGCGCGGCGAACGGCTTGCCCGTGGCCACCTTCGGCGCGCGGATCGCGTAGAGCAGCAGCGAGCCGCCGATGACCACGACGAGGAAGCCCAGGATATACAGGCCGCGGCGCGGATCAGAGGCGAACGCGTGCACCGAGGTGAGTACGCCGGAACGGACGAGGAACGTGCCGAGCAGCGAGAGCGAGAAGGCGAACAGCGAAAGCAGCACCGTCCACGCGGGCAACGACCCGCGCTTTTCCGTGACGGCCTGCGCATGGATAAGCGCGACGCCCACCAGCCACGGCATGAACGAGGCGTTCTCCACCGGATCCCAGAACCACCAGCCGCCCCAGCCCAGTTCGGCGTACGCCCACCAGCTGCCCGCCACGATGCCCATGGTCAGGAAGGCCCACGAGACGTTCGTCCACGGGCGCGCCCAGCGCACCCAGGCCTGTTCCAGCTCACCGCCAAGCAAGGCGGCGATGGAGAAGGCAAACGCCACCGAGAACCCGACGTAGCCCATGTAGAGCACCGGCGGGTGGAAGGTCATGCCCGGGTCCTGCAATACCGGGTTGAGGTCGCCGCCATCGGCGGGCATCGGCAGTTCGCGCAGGAACGGGTTGGAGGTAAACAGGATGAAGGCGAGGAAACCCACGCCGATCAGGCCCATCACGCCGAGCACGCGCGCCACGAAGGGCTGCGGCAGGTGCCGGCTGAACGCGGCCAGCGCCACGGTCCATACGTTGAGGATGAACACCCACAGCAGCATCGAGCCTTCGTGTGCGCCCCATACCGCGGTAATGCGGTAATACCAGGGCAGCGCGAGGTTCGAGTTATCGGCGACGTAGGCCACCGAGAAGTCGTATGCGAGGAACGCGTGGATGAGGATGCCCATCGCCGCGAACACGAATACCGCCTGGCCGGCGGCGGCAGGCCGCGCGAGGGCCATGAGCGCGCCGTTGTTGCGCCATGCGCCGATGATCGGCAGCACGCCCTGCGCCAGTGCGAGCAACAGCGCGAGGATCAGGGCGAACTGGCCGAGCTCGGGGATCACTTGGGCGTGTCCTTCATGGCGGTATCGTCGATGTTGCGCTTCTGGTGCGCCTTCGCCATGGCGTCCTTCAGCTCTTTCGGCATGTAGTTCTCATCGTGCTTGGCCAATACTTCGCTGGCGATGAAGCGGCCATCGGCCATGCGCCCGGTGGCGATCACCGATTGGTTATCGCGGAACAGGTCGGGCAGGATGCCGGTGTATTCCACCGGCATGGCGCCGGCATCGTCTACGACGATGAAACTCACCTTCAGGCTGTCCTTCGCCCGCTGGATGGAGCCGGACTTGACCATGCCGCCCAGGCGAAACGTGGGGTACTGCGTGGCCTGGCCTTCCTGCACCTGGCTGGGGGTGAACAGGTAACTCATGTTCCGCTGCAGCGCGAACACGGTGAGGCCCACTGCGATGGCGGCAGCGACGATCACGGAAATGACGACGGCGAGGCGGCGTTTACGCGTTGGATTCATTACTGGCTGGGGTTCCCGGCCGGCGACGGTTCTCCTGGCGCGCGATGCGTGCGCGGATATCGCGCAGGTTGCGGCGGCGCCTGGCGAGCGGCGCCAGCGTGTCGATCAAAAGGACGATGAAGAAGACCGCGAACGCGGTCCAGATGTAGGCGCCATAGCCGCCCATCGCGAAAAAGGCGCTCATGCCTTGCCATCCTGCGCATGGCCGAGCGCCAGTTCGCGCACCCAGGCCTTGCCGCCTTCAGAGGCGATCAGGTCGGCGCGCACGCGCGAGAACAGGCTGGCGATGTAATAGAGCTTGGTGGCCGCCATCATGGTGAGCAACGGCCACACCATGCTCGCCGCGATATGCGAAGGGCCAAGCAGGCGGATGGTGGAGCCCTGGTGCAGCGTGTTCCACCAGTTCACCGAGAAATGCACGATCGGCACGTTCACCGCGCCAACCAGCACGAGGAACGCCGCGGCGCGCGCGCCCTGGCGGCGGTCTTCGAACGAGTGGTAGAGGCCGATGATACCCAGGTAGATAAACAACAGCACCAGCTCGGAGGTGAGCCGCGCATCCCAGGTCCACCACGTACCCCACATGGGCTTGCCCCACAGCGAACCGGTGGCCAGGGTGATCGCGGTAAATGCCGCCCCGATGGGTGCGGATTCCATGGCCACGGTTTCCGCCAGCTTGATCCGCCAGACCAGGCCGATGAAGGCGGCGACGGTCATGATCGCGTAGATGAACAGGCTCATCCACGCGCTGGGCACATGGATGAAGATGATGCGGTACGCATCGCCCTGTTGGTAATCTGCCGGCGCGAGCACCAGGCCGCCGTACAGCGCGATACCGCCGAGCACGATGGCAAGACCCAGCGCCCACGGGTACACGGCCCCCGCAAAGCGGTAGAAAGTCGGCGGTGATCCCAGGCGGTGCAGCCAGAGGGGAACCCAGTTAGCCATTCGTCCTCATCAACGGTTCGTGCATCGCGGTGAGTCCCCCATGGACGCGCCGCGGTTGCGTGCGCTCATGATTCCATCGCGATGCGCAGCGCGGCGGCGCACGCCAGGGGCGCAAGCACCAAGGCAAGCGCCAGGCCGGCGCCCAGCCACGCAATGGGCGCGATCCAGGGCAGGCCATCCTGAGCGGCGGCCACGGCCCCGGCGGCAAAGATCACCACGGGTACGCACAACGGCAGCAACATGAGCGCCAGAAGCATACCAGAGCGTTTTGCCCCGGCCGTCAGTGCCACCAGTACCGCGCCAAGCAGGCTGAGCAAGGGCGTGGCGATCGCCAAGGCCACTACCAGCACCCCCATGGCAGCGGAAGGCAGGTGCAGCATGCCGGCCAGCACGGGCGCCACCACGATGAGCGGCAGGGCCGCGGTGAGCCAGTGCGCCAGGATCTTCATGCCCACCAGCAGTGCCAGTGGCTGTGGGGCGAGCATCAACTGCTCCATGGAGCCATCGTCGATATCGGGCCGGAACAGGCCATCTAGCGAGAGCAGCATGGCCAGCAGCACGGTCACGAACACCACGCCGCCAGCGATGCGGGCGAGTAACGCCGGCTCTGGCCCCAGGGCGAACGGGAACAGCGTCACCACGATGACGGCATAGAGCACCGGCAGCGCGATATCGCCGCGGCGGCGCCAGGCCAGGGTGAGGTCGCGGCGCAGCAGGGCAGCGCAGGCGGCGGTCGTGCTGCCGGGCGTCACGCGTGCAACCGGATACGGCGGGGTTCGTCGCCCGCGAAGGTCACCGCGCCGTGGCTGGTCACCAGCGCCGCACCTCCACGTGCCGCGTGTTCGCGCAGCAGGCGGTTCACCAACGCGATGCCTTCGCGATCGAGGTTGGCGTAGGGCTCGTCCAGCAGCCATACCCGGGCCGGCAGCAATAACAGGCGCGCGAGGGCGGCGCGCTTCTTCTGGCCTGCGGAGAGGCGGCGCACCGGCTCGTCCTCAAACCCCGCAAGCCCTACATCGGCCAGCACAGCATCGAGCTGCGCGCCGCGACGCACGCCATACAGGCCCGCGGATACCCGCAGGTTCTCGCGCGCGGAAAGATCGAACTTCAGGCCCAGGTGGTGGCCGAGGAACACCACGGCGCCGGCCATGGTATCCAGCGAGAACGGCGCACCATCGAGCAGTACCTCGCCCTCACCAGCGCGCACCATGCCGGTCAGCACGCGCATCAGTGTGGTCTTTCCGCTGCCGTTATCCCCCTCGACCAGCGCGATCTCGCCGCCATGCAGCGCGAAATCCACCGGCCCGAACACGGGCTCATCCTGGCGTAGAAAGCACAGTGCGCGGGCTTCGAGCAGGGGCTGGGCGGTGGTCATCAAGGGATTGTTGCGGCACCAGCGCACGATGTAAATGTAGAAGCGCGCTTGCGCGCGATCCCCGTTGCGACAACCTGTCGCGATGCCGCCATGCCATCGCGCGCAAGCGCGCTCCTACAAGGGCAACGGTGGCAGGGTGGCTTCGAGGGTGCGTACCGCGGCATCGAGGTCTACGCTGGCCACGTCGTCGTGCCCGCGCAGCAGCTGTTCCACCAGCGTGTCCTGGGCCTGGCCGCGCTCCAGCGCGTAGGCGTAGGGCAGGTGGGTGAAGGTGACCATGCGATAGCGTGGCAGGTAGTGTGTGGGCGAGCGTTGCGCCAGCAGGCCACCCAGTTCGCGCATGCGCAGGAAGTGCGGATCGGCGACCTTGTCGCGCATCTCCACGTAGTTCTCCAGCGCCATGCGCGCGATGGCATCGGCGTTGGGCTTGCGCGTGGCCTCGAACGCGGCGAAGACGGCCGCCGGGTCGTCCGGGGTCGCTTCGAACAGGCGCGCGAGTTCCGCGGCATCTTCGAAGCCGCAGTTCATGCCCTGGCCGTGGAACGGCACGATGGCATGGGCCGCATCGCCGATGAGCAGTGCGCGCCCGCCGATGTGCCAGCGGTCGAGGTACAGGGTGGCCAGCGAACCCACCGGGTGGTCCGACCAATCCTTCGCGAAGTCCGGCATCAGGTCCAGTGCATCGGGGAATTCGGTGCGGAAGAACGCTTCGGCGGCACCTGCGCCGGCGATCGTGCGGAAGCTGGGGTGCTCGCCGTCGTTGGGCAGGAACAGCGTGACCATGAAGCTGCCCTCGCGGTTGGGCAGTGCGATGCACATGTAGTGCCCGCGCGGCCAGATATGCAGGGCGTTGCGTTCGATGGCAAAGGGCGCCGAAGGATCCTTGCGCGGCGGGATCTCCAGTTCTTTGTAGCCATGGCCGAGCTCTTCGATACGCTCGCCCAGCGGTGCATGGCGGTGCATCTCGGCGCGCAGCGCGGAACCCGCGCCATCGGCGCCAATGACCACGGGGGCCTCGACGGTGCGTTCGCTGCCATCGGCCGCGCGCAGGGTCAGCGTGCCTTTCTCCAGGTCGGCATGGGCCAGACCCTGGTCGAAATGGATGGTGGCGCCCGCGGCTTCCGCGGCATCCAGCATCAGGGTATTGAGCCCGCCGCGCGATACCGACCAGATCACTTCGGAATCGTCCACGCCATAGCGCTGCAGGCCACTGTGGCCGGCCGGGTCGTGCACCATGCGCCCGCGCATCATCACCGCCTGGGCCAGCACCTGGTCGGCCAGGCCGGTGGCGCGCAGCGCATGCAGGCCGCGTTCGGCCAGGGCAAGGTTGATCGAACGGCCGCCGAGGAACCCGGCTTTGCGGGGATCGGGGCGCTTTTCGTAAACGGTGACGCGGAAACCGCGCTGGGTCAGCAGGGTGGCGACCAGGGCGCCGACGAGGCCGGCGCCGACAACGGCGATGTCGTTACGGGGCATGGAGCCTGCCTGGGCGATATTGCGGGGCAGCGCATCGTGCGCCGCAACGCCGCCGAGGGCAAGCCCTCAGGCGGCGCCGGGTATCAGCTGGCTTTCTTGCCGCCGCGCGGCGGCACGTGGGTGGCGGCCGCCGGCTTGGCGGTGGCCGCATCGAGGAACCCGCGCTGCATCGACTTCCATACGTCGAGGTTGCGCTCGGTCATCTCGTTGAGCATGGACCACGGGGTCTGGCCCATCATGGTGTTGAGCTGGTTGCGGAACTGCTGCTGCTGGTCCAGGAACACCTGCAGGCTGCGCTCCAGGTACGGTCCCATGAAGCCCTGCAGCGAATCCCCGTAGAAACGGATGATGTGCGACAGCAGCTGCGAGGAGAGCATCGGCTGGCCGTGCTCCTCATGCTCCGCGATGATCTGCAGCAGCACGGAGCGCGTCAGGTCCTCGCCCGACTTGGCGTCCCGGACCTCGAAATGCTCTCCGTCGAGGACCAGCTGGCGAACTTCTTCCAGCGTGATGTAGCTCGAAATTTCCGTGTCGTACAAACGACGGTTCGGATACTTTTTGATGATGCGTAGGGTTTGTGCCATGCGGCGAACGCTACCACGAGGTATTGCGCCGCACCAGTTGGTTTCACGGCGTGTAAACGTTTTCAGTCACAGTGCGTGAATTTGGATCGATTTACGTAACTTGGATTTAATGACCCGCCGCGCCGCCAGCATTGCCGAACGGGGGCTTGGCGAGCCACAGAATCGGAATCAGGGCCAGGAACAGGATCCCGCAGGTCCAGAAAACGTCATTTACGGCCAGGGTCAGGGCCTCGCGGTTCACCACCTGGTCCAGCACCGTGAGCTGCGGCTGCCCGTGTAAGCCAACCCCCTGCAGTTTCTGCACATAGGCCATCGCTGCCGGCGAGGCCGGGTTCACGTACTCGGTAAGCGATGCGTGGTGCGCCTCACCGCGGTGCTGCCACAACGTCACCGTGATCGCCGTGGATACACTGGAGGCCAGCGTGCGGCAGAAGTTGGCCAGGCCCGATGCACCGGCGATCTGGTCCGGGCGCAGGTCGGAAAGGAAGATCTGGTTCAACGGGATGAAGAAGCAGGCGATGCCGATGCCCATGACGAAGCGCGGGAGCACCAGCGTGGCGAACGAGGCGCCGCTGTTGAACGTGGAGAACCAGAACGAGGTGAAGGCGAACACGATGAACGCGAACGTCACCACCGCGCGCAACTCCAGCCGCTGGATGTTCTTGCCGATGATCGGTGACATCAGGAATGCGAGGATGCCCACCGGCGCGGTAGCCAGGCCGGCCCATGTGGCTGTGTAACCCAGCGTCGTCTGCAGCCACAGCGGAAACACCACGGTGATGCCGAAGAAGCCCAGCATGCCCAGCGACAGCGCGGTAACGCCCACGGCGAAGTTGCGCCGGGCAAACAGCGACAGATCGACCACGGGGTGCTTCGCGGTGAGCTCCCAGATGATCAGGAAGGTGAGTGCCACCAGCGCGACGAGGCCGAGCGTGAGGATGAGCGGTGAGGCGAACCAGTCGTGGTCGTTGCCGTTATCCAGCATGAACTGCAGGCAGCCCACGCCGATCACCAGCAGGAACAGGCCCACCGAATCGATCGGTGCGCGCACGATCTTCGTTTCTCGTGAGCGCAGGATGCTCCACGTAACGACACCGGCCGCCGCGCCCACGGGCACGTTGATGTAGAAGATCCACGGCCAGGAGAAATTGTCGGTGAGGTAGCCGCCGAGGATCGGGCCGAAGATGGGCGCCACGACCACGGTCATGGCCCACATCGCCAGCGCGATACCTTGCTTCTCCTTCGGGTAGCTGGCCAGCAGCAGCGAGAGCGAAAGCGCCACCATCGGGCCCGAGCCCGCGCCCTGCAGCAGGCGGAAAACCACCAGCATGGGCATGCTCGTGGCCAGGCCGCAAAGCATGGAGAACAGCACGAACAGCGCCACCGAGAAGCAGAAGGTCTTGACCTCGCCAAAGCGCTTGGCGATCCAGCCGGTGAGGGGCTGCATCACCGCACTGGCCAGGGCATACGAGCTGATCGCCCAGGTGCCTTCGTTCGAACTGACGCCGAGGCTGCCGGCGATATGCGGCACCGCCACGTTCACGATCGTCATGTCCAGGATCTCCATGAAGGTGGAGAACGCGACAGCGATCGTCAGCAGGACCAGTGGCAGGCCGTGCAGGGGTTTCGGGCCCGCGGCAGGCGCGGGCACGGCATCCGGGGTGGCGGTGGTATCGCTCAAGGCGCGCGCGCTCCGAGGTTCTGCTGCACGATCACATCGGCGGCGGCATCGGCCTTGGCGGCCACGTCGTCGTACACGGTGGTCTGCGCCACCGGCGTGGTCGAAGGCGCCTTGGCCAGCACATCGCCCTTGTCATCGGTGATGTTCACGGTGACGGCGGTCGACAGGCCAATGCGCAGCGGATGCTGGTCCAGGTCCTTCGAATCGATGGCAATGCGCACCGGTACGCGCTGCACCACCTTGATCCAGTTGCCTGTGGCGTTCTGCGCAGGCAGCAGCGAGAACGCGCTGCCGGTGCCGGCGCCCAGCCCGACCACGTGGCCGTGGTATTCCACGCCACCGCCGTAGATATCCGATTCCACCTTGGCCGGCTGGCCAATGCGCACGTGGCGCAGCTGGCTTTCCTTGAAGTTGGCATCCACCCACAGGTCGTGCAGCGGCACCACGGTCATCAGCTGCTGGCCGGGCTGCACGCTGTTGCCTACCTGCACGCTGCGCTGCGCGACGTAGCCATCGATCGGGGCGACGATGGCGTTGCGTTGCGCGGCCACCCAGGCCTGGCGGAAGTTGGCACGGGCCTGCTGTACGGCCGGGTTGGTTTCCACATCGGCACCGTCGACCAGCGCACGGGCGGCATCGGCCTGGCGCTGGGCGGAATCGAGTGCGGACTGCGCGCTTTCGACCGCGTCGCGTGCGTGCTGCACTTCTTCCGGTGCCACCGCCTTCTCGGCGAGCAGCGGAATGCGCCGCTTCAGGTCATCCTGCGCACGCTTCAGATCCTGGCGGCGTGCGCCGAGCGAGGCATCGGCACTGGCAGCGGATTGTGTCTGCTGGCGAACCTGGCGCACGGCCTGGGCCAGCGCGGTGCTGGCCTTGCGCAGGGCGATGTCGCCGTCGGTCGGGTCCAGCTTCACAAGCACCTGGCCCGCGTTGACGCGCTGGGTATCGTCGGCGAACACGCCCACGACGATGCCAGGCACCTGGGCGGAGATGCCCACCTGGTTGCCGCCCACGTAAGCGTCATCGGTTGTTTCGCGGGTCGAGAAGACGAACAGCCACAGCAGCAGCCAGGTCGCCGCGGCGAGCAGGAAAACCACGAGGGCGATCAGCAGCGCACGGCCGCGCTTGCGCTTGTCCTTGGGCGCGTTGCCGCTTTCCGCCGGGAGCGTCGTGTCGTTAGGGGTGGCGCTCATGGGCTCTGGGCTCCGTCGGTGCTGGGCGTGGAAGGGGAATTCGGAAGTTCGGCGCGGTAGCCGCCACCCAGGGCCTTGATCAGGCTCACATCGGTGGAAAGCGCCTGGCCGTGCAGGTCAGTAGCCATGTCCTGCTGCTGGAGCAGGGCGGCTTGTGTGGCAAGTGATTCGCGGTCGTCACGGACACCGCGTGCGGCGCGTGCTTTGGCACTGGCGAGCAGGGTGGTCGCGGCATTCACGGCATCGCCTTGTTGCGTGCGCCGTGCCGCAAGCTGCTGCGCGCCGAGCGCCTGCGTGGAAACATCGCGGGCGGCGGAGGCCACCGTGGCGTTGTACTGCGTTACCGCGGCATCGAGCTGGGCCTTGCTCACGCCGTGGTTCGCTTCCAGCGCGCCGCCCTCGAAGATGGGCAGGTGCAGGGCTGGGGTCAGCGAGAACACCCGGCTATCGGCGTTGAACACCTTGTCCAGGTCAATACTGGAAAGGCCGGCCATGCCGCTGAGGCTCACATCCGGGAAGAACTGCGCGCGTGCCGCATCGGTCTGGCGCAGCGCCGATTCCACCTGCCAGCGGCTGGCGGCGATATCGGGGCGGCGTGCCATCAGGTCGGTGCCCACGTTATCGGGCAGGCCCGGCGCCACGTCAGGCAGGGCTCGTGGCGAGAGGGCGGGCAGTTCGTTCGGTGACACGCCGACCAGGGCGGCCAGCGCGGCACGGCGAATGGCGGCGGAGCCCTCCAGTGCGGTTTTCTGCTGGCGGGCGCCGGAAAGATCACCGCGCGCCTGCTGCACCGTATCAGGCACGTCCACGCCTTGCTTCACGCGCAGCTCGGCGATGCGCAGCGCACGCTCGCGCGAGGCGATGAGCTGGTCGGCCAGCGCCACGCGGGCTTCATCGGTGAGCCAGCCGAAGTACGTGTCGGCCACCGTGGACTGGATCGATAGCGAGGCCGCCGAACGTTCGGCTTCCGCGGCGCGGGCGCTGTCGATCGCCGATTCGATCGTATAGCGCTTCTTACCCCACCAATCGAAGTCGTAGCGCACCTGCACACCCAGGTCGGCCTGGTTGTACCAGGTGAAGCCGAGGAACTGCGCGGGGATAAGGCCGTGTTCGCTCATGCGCTGGCGGGTGACCTGCGCACTGCCATCCACGCGCAGGCCAGCCTGTGCCGCGGCGACGCGGATGTTCTGCTGCGCGCTATCCACGCGTGACTTAGCCAGCGCGAGATCGGGCGAGCCGCGCAGCGCCATCGCCATCAGCTGATCCAGTTGCGGATCGTTGTACGCGCGCCACCATTGCGCCGCGGGCCAGCCCGCGCGGGTGCCGGCTTCGACACCGGCCAGCGGCACGTCATCGCGCAGCGCCGGGTGGTCGATCTTTGCGGGGACGTGGCAGCCGGCCAGCAACGCGGCCAGGGCCACCGCCAGCAAGGCGGGGCGGAGAGGGGAGCGGGTCATGCGGTCACATCCGTGGGATCGAGATGCAGGGCGAGCTTCTTCAGCAGGTGCTCAAACGTCTTGCGTTCGGCGGCGCTGAAGCAGGAGAACTTCGAGACGAGCTCGGGGAACATCGGCGGCAGCATCTGGCGGACGAAATGCTTGCCCTGGTCCGTGATGCTAAGAACGACCTGGCGGCGATCATGCGTGGCATGTGCCCGCGTGATCAGGCCGCGCTTGGCCAGCAGGTTCGTGATGCGGGTCATGTTGGTCGGCTTCTGCTCGGCCAGCGCACACAGCTCGCTTGGCGTGGAACTGCCGTCGGCGGCGGAGTACAGCATCATCAGCGTGCGGAAATCGCTGTCGTTCATGTCGAACGGCTTGAGCTTGGCTTCGACGTCGCGCTGCAGCGCTTCACCCGTGAGCAGAAGCAGGCGGATCAACAGCACCTCGCACTTGGGCAGGCCCGGGATGATCTCGGCGACGCGGTCAACGCCGTCGTAGAGGGCATCGACGCATGGTTTCAGGCTGGACATTTTGCTGACGAATAGTTCGCTGGTGAACTATCAGGCTAGCAAGGGTTGGTTGGCGGGGCAAGGGTCGGGTGGCGTCGGGGTCGTGGATCGCGCGCGCGATGGCCTGGCTACGGCAGCCGAAACAACCCGGTCGCGTTCGCGGTGGTCACCCTCGCGATCTCGCCCGGATCCGTATCGCGCAAGGCCGCAATGGTTTCAAGCACGTCCACCATGTAGGCCGGCTCGTTCCGTTCGCCGCGGTGGTGCGCGCACGGCTGGTCCGGCGAATCCGTTTCCAGCAGCAGCCATTCGAGCGGCATCTGCTTCACCACGCGGTGGATGCGGTTCGCGCGATCGTAGGTGACGGGGCCGCCGATGCCGATGTGGAAGCCCATATCGAACAGCTGGCGGGCCTGTTCTTCGCTGCCCGAGAAGCTGTGCACCACGCCGCGCAGGCCGCCGATGCGGCGCAGGGTGTGGATGGTTTCCTCGAAAGCGCGGCGCGCGTGCACGATCACGGGCAAATCGTGTTCCCTGGCGATGTGCAACTGACGGACGAAGAAGTCGCGCTGAAGCTCGGGGTCCAGGCCTTCCACGTAGAAATCCAGCCCAATTTCGCCTACGGCAACGGGTTTTTTCGATGCCAGCCAGCCCGGAAGCGCCGCCAGGTGTTCCTCGCGGTGGTTGGCCAGGAACAGCGGATGCAGCCCGTATGCCGGGTAAACGCCTTCACGCGTCGCACACAAATGCTCGATGGCTTCCCAGTTTCCGCGATCGATGGCCGGTACGATCCAGCGCCGCACGCCCGCCTGCGCGGCGCGCTCGAACATGGCGCCGCGATCGGCGTCGAACGAGTGGTCGTCGAGATGGGCGTGGGTATCTACCAGTTCGTGCATGCAGTTTGCTGCCGTTTTGCTTGTGGGCGCCAGTCTAAGGCGTCGTTCAGTTTAACGACTGTCAAATGTGTTTCGAGGCGTTCTTGCGAATTTCCGGGGCCACCGTGGCCCGGCAGGGCGCCGATATTTTCCAGGAGAGTAGGGTTATGAGCAGGTTGAAGATTTCCGTCCTGAACGCCGGTTTGGGCGCGGCCCTGGTGCTGAGCCTTTCTGCCTGCAACCGCGATGCGAGCGCCGATGTGGCCTACGGGCACACGCCCGAGGCAGCACCCGCCGCGGCCCCGGCGCCTGAGCCGGCCGGCCCGAAATACGCCCGCGTTGTAAGCGTGGATCCGGTCCGGGAGGCCGCCTCGGCCCCGCAGAAGGAATGCCATGACGAGGTGGTGACCCGTCGCGCCCCGGTCAAGGATCAGCACCAGATCGCCGGTACGGCCATCGGTGCGGTCGCAGGTGGCTTGCTGGGTAACCAGATCGGCGGCGGCAAGGGCCGTACGCTGGCCACCGTGGCCGGTGCCGTAGGTGGCGGTTACGCCGGCCACGAGATCCAGGAGCGCCGCCAGGAAACCAATACGGTGACCAGCACGGTTCGCAAGTGCGAGACGGTTGCCGGAAAGAGTGGCGACAAGATCGTGGCCTACGATGTGCGTTACGAATACAACGGCGTCACCCGCTCCATCCGCATGGATCACGATCCGGGCGACCGCGTTGAAGTGCAGGAAGGTGTTTCGGTCGTCTCCGACGCCCGCCAGTAATCCCTATCGATCCTCCGTGAGGGCGTCATCGTATGCATAGCATCGTCCGTAAGGTTGGCCTCGTCGCCGCTGCCATCGTGCCGCTGTCGTTGACAGCGTGCTATGAGCAGCCGCGGCGCGTGTATCGCGAGGATCGCGTGGTGTACGAAGGGGGTTCGCGCCGCTGCGACCAGTGCGGCGTGGTGAGTGACATCCAGCAGATCTACACCGATCGTCAGTCGTCGCCGCTGGGTGCGGTGATCGGTGCGGTCGCGGGCGGCCTGCTCGGTAGCACCATCGGCAAGGGCGATGGCCGTTCGGCGGCCACCGTCGGCGGCGCTGTCGTCGGTGGCGTGGTGGGCAACCAGGTCGGCAAGCAGAACGGCCAGGATGTGGCCTTCCAGGTGCGCATCCGCCTGGATGATGGCCGCTGGGCCACCGTGACGCAACGTGAGGACCCGCAGCTGCGTCGTGGTGACCAGGTGCAGATCCGTGGCGACCACGTTTATCGGCTTTGATTATTTAGCCGTATAGACGTCCATAAAAAACCCGCCGCGAGGCGGGTTTTTCTTTGGCCAAAAAAAAAGACCCTCGTCCGAGGGCCCCTTTTCCCGGGAATCGCAAGCTGCCCGCTCTGATTCCTTTTCCCCGCGCGTTGTCAGCGCGTGATTAGTTCACGGCGTAGAACGCGTGGTCGCCGATCTTGCGGACGATGCGGCTGGCGGACCAGCTCGGTGCAACGGCCACGGTGGCAAAGTGATCGGCCTGCGGTACATAGACGAGGCGTTCGCCCTTTGGCAGGTTCCAGTTGTTGATGGAATCGCCAGCGATTTTCCAGGCCTTCGTCCAGGAAACGAGGTCGGTGACCTCAAAATCTTTCGGTGTGGTGGTGATAGCGAACTGGCGCGGAGCCGAGACGACTTCGCACACATTGTTGCCACCCATGCCGCGATCGCGGCGACGGAGTGCAACTTCCGCCACGGCGTACTGGCCGATGGTCGGTTCACTACGTGCTTCGAGGTACACCGTCGTCGCCAGGCACGTCTGGTCGGCAAGGTGGCTTGGAAGGACGGACGCCATCCAGAGCAAAGCGGAAAGTTTCATGTGTATCTGCCTCCAACGAGCTTTTCCGTCACTTGCGGCGTCTTGGAAGAGCCATGGGGGACGTACGGGCGGTAGACGGGCGGGCAGGCCGTTACTACCTGGACTAACCGAATGACATTCGCTTTGGATACCTAAGTTGGCGAATGGTTCGGGCGTCACACACTGTGACTTTACTGGGCGGCTGTCCGGAGCCTCCCGGTAGGGGTGTTGCTGAAAGGGAGCGGCATCGCAATGGCGGCGGCTCCGTCAGCTACAGCGCGCTCTAAGGCGGCGCGCGGTTCAAATCCTCCAGCTTTCACTGGGTCGCGCCAGAACCGTCATCATCGACGGATCGTCGCGGGTGTAACCAGGGCGATACACCCTGGCCACGCAATGGGATCGGCGGAGACTAGTGGCGCGTCACGTTTTGCGCAAGTGCAGATGCGGCACGATTCAGCTAAGGCTCACGCTTGTAAGAGATCAGTTTTTACGAAAGTGTGCGAAAGATCACGCAGCAAATGTCGACAAGACGTGCAGGCGCGCACCTTCGATTTCAAGAGTCTCTGCCTGAACAACGCTGTCATCCAATACGACAAGCGACATACGCAACTCGTCGGATTCGTTGTGCATCAACACGATTCCCGCATCACGGCCGTTGACGCGTAGCGACTGTCCCGCGTGAAGTGCGACATCCGGACGCACCGTGCGCAGGTGGCGTTTGTGTCCGCCCAGAAAGTGCAGGCGTGCCGCGATTTCCTGGCCAGGGAAGCATCCCTTGTTGAACGACACAGCAAGCATGCGTTCCATCGATAGTGCAGGCGGAAGCAATTCGCCGAGTGCATCATCGGGCAACCACGCGAAACCTTTTTCGACATGGCGTGCAAGCCATGCGTCGTTGTCATCGCGTGCACCGATATATATCGATGCATCGCCTTCGCCAAGAACGAGTGCACCGTGTTCGTCTTCCTGCGCGTGCATGTCATCACGCGCTTCACCATCGGAAACGAAACATGCATCGCCGAGCGTGATCGTTACCTTCGAGCGAAACACGAAACGCTTCAGATCGTTCGCCAGCACTTCGCCATCGCCACCGCGCGGCACGATGATGAAACGGTCACCGGTGAGGCGGGCGACCTGGAGCAGGGCACGGACCCGGCCCTTGGGATCGAGCCAGCCGCTCCACTGCCACTGGCCGGTGGCCAGGGCCAGCACATCGCTGCTCAGCTGGGCGTTGGCGAAGCCGGCGGCATCGGGGCCGGCAAGGGTGATGGGGCGAGTGGTACGGCTCGGCATGGGGGCGCAGGGAGGCAGGGGGAGGAGTAAGATATACGGTCGGGCCAAGGCCAAACCAAGGTTCGCCGGTATCGTCAAGGTTGTGCTGTGAAGGCACAGGTATTACGCTTTTAGAGTTTTATAACCATGTCCGACCATCCCTCAGCGCCCGAAACGTCGAACGATTCCGCTCCCGCGAAACCGCTCGTACCGCCGGTCGTCCCCACGAACGGCGAGCCCGGGGTCGAGAAAGCGCCTTTGGATCCCACCCGCTACGGCGATTGGGAAAAGAACGGACGCTGCATCGACTTCTGAGCAGAAGGCGCGCGAGGGCACGTTGGGCATTAGCGATTCCAATCCAGGATAGCCGCCATGGCACAAACGGGACGACCGCTCTCACCCCATCTCCAGGTCTACAAATGGCAAGTGCAGATGGTGACCTCCATCCTGCACCGCGCCTCCGGCATCATCCTTGCCGTCGGTAGCCTCCTTATTGTCTGGGGCCTCGCGTCCCTCGCCGCCGGCCCAGAAGCCTACGCGTCGTTCACCGCTTGCGCCGGCAGTGCCCTTGGCATGCTCGTGCTGATCGGCTGGACCCTTGCGTTCTTCTACCACCTGGCCAACGGCATCCGTCACCTGGTGCAGGACACCGGCAAGGGCTACGCCATCGCCACGTTCGTCCGCTCCAGCTGGACCTCGATCGTGGTGGCCATCGTGCTCACCATCGCCGTGTGGGCTTACGTGCTCTCCGGAGGCCACGCATGAGCAAGGATCTGCGCAACCCGCTGGCCCGCGCACGCGGCCTCGGCTCGGCGAAGGAAGGCGTCAGCCATTGGATGCTCCAGCGCGTCACCGCGCTCGCCCTGGTGTTCCTGACCCTGTGGTTCCTGTGCACGCTGCTCGGCCTACTGCACGCCGACTACGCCACGGCCCGCGCCACGCTGGCCAGGCCCTGGAACGCGGTGCTGGCCATCGCCTTCATCGTCACGATGTTCCGCCACGCCGTGCTCGGCCTGCAGGTGGTCATCGAAGACTACGTCCATACCCGCTGGCTCGAAGTGGCTTCGCTGGTCCTCATCAAGTTCATCGCCGTACTCGCCTCGCTCGCAGGCGTGCTTGCGGTGCTGCGCGTCGCGCTCGGAAGCTGATCCATGGAAGCCTACAAGGTTCAACAACATAAGTACGACGTGATCGTGGTCGGCGCCGGTGGCGCGGGCCTGCGCGCCACCTTCGGCCTGGCTGAGAAGGGCCTCAAGGCCGCGTGCATCACCAAGGTCTTCCCGACCCGTTCGCACACGGTCGCCGCGCAGGGCGGTATCTCCGCCGCGCTGGGCAACATGGGCGAAGACGACTGGCGCTTCCACTTCTACGACACGATCAAGGGCTCCGACTGGCTCGGTGACCAGGACGCCATCGAGTACATGTGCCGTGAAGCGATCCCGGCCATCATCGAGCTCGAGCACTACGGCGTGCCGTTCTCGCGCACCGAAGAAGGCAAGATTTACCAGCGCCCGTTCGGCGGCATGACCACGCATTACGGCAAGGGCACCGCGCAACGCACCTGCGCCGCCGCCGACCGTACCGGCCACGCCATCCTGCACACGCTGTACCAGCAGGCGCTGGCCCACGACGCCACGTTCTTCATCGAATACTTCGCCATCGATCTCATCTTCGACAAGGATGGCGTCTGCCGCGGCGTGCTCGCGCTCGACATGAACGAAGGCACGCTGCACCTGTTCCGCGGCCACGCCGTGGTCATGGCCACGGGCGGCTACGGCCGTGCGTACTTCAGCGCCACCTCGGCCCACACCTGCACGGGTGATGGCGGCGGCATGGTGCTGCGCGCGGGCCTGCCGCTGCAGGACATGGAGTTCGTGCAGTTCCACCCGACCGGCATTTACGGCGCCGGCTGCCTCATTACCGAGGGCGTCCGCGGCGAAGGTGGTTACCTCACCAACTCCGAGGGCGAGCGCTTCATGGAGCGCTACGCACCGAACGCGAAGGATCTTGCCTCGCGCGACGTCGTCAGCCGCGCCATGACCATCGAGATCCGCGAAGGCCGCGGCGTGGGCCCGAACAAGGACCACATCCACCTGAACCTGATGCACCTCGGCCCCGAGGTCATCAACGAACGTCTCCCGGGCATCGCCGAATCCGCGCGCATCTTCGCCGGTGTCGACGTGACCAAGGAGCCGATTCCGGTACTGCCGACCGTCCACTACAACATGGGCGGCATCCCGACCAACTACCACGGCGAAGTGGTCACCAAGCTCGGTGACGATCCGGATGCCGTGGTGCCGGGCCTGTTCGCCATCGGCGAAGCGGCCTGCGTGTCGGTGCACGGCGCCAACCGCCTGGGCTCCAACTCGCTGCTCGATCTGGTGGTGTTCGGTCGTGCGGTGGCTAACCGTTGCGCCGAGGTCATCAAGCCGGGCACGGCCCACCCCGATCTGCCGGCCAATGCGCTGGACAAGGCCCTGGGCCGCTTCGACGCGCTGCGCTACGCCAACGGCAACACGCCGACGGCCGCCATCCGCGCTGAAATGCAGAAGACCATGCAGAACGACGCCGCCGTGTTCCGCACCGGTGAAACCCTGCAGGAAGGCTCGAGCAAGATTTCCGAGGTGTTCTCGAAGTTCCAGGACGTGAAGGTCACCGACCGCTCGCTGGTCTGGAACTCCGACCTGATCGAGACCCTGGAGCTTTCGAACCTGCTGGCCCAGGCCGTTGCCACCATGCATTCGGCCAACCAGCGCCCCGAGAGCCGCGGCGCCCACGCCCGCGAAGATTTCCCGGACCGCGACGACCACGACTGGCAGAAGCACACGCTGGTGTGGATCGACGAGGAAGGCCGTTCGAAGTTCGATTTCCGCCCGGTGCACATGTACACCCTGACGGATGAAGTCGAAGTCGTGCCGCCGAAAAAGCGCGTTTACTGATACCGGACCGGAGAGGCAATCGTGGCAGAGTTCACGCTACCCAAGAATTCCACAATTACGGCCGGCAAGCATTTCCCGGCGAAGGGCGCGAAGAATACGCGCACCTTCAAGATCTACCGCTGGACGCCGGATGACGGCCAGAACCCGCGCACCGATACGTACGAGGTTGATCTCGATACGTGCGGCCCGATGGTCCTGGACGCCCTGCTGAAGATCAAGAACGAGATCGATTCGACGCTCTCGCTGCGCCGTTCGTGCCGCGAAGGCATCTGCGGTTCGTGCGCGATGAACATCGGTGGCACCAATACGCTGGCCTGCACGCGTTCCATCGAGGAATGCGGCAGCGGCACCATCAACATCTACCCGCTGCCGCACATGCCGGTGGTGAAGGATCTGGTGCCCGATCTCACGCACTTCTACGCCCAGTTCGCGTCGATCAAGCCGTGGATGCGCACGCAGAGCCCGGCCCCGGCCGACAAGGAGCGCCTGCAGTCGCCGGAAGACCGCAAGAAGCTCGACGGTCTCTACGAGTGCATCCTGTGCGCCTGCTGCTCCACGTCGTGCCA
>Ga0207647_10000998_pt1 | contig 21937 bp, 34 predicted proteins | sample KBSCornC2_FD_184295 | JGI IMG/M metagenome (GOLD analysis project Ga0207647, IMG submission 184295) | Corn rhizosphere microbial communities from Kellogg Biological Station, Michigan, USA - C2 (SPAdes) (version 2) | ecosystem: Host-associated > Plants > Roots > Rhizosphere ... | reverse complement strand
GTCCTGGGTCGTGCCGACGACATCGGGCGTGTTGGTGGCGACGATGGAGCCGCTGTTGGTGACGTTGGCGGTGGTCGTCTTGATGAAGATCAGCCCATCCCCGATCGACCCGCTGTTGTCCACGTTCGCGGTGCCGACCGTGCTGAACGACGTGAAATAGTCGACCGTGCCGCTGTTGTTGACGTTTGCCGTGCCGACACTGGCGAAGCCGATCGTGACTGTGTGACCGCTGTTGTTCGCGGTGCCGTTGTCGAGGACCGCGAGCGAAATGCTGCCGTTGATGATCGAGCCGCTGTTGGTGATGGTGCCCGTCTGCCCCGCGCCGAACAGAGGCGAGCCCTGGATCGATGCGGTGTGGTCGATGGTGCCGGCATTATCGATGCTGCCCGGGCCGAGGATGATGACGCCGAACCGGTTGCCCTCGATGACTCCGCCGGCAAGGTTGGTGATCGAGCCGAGGGAGGTGATTCCGCTGGTGTCCTGGCCGTTGTAGGCGAACATCGAAATGCCGTCGGCCCCGACGCCGACGCGGCCGGAGATGAGGCCGCTGTTGGTCACCGTCCCACCGCCGATCAGGCGGATGCCGTCGTCGGTGTCGCCGATGATCGAACCACTATTGTCGATCGTCGAGCCGATCGCGAGCCCGACTGTCGAGCTGTCCGGATTGGTGAAGTAGATCGTCGAAATTCCGAACCGCGCACCGGAGATGCTGCCGCTGTTGGTGATGGTCGCGGGCCCGCCCGAAATGATGACTCCGCCATCCGAATTGAACACGCTACCGTTGAGGCCGTCGCCGCGGATCGTGCCTGCGTTGTCGAGGTCAAGGGCGGAGCCGGTCGAGAGAACACCGGTCTTGGCGCCGTAGAGCGTGGTCCCGGAGGGATTGGTGATAGGCGTCGAATCGGTACTTTGCAGGCCATAGGTCTGCGCGAAAGCCGGTGTCGCTGCGATGGTGCAGATTGCCGTCGCGGCCAACAACCGCTGAGTGAATGGCGTCGAACGCATCTTGCCCCCCTGGTCTTCAGAGCGACCGGGCAGGTGCCGAGTCGCACTTTATCCTTTGGAGCCAGGGTATTGGGCGACGGATTACTCTAGTCCTCTCCAATATTGGAGAGTTAGTTGACGCGGGTCAGGAGATGGGCTGCCTCCGCTTTGCTCCTGGTTTCCGTCTTTGCCAGCAGCTGTTTCTGATGGGTCCGGACCGTGCCGACGCCGATGCCTAGTTGAACGGCGATCGTATCGTCCGACAGGCCCCGCATCGTCAGTGCGGCAACGCACGATTCCATGCGCGTGAGGCTGAACATCTCACGCCACATCTCGGGCCGTGCCTGCATGGGACTATCCGGATGATGCACGGTAACGATCACGGCGCCTCGGCTGTGCAAACCTTGACGGAAATGCGCGGGAGCGGGCGCAATCTCGACGACATAAGGGAAGGCACTATTGGACCGGGCTACAACGAGCTGGCCTGCGGGCCTCGACGTATCGGGTTCGAGCACGCGGTGCACGAGCGAATCAAAGGCGTGCTTTTCTGCGGATCGGGCGAACGACAATTTGCTGTTGATGAGGGTGATACCGTCGTTTCGAGACGTCAGGCGGTAGGCCGCGTCGCTGGCCCAGCAAAGAACGCCGTCGACGGTGAGCAACATCACTGCCTGCTGCTGCTCATTTATGATTTGCTCCAGCCCATCTCGCTGGGCGCGGATCTCTCCAAATTGCGATGTCAATCGGAACAGATTGCGCACATGCGGTGCCAGGATATCGAAGTCGACGCGCTCGCGCGCGCGACGTCGGAGCCCGCAGGGCATATGGAAGGCCCAGCCAGCCACGACGCCGTTACCGAGATCGGTGGAACGCCCGATGCGACGATCGACTCCCGCCGAACTCCTGATCCAGTGCGCATAATCGTTGTGAGCGAGCTCCGCTTTGGAAATCAGTTCGTGTGTCTCAGTTGTCCTGTCGGTGACCGAGGCGGCGTGAAGGGCGTAGTCGTGCCGCCACATCTCCTCCCGAAACTCGCGAAGTGTGTCTGCACCGCAGCCGCACGCGCCATCGAACAGGAACGGGCTTCGTACCTCGTCTCCCGATGCTCCTCTGCGAACCACGTACCAGAAAGCAAGCGAGGCGCCGAGGTGAGTCGAAAGCCTGGACATCACGTACGGAACGGCATCTTCTTCGCCGACGGCCTCGTAGATCGACGCGATCAGGAGATTGAGATCGGTCATCGGAGGGTCAGCAAACCGCACCAGATTCCAACAGGCTCTCGACCGGCAGGCACAATGCCGAGCCGCGGAACCTGTCGTTGGCTTCATCGACGATTTGGACGGCGGATTTGTCGGGTCCATCGATCGTCATGTGCGCATCGGTCGGAAGGATCACCTCGTAGCCAAGCGCGGCCGCATCTTCACATGCGGCGGAAACGCAATATTCGGTCTGCATGCCGCTGACGCAGAGCCGCCGTATGTCATGTGCCTGGAGCCAGGCGTGCAGGTGCCCGTCCTCGAAAGAGCTGAGCACGTTCTTTTCGTGGTGGAAGGAGCGCGGATGATCGCGCACCTCGTCCGCGAGTTGCCATCCTGCGCTTCCCCTGTCGAGAATCGAGCCCGGCTCCGTCCAGTGCTGGACGAATACGACCGGTAACGAGTGCCTATCAGCCCACCCGAGCAGCTCTTTGATCCGCGCTGTCACCAGTTGCATGGGCTCGGCCGGCGCAGCGTCACAAAGGGCCTGCTGCAAATCGATCACCAGCAAAGCGGTCTGTGCGTTCGCCGCGGACTGAACCTTATCGGTGTGCATCACTTGAGGAATGCCCCTCCCCAACCACATTTCGTAACACACCAATGGCTAGTTGGTAAATTTTTGTTAATTACCCATATCGTTGGGTGCTAATTAACTCCGCTTTCACCCGAGTTACACGAGCCGAAAGGCAGGTTTCGACCCAAAGCTGACATTAAGTGACGGGCTAAAGGGGGGAACAATGAGACCAACTCTTCAGGGCAAATCCCCTACCTATGCGGTCACCTCTGTGCCGCTCTGAACACCGCCAACTGCGCCCCGAAGGCTCGCTTGTATGCCGGCCTGCTCTTTCCTCGCTCAACATAGCTCGACAGATTGGGGAACTGCTCCACGATGTTGTGCGATCCGGGGAAGTTAGATGGCTCCAGCCGTCGAAGCACCGTGACCATCAGCAGGTCAGCAGCGCTGAATCGTCCATCGAGCCACTCCCGTTCCCCGAGATAATCGGACAGCCGACCAAGGCGGGCTCGGATATTCTCCTCGAGTAACGGTAGGCGGTCGTGGAACCAAGCCGCATCCTTCTCCAGAAGCATGAAGGCTTCCCACTCAACGATCGGCGGCTCGACCGTATTCAGCGCGGCAAACATCCAGGTGATAGCGCGGGCTCGCCCATCTGGATCGTCCGGTAGGAGGCCCCTGTGTCGGTCGGCGATGTGCAGCACGATTGACCCTGATTCAAACAGCACTAGCGGCCCCTCTTCATAGGTCGGGATGCTGCCGAACGGATTAAGGCAAAGGTGTTCCAGCTGTTTGAGCGCCTCAAATGAACGCAGCTCGACGTCGTAGGGCTGGCCCACCTCCTCGAACGCCCAGCGGACACGCATGTCACGGGCGTGGCCTTGTCCCTCGTCCGGAGAGGACGCGAAAGCAGTAATAGTAGGCATGACGGACTCCAGCTCGGCTAAGTCGCAAGCAACGTATGGCGTCCGCTTTCGACCCATTGCAGACATTAGCCGCGGTCATGCTAGGCTTCGCGCAAAGCATGGAGCCGAGATGATTTTCCCCCCGTTCGTATATGTCGCCCTGAGCGCCATTTTGGTCGCGGCTGGAATATTGCAAACCTGGAACCATGCCTTCGGTTGGGCCACGGCTAGCTTTGGGATGGCGGCGCTGGCCGCTTTTTCAGCATATGCAAGTTGGAAGGCTAGGAACCGAGCCTAAGGGGCCACGCGAATTTGCTAGCGTCCGCTTTCCACCCATTGCAGACATTAGCCCCAGCTCCCATCGTAGCGCCATGAGCGCCAAGAAGTTGGAAATGGTGAAGGTCGTACTTCACTGGGTTTGGGACCCCATCGGCGTGCGGGGAATCGAGGAAGCGAAAGACGAATACGACAGCTATGCGACGCCGGTCTTTGAGTTGCTTGAGAGTGGTTGTCCTGGCGAGGAAGTCGCAGCCTATCTGACGTGCGTCGAAACAGAGCGGATGGAACTACCGCCGCACAGCGCAAAGAACGAGGACGTGGCCGGCCTCCTTAAGGAACTGCACGCCCTAGTCGATTGAAAATAGTGTCCGCTTTCCACCCATTGCGGACATTCGACGCGCCCCGTAGCTCTAACCCGAAAGGATGCGCCCTTGGTCGAGGTTGTATTCGGGGGTCAGTGCTGCCTCTGTGGGAAAGAGATTGCATCAACTGCCACTGACCCGTGCGAGGTCGTGGTGACTACGGCGGAAGGAAAATGGCAGACGTGGTGGTGCCATGGCCAGTGTTTCAAAGACCGGCTGACCGACCCTCCTGAAGCGCCCGGTTTTTTCGAGCCAGCGCACTTTTGATAGCATCCGCTTTCCACCCATTGCAGACGCCGGGCGAGCGTGAGACGCTGGCGAGATGCTGAACCCATGCTGTGACGAGATGCGGAGCAAGGGACGCGACCACTACAAAGGCGTGCCTGAAAGCGAATTGCCGGACGCCCTTGTCGAGCTACATCCCAGTGCAGGAGCGGCGACGTTGGTGACGCCGAGTGGGCGCTTCGACTGCTTCATCCAGTTCTGCCCTTGGTGCGGGGCACGCATCGGGAAGGACGCACAGGAGCTTGTGCGGTCGGGGTTCAACCCCTTCGAGTAGTGTTCGCAATCCACCCATTGCAGACATTTCGCCTGCACCCGACAATGGCTGTTGTGGGCACCGTCGAACGCGCTTTTCAATTGGCACCGAGCTGCCGAACGATCCATGAGCTGCGAGCTAAGCTCGTGCGTGAGGGGCACACCAGCATCGACGCGCACCTGCAAGGCTCACTTCGTCGAGACCTCAAGAAGCTGATGTTGCCTAGCTGAGTGTTCCGCTTCCGACCCATTGCGGACTTTAGGATCAGCGCTCAGAAGGCGCTTTGAAGAAAGTGGGATGCAGATGCCTGACGCGAAATGACCGCTTACCAGGTTTGTGCTGTTGGCCATGACGGGAAAGTGATGTCGCTAGGTACTGCCGACACGGCTGCGCGAGCGCTAGCCGTCCTCATCAATGCGCAAAGGGACCACCCACGGGCTTGGGTTGTCGATGAAAACAATCTCGACGTCAGTCCGGCCGATTTGATGGCCCGGGCCGATGCTGACCGTGGGCAGGGATAACGGACGTCGGAAAGAGCGGCGTCAGGAAGGTTGCTAAGGCGCTCGCCGCTGATACCGACCGGCAAGCCGGTCAGGATCCCAAACCTCGATCCTGAAGCAATAGAATCTGTTACGGTGAAAGTCGCTCCATGTGGCCAAGCCCGTTGAGCTTCGCCACCAGGCGTTGGCCCTGCCAAATCTCGCATTTGTTGGCTTGCGGTCGGAGCTTGCGGGCTTCAGCAATCGCCTGATCGTCGTCGTCGGCCTCTATCCAATCGGCCAACCCGATGTGGCCCGCTCCGTCTAGGCAGTAGAACCTGTAAGCAACCATAAAGCCCCCCGGCCTTTGGTCTCCCGCGCTCCCTTTCTCCTGAGTCGCCCAGGCGACATAACAAACAGCCGTAGCAAGAAAAAGGCGGCCCTGAATACTGGGGCCGCCTTGCTGTCGCGTAACCTCTGCACACTACGCGAAGCTGAGACCAAACGCCCTAGGGAAAATCCGGTTTCGTCTTCGTGGTTTGCAAGAGTCACAATCCCCAAAAAAGGGAGGCCTTTTAGAGTCAGAGTTCCCCATTGCTGGGCTGATATCGCTTGGGTCGTAGCAGCCTTTAGGAGGCCGGTTCGTTGCGCCTCTTTCGGCAAGCACGGAGCGCTAAATGATGATGGTCGACACAGAGCTTGGGGTGAGCTCCATCCACGGTATCGGGGTGTTTCTGACCCAGCCGGTGCATGCAGGGGACCTCATCTGGCGCTTTGACAGCCGTATCGACCGAGTATTCTCAGATGACGAGCTGCTTAGGGCGCCGGAACGGATCCAGCGCTATTTGAGGACCTATTCGACCTTGCATCGAGAATTGCGGCTGTGGGTACTTTGCGGCGATAACGGACGACACTTCAATCATTCGGATAAGCCGAACACGCGATCGCTTGGAATAGCATTCGGTGACGATGTCGCAGCCGTCGACATGGAGCCCGGCACCGAACTCACAAGCGATTATAGGACCATCTGTGATGCCGTCCGGCTGGGAGGCGTCGATTTCACCCACCCCCATCTCAACAACCGCTCAAAATCGCCTCCAATGAGCGCATCCCCAATGTCTAACCGGTAGCGCAAGTTGGGCGCGTGTACCTTGCCGGCATTCGCATAGGCAGCAGCCTTTGCATCTGCGATGCTTTGACCGATGCCAGTTACGACGGCGGTCCAGCCGTAAAGCCCCGCCGTGACCAGCGTTCCCTCGCGTTTGCCTACCTCCCCAAGGTGCAAGTGGCAGCGCTCGATGTCTCGAATGACCACGGGCAATCCGACCGGAGCATCGACTTCCTTGCGCGACAGCGGCATTGGCGGTGTTGTCAGCACCACGCACACCGAGAAACCTTCTTTCGCGGGGAATGACGTCGAGCTGCGGCCTATCAGGATCTCGAAGAGGGCGGACCAGCCCACAGCCTGAAGCGGTTCCAGGACGGCAAAGCCGGGGTAGCCGAAGCGGCAAGTGAATTCGATCGGCCAGACGCCCTCTTCATTGATGATGGTGTTCAGATTGACCCAGCCGACGTGCCCCGCTTTCCTGAACATCGGCTCTAGCCGACGCAGGGTCATCTCAAACAGATGATCCGCGCCGGAAAAGGTCGCCACAGTTCCCATCTCTCCGGTCAACTCGCCTAGGTTGCCGGTGAAGAAGCTCTTGTGCTCCCAATCGAGGCAGGCCGGGCGAAGGAAGTTCTCACCATTGAAATAAGCGCCCACTCCGGTTTCGATGCCTTCGACGTAGTCCATGAGAACGAAAGCCGCGCCTGAGGGCGGCTTAACTTTCAACAGGGCGGCGATGTCGCTGCCGTCTTCCATTTGACCTACGAACGTGGCGCCTTCCGAGGCGCAGAGTTTGAAGACGCATCGGCGCGGGCGCTCGACTAAGTTGTCGATGGCGTCAGCAGCTCGATCGAATAGTTCCACCGGCGCGATCCGCATGCCGTGTTGCGCGAGAACCTGCAGCGCAAAAGCCCGGTCATTTTCCAGCTTATCTCCCAACGCGCTTCCCCCGACCACGTTGAAGCCATCCTCTCTCAAGCGGTCCTGAAGCGCGCCGAATCCAACGGCTTCAAAGAGGATGAGATGGTTTGGGTCGCCTCGAGCCCAATCTAATTCCCTTTCCCAATCGTCGGTGCGGGGCACGAGCCCCGCCATGGTTTCCTGCGCGAGTGGTTCACTCACACTAACCTTGACCTCATGGCCTTCCTCGATGAGCCGCAGGTAAAGCGATCCAAGGTCACAGGTTTCAGTTATTCCGAGCACGCGCACGCCTTGTCCGTAGCACGGATGAAATTGACGGCGCAGACTTATGCTACCGAGCTTTCGCCCAAGCTGCCGGGGGCTTGCCCAGCGTCGAAATCGCTGCGCGTCTCTTCGCTTCGATGACCTATGAACTCCGGAAAGTTCGCTATTCCGACGAGCTCTTTGCAAACTTGCTCGCCGAAGCGGCCGACGACGGACTATTCATGTTCCGCCTGGCCGTCGTGTCCGTCGAAGCGGACCTAGGTTCTGATTACGATGTCGACCCGATCGGGAGTCACCTCGAACAGAGCAGCTATTTGCCGCCGAAACTGGTCCAAACGATCACCTCGGCTAACTTCCGCGGGACTCGGTGACGGCTGGAAATGTGTGGACTCGGGCTCTGAAGCATCATCGGCAATCCCGCTCATCAATTGCATCCAACTGACTTCGAGTACCTTCTCCAACTTCAACATGACTTCCATTCGAGGCATCACGCCATTCTCTTCCCAGTTGTGCACCGCGGTCGGGCTCACAGCTATCCTACGAGCCAAATCAGACTTGCTGAGGCCCGCAAGTTCGCGGAAGCGCTTGATGCGGCCGCCTACTAGTTTTGCCCTGGTCATCATCCGTCACTCCACGATGTTCCTGAAAGTCGGTCATTAAACTAAAGTTTTCGTTTAAACAATAGTTTATTGCGCAGGTCGACTGAAAGGGCCAGCAATGTCTGCTTTCCACCCGTTCCGGACATTACCAATGCCCTCGAATGATCTTGAATGCGACGAATGCGGCGAACGATAGAATGACGGCTATTAACAGTGCGCCCCTAGGCGTCAGGTACATGCTGTTGAACATGCCGCTAATCGTCCAAAGCTTCGGAGGATTGGAGGGGTCGTAAGCGACGGCATGCGTTCTGATGGGAACGACTAATAGGCATAGCATCGCAGTAAGGAGCGCCAACCCGGTAAGCTTCCACCACATGCCGCCGTGTCCCCCCTGATGCCGGTGAGATTGCCACTGCTAATGGCAGCTTTCCACCCAAAGCAGACATTAGGACTTTGCCGTGCCCCCCATGCGCGTCTCGCAGTGCGCTGCCGGTCGCCGGCTCGCGCCGCACTGGCACTCAGGCCCGAATCAGCCCTTATGCGGGCCGATCAACGAACGACAGGCTGGGCCCTGACCCCATGGCGGGATCGTGACGTCCTCAGTGGTGGTTGCGGTTTCCCAGCCTGTCGAACTCGTCCTCACGCTACGTTGTGACGCATTCGTGGTATGGGCCCGCGAGTTTCTCCCGGGAAACACCGTGGTACGGATCATATTGTTCGCCCGACTTCCACATAGATAGCATCGTCACCGCGAGCTTTCTCGCGAGCGCGACGTGGACGCCTCTTTTCTTGAGTCTTTGGGATAGATTTCCGGCCCACTGTGCAAGCGCAGAATCAGCGCTTTTGAAATGATGCTGCGCGGCGGACGTAAGATATGTTCTCGTTAACTTGTCGCCCATCTTCGTGATCCGCATCCTGGCGATCGTCTGGCCTGACTGGCGGACCCTCGGCACAAGTCCAAAGTATGCGCCGATGTCGGTGTTCCTTCGAAAGCGGTGCGGATCGTCGACAGCGCTGACAAATGCCAAGGCCGTGATGGGACCGACACCGGGAATCTCCAGGAAGCGCCGACAAATCGGATCGACTTGAGCCTGCTTGCTCAACCTGCAGTCTAGAGCCTCGATATAGGATCGAGTCGCGCAACTCAGCGTGAGCAGTGGCTCAATTTCCTCGGTCAGGTCGATTTTCTCGGATCTACGCAAAAGCTTGAGCTCCTCTAGGACGTTGCGCCGAAGCCCAGCCGCCGAGTGACAGCTTTTCAGTTTTCCTCCGTTGAGGCGGAACAGCGACCGCATTGATGCTTCCATGGCTGTTCGAAGCTGGACGAGCTTCTGACGAGTGACGAGCGTAGAACGCAAACGTTGGCGTTCCGGAGCCTTGACGCGAACCTCGGAGACGGACCCCCGTCCAATCCGTGCAATGTCGGCTAATCCCCGTGCATCATTCTTGTCGGTCTTGTTCTTTCGAATGCTGAGGAACTTGCTCACCTGTCTCGCCTCGAACATCGCTATTGGGTAGCCGAGCTTCAGAAGCGAGCGATGCAGCCGTATTCCGAAAGAGCCGCTTTCAAGACCGATCAGTCTGATACGCCGTTTGTCGGATTTGAGCAGTGCGTGCAAAGCGGCCGGTGTAGTCGCGACTGACTGCTCGAAAAGGACAGTTCCGTGATCGTCCGTTCCGCAGGCGATCGTCTCGTCAGCGCCTATATCTAGTCCGATCCACAACGAAGGCTTGGCCATTTCGCCCTCCCATCAAGCCGGAGCTCGGCGTCAAGATAAGGGGCAAGGTCTCCAGAGAGCTTTGCCTGGCCGCACGACGTCCGAGCCCCGTCGACACACTGTGACCCTATTGGTCGCCAATCAAGTACACGGATCGAAATGGGGTGGGTACTATAGGAAGCACCCACCCCAAGATTCGGCACGCTTCACATGTGATGCTGGGTCAAATCCTACATTGCAATACTGGCAGCGCTGCGCCGTACCTCAGAAGGCCTTGTTCATATTGAGCAGTACAAAGCCGCCCTGGATTGCAGCGCTAATCTGCGCCGCTCGAAGCGCCGTCTTTGGGTCTTGATTTGCAATTGCTTTGAAAACGGCGAAATGCACTAGGCCTAGGCCCAGCTTAGCCGCGACGATCTTCCCCGTAGAAGGGTGATGTCCCCAAATAGGGTTGCCTTCGGTGCACTTGTTGCGGTTGAGGCAGCTGATCGTTTCCGCCGCATCGATCGCGCTGAGTGTCAAAAAGCCTGCTTCCCAGAGATAGGCGGCTGACCTCGTGCCTCGCTCTGGCACAACGCGCAGATTGTGCTCGTCCGTGCCCGGCGGAGCTTGCTCAGAGGCCAATCGCAGATACTGTTCAACCGCACTGTAAGGGTGCTCCTTAAGGTCAAACTTTACGTTCTGGACGAGCATTGTTTGGGCAAGAGCTTGGGAGGGAACTAGAAGCAAAAGTGCAGCAGTCGTCATGCCGATGAACGAATGGTAACGCATTGAATCCCCCAAAGTTTTGGTGAGGGAAGAATGCATCTTTGAAGCGTGAATTCTTGCGCTATCTGGTCCGAACTGGGCGCGTTGAATCGCTCACGCGACCTTTGGCTGCGCACTTATATATTCCAGCCTAGAGTGCGCGTCCGGTTCGGTCTGATTTGTTGGGCATAGCCAAATCGCACTTGATTTCCTCCACTTTGGGGACAACGTGGGGAAGCCGAATCGCCTCTTGAGGCGGAGTGTTCAGTGTCCCAACCTAGACGGAAGAGGCCGCGCGGTGGCCAGCCGGGTCCGCGGCCTCTTAGAACATCTGAAATCCCAGTCGTGAACTCGCATGGCGATCGAATCAAAGTCTATGCTCGCGAATATCGCGAGCCTTTGCCTCAGACGGAAACTGAGAGGAAGCTCGTCGCATATGAACTGAGCACGGGTGAGCGTGTTGAAATACTCGACAAGGATACGTTTGTGTCAGCCCGAACGGGTCTGAAATTCGTCCGGATTCCGGCCTAGCGCCTGACGTTCCTCGGACCGCCAGCTCGGGCTTTTTCAACACATCCAAATAGGACCGGACTCTGGTTTCCGAACTGGCCGCGGTTGCTTCTTTAATGCGGCATGAGACACACACATCGCATCGCAAAGCTAGCCGGCGTCGGCTCCCTCGCAACTTTGGCTATTCCAGGTCACGCGACCATCTTTGATCGCGATGATCGCCAGTATGTGCTTCCCGCTCCAGGAACATCCTATCCGCCGATCGGGCTGGTAAAACACGGCGTCTTTATCGAGCGTCGCGCCACTGGCTTTTTGGTCGACGAATGCCATGTGCTTACCGCCCAAGCTGTATTCGGTCGGGCGCCATTGGGTCAGCGGTTAAAGTTCGAAACGGCATTTGGAACACCACAGCACGAGACCTCGAAGGCCACGGTAGTAGCGTCTGGGGGCGAGCACTTGGGTCGCAAGCGAGGGCCCGACGAACAATTCGCGAAAGGCGGTCGCGACTGGCTCTTGTTGCGGCTCGACAAGTGTCTCGGCGAGCGTTTGGGATACGTAACGCTCAAGACTGGCCCATACAGCCCGCATGAGTTTGGACATTTGGAGAGCGCCGGCTTTCCGGATCATCGCGATAGACAGAGCGGCCTCACGGTTGATCCGTCATGCCGTATTACCTGGCGATGGGGTACCGTCTGGTTGACCGACTGCGCCGCGGTCCGCGGCGATGCTGGCGGCCCGATATTTCGGATCGCTGATTCCGGGCGGCTCGAGGTCTATGCGATGCAGTCAGCCGCCGCATCGCTCAGACGCAAGGCCGTGCCGCTGATACCGATGCACGAGAACCAGGCAGTGCCGATGTCGCTCGTTGCTCCTCAAATAACACCTTACCTGTCGGCAAATGCACGTCGCAAAGCGAGTCAACAGTCCCTTGCGTCCCAGCAGGCCGATGCCCGGTAGTGGTGATGGGTCAGGTAACCACCCAGTTATTGCAGATATTGGACAACGACTTTGAATCGCGGGTGGACGAGATTGCTGCTCTTATTTCACGATTGGACGAACTCGTTGATCGGATCGGCTCCGCCAATAGCTGTGTAGTTCGCGAAGCCATCATTTTGTGGTTGGCGGAAGAGCAACGGCGCACAACTTACCGTTAGGAAGCGCTACGTCTGAGCTCATCGCCGTTTCGGATTAGTTTCACTCTGAACCGGATGTGACTTGCCAACGTTCTGTTCGCTTAATACTTAACCCGGGCTCGGTTCACCAAGGTCGCCTGCGGGGGGACTGAGAAGGAACGCGCATCGTGTCCCGCCAAGACAACCTCGACATTCCGGAGATCGACGACGTACCGCGGGAGCTTCCGTTGGACGACGATCAGCTGCAATTGGACGTCCGGCTCGGGCTGGACGAAATAGCCGCAGCGGAAGAAGAGCGATTACGCGTAGCTCCTCGCAGGCAACCGACCAAGCGTGAGCTCGTCCAACTGGCCAGCAGTTTATTTGAGGCGAGGCGGCGCCGCGACCGCGTCTTCAACGGTGCCCTGTTCGGCGAGCCCGCCTGGGATATGTTGTTAGCGCTTTACTGCCTGCCGCCGCGCGGGATCATCCTCACTGCGACATCGCTCTGTTATTCTGCCGAGGTGCCGCCGAGCACCGGTTCTCGCTGGCAGAAACTGCTCCTCGATCAAGGGTTGATAAAACGCGGGCCCGATATCTCGGACGGCCGGCAACAGCTGGTTGCTCTTAGCGAGTCGGGTCGCTCGCGAATGGAACGCTACCTAGTGCGTCTGTACTATTGTCGCGAGATCCCTGTTCCCGAATTGGATTAGACAGCCAACAAGCGTGGTTGCAATTCGCCGCCAGAGGCGCGAGGCTTACACAATTGTAAGCCGGGGGCTCACATGGCCGGTAAGCGTAAAGCCGACGTTCAAATGTCAATACTGCATCGAGTGCTGGCATTGACGACCGAAGCAATAGACGCGTTGGACGCTCACGGCGCCGATCCAGAGGCCGCGGCATATATTGCATTGGCGCAGCAACAGCTTCGGAAGACAATAGCAGGCCTAAAGTAGTCCTAGCGCTCTGAAACTCGTGCATTCATCTCCCGCGAAAATGAGATGATCAAAAACGGCGCAATCAAGCGCGTCAAACACCGAAGCCAGTCTACGGGTCACCCGAATATCATGAGAGCTAGGCCGCGCATCACCACTCGGATGGTTGTGCGCTAGGACAATGCCAGCGGTATCAAGAGAAAGAACCTCTTGAATGATGGTTCTTAGGGGTAAGAGCAACGAGGCTTCGTTGCCTTGGAAGGAGAAAAGTCCAACGCACCGGTAGTCGAAGTTAAGACACGCTACGCAGAGAGTCTCCAGAGTGAGATCCCGGTTTCGAATATGCTCGCGAAAGAACCTCACTGCCGAACTAAGGCAGCTCAGTCGATATCGCGCATGGGGCGGCTCTCGGCGCACCGAGCCCAGCTAAGTCGATAACGCCTATCGTCGAGTCTAATTGTTTCCAGAGTCGAAGAAAGAAGCCAATTCAGCTCGATTATTATTTCCGCATTGGAATTAACTGAAGTCGGCGTTGCGGCGGGGAGACGTTGCCAACTGGCCCTTGGTGAGGGGTTGCATTGGAAAAATTGCGGTCCTGAAGATCAGGCCGAGGCAGTAACCAAGAGTTACAGCACACCCGGGCGGTAGAAAGGCTGCTGCACCTATGGCGGTGAGCGCTGCGATCCGCATGAACCCCCTTTAGACTTGAGGGCGGACTACCAAGCGACGCCCACCCTCAGTCAGTGTTGCTGCCCTCGCAAATCCTACATTGCAAGGTTAGGCGGGTTTCGCCCCCGGCGTTCCGCACTTCGCGAACTTGCCCTTAGCGTCCTTGCAGCGCGTTGGCTTGGCCGGCTTCGTGGGGCACTTGATGAACTTGCCCTTCGCGTCGCGGCAGGGGGCCGCAGCGATGCCCGGCACCGCGCTGACAACCAATCATCATGCCATTGAGCCGGAGAAGCTACCGTTGAACGTCGCGCTCTCTTGCACCGGCAATGTTAGGGTCGCTTTCAACGACCTCGGCGCCATTGCCGCGCCCATAAACGGCGAGGGCATCGAAATAGCTTACTTCAACGAGGACTGCGATTGGCGGTCATTCCTCGATGAGGAGATAGCGAAACGACAAGAGCCGCAAGGCTTGCAGTTTAGCTTCGTCAATGGGTTTGCTGTTCGGGTCTTCTGTGATGAGGCCACCTTCACGGTCATTGACGGCGGCTAATGGCAAGAATGGGTCGAAAGCAGACATTAGCCTATTCAGAGTCGGCGATAAGTGCGGCGAGCGTTTTGACGTATTGAAGGGCGGCCATCGCCTCTGCAGATCTGCCGCCATGCTTCCAGGCGTTCCGATTGCCTTTAGGGGGACCCGGGTTGGTCCCGCCGTGCATTCTGCAGCGGCGCTTTCCGGCGACGGCGGGTGACTGGCACTCCTTCCCCTTTCGGGTCTGGGCGCGGCAGCGCAGTGCCTTCTCGAGTTGCTCCGGTTGCATGGGATTGTTCGTTTGATTTTCCATTTTTCCCGCCCCCCCGGTGCTGATGGAAGTGATCGGCAACTACCGCCTGGCCGCCTTCATTCACATGGACATGCTTGACCGTTTGCTCGCGCGGCTGGTGCAGCCGCACAAGCGCGTCGAGTGTCGCGCGTGAGCCGGCCTGGGCCTTCAGCGCCAAGCGCATGTACCGCTCCGAAGCGTTGATATACTCTCCAATGTTGACCGTCGCGCGTCGGGCATATTCAGTGAAGATGGCGTCAAGCGTTTGCGCCTGTACAGCCAGCATCTCGCTTGCGAGAGCTATCTCCGCACTGCCCACTTGCTGCGCTTTCGTCTTCAGCGCTCTCCCAAAGTCATCGAATCGCGGCTCGCCCGGAAGCTTACCAATCATCTTGTCCGAAAGTGCGCTCGTGACCGCACCGTGACGGAGATAGGGTTCAACCATCACCCGCGCCATCGATTCCGGTTTCGTTTCGCCGGTCTGGGCCTCAATCATCAGAGGCCTTTCGTTTTGAGTTCCTGTTCGGCGGGCCTTGGCCATCACATCTTCCTCTTGTCGCAGCTACCGCCCGTCTTTCTGCAAGCCTATGGCTGTAGATGTATATGTGGACGGCTATCCCGCCCTTGCTGCGGCTGTTCTCCGCACCCTTCCGGACGGAAATTCCTGCACGTTAGAACAGTTGCGGACGTCATCTGTGCACGCGGGGACGGATTTCCCGCCCTTCATTGACGGATTTCCCGGCCCGCTGATTTCACTCGGACGCCAACACGCGAACTCCTTGGTAGGCAACTCGTCACCGAGCTTTTCCCAAGTCAGCGCCCATTCCGTCACGCGCCTATCCGAGACTTTGACGCTAAAGCCCCCTCGTCGGACAGCTTTGATGAAACCCTTTGCCTCTAGCTCACGTTCGTATGAGGCGATTGTCTGTCGATCAGCTACGTCCACTGCTCGCGCCATGTCTCGCGCGCCGTACGCAATCCGGCCGTTGTTGGATCCGTTGTAGCGGCGGATCAATTCCCAAAGGACAGCTCGCGGACCTGGCTTGAGGCTGCGATAAGCGGGACAGTCAAAAATCCAGTTGTGCAGCATAACGAAGGGCTTCGTGCCTGTGCTTCGACCCTTCGCGCCGAGCTTACGTTTGCGTGGCATCTGGGAGTGTCACACCGCTAAGGGCGGCGTGCCGTCGTTTGCGAGTGCCAAGACGCTCGAAACTCGCACGAGGCGACGACGGCCAATGGTGACGGTCTCGACGGCGCCTTCACCTATCAGCTCATACATCTTCGACCGCGACACCCCCAACGCGCTGGCCGCATCCAAAATGCTTATGAGAACAGGTTTCATGGCTTTCCTCCTTCGTGGATACCGTTGTTTCCGGGTACATTCAGAAGGATACGACAAGGTTCAAACCGCCGTTAGGTTTGGGGCCGAAATCAAAGATTCGGTTATTCTTCAGAGCGCTCGACGGACCGGACTAGCTTCCACGCGCGCTCTACCGATCGGGTCGAAATGGGCCGTCCGAATCGGTCCGATGCCCAGGCGGCAACCTCTCGAATAATCCGCGCACGAGCCGCGTATGGGCGTTGAACCCCGAAGGTCACCAAGCGAGGCGCAAGGTGCGGGTCTTCCGGCGACATGCCCGCCATTTCACGCCGAGAATATTCGACGTCTTCTAACGCCTCCTCATCCTTGCCGCGTGAAGCTCGAACACGAGCGACTGCATCGTGGTAGTCGCTCTTTGCAAAATGAGTTTCGATTTCGGCGTTCAAGCGACCTTCGATTATCTCGCGCCATCTGCTCTGGCACTCAGCCCCCACCGGCAGCGTTTCCAACCAGTCTAGGGCTGGTTTACGACCGGCTCCGGGCCGTCGACCACCTTTAGGCATGCGATTTCGGCTAGTTTCGAACGGCCAGTTGGGCGATCTTTGGCGCAGTTCCTTTGCAGTATGCACCCCACGCGTTCATCAACTTGCGCCGCTTCTCCAAGAAGTCGGTGCGCTTGTAAGCGGCCTCCACCTTGTTGGGGATCGCATGTGCCAGAGCAGCTTCGGCGACCTCGCCAGCGATGCCGGTATCCTCAGCAACCCAGTCGCGAAATGCAGAGCGAAAGCCGTGCACCGTGCAAGGTTCTTTCAGGTCGCGCAGCACTTTAAGGAGCGTCATGTCGCTAAGCGGGCGGCCTCGCTTGGAGCCATGAAACACTAAATCGCTCGCCTCGATCCGTAGAGCCTTCGCGCGCTTGAAGACATCAACGGCGGCGGGGGACAAAGGAACGATGTGCTCCTTACCGGCCTTCATGCGCTCAGCCGGAACGGTCCAAGTCGCCGCCTCTAAATCGACTTCGTGCCAACGCGCTCCGCGAATTTCGCCAGAACGCGCCGCCGTCAGGATTAATCCCTCCAGCGCCAGCCGACCAACGCTGAGCCTCTTCGTTAATGTCTCCAAGAACTCGGGAATGCGAGCGTAGGGCATGGCCTCAAAGCGTCCAGTCTTGCTCGGCTGCTCGGGCAGCGAGCTGTTGACGGCGGCCATCGCAAATGCTGCCCGCCACCCCTTGCCATGCGCAAAGTCGAGGACCTTGCCGATGCGCTGGCGCACGCGGCGCGCTGTTTCCGGCTTTGTCAGCCAAATATCAGCGAGTGCATCGCGCACGTGGCCATTGCCGACTTGATCAACCCGCAAGTCTCCGAAGCGCGGAAAGGCGTATGCTTCCAGGCTCGAAAGCCATTGCGCCTCGTGCTTCGCATTGCGCCGCCGACGTCTCCATTCCTCGTGATATTCCTTTGCCGCTGCTTTGAACGTCGGGATTTCGCGCGCCAGCCGCTTAGCTTCCAAGGGGTCCACGCCCGCACGCAACTGCTTTCGGTACTCCCTCGCCTTATCGCGGGCTTCGGTCAGCGAGATATCTTTGAACGAGCCCAAACCGTAATCGCGGCGTCGCCCATTAGCTTGCAGCCGCGCAATCCAGCTCTTTGAACCTCCGGGCCGAACCTCTAGGATCAGACCGTCGCCATCGCTGTAGCGCCCCGGCTCCTTGAGGTTGCGAACCTGGAGTGGATTGAGCTTGCCCATCGCAGCCGCCTTTCGCTTTCAGCCCCACATTTGCCCCCACACTTTCTGGTGGATTGGAGCGAATGTCAACGGACGCTAGCGCGCAGTGCATGTGCGTAAGAACTAGGTAATCGGGGATTTTTCTGGACGTTGGCGAATTTCAAGAAACTGGAAGCTGGCGGAGCGGGAGGGATTCGAACCCTCGATACGGTTTTGCCGTATACTCACTTTCCAGGCGAGCGCCTTCGACCACTCGGCCACCGCTCCGCATTTTCCCCGGAAGGCGGCCCTCTAAGCGGCCACGCCGAAACGGGCAAGGTTGCCCGGCGTAACGACCGCCCCTACGTCCACTCTTGATGACGCCTGCCGAACGCCTGTCCGGCCGAATGCCCTCCGAAGCGGATATCGACGACATCGCGCGCCGGACGCTCGAGCGCCTGCCCTCGCCCTTCGCCGAGAGCCTGCGCGACATCGTCCTCAGGATCGAACCGGTCGCCGATATCGAGACTGCGCGCGCCGTCGGCCTGACGCACCCGATGCAGTTGAGCGGGCTCTACGAGGGAGTCTCGCTCAACCGCCGAAGCATCAGCCATTCGGGCGTTCTCCCTGAGCGCATCACGCTCTATTCGCGGCCGATCCTCGCCGAATGGCAGTCGACCCGCGTCAGCCTCGAGCAGCTGGTCAGCCACATCGTAATCCACGAGGTCGGGCATCATTTCGGCTTCTCCGACGTCGACATGCACGCGCTCGAGGGTGAGCCGGAAGGCGAACCGGAGTGAAGCCGCTGCTGCGGTTCGAACATGTGGCCTTGCGGCGCGGCGGACGGCTGTTGTTCGAAGACCTAGACCTGGCCCTTGGGCCGGGCGAGGCACTGCACGTTGCAGGGCCCAACGGCAGCGGCAAGTCGAGCCTGATCCGCCTCGCCGCCGGCCTGCTTCGGGAAGAGCGCGGCCGCGTCGAAAGGTCGGCCCTAGCGCTTGCCGATGATCACATTGCGCTGGACCGCGAGCTCCCGCTCAAGAGCGCCCTTGGCTTCTGGGTCCCGTCGCCCAACGCCGCGATGGAAGCGCTGGGTATCGGCAGCCTCGCGGAGGTGCTTGTGCGGCTCTTGTCTTCGGGTCAGCTCAAGCGCGCGACGCTGGCCCGGCTTGCCGTGTCGGCAGTCCCCTTGTGGCTGCTTGATGAACCGCTCAACGCGCTCGACGTCGACGGCGCCAGGCTACTTCAGCGACAGATCGAGACCCATCGTGCGCGCGGTGGAGCGATCCTGGCCGCGTCCCACCAGCCGCTCCCCGGCGATTGGCGCCGGCTGGACCTCGGCGCGTGATCGGCAGGTTGGCCTTGCGTGACCTGCGGCGGGCGTTCTCCGGCGCGGCCTGGCTGCCGATCGCCTTCTTCCTGCTGGTTGCGACGCTGGTGCCATTCGCGATCGGTCCCGACGCGCGGCTGCTTTCGCGAATTGCGATCGGGACTCTTTGGATCGCGGCGCTGACTGCCGCGCTGCTGCCGATCGAGCGGCTGATCGAGCCTGATCGGGCCGACGGCGTGCTCGACCAGCTGGCCCTTTACGGACTGGCCGAGGAAAGCATCGCGGCCGCGAAGATCGTCGCGCACTGGCTGAGCTTCGGCCCGCTGCTGCTCGTCGCTGCCATTCCCGCGTCTGCCCTGCTGGCGATGGACGGAGCGTCGCTCGTACGGGCCGAGATCGCGCTGGCGCTCGGCACGCCGGCGTTGGCGGGACTTGCGGTCGCGGTCGCCGCCGTCACAGCCGGGCTGCCGCGAGCGGGATCGCTGGCCGGTTTGTTGCTCCTGCCGCTTGCCGTTCCGCTCCTGATCTTCGGTGCGGCCGACGCGCTGCTCCTGGAGGCGGCAGTGTCGCTATTGCTGACCGCCGGAGCGCCGTTTGTCGCAGGCGCGGCAATCAGGGCTGCACGGACCTAACGGGACCAGCGCGCGAAGATCGCCGTCGGCAACTGCAGTCCGCGCGCCTCTTCGCGGACGGCCATCTCGCCCATCTCGACCGTTCCGCCGAGATCGCCGAGCATCTGCTTGACCAGCTCGCCGATCGCGATCGCGGACATGCGCACAGCATAGACCGTCAGCACCAGGAAGCGGCTGTCGGCATCGAGCAACCTGCGGCAATCGGCAAGCAAGGGCGCCAGATTATCCTCCAGCCGCCACAGCTCGCCGTCGGGGCCGCGGCCGAACTTCGGCGGATCGAGCAGGATGCCGTCGTAGCGGCGCTCGCGTCGGACCTCGCGCGCGGTGAACTTGGTCGCGTCGTCGACGATCCAGCGGATCGGCCGGTCGTCGAAGCCCGAGAGCTTCGCATTATCCTTGCCCTGCTCGACGGATTTCTTGGACGCATCGACATGGACCAGCCGCGCACCGGCATCGCTAAGCTGCAAGGTGCCGACGCCCGTGTAGCCGAACAAGTTGAGGACGTCGGCATCGGCCGAGCGCTCGCGCATCCAGTCCCATTGCGGGGCCATGTCGGGGAAGAAGCCGAGGTGCCGGAAAGGCGTCAGCGAGGCATTGAAGCGCACGTTGCCCCGCGCCAGCTCCCATTGCGTGGGCACGGGCCGATGCTGGACCCAGCGCCCGCCGCCTTCCTCGTCGGAGCCGGGAACGAAGGTGGCGTCCGGGTCCCAATCGTCACGCGCCGGGCGCCACATCGCCTGCGGCTCGGGCCTGGCGACGATGACTGGGCCGTACCGCTCCAGCTTCTGGCCATCGCCGCAATCGATGAGGCCCCAGTCGGCCCACGGCTCGGCCACGATGGTGGTGAGCTCGATCACGCCGCCAGTGCGAGCTTTGCGCCCACCGACGCGATGGCCGCCGGCCCGTCAAGCAGGGCGCAGCCCACCTCCCTCGCCTCCTCGACCGTCACGCCGCGGATCTGGCCAAGCAACTCGTCCAGCGGAACTATTCGCCCGAACACCTCGATCGACCGAGCCATCTGGTCGGCGCGACCCTGAGCGGTTTCCAGGCTCATCAGCAGGCTGGCCTCGACCTGGGCGCGCGCGCGGTCGAGTTCAGCCTGCGTCAACCCGTCAGCCGTGGTGGCGAGGAGGTCGCGCGCTAGCTCAACCGACCTGGCCGCCTGGCGCCGCTCGGCAGCACAAGCGATTCCGACCAGCCCGGTGTCGGCAAAGGCCTGGTTCCACGCGTATATCGAGTAGGCGAGGCCGTGTTCCTCCCGAAGTTCCTGGAACAGCCTCGACGAGGTGCCGCCGCCGAGCGCCTGGACGAACAGGCCGAGCGCGGGCAGCAGCGGGTCACTCGCCGGAAGACCCGCGAAGGCCAGACACCAATGCGCTTGCTCGAAGTTTCGCGGGTCATTGCGAACGCCGCCGGTAAATTGGGCCGGTGCGACCGGGGGCGGATCGGCGGGCGCCATCTCTCCGAACAGGCGCTCGGCGAGGGACAGCAATTGCGCGGCGTCAACCTTGCCGCTCGCCGCCAGCACCAGCCGCGACGGGACGAACTCCCGGCCCAGCCAGTCGCGGCAGTCTTGTTGCGTCACCCCGACGATGGTTCGCTGGCTTCCAAGTACCGGTCGGCCCAGCGCTTGGCGGTCGAACGCCGCTTCGAACAGATGGTCGTGAACGAGATCGTCGGGCGCGTCGGTGGCCTCGCCAAGCTCCGACAGGATGACCTGCTTCTCCCGCTCGAGATGCTCGACCTCAAAATGCGGCGACCGCACCAGGTCGGCGATCAGTCCGGCAACCAGCGGCAGATCGCGGGCAAGCGCTCGGCCGTGGAACACGGTCTGGTCGCGCGCAGTCCAGGCGTTGAGCGAGCCGCCGACATCCTCGATTACTTCGGCCAGCGCACGCGTGTCGCGGCCGCCGGCGCCCTTGAAGACCATATGCTCGACAAGGTGAGCGAGGCCCGCCAGCCGCTCCGGCTCCGACCGGGAGCCAACGCTCGCGTAGAGACCGACCGCGACCGATTCCGCGCCCGACAGCGGGTCGATCGCGACCGTCAGTCCGTTGGAAAGGACGTGCATTTCGCCGCTCATCTGTCCGGCCCCAAACGCTTGCGAACGGCGAGCGCATAAATGACCAGCGCGATCGCCGCGAAGGCGAACCATTGCAGCGCATAGTTGCGGTGGTTGTTCGGGATCGACGACAGCGACGGCGGCGCGCTCGGCTCGAGACCTGG
>Ga0207647_10000995_pt1 | contig 21976 bp, 21 predicted proteins | sample KBSCornC2_FD_184295 | JGI IMG/M metagenome (GOLD analysis project Ga0207647, IMG submission 184295) | Corn rhizosphere microbial communities from Kellogg Biological Station, Michigan, USA - C2 (SPAdes) (version 2) | ecosystem: Host-associated > Plants > Roots > Rhizosphere ... | reverse complement strand
CGAGATCGACGATCGAGCTGTTGACCCCGCCCGCCGCCGGCACGCGATAATAAGCATCCTGCACGGGTATCGGCTTCCGGCCCGCATGCGGGCGCGCCCAGCTTGGCGCGTTGATCAGCCCTTCCTTAGTCGTGCTGGCGCTGCTCATGCCGAGCGGGTCGAAAATGTAACGGCGTGCCGCCTGATCATAGGTGAGCCCGGTCGCCTTCTCGACCGCCTCGTGCGCAACGTCGAAAGCCACATTCTGGTAGGCCCAGCAGGTCCCCGGCGGACACATGGGAAAGAGCGGCCCGTACATGCCGCGGATCAGCGCCGGATCCTCATTGTCCTCCAGCCGATCGTCATAGGCGTTCTTGACGATGCCCAGCCGGTGGGAGAGCGCATCGGCGAGCGTCGCGACATTCTGATTGTCGTGCGGCAGCTTGAGCGTCGACGACCATTTCGAGATCGGATCATCGAGTTTGAGCTTGCCCTGCCGGGCAAGCAGGCCCTCGAGCGTTGCCGCCACGCCTTTGGAGACCGAAGCCCAACGCCACACGGTCTGCGGTGTCGCCTTCTCGCCGGTCGAGGCGTCGACCACGCCATAGGTCTTGATGAAGGCGAGCTGGCCATCCTCGATCACCGCAATGGCGAGACCAGCCATATCGTTGCGCGCGACCAGGCTGCGCGCACGCTCATCGACCCGCGCGAAATCCACCCGATAGGAACGGGGGTTGAGCGGCCCCGCGCCGAGCGCGCGCTCTGCCTTGGCCGCGGTCTTGATGCCCTCGCGCACCGGCCTTGTCGCCAGGAAGTGACGAGAAATCACGATGACCTCGGCGATCAAGATGATCGCGAGCAGGAGCTTGAAGCTCCGCACAATCACAGGATCGCGCCAGAGCGGACGGGGTGATTTGGGCCGATGCGGCCGACGCGGCGAAGTCACGCAGCAGCCTTGGGGCGCGGCGTCGAAAGGGTCAACGGACGCGCGACTCAGCTCGTCGCGCGACGAACCGTTGGCTGGCGTAGCGCGGCGAGAAGCGGCCCTATGGCATCGATCAGTTCCGCAGCTTGCGCGGGCCTGCCATCAGACCAGTGGCTTTCGAATTCGGCGATTTCCAGCCCGATCGGCTGCGATCGCGCCAAGACCGTGCAAGCGGCACGCAGATCGGCGAAGCTCAGGCCCTCCGGTACCTGATATTCGGTTGGGACCAAGCCCGGCTCAAGCACGTCGCAGTCGATATGAACATATACCGGCCCTTCGCCGACCGCGGCGGCGAGGCGTGACGCGAGATCGGGTCCTGGCTCGACTAGCCGCAGGGCGCCGCGCGCGATCAGATCCCGCTCAGGCGGATCAAGATCTCGGCTGCCGACCAGGACGACGCGGCCGAAATCTAGATCGGCGCCGAGCCCTGTTTCCCATCGCCCGGCTGCGCCGGTCAGAACCATGCCGCCGAGATAGCTCGCCGGAGGGCGCCCCTCGGGCACGTTGCTGTCACCGTGGGCGTCGAACCAGACGATCGTCGCATCGGGGTGGTGCCTTGCGATGACCGGCAGTGTCGCAAGGCCGGCTGCGCATCTAGCCATCGTGGTCAGTGGACGCGCGCCCGATGCAAGGACGCGGTCCAATTCCGTAGCCAGCCGAAACAGCTCGGGTTTCGCAAGCTGCAGTTGATCGGCCCATCCGCCCGGCTGAGGCAGGGCCGGAGTTCCGATCTGCTGACGCGATATACCGGTCGCTCGGTCGAGCTCTTCGCCGAGAAGGATCGCCCCTGCCATGCCGCGGTCATTCCGGTCCCCGGCCAGGCCCGCGTAGACGGTGAGCTGAACGTCTCCGCTCATGTCGGCGACCATGGGCGATCAGCTCTCGAAAGCAGCGGTGGTCTTCGCCTTGACCTCCTCAGCGGAAACGCCCGGGGCGAGCTCGACCAGCCTGAAGGGCGAATTGTGATCGGTTCGCTGGAACACGCACCGATCGGTCACGATCATGTCGACCACATTCTTGCCCGTGAGCGGCAGCGTGCATTCAGGGATGAACTTCGGATCGCCATTCTTGGAGGTGTGCTCCATCACGACGATGATCTTCTTCACGCCCGCGACGAGGTCCATCGCCCCGCCCATGCCTTTCACCATCTTGCCGGGGATCATCCAGTTGGCGATGTCCCCCTGCTCGCTCACCTCCATCGCGCCTAGCACTGTCAGATCGATATGGCCGCCGCGGATCATCGCGAAACTGTCGGATGAGGAGAAATAGGACGAGGACGGCAGCTCGCTGATCGTCTGCTTGCCCGCGTTGATCAGATCGGGATCGACCTCATCATCATACGGAAACGGGCCGATACCGAGCATGCCGTTTTCGGACTGGAGCGTGACCTCCACGCCGGATGGCACGTGATTGGCAACCAGTGTCGGGATGCCGATGCCGAGATTCACGTAGAAGCCGTCCCTCAGCTCCTTCGCGGCGCGCGCCGCCATTTCATCGCGGGTCCAGGGCATTATTTCGCTTTCTTCGGAGTGGTTGCTGGCTCGGGCGGCACGTCATCTGACATGGACGACGGCACGGGCTCGAGGGAAGCGGGCTTGGGCAGACCGGGATCACGCCACTGCTTGTCCGTGGGAAATATGTCGTCCGGCCCACCCTTGAGCGCGCTGCCATAGACGGGGTTCGGCATTACGAACCATCCATTGCCCCAAAGATCGGCGATGCCGGAATAAGCTACGGATGCGCGGCGCGCGGCGATGCCGTTGGGCTCGGTTGCGAACAGGTCCGAGAAATCGCCCAGCTGATCGCCTGCCATCGCCACGACGCAATATTTCGCTGCGATCGCCCGGCGGCGACCATCCTTGAGCGAACCGTTAGCGTCGTCGCCTGACAGGAAAAGCGTTTCGCCATGCTTTGCCGGCCCCAGCCCAGCGGCATTGATCGCGGCCTCCGCGCCCGCCGCGTTCACGGCGGCACGGTTGGTGTTGAAGATCACGGTGACGCCATGGTCGCGTAGGCGATCGAGCGCCTCCTTGGCGCCGGGCGTGGGTGCAACGTAAGCGGCGCCGCTTTTCTCCCACCGATCCCACACGTCCTGGTCGAAATGGCGGCGGTTGGCTACCAGATCATCATATTCGGCGCCGAGATTGAGAATCGAGGTTTCGTCCACGTCGAGCACGATTGCAGGCGGCCGATCGCCGCACGGCAGGAACTGCGGATTGGTGAGCGTCGAGCCGGACGCGAGCACCACGCCGCGGTGTGTGCCGCCGGCCAGCTCCTCATCGACGAAATCGGCGAGAACGCGCCAGGTCTGTCGCGTGAGTGCTGCTGCTTCCGCCGAACCGTAAAGATATTGGATGCCGTGGAGCTGCGGCGGAGGCGGAGGTGGCTCCGGCGGAACATAGGTTTTGGGTGCGGCGGAAGCCGGCTTGGCTTGGGCAGCCTGTCGCGCCTTGCCGGCCAAGGGAGCCCCAGGCGCGGCCAGGGCAAGTGCGATGACCAGCCCTATCAGCGAACGATTCATGCCGCCTCGCGCTGGCGAGTAGTACGGAATTCGATCTTCTTTTCGTACGGCGCGCCGGAGATCAGCCGCTTGATATAAATGCCCGGCACATGGATGCAGTCGGAATCGAGGCTTCCGACAGGCACGATCTCCTCCACCTCGGCAACGGTGAACTTGCTTGCGGTCGCCATCGGCTGGTTGAAGTTGCGCGCCGTCTTGCGGAAGATCAGGTTGCCCGCTTCATCCGCCTTCCAGCCCTTGATGATCGACAGATCGGCGACGATCCCGCGTTCGAGCACGTAGGTTTGGCCGTCGAATTCCTTGGTTTCCTTGCCCTCGGCGACGACCGTGCCGACGCCGGTTTTGGTGTAGAAACCCGGGATCCCCGCCCCGCCTGCGCGGCAACGCTCGGCGAGCGTGCCCTGGGGGCAGAATTCCACCTCCAGCTCGCCCGCGAGATACTGGCGTTCGAATTCCTTATTCTCGCCGACATAGGAGGAGACCATCTTGGCAACCTGGCGACTGCGCAGCAGCTTGCCGAGGCCCACCCCATCGATGCCGGCATTGTTAGAAACGATGGTCAGCCCTTTCACACGCGACGCTTCCACGGCGTCGATCAGCCGCTCGGGAATGCCGCACAGGCCGAATCCGCCCGCACAGATCGTCATGCCATCCTTGAGCAGTCCCGCCAGTGCGGCCGTAGCATCAGGGTAGATCTTGTTGGCCATCCCGTTCCTCCTGCCTCAAGCCTATGCCGGGGTTGCGCGTTCGTATCAAACCTGAATCTTGATTCAAGTTCGCTCGCGTTTGCTCGGCTCTTTGGGGCCGCTATAGCGCCGTTATGACGAAGCTGAGAACCGGCGGGCGCATCCTCGTCGACGCCCTCGTGCAGCAAGGCTGCGACCGCATTTTCACCGTGCCGGGGGAAAGCTTCCTGCCGGTGCTCGACGCACTGGTCGATTCGCCCGAGATCGACGTGGTCGTCACGCGCGCTGAGGGCGGCGCCGCTTTCATGGCAGAGGCCGACGGCAAGATGACGCATCGGCCGGGCGTCTGTTTCGTTACACGCGGACCGGGCGCGACCAATGCATCGATCGGCGTGCATGTGGCGATGCAGGACTCGACGCCGATGATCCTGTTCGTCGGCGATGTCGCTCGTGACGCGCGCGATCGCGAAGGCTTTCAGGAGGTGGACTTCCCCGCGTTTTTCGGGCCGCTCGCCAAATGGGCGGCACGGATCGAGGAGGCCGCGCGCATCCCGGAATATATTGCGCGCGCCTATGCCACTGCGATGAACGGCCGCCCCGGCCCTGTGGTGCTGGCATTGCCGGAGGATATGCTGAGCGACGCAGCCGAAGCGGTGGACCGGCCCTTGGTGCACCGAGCCGTGCAGGCATGCAATCCGGAGGCGATCAACCTGCTCTATGATCACCTGCGCGGAGCACGCGCGCCGATGGCGATCGTCGGCGGCGCCGATTGGGATGCGAAAGCGGGCGAGGATTTCGCTCTGTTTGCGATGCGGAGCGGCCTTCCGGTTGCAGCGGCATTCCGGCGGCAGGACGCGATCCCGAACGACTGCCCGGTCTATGCCGGCAATCTGGGCTACGGCCCCAACCCCAGGCTAGTTGAGCGGATCCGGAATGCGGACCTGCTGCTTGTCGCCGGCGCAAGGCTCGGCGAAGCTACGACCGAGGGCTATGAGCTGATCACGCCCGACCATCCTGGGCAAATCTTGATTCACGTCCATCCGGATCCGGAGGAACTGGATCGTGTCTATCGGACCGACCTGGCGATCTGCGCCGATATGCGCAGCTTCGCGAGCACGATCGGGCGGACCGTGGACGAGACCACGATCGCATTGGCTGATGGTGCCCAAGCCCATGCCGATTGGGTCGAATGGAACACGCCCTTTGCCAATGGCATGGCGCTCGATCTCGGCCTCTGCTGGGGCGGATTGCGCGATCGATTGCCGCCGGACAGCATCATCTGCAACGGTGCGGGCAATTTCTCGGCCTGGGCGCACCGCTTCTGGCGCTATGGAGCGCAGCCTTCCCAACTCGCGCCGACCGCAGGGGCGATGGGATATGGCGTTCCGGCCGCTATTGCCGCCGCGATACGCTTCCCTGACCGACGCGCGGTAGCCGTGGCCGGCGACGGCGACTTTATGATGAACGGCCAGGAACTGGCCACCGCCGCGCGACAGGGCGCGCGCCTGCTTGTGCTGCTGATCGATAATGGCAGCTTCGGCACGATCCGCATGCATCAGGAGCGGCGCTATCCCGAGCGCGTCTCCGCGACCGATCTTGCCAACCCCGATTTCGCGGCGTTGGCACGCGCCTATGGGGGTTGGGCGGAGACGGTCGAGACGACCGCCGAGTTCGCGCCGGCGCTTGCCCGCGCACTCGAACAGCCGGGCATCGCCTTGCTGCATCTGAAGACGGACATCGAACGGATCAGCCCGACGCTGACCGTGTCGGCCTTGCGAGGCGCTAAGTGAAGTCACGCCCTCTCCGTTCGTGCCGGGTAGCCATCGAGCTTGTCGAGATGGCGTATCGAAGCACTTATGTCGAACCGATGTCTCGATACGGCTTCTCGACGGTGCTCGAAGCCTACTCGACACGAACGGTGGGGATGCCCTGAATGGATGGTCGCCCCCTCCTCATCTTCGACTCCGGCGTGGGTGGCCTCTCCGTACTGGCCGAGGTCCGCCAGGCGCTTCCAAATGCGCCAATCGTCTACGTCGCTGACAATGGTGGCTTCCCCTATGGCACCAAGACCGAGGCGGAGATCGCCGCGCGCGTGCCGGCGCTTCTTGGCCGGCTGGCAGAACGCTACCGGCCGCGCCTGATCGTCATCGCCTGCAATACTGCCTCGACAATCGCGTTGGCGGCGGTGCGTACCGCGCTCGATCTGCCGATCGTCGGCACGGTGCCCGCGATCAAACCTGCGGCCGAGCAATCGGAGACCCGCGTCATCGGTGTGCTCGGCACCAATGCCACCGTGCGCCAACCCTATGTCGACGATCTGTCGCAAAGATTCGCGGGCGATTGCCTGGTCCTGCGCCACGGTTCGGCGGCCCTGGTGGAACTGGCGGAGGCCAGCCTGCGCGGTGAAGAGACGTCGGACGGCGCCTATGCGGATGCACTGGCGGGGCTGCTCGACCAAGAGGGCGGCGAGAGAATGGACATCGTCGTGCTCGCCTGCACGCATTTCCCGCTGGTTGCCGATCGGCTGGCGGCGGTTGCGCCCCGCCCGTTGGCTTTCGTCGACGGGGCCAAGGGGATTGCTCGCCGCACCGCCTATCTGATGCGTGACCAACAATGGCCCGCCGCGCCGGGGCCAGGGACCGCGGTTTTCACCGCGCCGATCCAGCCTCCCGAGGGGCTGCGCGCCTCGCTCGCTCGCTTTGGCCTCACAAAAATTGAGCAACTTTGACCATACGCAAACCGCGATACTGGTAAGATCGCCCTTTCCGAGTTAGATGCGCCCCATCGCTCCCGAGGACTGGCATTTTGGACTATAGTCGCGTTTTTACCCAGGCGATCGACCGGCTGCATGCCGAGGGACGCTATCGCGTCTTCATCGATATCCTGCGCAACAAAGGGCATTTCCCCAACGCACGCTGCTTCGCCGGTCACAACGGGCCGAAGCCGATCACCGTTTGGTGCTCGAACGACTATCTGTCGATGGGCCAGCACCCCAAGGTGATCGCGGCGATGGAAGAAGCGCTGCACGATGTCGGCGCCGGATCCGGCGGCACGCGCAACATCGGCGGCAACACGCATTATCATATCGACCTGGAGGCGGAGCTCGCCGACCTGCACGGCAAGGAGGGCGCGCTGCTCTTCACGTCCGGCTACGTCTCGAACGAGGCGACGCTCTCGACGCTGGCCAAGGTACTTCCGGGCTGCATCATCTATTCGGACGAGCTCAATCACGCCTCGATGATCGCGGGCATTCGCAATTCGGGATGCGAGAAGCGCGTCTTCCGCCACAATGATCTCGATCATCTGGAGGAATTGCTGGCGGCCGACGATCCCCAGGCGGCCAAGCTGATCGCGTTCGAGAGCGTTTATTCGATGGATGGCGACATCGCGCCGATCCACGCCATCTGCGATCTGGCCGATAAGTATAATGCGCTGACCTATCTCGACGAAGTGCACGCGGTCGGCATGTACGGGCCGCGCGGCGGCGGCATCTCGGATCGCGACGAAGCCGCAGAGCGGGTGACCATCATCGAAGGTACGCTCGGCAAGGCGTTCGGCGTCATGGGCGGCTATGTCGCCGCCGACAAGATGATCATCGACGTGATCCGCAGCTATGCGCCGGGCTTCATCTTCACGACCTCGCTGTCGCCGGTGCTGGTCGCAGGCGCGCTCGCCAGCGTGCGCCACCTGAAGGCGTCGAGCGAGGAGCGCGAGGGTCAGCAGGCCGCAGCGGCCAAGCTCAAGGCGATGATGGCAGAGGCCGGGCTGCCGGTGTTACCGACAACGACGCATATCGTGCCGCTGATGATCGGTGATCCGGTCAAGGCCAAGCGGACGAGCGATATCCTGCTCGCCGAATATGGCATCTACGTGCAGCCGATCAATTACCCGACCGTGCCGCGCGGCACCGAGCGGCTACGCTTCACTCCCGGCCCGTCGCACGACGAAGCCGCGATGCGCGAGCTAGTCGACGCGCTGGTCGAGATCTGGGATCGTCTGGAGCTGAAGCTGGCGGCGTGACTTTAGCCCTGTAAACGCAAGCTGCGCTGGCGCCCGAGGCATCCGGCTACTAGAGGTTGGGCCAACCCGAATCGCCGGAGCTTTTCCGTTGGCCGATCGCATCGCCATCGCTTCCGATCACGCAGCCTTCACGCTCAAGGCTGCCCTCGTCTCATGGCTGCGCGAGCAGGGCTATGAAGTTACCGACTTGGGCCCACACGGGGAAGAGTCGGTCGACTATCCCGATTATGGTTTTGCGCTGGCGCGCACGATTGAGGAGCGCCGGGCGGATTTCGGCGTGGCCTTATGTGGGTCGGGCATCGGCATCTCCATTGCCGTCAATCGCAATCCCGCCGCGCGATGCGCGCTGGTGAACGAGCCTTATTCCGCCAGGCTTGCACGTCGCCATAACGACGCCAACATCATCGCGATGGGTGCGCGGCTGATCGGCGAAGATATGGCCAAGAGCTGCCTCCACGCCTTTCTCGAAACCGAATTCGAAGGCGGCCGCCATCAGAAGCGCGTCGCCAAACTCTCTCATTTCGCCAAGGAGCCCGCATGAGCAGCAAGCCCGCCAACGACGTCCAGCCGGACGGCTTCTTCTCGCGTGGCCTTTCCGAGGCCGACCCCGCGGTATTCGCGGGCGTGGAGCGCGAGATTGCGCGCGAGAAGGATCAGATCGAGCTGATCGCCTCCGAGAATATCGTCTCGAAGGCGGTGCTAGAAGCGCAAGGCAGCGTCTTCACCAACAAATATGCCGAGGGCTATCCCGGCAAGCGTTACTATCAAGGCTGCGCGCCGTCCGACACGGTCGAGCAGCTGGCGATCGATCGTGCCAAGCAATTGTTCGGTTGCGGCTTCGTCAACGTCCAGCCGCATTCGGGCGCACAGGCCAATGGCGCGGTGATGCTCGCGCTGACCAAGCCCGGCGACACGATCATGGGCCTCAGCCTCGATGCGGGCGGACACCTGACGCACGGGGCCAAAGCGGCAATGTCGGGCAAGTGGTTCAACGCCGTTCAATATGGCGTGACGCGCGACACGCATCTGATCGACTATGACGCGGTCGAGGCGATGGCGAAGGAGCACAAGCCGACGCTCATCATCACCGGCGGCTCGGCCTATCCGCGCCACATCGATTTCGCACGTTTCCGCAAGATCGCGGACGAGGTCGGCGCCTTGTTCATGGTCGACATGGCGCATTTCGCTGGCCTGGTCGCGGGCGGTGCGCACCCCTCCCCCTTCGGCCACGCGGACGTCGTCACCACCACCACGCACAAGACGCTGCGCGGCCCACGCGGCGGCATGATCCTGACCGATGACGAGGCAATCGCGAAGAAGATCAACTCGGCGGTCTTCCCCGGTCTGCAGGGCGGCCCGCTGATGCACGTGATCGCGGCCAAGGCAGTGGCCTTCGGCGAGGCGCTCGACCCATCGTTCAAGGCCTATGCTCGCGCGGTGATCGACAATGCCAAGGCGCTCGCGGCGCGGCTCAAGGAGCGCGGTGCGGAAATCGTCTCGGGCGGGACCGACACGCACCTCGCGCTGGTCGATCTGACCCCCCTCGGCGTCACCGGCCGCGATGCGGACGAGGCGCTCGAGCGCTGCGGGATCACCTGCAACAAGAATGGCATTCCGTTCGATCCGCTTCCCCCGGTCAAGACCAGCGGCATCCGCGTCGGCTCGCCCGCGGGGACGACGCGCGGTTTCGGCATTGCCGAGTTCCGCGACATAGCGGACATGATTGCCGACGTGCTCGATGGCCTGCGCAAGAATGGCGAGCAAGGCGACGGCCAGATCGAGGCCAATGTCCGCGAGCGGGTGAAGGCGCTGACCGCGCGCTTCCCCATCTACCCGGAGCTTTGATTTGATCCGCTCACGCGGATGCCGCGCCCGAAGGGCCCCATAGATGCGCTGCCCGTTCTGCTTTCACGCCGATAGCCAGGTCAAGGATAGTCGCCCCACCGAAGACGGCGCCTCGATCCGGCGGCGGCGGCAATGCGAGAGCTGCGGCGCGCGCTTCTCCACCTTCGAGCGGGTGCAGCTGCGCGAGCTGACGGTGATCAAGAAGGACGGAGATCGGCAAGCGTTCGACCGCGGCAAGCTCGAACGCTCGATCGCGATCGCAGCGCGCAAGCGCCCCGTGACCGCCGAGCAGATTGAACGGCTCGTTTCTTCGATCCAGCGCCAGCTGGAAACGAGCGGTGACAGCGAAATCGATGCCGCGCGCGTGGGTGAAATGGTGATGAACGGCCTGCAGCAGCTCGACAGCGTCGCCTATATCCGCTTCGCCAGTGTCTATAAGGACTTCCGCGAAGCCAAGGATTTCGAGAATTTCGCGGGGAGTGTGGCGGAGGCGGAGGGGGAGTAAGCACCGCAGCTTCTCCGTCCGCTCCCGCGGATTCTTTCCCTCCGTTCGTCCCGAGTAGCCATCGAGCTTGTCGAGATGGCGTATCGAGGGATAGGCGCACGCTATGGCTTTCTGGACCTACATACTGCGTTGCGCCGACGGCTCCTATTATACAGGCCACACTGATGATCTGGAGCGCCGCGTCGGCCAGCATGAGGCCGGTGAGATTGAAGGCTACACGCAGGCGCGCCGTCCTGTGACGCTAATGTGGTCTGAGCCCTTCCCGACCCGGGAAGAAGCGCTAGCTGCCGAACTGAAGGTCAAAGATTGGTCGCGCGCCAAGAAGGAAGCGCTGTTCGAGGGTGACTGGGACGCCATAAGCAAGGCAGCAAAAAAGAGCTTTGGGCGGGAGGTGCCTCGATACGCCATCTCGACAAGCTCGACGGCTACTCGGCACGAACGGTCTTTTTCAGCCTTTAGTCTGGATGAACGGAGTATGGATTGGAGCGCAGCGCAGTCTTCCTCTGGAGGGCATCAATCACCAGCCGTGCTCCCCCCTCCCCAACCCGCGATCGTCCTCGTCCGCCCCCAGTTAGGCGAGAACATCGGCAAGGCGGCGCGGGCGATGCTCAATTTCGGGCTGACCGACCTGCGGCTCGTGTCCCCGCGCGATGGTTGGCCCAATCCCTCCGCAGGCCCTGCAGCCTCCGGTGCGGACATCGTGCTGGAGAATGCGCGATTGTTCGATAGCGTCGCCGATGCGGTCGCGGATTGCGCCCATGTTTATGCAACCACAGTGCGCAAGCGCGGGGTGACCAAACCGGTGGTGCGTCCGGACGAAGCGGCCGCGCTGATCCGCGCGGAGCCGGGCGGCAGCGCGATCCTGTTTGGGCCAGAGCGTTCCGGACTGGAAACCGATGACGTGGCGATCGCGCGCACGATCCTCACGGTGCCCATCAACCCTGAATTCGGTTCGCTCAATCTTGCGCAGGCGGTGATCCTGGTCGCCTATGAATGGTCGAAAGGCGCCGCGCTCAGCCAACCGCCGGCGACCGATCTGGATCCGCCCGCTAGCCAGCAGGAGCTGGACGGGATGATCGCGCAGCTCGAAACGATGCTCGACGCGGCGGGCTATTTCTTCCCGCCGGATCGCGTGCCTTCGACCAAGCGAACGCTCCGCACCCTGCTGACCAAGCCGGGCTGGACTTCGCAGGAAGTTCGAACGCTCCGCGGTGTGCTTTCGACGATCGACCGTCCGCGTGGGGCTCAGCGCGCGGAGTCTTCTCGCAAGGCGTCGAACCGCTCGAGCTCATAGGCGATCGAGCCTTCGACGAGGGTTTCCCAAATCGCTGCCACGACGGTTTCAGGAATCCCGGCCGCTCGGGCGTGGCCCCGGACGTTTTCGATCACCTCTGCCTTACGGCGTTCGTCGCGCACGTGGCAGCGATCGGGTTTGATGCGGGCGGCGGCATCCATGAAGCCGAAACGTTTCGCCAGCAAGGCGACCAGCTCGCGATCGGTCTGATCCACGCCAGCGCGCACCTCCGCCATCGTTTCGCATTGTTCAGGGGCAAGCATTTTGGTCATGGCTGCGCCTTGCGCCGAGCGCGGGCGCCTGTCCAGAAAAGCTGTGAACGTCACGCCGACAGACTTTACCGCGATGCGACATATCGGTAGTCTTCAAGCACTTGGGGCTACATTACGGGAAATTCTCGATATGCAGAAACTGATTGCGTTCGCCGTCGCGTGCGCGCTGCCGACGGCTTTGCTCGCGCAAGAAACGGCGCCCACTACTCCGGCCCCGACAGCAACGCAGACCCCGCCTGAAGAAAAACCGAGCTGCCGTTCCTATCGGGTCACGGGCAGCATCATGCCGGGCAAGCGCATCTGCCACACCAAGGCCGAGTGGCGCATCATCGATGCTCAAATGTCCGAAGAGGCGCGCCGGGCATTGGGGCGCGATCGCGGGATGAGTTCGGGCTCCGCATCCAACTGAAGGATAGCGCGCCGGCGGCTAACCCATTCCTGCCGATCTGGTAATAACTGCACGCCCCATAGTCGTCGGGACTGCTAGGCTCGCTGGGGAATCACTTGGATCTGCGGAGCCCGCGCTAATGCGCAAACAAATCCTGTTGGTGCTTACTTGCAGCCTGTCCTCCGCGCTTTTCGCGCAGGCGCAAACTCCCGCAGCGGCGCCCGCGGCGCCGGCCGAGGAAAAGCTGAGCTGTCGTTATTATCGGCAGACGGGCAGCATCATGCCCGGCAAGCGCATCTGCCACACCAAGGCGGAATGGGCCGATATCGATGCCCAGACGCGGCGGATAACGGAACATAATCTAGGCCGCGATCAAGCGGGCGGTCGAGGAGCGCCAACGGGCGGCAGCGGGCAATAACGCCCGATAACTTGACTTCGCGGCCTCTTTCGGTCAGAGGCCGCGCCTTCGCAATTGGCTCCGCATCCCGGTGAAGCGGTGGCCCTGCCCTCTCCTTCCAGAGAATCAGCAGCGCGGCTCCGGGTTTTCGCGCGGCGGGTTTCGGCCTGCTTCGCACCACGCAATTGAAGGAAAGACACATGTCGAAGCGCAGCAGCGCCAAGTACAAGCTCGACCGCCGCATGGGCGAGAATATCTGGGGCCGTCCCAAGTCCCCGGTGAACAAGCGCGAATATGGTCCCGGTCAGCACGGCCAGCGCCGTAAGGGCAAGGTTTCGGACTTCGGCGTGCAGCTGAAGGCGAAGCAGAAGCTGAAGGGCTATTACGGCGACGTCACCGAAAAGCAGTTCAAGAAGGCCTATACCGAAGCGTCGCGCATGAAGGGCGACACGGGTCAGAACCTGATCGGCCTGCTCGAGCGCCGCCTGGATGCGGTCGTCTATCGCGCCAAGTTCGCGCCGACCATCTGGTCCGCCCGCCAGCTCGTTAGCCATGGTCACATCCGCGTCAACGGCGTGAAGTGCAACATCGCCTCGCGTCTGGTGAAGCCGGGTGACGAACTGACGCTCGGGCCGAAGGCGCAGGAAATGGCGCTGGTCATGGAAGCGCAGGGCCTGAGCGAGCGCGATATCCCCGATTATCTCGCGCCCGACGGCGCGTCGAAGGTCACCTATGTCCGCGTGCCGACGCTCGACGAGGTACCCTATCCGGTCAAAATGGAACCGAATCTGGTCGTCGAATTCTATTCGCGCTGATCGTTCGATCCATCGACACGAACAAGGGAGGCGGCCGGAAACGGCCGCCTCTTTTCGTATCAGTCGTCCGCCATGCCCATCGATTTGCGGAGGAAGGCATCGGCCTTGCTGAGCATATCAGCACGCACCGCACTGTCAGGAAGCTGATGATCGAGCCCGGGATAGCGGATCAGCTGGCTCTGCCTGCCGGCGCGATGGAGCGCATTGTCCATTGCTTCGGACTCAGCGAAGCCGACGTTGACGTCGGTCGTGCCGTGGAAAATCAGCACAGGCGCTTTGAACGCACCAGCATTCCGTGCGGGTGATGCCGCATCGAGATCTGCGTTACCGATGAATTTCTTGCTGACATTCTCGTTGGTGAAGCCTTCGCTCTCATGGCGTAGCATGTAGAGATCGGTCACAGGCGCGACCGCCACCACCGCCTTGAACAGGTTGGGGTCCAGAACATTGGACTGCAACGCCGCATAGCCGCCATAGGACCATCCAAAGATGCCGAGATGCGCGGGATCGGCAATCCCCTGGCCGACCAGCCATTTCCCGGCCGCATTCACATCACCGATTGCGGTCTTCCATGACTTGAAGCCGTTGTTCAGGAACCAGTTCTCACCGAAGCCTGTCGAACCGCGGAATTCCGGCTGGATCACCGCATAGCCGCGCGCGGCGAAGAATTGCGCCAGCCAGTCGAAACCCCACACGTCGCGCGAACCGGGGCCGCCGTGCGGCATGACGATGGCGGGCAGATTCTTGCCCGCACTGCCCGGCGGCAACGTCAGGTAAGCCGGGACATCGGCTCCATCGAATGTCTTGTAAGTTATCGAACGGACCGTCGCGACCGTCTTTCCTTCGGCCTGAGGGCGCACCGACATCAGCGGCCGGAGCGCGTGGGTCGACTTTTCAAATACGAAGAATCGCCCTTCGTCCGTATCGCTGCTCGCCCGGATCAGCAGTTTGCTCTCGTCCAATGTGGCGTCGACAATGTCGATCAGCGGCAATTGCGGGATGGCGCGGCCGAGTTGCTCGACCAGAAGCTTGTAGGCCGGATCGAAATAAACCGCATGGCGCCGCTCCTCCGTATAGGAAGCGCCGATAACGCGGCCATTCAGCGTCAGCACATCGTCAATGTCGACACGTGGATTGTCGAGAACGAGCTCTTCCTTCAGCGATCCGTCCAGCGCGATGCGATAGAGTGCGTCGCGGCCATCTTTGTCCTTGAGCGCATAAACGCTGTTCGAGACCGGATCGACCGCCAGCGGCCAGGTTCCCCGGTTGGCGAGCCCGTCATAGGTGGCAAGCGGCTGCCAGGGCCCGTCGGGCCGCGAGCGATATTGAAATGCCTGCTCGCCGGTTAATTGATAGCCCGTCGCATCCACGCGGCGCAGCCCCATGATCCGAACATTGCCTTTGCCGTCCGTGATGAAGCTTTGCGCGTTGGTGCGGGCGCGTTCCACCGAGCGTGCGCTGTTGGTCCGCGTATCGACCAGATCGACCCCGATCCCGTCGACGCTGCCCGCCACCATGGTGCCGGTGGACTGCCCGACTATATGATCACGCGCGATAAGCACGCGCCCATTGGCGTCGAGCCAGTCGATTACCTCGCCATCAAATTGATTGAGGCGCTGCGGATTGTTGGGCAGCGGCGCGCCGAGCGCCTTCATATTCTTGCCGTCGGCATCGAGCGCGAACAGTCTCGTGAATGACAGCCGGTAATTGTTGACGAGTTGAAGACCGTACGTCGTGCAGACCAGTCGGTCGACGGCCGACCAGCCGCAGGAATAGAGGTTCTGCGGCTTGTTATCGCTATAAGTGATCGGCGTGAGTTCACCCTTGGCGAGATCGCCGACCATCAGCACGCTGGCCTGGCCGGCCGCTGCACCGACATAAGCGACACGGTTACCATCCGGCGAGAGCGACATCTGCGCGACCGCGGGCCGCGCCCCGAAGATCTTGGCCGCGACATCGCGCGGCATTGGCGTCGGCTCCGCGGCTATCGCCGGCATGACGGTGCTTGCCAGCAACGCCGCGGACACGAATTTACCCGCACGAAACACTTAGATCTCCCCCGAAAAATCCAATGCCAAGCTGTTGCAATCTGGCACATCTTACAAGCGACCCGCGCCATTTTGGCGACAATGGCGCGCCCCCGGCTTCTACATATGCAGGGTCGTGCGCAAGAATGTGTCGCTCTGGTCGAGAAGCTTGGCACGAGCATCGCTATCATCGAGCTGGTGATCGAGCCCGGGGAAGATCACGAGTGTGCTGCGCTTGCCCGCTCTGCGCAGCGCCGAGTCCATAGCCTTTGACTCGGCGACCGCGACGTTCAGATCATGATCGCCATGAAACATCAGGACCGGCGCCTGGATACGGTCGGCATGTCGGGCGGGCGAACCCTGGCTGACGATGTCGCCCGATCCAATGTCGCGGGCTACGAGCCAGCTATTCGTGTAGCCGTACGCCTCGCTTTTCACCATGCCGAGATCGGTCACGGGCGCGATCGCGACGATCGCCTTGAACAGGCTCGGCTCGGTGACGTTCGCCTGCAGCGCAGCATAGCCGCCATAGGACCAGCCCACGATCGCGAGCTTGGACGGATCAGCGATCCCTTCCTTGACCAGCCAGCGGCCTGCATCGGCGATGTCGCCCATCGCAGTTTGCCAGCTGCGAAAGCCGTTATGCGCATAGAAGGCATCACCATAGCCCGACGAACCGCGATATTCCGGCTGGAGAACCGCGAAGCCACGTTGCGCAAAGAACTGGACGAGCCAGTCGAAGCCCCATTCGTCACGATAACTCGGTCCACCGTGCGGCATGACGATCGTCGGCAAGCCCTTGCCCGCTCCACCCAGCGGCAAAGTCAGATAAGCAGGGATCACCGTTCCATCGGCGGCCTTGAAGCTCACGCTCTTCATCGGCGCCATCGGTAGGCCGAAGAGCGCCGAACGCGCTTCCATGAGCTCGTCCAGATGATGGGTAGCCTTATCGTAGATATAATAATGGCCCGCGTCTGTATCGCTTCCTGCGAATATGAGCAGCCTTTGCTCGTCCGCGCTTGCCCCCAGAAACGATATGAGCGGCGTTTGCGGCAGGGCGCGCGCGAACGACGCGGCGAGCTTCTTATATTCCGGATCGAAATATTCGACCTGGTGCCGGTCGGTGGTGTAAGCCGCACCGATCACGCGCCCGCGACGGCCGATCTTTACCACCCCATCAACGTCGACCTCGGGGTGGCTAACGAGCAGCTCGGCCTTGAAACTGCCGTCGAGCGCCACACTGTAAAGCGCATCACGCCCGTCCAGTGATTTGACCGCATAAGCGAGGTCGCGCGTTCCGTCGACAGCGAGCGGCGTGAAGTCGTTCGTTCCAGGCTTGGTCCGGGAGAATTTCTTCCAGCGGCGATCTCCGGCAGCTCGATAGAGATAATCCGTGGCGCCGTTGAGCATCCCCTGGTCATCGGCCTCGTCTCCGGCCCGAATACGCACATTGCCCTGCCCATCCGCAATGTAGCTACTGACGGCTTTGCTCGGACGCTCGATGGATGATGCCTTACCAGTGACGGTATCCACCCTGTCCACGCCCAGGCCGTCGTCACCATTGCTGGTGTAGCCCGTATATGCTTCCGGAACATACTCACGGGCGATCAGGATGCTGCCATCCCCCTGCATCCAATCGATGATGCGGCCGTCGAACTGCATGACGCGCTGCGCTTCCATGCCCGGCCGGCGGCCGATGTACGTCGGGTTCTTACCATCCATGTCGAACGCGATCGTCCGCCAATAGGGTATGGGCGGAATGTGATCGAATGCCACGCCGGCGAGCGTGCAGACGATCCGCGCGTTGGACGACCATCCGCAGGATGCGAACCCGAGGGGCTTACCATCCTGTCGTACCACAGGGGTTATGTCATGCGTCGCGACATCCATCACCATAGCGTAGGTTTCGGTGCCGCGTCCGGGCGCGATGAACACGACATGCTTGCCGTCGGGCGAAAGACTGATCGCCGATACATCCTCGCGCCTGCCGAAACGCTGCGCCAAAGTCGGCGTCTTTTCGGCTGGCGCCGCCGCGGCGGGTGGATCCGCCGCAATTCCCCTGACGGGCACGATAGCCCCTAACATCGCCACGCCCGCTAGCGCGGCAACCTTTGCTTTCTGCATCTTCCGATTTGCCCCCGTCACATTTCCGTCAGCACGATCAGTCAGATTCGGATGCCGAGCAAGCGACGTTGCCACCATTTCGATGAGATGCCATGGCGCCCCGGCCTTTGCTGGAGATTGAAGTGCGTTTGCGCCAACCCGCCGAATGGATGCCGCACGAAGCGGTCTGGATCGGCTTTCCGAGCCATCCCGAATTGTGGGAGGACGATCTCACACCCGCCCGCGAGGAGGTCGTGGCGTTCGCCCGCGCGGTGCATGCCGAGGGGCGCGGCGAGCGCGTTATCCTGGTGGCTGCGGACGAACCTTCTGCGGCGGAGGCAGGCCGGCTCGCCGGCGATGCGGCGGAGGTGGTGGTCCAACCGTTCGGAGATGTCTGGCTGCGCGATACCGGCGCGATCATCGTGAGCGGCGCCGAAGGCCGTCGCGCGGCGCGGTTCGGCTTCAACTGGTGGGGCGGCAAATATCACCTTCCCGGAGATGAAGGCGTGGGCGGACGACTGGCCGAGACCGCTGGCTTTCACGTGGACGCGCATGACTGGATACTCGAAGGCGGCGCGATCGACGTGGACGGCACCGGCTTGGCGGTCACGACGGAGCAATGCCTGCTCAATCCGAACCGCAATCCCGGCATGCTGCGCGAGGATATTGAACGCGGTCTGGCGCAGGGGCTGGGGATCGATCGCTTGCTGTGGCTCGGCGACGGGCTCGCCAATGACCATACGGACGGGCATGTCGACAATCTGGCGCGCTTTGTGGCTCCGGGCCGCCTCGCCTTGCCCGAGCCCGCCGGCAATGACGACCCGAACGCAGACGTATATCGCGACGCAGCTGCGCGCGCGCGAGCTTTCGGCGTAGAGGTCGTCCCGCTCCCCTCCCCCGGCCTTGTCGAGGTAGAGGGCGAAGCGATCCCCGCATCCTACATGAATTTCTACATCGGCAATGCCGCCGTGGTCGTGCCGCAATATGGCGCCGCCAATGACGTGACCGCCGTCGCCGCGATCGGCGCGCTCTTTCCCGGGCGCGTTGCGATCGGGCTTCAGGCCGACCATATCCTGACCGGCGGGGGAAGCTTCCACTGCATCAGCCAACAGGTGCCGAGCGCATGACCGAACTGACCGTTGCCGCGATCCAGCTCGCCTTCGGCGATGATATCGATGCGAACATCGCCAAAGTGGCGGATCGCGTGCGCGAGGCCGCGGGCAAGGGCGCACAGGTGATCCTGCCTCCTGAACTGTTCGAAGGGCCCTATTTCTGCCGGGTCGAGGATGAAGGCCTGTTCGCCAATGCCAAACCGACCGCCGAGCATAAGGCGGTTCAGGCGATGCAGAAGCTTGCCGCCGAGCTTCGCGTGTCGATCCCGACCAGCTTTTTCGAGGCCGACGGACCGCACCATTATAACAGCCTGGCGATGATCGGGCCCGACGGGGCGATCCAGGGCGTCTACCGCAAGAGCCACATCCCGGACGGGCCGGGCTATGAAGAGAAATTTTATTTCCGTCCCGGCAATACCGGCTTCAAAGTGTGGGACGGCCCGGGTGCCAAGCTGGGCGTCGGCGTGTGCTGGGACCAATGGTATCCGGAAACCGCGCGCGCGATGATGCTGATGGGTGCGGAGATATTGTTCTACCCAACCGCGATCGGCAGCGAACCGCATGACGAGGGTCTGGATACGGCGCGGCTCTGGCGGCGCGCGATGGTCGGCCATGCCGTTTCAAACGTCGTTCCGGTCGTTGCCGCTAACCGGGTCGGCACCGAGTGTGGCCAGACCTTCTACGGCACCAGCTTCATCTGCGACGAGCGCGGCGACATTCTCGCCGAACTGGACCGCGAGCAAGAGGGCGTCATCACCGCCACGCTCGACCTGGATCGCGTCAAACGCCACCGCGCGGCGTTCGGCTTCTTCCGCGACCGCAGACCCGAACTTTACGGCCGCCTGGTGCAGGATATCTGATGGAGCGGATTGCCTGGCTCAACGGCGACTTCGTTCCACTGGCCGACGCCAAGATTTCGGCACAGGATCGTGGCTTTCTCTTCGCTGACGGCATCTATGAGTTCACTGCCGTGCTCGACGGGAAACTGGTCGACAGCGCCGCGCATCTCGCGCGCTTCGAACGCTCGGCCGCCGGGCTCGACCTACGCCTACCGATTTCCACCAGCGAAATAGAGGCGGTTCAGCGGGAGCTGATCAGGCGCAACGCCCTCGATCAGGGCGGCGTCTATTTCCAACTGACCGGCGGGCCGGCCGAGCGGGATTTCCTGGCGCCTTCCACAGTGCCGACCCTGCTCATGTTCACGCAGGCAGCCAACGTACTCGATCGGCCCGCAGCTAAGACGGGTATAGCGGTCAAAACCGTTCCCGATCCCCGCTGGGCGCGCCGCGACATCAAGAGCATCATGCTGCTGGGCCAAGTGCTCGCCAAGCGCGAGGCCGCCGCCGCGGGCGCACAGGAAGCGTGGCTGGTCGATTCCGACGGCTTCATCACCGAAGGAGCCTCCTCAAGCGCGCTGATCGTGACGCAGGCCGGCACACTCGTCACGCGTCCGAATAGTCAGGCGATCCTGCCCGGCTGCACGCGCAAAGCGGTGCTGGCGATTGCCGAACGCGACGGGGTGAAGGTCGAGGAACGGTTGTTCACCGTTGCAGAGGCGCTGGCGGCACGAGAAGCGATTTTGACCAGCGCTTCCAATTTCGTCCTGCCGATCGTCAGGATCGACGGGCGACCGATTGGCGATGACGCTCCCGGTCCGATCGCAAGGCGGCTGCGTGAGCTCTACATCGAGGCCGCGCGAGGCAGCTGAGCGGGAGTGGCCAAGTGCCGGACGCGATGATAGCCAGAAGCTTCTCGGGGGAGGCTTTAATCGATGCGGCATCTGTATCTAGCGTTTCTGCTTGCTTCCGCGATCATCGCCTACGGCTTTTGGCCGAGCCTGTACGAGGGCGCGGCGGGCCCGATCGATCCTTTACGCGCGGTACATGGGGCGCTGGCCGCCAGTTGGATGGCACTGCTGGTTTTGCAAAGCTGGCTGATCGGCCACGGCCATTGGAAGCTGCACGGCTGGTTCGGCCGCGCGTCGCGCTACCTCACCTTTTTGCTGGTGGTGAGCTCCTTCTTCCTTGTGCGCGATATGTTGGGGCCCAACTCCCATTTCGGGCAAGACCTTAGGCTTACGCTGGCGTGGATCGATCTTTGGTCGCTGGTCCTCTTCAGCGGCCTCTACATCGCTGCGATAGCCTATCGCCGCCGACTCGCCCTTCATGCGCGACTGATGGCGTCGACCGTGTTCGTGGTGCTACCGCCTGCGCTCGGCCGTGCTTATGGCATGCACATACCGGCACTGGGCGGATTGCGGGGTGCGTTGCCGCCAACCTTTCTGACGGTGGAAATCGCGCTCGCCGCGCTGATCCTGTGGGACGCGGCGCATCGTCGCTTTCTTGCGCCTTTCCCTATCACCTTCTGCGCGCTCGGTGCGATTTCGCTCACCATGTTCGCTGCGCCGCATTGGCCGGCCTTCATAGCGGTTGCGCGCCTGATCGGATTGCCGGCCGCCTGACATGCACCTCTATGCGATCGGGCTCGGCTCCAATCGCCGCCACGGCCGCTATGGCCGCCCCGCAGAGGTGCTCGGCGCCGCCGTGGATCGGCTGCGGCCGATAGCGGCGTCGGGGATCCTACAAACCGATCCGGTTGGACCTTCATCCCGCCGCTTCGCCAACGCCGCGATTCTGATCGAAACGCCGCTCGCCCCACCCGAGTTGCTGGCGCGCCTGAAGGGCATCGAACGCGAGTTCGGGCGACGGCGGGGCCGGCGCTGGGGCGAACGGGTGCTCGACCTGGATATTCTTTTATGGTCGGGTGGCCGTTGGTCGACGCGCCACCTCACCATCCCGCATCCACGGCTCGCTCAACGCGTCTTCGCACTGGCGCCATTGGCAAAAATCGCCCCGAACTGGCGAATTCCTTCGCTTTCGACCGTCCGACGACAGCTCGCATGGTTGACCCGGCCCCGCCCCGTCCATAGGAGCGGTCGCCGGTCGGGTCCGTAGCTCAGTCGGTAGAGCAAGCGACTTTTAATCGAGAGGTCCCGGGTTCGAGTCCCGGCGGACCCACCACTCTCCA
>Ga0207647_10000993_pt1 | contig 21990 bp, 17 predicted proteins | sample KBSCornC2_FD_184295 | JGI IMG/M metagenome (GOLD analysis project Ga0207647, IMG submission 184295) | Corn rhizosphere microbial communities from Kellogg Biological Station, Michigan, USA - C2 (SPAdes) (version 2) | ecosystem: Host-associated > Plants > Roots > Rhizosphere ... | reverse complement strand
CCGGCCGGCCGGCAGGCGGCCGCGACGGCGTTGCAGGCGCTGAATGCGGATCTGCTTGGCCACCCGAGCGCCACCCTGACGCTGGAGCGCTGGTGCGGCGCGCATCATCTGGCATCGCCGGCGCGGGTCGTTGCCCGGCGCGTGCGTGGCCTGGAAAAGCCGTTGCCGTCCGGGTTCCGCAAGTTGCTGGCGATCGGTGTGGACGAGCCGGTGAGGTATCGGCGCGTGCAGCTGGCGTGTGGCGATCACGTTCTGTCCGAAGCGGACAACTGGTACCTGCCGAACCGCCTGAGCGCGGCGATGAATCGCCAGCTCGACGACACCGATACGCCGTTCGGCAAGGTGGTGCAGCCGCTGCATTTCCGGCGCAGGACACTGAGCGCCGAGCTGCTGTGGTCGCCGCTGCCGGCGGGCGGGGCGACGCCGGCTGCCGCGGTGCCGGGGGCCGGCACGCTGGTCATTCCGCACGCGGTGCTGCAGCATCGCGCGCTGCTCTACGATTCGGCCAACCGGCCGTTCAGCGCCCTGGTCGAGACCTATACCGATCAGGTGCTCGCGTTTTCGCCGGGCGGTTCGACGGCCGGCGCTCGATCCGCCCCACCCGGGCGTCCTGCCGCTTTCCGGACAGCGGCAGGGCATGAGCCGCGGCCGCCACTGGCCGCCGACCCGTCCGCGGAAACGGTCAATCGGTGAGCGGCGTGCCGCGCTCGACGATCTGCGCCAGGTTGTAGAGGATGCGCAGGTCCTGGTCGTCCAGCGTGTCGCCCTGCATGCCGCGGAAGTGGTGATGGAACGCGCGCACCGCAGCGGCACGGTCTTCCAGCGGGTAGCCGACCAGGCCCAGCGCCATCCACGGATCGAAGCCGGCCGGCGGATCGATCAGTTCGCCCTGCGGCCACAAGCCGAAGCCGGCAGCGGCAAGTTGCTGCCACGGGAACAGCGGACCCGGATCGTCTTTTCGTGTGGGCGCGAAATCCTCGTGGCCGACGATCTGCGTGCGCGGGATGTGCAGGCGGCCGGTGAGGTCGGCGAGCAGGCGCAGCAGGCTGTCGATCTGCGGTTGCGCGAACGGCGTGGTGCCGTCGTTGTCCAGCTCGATGCCGATCGAGGCGGAGTTGATGTCGGTGATCGTGCCCCAGTGCCCCGGGCCGCCATGCCAGGCGCGCAACTGGTCGGACACCAGCTGGTAGATGTGGCCGTCGGCGCCGATCAGGTAATGCGAGCTCACCGGCCCGCCGCTGTTCTTCGTGCGCAGCGTGTCCAGGCTTTCCTGTGCCGAGTGCTGGTTGGTGAAGTGCAGCACGATCAGCACCGGCCGGCGGATGTCGTGGTTCGGCGACGGCACCCAGGTGGCCAGCGGATTGCGCGGCGGCAGCGGTGCGCAGGCGGCGAGCAGCGCAACCAGCAAGAGCAAGGACGCGCGGCGCAATAGGCGGGTCGGCGCAAGCGGATTTCTCATCGGGATCACTGCAGGTAAGGCTGGGCGATCGCCAGCGCGGTGCGGTACGGCTCCGGATCGTTGCGGTTGCTGAGCAGGATCACGGTGAGGTGCCGCTGCGGCCAGCGCACGATCACATTGCGGAAGCCGATGCTCTCGCCGGAATGCCACACGGTGTCGCCGGTGATGCGCCAGCCGTAGCCGTAGCTTGCCTCGTACGGTTCGCCGGTGACCTTCACGTGCGGGCTGAAGGCGAGCTTGCGCGAGGCGTCGCTGAGCAGGCGGTCGTCGTACAGCGCGGCGTCCCACTTCGCCAGGTCGTCGATCGAGGAATAGATGCCGCCGTCGCCACGGGTGGCGCTGGTGACGCTCTGATCGGTGCGCGTCCAGCTGCCGTTTTCCTCGCTGTAGCCGTAGGCGCGATCCGCCACGTCGGGGCCGCCGCGCTCATACAGCAATGTGTGGTCCATGTGCAGCGGCTGGAAGATGCGCTGCTGCAGGTAGAGCGGCAGGCTGATGCCCGACGCGCGCTCCACCACCAGGCCGAGCAGCACGTAGCCCGAGTTGCTGTAGCGGTACGCGGTGCCCGGCGCGAAGTAGGTCTTCGGCGTGGCGGACAGCAGGCGCAGCACGTCGTTGTCGCTGACCTGCCCGGTGGTGCCGGGAGGAATCAGGTCTTCGTAGTCGACCAGGCCGCCGGTGTGCGTGAGCAACTGGCGCAGCGTGACGGTGGCCGCCGTTTCCGGCAGCGAAGGCAGCCAGCGGCGCACCGGATCGTCGAGGTTGAGCCGGCCGTTTTCGGCCAGCAGCAGGATGGCCGCGGCCGTGAACTGCTTGCTCACCGAGGCGAGCCGGTAGTTGGTGGCCGGCGTGGTCTTGTCGTCGTCCTCGAGGTTGGCCAGGCCGTAGCTGCGGCGCACGATCGGCTTGCCGTCCTTGAGTACCAGCAGCGAGGCGCCGGGGACGTCGCCGGTGTAGCGCTGCATCAGTGCGTCGATCGGGTCGACCGGCTTGGTGTCGCTGGCACAGCCGCCGAGCAGCACGGTCAGTGCGAGGCAGGCAAGCAGTTTTGACATGGCGGAGTCCCCCTTGTTCGTGGTGCCGTCATTGCACCGGCACGTCGTAGAGCGTATGCGGCGTCGGTTCCGGCGAGAGGGTGTAGTGCCACCACTCCATCGGATAGTTGCGGAAGCCTTCGCGCTGCATCGCGTCGCGCAACAGCAGGCGGTTCGCGTGTTGCTGCGCGGTGACGTCGGGCGTGTCGGTATGCGCGCGCACGTCGAAGAAGTCGAAATCGGTGCCCATGTCCAGCGGCTTGCAGTGGCTGCCGTCGGCGGCGCATTGCTGCAGGGTGAGGTCGATGGTGGCGCCGCGGCTGTGGCCGGAACTCTTCGCGATGTAGCCGTTCAACAGGGTCGACTTGTCCAGCCTGGGGTAGTGCTGCGGCTTGGTGCGCTGGTCGCCCAGGTCGTGCGCCCAGCGCACGAAGTGCGCCACCGCGCGGGCGGGACGGTAGCAGTCCCAGATCTTCAGGCGCCGGTGCTGCGCGCGCAGCTCGTGCTCGACCTTCGCCAGCGCTTCGGCGACCGGCCGCAGCAGCAGGCATTTCGGCGCGCGATAGCCGTCCGCCGGCGTGCCCATGAAATTGTCGCTGCCGGCGTACTTGATGTCCTCGGCCATGTCCGGCACCAACGTGCGGATGTCGACCAGGTTCGCCGCGGCGGCGGTCTTCGCCGGCGACAGGGTGGGCGGTTGCTCCTCGGCATGGGCGTGGCCGGTGGCGCCGAGGGCGATGAGCAGGCCGAACAGGAGCAGGGGACGGCAGGTCGAGGTCATCATCAATGGCAATCCCCACTGCGCTGGAAATCCAGGTCTTCGTAGTCGGAGCTGAAATCGCCTTGCGGGTCGAGCTTGGCCATGCGCAGGGTGATCGGCTGGCTGGCGGTGGCCGCGTGGAAATCCAGCCAGGCATCCAGCTCGCCGCCGTCCCAGTGCACGAGGTAGCGGTCGCCAAGGCGCATCACCGTGCCGGCCAGCGTGGGCGATTTCGCGGCGGCGAAATGCATCTTGCCATCGCGCGGGCACAGGGTGATGTCGCCGAACCACGGGTCACGATACTGCCCGCTCCAGCGCGCCAGTTCGGCCGCGCTGGCTGGTCGCTGCGCCGAGGTGTCCGGCGCGGACGAGGACGGCGACCGCTGCTTCGCCTTCTGTTCCAGTGCGTCGGCGTACCAGCGCACGTCGCGGCTGTCGCCGGGTGCGGTGAAGTGCTTCATCAGTGCCTCGCCGAGCACGGTGCGCGCGTCGTCCGCCTCGCCGTTGATCATGAACACGAAGCCGCTCTTGCGGTCCGGCAGCAGGGCCAGCATCGAGTACATGCCGTTCAGCGTACCGGTGTGCCACACGCTCCACTGACCGTCGACGTCGGCCATGCGCCAGCCGTAGCCGTAGGCCATCACGTGTGTGTTGTCCCATGCACGGCGCTGTTCGGAAACCGGGATCAGCATGTGCGGCGCCTGCAGCACGCCGCGCTGCACCGGCGACAGCCACTTCAGCTGCGCCGTGGTGGGCACCAGCCAGTTGCGGGCCCAGCTCAGCATGTCGGTGAGGTCGCAGCGGATGCCGCCGGCGGCGGCCGAGGTGATCGCGGGGATCGCGGCGTCTTCGGGGATCGGCACGTTGCGGCCGCCGTCGCGGCGATGCGGCGTGGCCACGTCGCCCACCGTGTCGCGGTTCCACGCGCCGACCTGGCAGCGGTCCAGGTGCAGCGGCTCGAATACTTCGCGCCGCATCAGCGTCTCGTAGGGCGCGCCACCCGCGGCGGCGGCCACTTCGCCGGCGACCACGTAGAGCAGGTTGTCGTACTGGTATTGCGAGCGGAAGCTGTAGCCGGGCTTGATGAAGGCCAGGCCGTGGATGATGTCGGCGCGGGTGAACGCGTTCGGCTCCGGCCACAGCATCAGGTCGCCGCCGCCTTCGGGCAGGCCGCTGGAATGGGTGAGCAGGTCGGCCACGCGCATGTTCGCGGTGACCCACGGATCGTTCATGCGGAACTGCGGCAGGTACTTCGTCACCGGATCGTCCCAGCGCAGCTTGCCCTGGTCGACCAGCCGGCCGAGCAGGGCGGTGGTCATCGCCTTGCTGTTGGAGGCGATCTTGAACAGCGTCTGCGGAGTGATCTTCTGGCCCGAGCCGGCAATGGTTTCGCCCACGGTGCGCGTGTAGACGACCTGCCCGTTCTCGATCACGCCCACGGCGATGCCGGGCAAATGGTAGCGGGCGACGGTGGCGTCGACGATCTTGTCGTAGGCGGGGTTGGCGGTTTGAGCGGTGGCGACCGGGGCGGCGAGCAGGAGCAGGAGGGCAAGAGCCCCCCTCCCCAACCCTCCCCTGCATGGCAGGGGAGGGAGCGAAAGCGGGCCGCTCGCGTCAGTGCTGGGCATGGCGCTCGACCTCGCCCCACACGCGCAGCAGGTTGCCGCCCCACAGCTTGGCGATGTCGGCGTCGCTGAAACCGGCGCGGCGCAGCGCGGCGGTGACGTTGCGGGTTTCGCTGGCGTCCTTCCAGCCGGTGATGCCGCCGCCGCCGTCGAAGTCGGAGGCGATCCCGACGTGGTCGATGCCGGCGACCTTCACCATGTGGCGGATCTGCTTCACGTAGTCGTCCAGGGTGGCCAGCGGGTATTTCTTCTGGATCTCGGCCATGCCGGCTTCCATCTCCGGCCGGTAGTCGTCGCTGTCGCTGTCGTATTCCTTCTCGCCGGCCTGTTTGGCGATGGCGTTCTGCAGTTTCTTTTCCGCGGCCTCGCGGCCCGGATCCTTCTTCAGGAATTCCTTGTAGGCCACGGCGTCGACCACGCCGCCCTTGGCGGCGATCGCGCGCAGCAGGTCGTCGGGCAGGTTGCGCGGGTGGTCGAGCACGGCGCGTGCGCCGGAGTGCGAGGCGATGATCGGCGTGCTGGACACCTTGAGCGCATCGCGCACGCAGTTGTCCGAGGCGTGGGAGATGTCGACCATCATGCCGAGCTGGTTGGCGCGTTTCACCACGGCGCGGCCGAAGTCGCTCATGCCCTTGTCGCCGGCGCTGTTCATCGCCGGCTCGCCATGCTCGGTGTCGGGCAGCGAGCTGGTGCACAGGTCGTTGTTGCCGACGTGGACCAGGCCGACGGAGCGCGCGCCGCGATCGAACGCGGCGTCGAGGCGGCGTATGTCGTGGCCGAGCGAGTAGGCGTTCTCGATCTCGATCGTCGCCGAGAGCAGGCCGGCCTTGTGGTTGGCCATCAGCTGCTCGGGCGTGGTGGCCAGGCGGATGCGGTCGGGGTACATCATCAGCATGCGGCCGATGCCGTCGTATTTCTGGCTGGCCTGTTTCACCGCCTTGGCGTAGCCGGCGGCGTCGAGCTTGTGCTGCGGCACCCAGATCACGAAGAACGCCGCGTTCAGGCCGCCGCGCTCCATCTTGCCCAGGTCGACCAGCAGGCGGGTGTCGTGCCCGACGTCGAAGCGCGGCTCGCCCATGTAGTCGAAGGGGATGTCGACGTGGGTGTCGATGGTGACCGGCGGATCCTGCTGCGCTTGCGCGGGCAGCGCGCCGGCGAAGCTCAGAGCGGCGAAGATGGCAAGGCGGGCAGTCGTTTTCATGGCGTTTCCCAGTTCCGGGCCGGCTGTTCGCCGGCGATCATTTCCTCGAAGTGCTGGCGCCGCCGCACCACGGCGTAGCGGCCCCGCTGCAGCAGTACCTCGGCGGCCAGCGGCCGCGAGTTGTAGGTGGAGGCCATCGACGTACCGTACGCGCCGGTGGCCTTGATCAGCAACAGGTCGCCCGCCGCGCATTCGGGCAGTTCGCGTGCGCGGGCGAAGGTGTCGCCGGTCTCGCACACCGGGCCGACGATATCGTAGGTGGTCATCGGGCGCGGCTCGTCCGCCACCGGCACGATGTCGTGCCAGGCGTCGTACAGGCTGGGCCGCTGCAGGTCGTTCATCGCCGCGTCGAGCACCAGGAAGTTGCGCTCGATGCCGGGCTTGACGCGGATCACCCGGGTCAGCAGCACGCCGGCCTCGGCGACCAGGTAGCGGCCCGGTTCCAGCAGCAGCTTGCCGCGGTAGTCGGCCAGCGCTTCGCGGATCACGCCGACGTAATCGGCCGCGGCCACCGGCTGGTCCACGCCGGCGCGATAGCGGACACCCAGTCCGCCGCCGACGTCGATGCTGTTGATCGGGTGGCCGGCCTGCTCGAGTTCGCGCCAGAACGCGGCGACCCGCTGCAGCGCGAGCCGGAACGGTTCGACGCTGAGGATCTGCGAGCCGATGTGTACGTGCAGGCCGTCGAGCTGCACGTGGGAGAGCTGGCTGCGTTCGGCGAACCAGCGGTGCGCCTCGTCGATGCTGACGCCGAACTTGTTCTCCGACTTGCCGGTGGAGATCTTCGCGTGGGTCTGCGCGTCCACGTCGGGGTTGATGCGCACGGCGGCGCGCGCGATCACTTCCTGCGCGCGGGCCACGCGCTGCAGGGTGTGCAGTTCGTCCAGCGACTCGACGTTGAAGCGCATGATGCCGACGTTCAGCGCGCCGGCGATCTCGTCGGCGCTCTTGCCGACACCGGAGAACACGATGCGTTCGGCCGGCATGCCGGCGTTGAGGGCGCGGCGCAGTTCGCCGACCGAGACGATGTCGGCGCCGACGCCGGCTTGCGCCATCAATTGCAGGATGGCGAGGTTCGGGTTGGCCTTGACCGCGAAGCAGATGGTGGCATCGAGCCCGGCCAGTGCGGCCTGCAGCTCGTCGATGCGCTGCCTGATCGCGCTCGCGGAATAGGCATGGAATGGGGTGGGGATGCGTTCGGCCAGCTGTCGCAGGTCGACGCCGTCGAACATGCCATGGGCACCATCCGTTTCCCGGATGGTTTCCTGCGTTGCCGGGCGGCTCGTCGTCTGCGTGGACATGGGGCTCGTTGTCAGTGGTTTGTTGCAGTGGTACCGGAAAAAAGAGCGGCCCGCCACTCGGGCGGGCCGCGATCGGGGAGGACGATCAGAAGTTGATGGACATGGTCAGCTGGGTGAAACGCGGCGACTGGAAGCCCAGCGGTTGGCGGAATGTATCGCTGGTGGAATTGGAGATGGACGTCTGCAGGTCCTGGTCAACCGCCGTGGTGTGCTTCTGGTTGAGCAGGTTGTAGACAGCCAGCTTCACGCGGAACTCGCCGCCGTCGAACGGCTGGATATAGCTGAGGCCGGCGTTGAGCGTGAAGGTCCACGGCAGGCGGCCGTACTTGCCGCGCGGCGAGCGCTCGTAGACGCGATCCTCGGATGCCGGCGCATCGCAGTTCTGCACGCAGATGAAGTAGCTGTGGTAGTTGGTGGCGTCGTAGGGGTTGCCCACGCCGAAGCCGGTGATCGGGCCGCCGGAGGCCGCGTTGACGTCGGCGCCAAGCTGCCAGTGCGGGGTGAGCGCATAGGTGCCGCGCAGCTTGAACTGGTGGCGGCGGTCGTTCGGCAGGTAGCCGTTACCGCCCAGATTGACCCATGGGTCATCGAAGTTCTCGGTGCGGCCGGTGTCGTCGAAATCGGTGTCCGAGTTGACCGGACCTTCCGCATTGCCGCGATTCCACGACATCGTGTACGAGGCGTTCATCGACCACTTCTCGTCCCATGCGCGGTTCAGCTGCAGCTCGACAGCGGCGTAGGTGCGCTTCGGCTTCACCCAGCCGCGCTGGCCCAGGTAGTTGCCGTCGGCGTCGTACATCGCCCAGCCTTCCTTCGACGTGTCGACGGTGAGATAGCCATCGGCGGTGCCGTCGCAGTTGGTGTCGCCCCATACGGTGACCTTCTTGCCCGGGTTGGCCATCACCCAGCCGATATAGCCGTCTTCACCGCATTGAGCGGTGGCGCTGATCTCCATGTCGTCGATCGCGTTGTGCAGGCGCCGATAGGTGGCGCTGGCGCCCCACGACCACTGCGAGTTGATCAGCTGCTGGAAGCCCAGGATCGCCTCGTCCTGGTAGACGGGGTCCATGTCGTGGTCGACCTCGGAACGTAGGTCGCCTACCGTGCCGTCACCCTGCGAGTCGTCGACTGCGCCGATCTGTGGCCCGAGTTTCGGGATGGCGTACTCGACGCCATTGAGGGTCTGGTAGTCCCAGCCGTCGAACGCATAGTAGGTACGCTCGTCGAGCAGCCCGCCGGCCTGCTTGATGTTGATCACGTTGGCCACAGGCAGGTAGTAGCGGCCGAGGTTGCCGAATATCTTGGTGCTGCCGTCGCCCTTCATGTCCCAGGAGAAGCCCAGCCGTGGCGCGATCTGGCGGCTCATCTTGATGTAGCTGCGGCCCGCGGCATCCTGGTTGTCGAAGCTGTCGTTGCGCACGCCGGCGTTGAGCACGAGGTTCGGCGTGACTTGCCAATTGTCCTCGATGTAGTAGGCGGCGTTCTTGGTCGTGAACGTGCCGGAGATCTCGTAGCGGCGCGCGCGTACGTACGCGTCGTAACCGGCCGGCATCACGCCGCCGTTGGAGATGGTGGAGCCGGCGCTGGCGGCGTACAGGTTGTAGTAGTACGCGCCCGGCCCGGCGTAGTGGCGGTTGTAGTCGGAGGTATCGTTCTCGTGGTCGTAGCCGAAGCGCAGCAGGTGGTCGCCCAAGGTCCACTCGAAGTCGGCGCGCGCCTGCTTGCGGGTGTCGTTGCGCTCGTACACGGTCGAGCTGCTGGTGCAGCCCAGCTGCACGCCCGGGTCATGGATCTGCATGAACGCGTTGTTTGCCGAGACGTAGTTGCAGTCGATGTCCAGCTGCGAGCGGGTGAACGCCTCGCGCTCGTTGCGGCCGTACATCAGCTTCATCGACAGGTCGTTGGTGAGGTAGCTGGTCCAGGTCAGCGCCCAGTTCTTGCCGCCGGTGTCGGTGAAGACCTTGTTGGTCTTGGTGCCGATGGTGCTGGTGTCGAAGTCGTAGCTGTAGACGTCGCCGGTGTTCTTGTTCTTGTCGGAGAACGCCATCAGCTGCAGCACGTTGCTGTCGGTGATGTTCCAGTCGACCGTGGTGCCCCAGAAGCCCGTATCCGAGTTGTTGGAGGTCAGCGTGGTGCCGGCGTTGTTGGTGTTGCGCGGGCTGCTGCCACGGGCTTCGTACATGGCGAAAATGAACAGCTTGTCCTTGACGATCGGGCCGGATGCCCAGACGTTCGTCTTCACCAGCGAGTCCTGGTCTCGGCTGGCGGTAAGGTAGCGATGGCCGTCGGCGTCGTACTGGTCGTCGGCTCGCGAGTGCCAGTTGCCGGGCTCCAGGGTGATCTCCATGCCGCCCTTGAGTTCGTTCGTGCCTGAGCGCGCCACGGCGTTGACCACGCCGCCCGTGGTGCGGCCGAACTCGACCGAGTAGCCGCCGGTCTTGACCTGGAACTGGTCGTAGAACGCGAACGGTGCCTCGGAGAAGCCGTTGCGGTTGTAGAAGTCGGTGACGTTGAGGCCGTTGACGTAGAACGCGTTCTCCGCGATCGACGAACCGCCGAAGGAGATGCCGCCGAAGCCGGCATTGCCCTTGACCACACCCGGCGCCAGCAGGGCGACCGAGGTGACGTTCTGGTCGACCGGCAGGCGCACCAGGTCGGCGCGCGAGACGATGGTGGCCGACTCGGTGGAGCTCACGTCGATCACCGGCAGCACCGAACCGGTGACGTTGATCGTGGCCAGGCTGGTAGCGCCCGCCGCGCCCAGGTCCACCGTCGTGGTGGTGCCCAGTGCCACCGTGACGTTGCGCGTCGGGCCGACCTGCTGGCCGCTGCTGCTTGCGCTGATGGTGTACTGGCCCACCGGCAGGAACGGGAAGCGGTAGTTGCCGTCGCTGTCGGCCGTGATCGTACGGGTCAGGCCGGTGGCCGGATTGATCACGACCACGGTGGCGCCAGCCTGGGTGCGGCCGGCCACCGAGCCGTCGTTGTTGGCCGCGTATGCCTGCGGTCCGCCGAAGGCGGCAAGCGCCAGTCCGAGCGCCGTGCCGAGTACGGTTCTGCGCAATGTCCGGGTGTTGCTCATTTCCCCATCTCCCCCATCGACGCCGTCGATGCCATGTTTATGAAAAGCTGCCAGTAGTTATTTGCCGCTGCGTCCGTGCGTCGCTGGCAGGATCTGCCAGTCGAAGTCGTAACCCAATTGGTCGAAATAGATGTTGCCGCCGCGCCATTCGGCCTCGCCGCGTTGCGAGTCCACGTCGTCGGAGCGGAAGTGCCGCTTGGGCGGCTGGAAGCGGCGGCCGAAGTCGTCGTTGAATGCGATGCGGTAGTTGTCGAGTCCGCCCAGGTAGAACCATTCCAGCGACTTGTCGTCGCCCGGGCCGGGCTGCAGGCGGCCGGTGGTGACGTCCATCGGCACCCAGCCGTACGGCGCCAGGTACAGGTAGCCCCAGTCGTGGATGTTGCTGTAGCGGCTGCCGTCGTCGGAATACACCATGCCCGACTGCCAGCGCGTGGGGATGCCGTTGAGGCGCAGCAGGGTCATCAGCAGCAGGGTCTGCTGGCCGCAGTCGGCGTGGCCGGCATGCAGCGCGTAGTCGCTGATGTTGGAGATCGTCGAGTACTCGCGCGCGCCGGCCCAGGGGATGCGGTCGACCGCGGCAAACAGTTTCTGCGCGATGCGGTAGGGATTTTTCTCGTCGCCGACCGCGTCGTGCGAGAACTTGCGCATGGCGTCGGTGAACACGATGTGCGGCGCGCGCTCGGCCACGAACGGGGCCAGCTCCGGCGTGATGGTTTCCGCCTGGACCTTGCCCGGGTCGATCGCGTGGTATTGCGCGGACAGGGTCAGCTCGTAGGTGACCGAGAACACCGTCTTCTGCCCGGCCACCGCGGGTTTCTCCAGGTACACCGTGCGCTGCATGGCCGACTCGGGCGCGATCTGGTGCATTGCCGGCACGCTGGCGACGTAGCGGATGTCTTCCTGCTGGCCCGGCACCGCGCGCGGATACGGAATCCACGCGCGCACGGTCTCGCCGGCGGGTACGGCGTCGGCGTCGACGGTCAGCGTCTGCGTCATGCGCAGGCGGCGCGGCAGCACGCTGCTGCGGTGTTCGGCCAGCGCGGCCTTGTAGATCGCGCGCTGGTGGTCGTTCAGCGACTCCATCGGGCCGTCGCCGATCGGCGTCTGCACGGCGCGCCGCGCCACCGCCTCGGGGCTGAGCCGGAACAGGTTGCCGGGCGAACGCTTGAAGTACAGCGTCCTGCCGTCGATGACCTGGTGCTCGAACAGGCCGGCCGCGTTCCACTTCGCGAACTCGGCGTCGCTGAGGTCGGGGATCTGCTTGCGCACGCGTGCCTTGACGTCGTCGGCGCTCAGGGTGAAGTCGAGCAGGATGCGGCGCATGCGTTCGCGCTGGAAGGCGAGCGCATGGCGCGTGTCGGCGGGCAGGCCGGGCTGGGCCAGCGCGCTGGTGATCGCCGCGTCGGCCGCCTTGAAGTGGCCGGCGTCGATCTGGGCGATGATGGGGGTGACCGCCTTGCCGTCGCTGCCGTTGCCGGCGAAGGCAAGCGGTGCGGCGAGCAGCAGGGCGAGCAGGGACACGGCGACGCGCAAGCCGCGCACATGGCGGCGTACTTTGGGTGCGACAGGTAGCAACGTATCCATCGACAAACGTCCCCGCAACGAATCCCCTGAAACCGCTGTGTAACACGCTTGCAAATGCCGGTCAATAATTTATGCTTCAATCGAAGCCGATAAGAATCAGCTATTCCTTGATGGTGGAAACCAGCCAGCCTGCGAATGCCCGCGAACGATCCACGAGGGGATGCATGTGATCCACACGGTCTGGCCCTACCTGGCGCTGATGTTGCTGGTCGCCGGTTTGTTTCCGGCAATGGAACGCCGCTTCGGCTGGAAGGTGTTTTCGGTGCTGCCGCCGATCGTGCTGACCTACCTGCTGGTCACCGCGCTGGCGGTTTCCGGGCTGTGGCAGGTCAACGCGGAGATCAAGGCGGCGCAGTCGATGCTGGTCTCGCACATGGTGCCGGCCCTGCTGTTCCTGCTGATGATCAACTGCGACCTGCGCGCGATCTGGCGGCTCGGCCCGCGCGTACTGGGCGTGTTCGCCTGCACCTCGCTGAGCCTGTTCGTGGCCTTCATCGGCACCTACCTGATCTATCGCCACTGGCTGCCCGGCAACGACTGGCAGCCGCTGGCCGCGCTCTCCGGCAGCTGGGTCGGCGGCACCGCGAACATGATCGCGGTGAAGCAGGCGATCGGCATGTCCGACACCTACCTGGCGATGTCGCTGCTGACCGATGCGCTGGGCTATTCGATGTGGGTGGTGGTGCTGTTCTCGGTGGCGCGGCTGGCGCCGGCGTTCAACCGCTGGACCCGGGCGAAATCCAGCGGCGACATCCCGCTGGCGCCGGTGAAGGCCAAGGCGCCGACCACCTACGACAGCGTGCTGCTGTGGCTGGGCATGGCGCTGGCGGTGGCGGCAGTGTCGGGCTGGCTGGCCGGCTGGCTGCCGGTTTCCGGCATGATCAGCGCGACCACCTGGACCATCCTGCTGGCCACCGGTTTCGGCCTGCTGGTGGCGCACACGCCGCTGGCGGAGTTTCCGGGCGCCAGCACGATCTCCAGTGCCATGCTGATCAGCGTGGTGGCAGTGCTGGCCTCGCAGAGCAACTTCCAGGGCATCGCCGCGGCGCCGCTGTACCTGTTGTGCGGCGTCACCATCATCGCGATCCACGCGGTGCTGCTGATCGGCTGCGCCAAACTTTTCCGCTTCGACCTGTACCTGTGCGGGATCTCCTCGCTGGCGCATATTGGCGGCGTGGCGGCCACGCCGATCCTGGCGGCCAGCTATTCGGCCGCGCTGGTGCCGGTCGGTATCCTGCTGGCCCTGCTCGGCTACATCCTGGGCACCGGTTTCGGCCTGCTGGTGGCGACGATCCTGTCCACGCTGGCGGCCACCTGATGCGGCTTCAACATAGGACCAAGACAATGCGACTTCCCCTGCTTGCCGCCACCATGCTCGCGCTCGCCTTCGCCGGCGCACCGCTGCAGGCGCGCGAGGCGAACGATGCGTTGACCGTGCCGCCATCCGGCGTGCTCGGCGTCGGCGAGGCACAGCTCACTCCCGCGTTCTGGATCGGCCTGCAAGCCGAGCCCGATCGGGTGATCCTCGACCGCGCCGCGATCGAGGCGCAGAACGCGAAGCTGCTGCAGCTCGATCCGTCGATGCACGACCTGCGCAAGTTGCCGGCCACGCTTCCCCGCGAGCAGGTCAGTGGCTGGATCAACGCGATTTCGGAACGGCCCACGCGCCAGCTGTACGACGTCGAGGGCAAGCCGGTGCCGTCGGCGACGTTCGATGCGATGGCGGCTGATCTTGCCCTGGACAAGATCCCGGCCAGCCAGCCCACGCGCTACGGGCTGATCGTGCAGCGTGCCGCGTTCCGCGCGTTTCCGACGGATTTGCGCGTGTTCAGCTCGAAAGGCGACACCGACATCGACCGCTTCCAGGAGACCGCCGAGTTCCCCGGCGTGCCGGTGGTGATCACGCATGCCAGTGCCGACGGCCAGTGGCTGTTCGTGCTGAGCCCGCGCTATGCCGCGTGGACGAGGAAGGAGAATGTGGCCGAAGGCAGTGCGGCGCAGGTCTTCGGTTACGCCGACAAGGTGCCGTACCGGGTGATCACCGGGGCCAGCGAACGCACGGTGTTCACCCGCGAGCGTCCCGAGGTGTCGCAGCTGCAACTGGACATGAGCACGCGCGTGCCACTGGCCAGTGGCCTGGCGCCGGATCAGCCGGTAAACGGGCAGACCGCGTACGCCGCGTACACGCTGGAACTGCCGTGGCGCGATGCGGCCGGCAAGTTGCAGTTCTCGCCCGCGCTGCTGCAGAAGAACACCGATACCGCCAGCGACTATCTGCCGCTGACCCCGGCCAACATCATCCGCCAGGCCTTCAAGTTCCTCGGCGAGCGCTACGGTTGGGGTCATTCGTACGATGGCCGCGATTGCAGCGGCTTTGTATCCGACGTGTATCGCAGCATGGGCGTGCAGATGCCGCGCGACACCAGCAAGCAGTCGATCAGCCCGGCGCTGGAGCATCGGCTGTTCACCGACAAGGACAGTCGCGAGGCGCGCATCAAGGCCGCGCACGCGCTGCAGGTGGGCGATCTCGTCTACATCCCCGGCCACGTGATGATGGTGATCGGCCAGCTGCACGGCCAGCCGTACGTGATCCACGACGTGGGCGGCATGAGTTACCGCAAGGCCGACGGCAGCAAAGCGCACGTGAAGCTCAATGCGGTATCGGTGACGCCGCTGCTGCCGATGCTGTTCAACGACAAGCAGACCTTTGTCGACCGCATGACCAGCATCGTGCGCATCCGCCACTGAGCGCGCCTGCACCAAGAAGAAAAAGGACACAGATTCCATGAAGGCTTGCCCATGAAAATCACCGACATCCAGTTCGGCATGCTGCGGGTGCCGCTGAAGACCCCGTTCAAGACGGCGCTGCGCACGGTCAACATGGTGGAGGACATCGTGGTGATGGTGCATACCGACTCGGGCCAGGTCGGTTACGGCGAGGCGCCGGCCACGGCGGTAATCACCGGCGATACCCACGGCTCGATCATCGACGCGATCCGCCACTACATCTCGCCGCGGCTGATCGGCCAGGACATCGCCGACCTCAACCACCTCACCCAGCTGATCCAGTCCTCGATGGAGAAGAACACCAGCGCCAAGGCGGCGGTGGAGATCGCGGTGTACGACCTGTGGGGCCAGCTCTACAGCGCACCGCTGTACAAGCTTCTCGGCGGCGGCGACCCGGTGATCACCACCGACATCACCATCAGCGTCGACTACATCGACAAGATGGTGGCCGACTCGGTCTCCGCGGTGGAACGCGGTTTCGAGTCGCTGAAGATCAAGGTGGGCAAGGACATCGGCGTCGACATCGAGCGGGTCAAGGCGATCTACGCCGCGGTGGAAGGGCGCGCGCTGCTGCGGCTGGACGCGAACCAGGGCTGGACCGCCAAGCAGGCGGTGTACGCGCTGCAGACGTTGGAGGACGCCGGCATCAAGCTGGAACTGATCGAGCAGCCGGTGAAGGCGCGCGACCTGGCCGGCATGCGCTACGTCACCGAGCGCGTGCACACGCCGGTGATGGCCGACGAGAGCGTGTTCGGCCCGATGGAGGTGATCGAGCTGATCCGCCTGCGCGCGGCCGACATCATCAACATCAAGCTGATGAAGACCGGCGGCATCTCCAACGCGATCCGCATCGCCGACATCGCCGGCATGCACGGCATCGAGTGCATGATCGGCTGCATGCTGGAAACCAGCATCAGCGTGGCCGCGGCGGTGCACGTGGCGGTGGCGAAGTCGAACGTGATCACCAAGATCGACCTGGACGGCCCGTCGCTGTGCCAGTTCAATCCGGTCGACGGTGGGGTAATCTTCAACGAGTCGGAAATCTCGGTGACGGACGCCCCCGGATTGGGCATCCGCGAGATCCGCGGATTGGAGAGGATCGAAGCCTGATGTCGCCGCTGGTCAAAATCCGTTCGGAACGCGACCAGATGTCGGCAGTGGAGCGGCGCATCGCCGACTTCATCCTGGAGAACGCGCAGCTGCTGCGCGACTACTCCTCGCAGCAGCTGGCCAACGCGCTGGGGATCAGCCAGTCCAGCGTGGTCAAGTTCACCCAGAAGCTGGGCTTCAAGGGCTATCCGGACCTGAAGTATTCGGTCGGCGAGGCGATCGCGCGCGCCGACAACGGCGACACGCCGCAGGTCGCGGAGGCGAGCGGCGGCGAAGGCGGCGGCGCGTCCGCCGGCAACCTGTGGCGGCGCAAGTCCGAGGCCGAGGAAGCGACCCGGCTGATCAACCCGCCGGAAACCCTCCACGCCGTGGCGGACGCGATCGAGCAGGCCGGCCGTGCCGGCAAGGTGTTCATCATCGGGTTGGGCGAGGACGACATCCACGCGCGCGGCTTCGCGCTGAAGCTGTCGCTGCTGGGCATCCTCACCGTGCACAACTTCGACACCGCGCGGATGACCGCGAACGTCTCCGCGGCCAGCGCCGGCGACGTGCTGCTGGTGTTCTCCGAGCACGGCAACCATCCGGCGCTGTGCAAGATCGCCCGCTACTTCCGCGAGCGCCGTGGCCAGGTGATCACGGTGACGCGGCACACCGCGAACCCGCTGCGCGCGCTGGCCGACCTCTGCCTGGTGGTGTCGGCGCACGACGAGTTGCCGTACATCCAGCCGCTGCTGTACCAGTCGGCGCTGCAGCACCTGCTCGACGGCGTGTTCGTGCAACTGTGCGAAGGCCACGACGATCGCCACGCGCAACTGCTGGCCAACCTCGACCGCATCCAGCTGATGCTGGAGCCCTAGCTACGGGAATCGGGAATCGAGGCAGGAACAACATTCCCTGGCGGACTCCCACACTTGTTGCGTGACGCTCACCTATTGGATGGAAAGCTGATGACTGTTCGCCGCCGCACCCTTGCCCCGCTGATGTTTGCCATCACGCTTGCCGGAGCCGCGCACGCCGGCGCGGCGACCACGCCCTGGCACGATGCCCGCCAGCTGGTGCTGGTCACCACCGCCGGCTGGAACGCGAACCATGGCACCCTGCGCACCTTCGCGCGCGACGGCGACGGCTGGCGTGAAGTGCGCGCCGCCGTGCCGGTGACCATCGGCAAGAGCGGCGCCGGCTGGGGCCTGGGCCTGAACGCGCCGCAGCATGGCGGGCCGCTCAAGCGCGAAGGCGACGGCCGCAGCCCGGCCGGCGTATTCCGCATCGGCGAGGCGTTCGGCTACGCCGCGCACGCGGCCACTGCGCTGCCGTACCGCGCGCTCAGCGCCACCGATTACTGCATGGATGTCAGCGGCACGGCACAGTACAACCGCATCGTCGACGCGAACGTGGTCGGCGCCGACGCGGTGAAGGGCTCCAGCGAACCGATGCGACGCGACCTGCACGCGAACGGCGACCAGCGCTACAGGCTTGGCTTCGTGATCGAGCACAACGCGCAGGCGGCGCCGCAGGGCGGCAGCTGCATCTTCGCGCACCTGTGGAAGTCGCCCACCGACGCCACCACCGGCTGTACCGCCATGACGCCGGCGGTGATGGAGTCGCTGCTGGCCTGGTTGAAGCCGCAGCAGCATCCGGTCTTCGTGCTGCTGCCGCAGGCCGAGTACGAGCGGCTGCGTGCGGACTGGCAACTGCCGGCGCTCGCCGCCGCGGATGCCGCGCAGTGAGTGCGACCACCCGGGTTCTGGTCGGGCTGGCCACCGGCGCGCTGATCGGCCTGCTGCTGGCCGGCTGGAACGAAAGCGTGGCGTTGCAGGTGGCCAACGTGGCGCAGCCGATCGGCAAGCTGTGGCTGAACGCGCTGCAGATGACCGTGGTGCCGCTGGTGCTGGCGCTGGTGGTGGTGGGCGTCAACACCGCCACCGACGCGGCCGCCTCGGGCCGCATCGCGCGGCGCGCGATCGTGGTCTTCATCGTGGTGCTGACCGGCGGCGCGCTGTTCGCGGCGCTGGCCGCGCCGCTGGTGTTTTCGCTGTTCCCGCACAATCCGGCGCTGGTCGCCGCGCTCGATCACGCCAGCATGCCTGCGGCCGCGCAGGCGGCGCCGGTGAACTGGATCGACACGCTGGTCGCGATCGTGCCCAGCAACGCGATCATGGCCGCGGCGCAGAGCGCGATGCTGCCGCTGGTGGTGTTCGCGCTGTTCCTCGGTTTCGCGCTGACCCGGATCGCGCCGGCGCGGCGTGCGCTGCTGATGGAATTCTTCCAGGCGATCGCCGACGCGATGATCGTGATCGTGCGCTGGGTGCTGTGGATCGCGCCGCTGGGCGTGTTCGCGCTGATCCTTTCGGTGTGCGCGCGTTCGGGCCTGGGCATGCTCAGCGCGCTCGGTGTGTACGTGCTGGTCGAGTGCCTGCTCTATCTCGCGGTCACCGTGATGATGCTGCCGCTGGCGGTGGCCTTCGGTGGCGAGCGGTTACGCCGTTTCGCGCTGGCGCTGGTGCCGGCGCAGGTGGTGGCGATCAGCACGCAGTCCTCGCTGGCCTCGTTGCCGGCGATGCTGGAAAGCGCCGACCGCCGGCTCGGCTACCCGAAGCAGGTCGCCGCGCTGGTGCTGCCGATGGCGGTGAGCCTGTTCCGCCTGACCAGTCCGGTGCAGTACGTCACCTCGGCGGTATTCATCGCCTGGGCCTACGGCATCGACCTGTCCACCGCGCAACTGCTCGCCGGGGCGCTGCTGGCGGTGGTGATCAGCCTGGGCTCGGTCGGCCTGCCGGGCCAGGTCACCTTCATCGCCACCAACCTGCCGGTGGCGCAGGCAATGGGCCTGCCGCTCAGCCCGCTGGGCCTGATGCTGGCGGTCGACACCATCCCCGACGCGCTGGCCACGCTGGGCAACGTCACCGGCGACCTCACCGCCACCAGCGTGGTGGCGCGGCAGTCGCGGCGCGATACCGCCTGAGCGGGGCTGGCTGGCGCCGCTGGCGGAACCGGGGGCGGACGGCACGGCTATAATGCCGTGCCCGGCGCGCTGCGCCGTCATGTCCCGCAAGGCGCGCCATGCTGCTGATGATCGACAACTACGACAGCTTCACCTACAACCTCGTGCAGTACCTGGGCGAGTTGGGGCAGGCGGTCAAGGTGGTGCGCAACGATGCGCTGGACGTGGCCGGCATCCGCGCGCTCAAGCCCTCGCACATCATGATCTCGCCGGGGCCGGGCACGCCGGATGATTCGGGCGTGTCGCTGGACGTGCTGCGCGAGTTGGCCGGCGAGATCCCGGTGTTCGGCGTATGCCTGGGCCACCAGGCGATCGGCCAGGTGTTCGGCGGCAAGGTGATCCGTGCGAAGCGCATCATGCACGGCAAGACGTCGCCGGTGATCCATCGCGGGCAGGGTGTGTTTGCCGGCTTGCCGAATCCGTTCGAGGCCACGCGCTACCACTCGCTGGTGGTGGAGCAGTCGTCGCTGCCGGATTGCCTGGAAATCACCGCGTGGACGGAAAACCCGGACGGCTCGATCGACGAGATCATGGGCCTGCGCCACAAGACGCTGGCGGTCGAGGGCGTGCAGTTCCACCCCGAGTCGATCCTGACCCAGCACGGCCACGACCTGCTGCGCAATTTCCTCGGAAAGCCGCTGAAGGCGGCGGCATGAACGGCCACGCCCGCGCGATCACCATCACGCCACAGGAAGCCCTGCAGCGCACGATCGAGCATCGCGAGATCTTCCATGACGAGATGATCGCGCTGATGCGCCAGATCATGAACGGCGAGGTGAGTCCGCTGATGACCGCGGCGATCATCACCGGCCTGCGCGTGAAGAAGGAAACGGTGGGCGAGATCACCGGCGCGGCGCGGGTGATGCGCGAGCTGTCGGCGAAGGTGGACGCGCCGCCGCACGCGCACTTCGTCGACATCGTGGGCACCGGCGGCGACGGTTCGTCCAGCTTCAACATCTCCACCACGGCGATGTTCGTGGCGGCGGCGGCCGGCGCACGCATCGCCAAGCACGGCGGGCGCAGCGTATCGTCGAAGTCCGGCAGCGCCGACGTGCTGGAGGTGCTCGGCGCGGCGATCGAGCTGTCGCCTGCGCAGGTGGCCGAGTGCATGGCCGAGACCGACATCGGCTTCATGTTCGCGCCGAACCACCATCCGGCGATGAAGGTGGTGGCGCCGGTGCGCAAGGAAATGGGCGTGCGCACGCTGTTCAACATCCTCGGCCCGTTGACCAACCCGGCCGGCGCGCCGAACATTTTGATGGGCGTGTTCCATCCCGACTTGGTCGGCATCCAGGTGCGCGCGCTGCAGCAGCTCGGCGCGCGGCATGCGCTGGTGGTGTGGGGCCGCGACGGGCTGGACGAGATTTCGCTGGGCGCGGCGACCCTGGTCGGCGAATTGCGCGATGGCGTGGTGCGCGAGTACGAAGTGGAGCCGGAGGATTTCGGCCTGGCGATGGCGTCCAGCCGCAACCTGCGCGTGGAAAATGCGCACGAGTCGAAGACGATGCTGCTGGAGGTGCTGCAGGGGCGCCACGGCGTGGCGCACGACATCGTTTGCCTGAACGCCGGCGCGGCGCTGTACACGGCCGACGTGGCCGCTTCGATCGGCGAAGGCATCGATCTTGCCCGCGCCACGATTGCCAGCGGCGCCGCGCATGCGAAAATGCAGGCCTTCGTGGCGGCCACCCGACGGCTTGCCAATCCGCAGTAAGGCGTACATGGTGCGCGAAGCTGCCGCAGCCCGGTGCGCCGGTGCTCTTGTCGCGCATGGGATGCGCTCCCACACCACCAGTGAGATGCCATGACTGACATTCTCAATCGCATTCTTGCCCGCAAGGCGGAAGAGGTTGCCGAACGCCGGGCCCGGCTGCCGGAGGCCGAACTGATCGCGCGCATCGCGGACCTCCCCGGCACCCGCGGTTTCGCCGCGGCGATCGAGGCGAAGATCGACGCCGGCCTGCCGGCGGTGATCGCCGAGGTGAAGAAGGCCAGCCCGAGCAAGGGACTGATCCGCACGGATTTCGACCCGGCCGCGATTGCGAAGAGCTACGCGGCCGCCGGCGCGGCGTGCCTGTCGGTGCTGACCGACAGCGACTTTTTTCAGGGCAGCGAGGCGTTCCTGCAGCAGGCGCGCGAGGCGTGCTCGCTGCCGGTGCTGCGCAAGGACTTCATCATCGACGCGTACCAGGTGTACGAGGCGCGCGCGATCGGCGCCGACTGCGTCCTGCTGATCGTCTCGGCGCTGGACGACGACGTGCTGCTGCAGCTGTCGCTGCTGGCCGCGGAACTCGACCTGGACGTGCTGTGCGAGGTGCACGACGAGGAGGAGCTGGAGCGCGCGATGGCGTTGCCGGTGCCGCTGATCGGCGTGAACAACCGCAACCTGCGCAACTTCGAGACCTCGCTGGAGACTTCGCTGGCCCTGCAGGAACGGGTCGAGTACGACCGCGTGCTGGTGGCCGAATCCGGCATCCATACGCCGGAAGACGTGGCGCGCCTGCGCGAGGGCGGCATCCAGGCGTTCCTGGTCGGCGAGGCGTTCATGCGCGCCGAAGACCCGGGTGCCGAACTGCGACGGCTGTTCTCGATCCCGTGACCGTGATGCCGGAACAGGAAGCGCTGGCGCCAGCGGACGCGGCATTGCCGCGCGTGGTGCTGTTCGATTTCGACGGCGTGCTGATCCGCGGCGATTCGTTCTACCTGTTCATGCGCGAGCGTTACCGCCGCTCGTGGTGGCGCCGCCTGCTGGCGCTGCTGAGCACGCCGCTGCTGCTGTTGCAGCTGCCGTTCTCGCGCCGTCTGCCGATGCACACGCTGGTGCGCATCGCACTGCTGGGGCTGGGCGAGCAGGGCTACCGGGTTGCCGCGAATGCATTCGCCGCCACCCTGGCGCGGCGGCCGAAGCAGTTCTGCCGCGACGGCCTGCAGGCGTTGCGCCGGCACCAGGCGCAGGGCGACCGGGTCATCGTGGTGACCGGCTGCGAACACACCCTGGTCAGCGGGATCGTGCAGCAGCTGGGCCTGACCAACCTGGAAATCGTCGCCT
>Ga0207647_10000992_pt1 | contig 22010 bp, 23 predicted proteins | sample KBSCornC2_FD_184295 | JGI IMG/M metagenome (GOLD analysis project Ga0207647, IMG submission 184295) | Corn rhizosphere microbial communities from Kellogg Biological Station, Michigan, USA - C2 (SPAdes) (version 2) | ecosystem: Host-associated > Plants > Roots > Rhizosphere ... | reverse complement strand
TGCCGCGCCTCGCCGGTGGCCTGCAGCAGCACCACGTCGACGGCGAATTGCTGGCTGCGCCAATGCTGCTGTGCCTGCAGCACCTCGTTCACGCGCGACAGGTCGTCGGCCTCGCCGAGGCGCAGCAGGATGATCGGCCGGTCACCGGAGATGCCGGCGGACCACAGCACCGGCGCGCCGCCGCGGCCGTGCGCCAGCGCGTCGGGTGCCGCGCGCTGGCACGGATCGTTGTACAGCAGCGCGCTCATCCAGCGGGCGGATCGCGCCGCCTGCGCGGCGCCGATGCCGATCTGGGCGCACTCGGCTTCGGCATGTTGTTCCGCACCGTCGAACAGTTGCGCGGCGGCGTCCGGATCGCCGAGTTGCGTGGTCAGGGCCAAGGCGCCGTCACGCGAGTCGGCCAGTTGTGTCCACAGCAGCAGGGTCACGCTGCTGTCCGGCGCCAGCGTGAAGTGCCGGCGCAGGCTGAACACCGGATCGAGCACGCAGCCGACCGTGTTCGACAACGCGGCGCCCGGCTGCATCGCCTGCGCATGGCGCAGCGTGCGCAGGCGGCCGAGGAAGCGTGCGCGGTCGGTTTCGCATTCGCCGGCATCGCCGCCGTCCTCCCCGACGATCTGCAGCGCCTGCGCGGCCCACACTTCGGCTTCGCTGCTGTCGCGCCGCCGCCGCGTGGCCAGCAGCATGCCGCGCGCGGCGTCCCATTCGGTCTGCACGAACATCTTGGAGAACGCCGGGTGCGCGTTGTCGGCGCCGATCGGGCCGAGCACCAGCTCGGCGTACGAGGTCAGCGACAGCGTGCGCGTGCGGTCGCCGTGGTTGCTCAAGGTGAGCCGGCGCAGTTCGATGTCGGCTCCGGCGGCCACCGCCACCTCCAGCACGCTGTGCACGCTGTGGTGGCGCCGGCTGAAACGGGCGCGCCCCGCGTCGAACGCGACCGCATCGTCCGGCGTGCGGTTGCCGTACGGCTGCTGGCTGGCCGACCACGTTTCGCCGCCATCCTCGTCGCGCAGCAGCAGGTAGCTGCCCCAGCCGTCGCCGACCGGATCCTCGCGCCAGCGCGTCACGGCCAGGCCGCGCCAGCGGCTGAAGCCGGAGCCGTTCGCACCCAGCATCACGCTGTAGCGGCCGTTGGACAGCAGGCAGCGCTGCTCCGCATCGATGCTGCGGGAGGAAGGCGATGACATGGCGACTCCTGTCGACGAAAACCCCAGCGTGCGCCGGGCGAAGCATAGGCGGCGTCAACCCGCGCTTCACCATGCCGCGGAGTAGGATGCATGCGGCATCCATCGGGCGGCGATCCGGCGCCGACGGCGCGGCGACGTATTCCGTGCCCGGGCTGCCCTCACCGCGACAGGCCACGACGAGATCCATGCGTTCCCACCCGCCCAGTCATCCGCTCGAATCCGGTACGCAGCTGCAGCACCTGCAGAACAAGGCGTTCGCCTACTTCCAGTACGAGACGAACCTGCAGAACGGCCTGGTCGCGGACAAGACCGCGCCGGAGTGGCCGGCCAGCATCGCCGCGACCGGGCTGGCGCTGAGCTGCTACCCGGTGGCGGTCGAACGCGGCCTGATGAGCCGCCGCACGGCGATCAAGCGCACGCTCGCCGCGCTGCGCTTCTTCCGCGACAGCCCGCAGGGCACCGAACCCGACGCCAGCGGCTACCGCGGCTTCTACTACCACTTCCTCGACATGCAGACCGGCCGGCGCGCGTGGCAGTGCGAACTGTCCACGGTGGACAGCGCCTTCCTGTTCGCCGGCATGCTGACCGCCGCCGCGTACTTCGACGACGACACCGCCGAGCAGAAGGAAATCCGCGACACGGCGAACTTCCTCTACCAGCGCGCCGACTGGCCGTGGGCGCAGGCCGCCGACGGCACCATCGGCCACGGCTGGCACCCGGAAAGCGGTTTCATCCCGAATCGCTGGCAGGGCTACGACGAAGGCCTGCTGCTGTACGTGCTGGCGCTCGGCTCGCCCACCCATGCGCTGCCGCCGAGTGCCTATGCGGCCTGGTCGTCCACCTACGAGTGGAAGCGCTGCTACGACATCGACTACCTGTACTGCGGCCCGCTGTTCACCCATCAGCTGTCGCAGGTGTGGATCGACTTTCGCGGCATCCGCGACGCGTTCATGCGCGACAAGGGCATCGACTATTTCGAGAACAGCCGGCGCGCCACCCTGGTCCAGCAGCGCTATGCGACGGACAACCCGCTCGGTTTCACCGGCTATTGCGACCATTGCTGGGGCATCACCGCAAGCGATGGTCCCGGTCCGGCGACACTGAAGATCGACGGCATCGAGCGCCAGTTCCACGACTACGTCGGCCGCGGCGCGCCGTATGGCGTCGACGACGGCACGCTGGCGCCGTGGGCGGTGGTGGCGTCGCTGCCGTTCGCGCCGGAAATCGTGCTGCCGACCGTGCACCACTTCATCCACACGCTGCAGCTGCACGACGCGCATCCCTACGGTTTCAAGGCCAGCTTCAACCAGACCTGGATCGACAAGCCCGGCCAGCCGCTGGGCGGCTGGGTGTCGCCGTACTGCTTCGGCCTCAACCTCGGCCCGATCGTGCTGATGGTCGAGAACCATCGCAGCGGCATGCTGTGGGAGCTGATGCGCGGCTGCCGCTGGATCGTCGACGGCCTGCGCCGCGCCGGCTTCGACGGCGGCTGGCTGGATGCCGGCAAGCGGCACGCATGAACACGACAACCTTTCCCGTTACGGAGTGAGCACGATGGAACTTGGCATGGTGGGTCTCGGGCGCATGGGCGCCAACATGGCGGAGCGCCTGGTGAAAGGCGGCCACAAGGTCAGCGGTTTCGACCCGAACGCGGACGCGCGCAAGGCGGCCGAAGCGAACGGCATCGCGCCGGCGGCCTCGCTGGAAGCGCTGGTCAAGGCGTTGCCGGCGCCGCGCGTGCTGTGGCTGATGGTGCCGGCCGGCAAGATCACCGACGACACCGTCAACACCTTGCTGCCGCTGCTGGCCAAGGGCGACACCGTGATCGACGGCGGCAATTCCAACTACAAGGACACGCTGCGCCGCGCGCAGCTGTATGCCGATCACGGCCTGGGCTACGTCGACTGCGGCACCAGCGGCGGCGTGTGGGGCCTCAAGGAGGGCTACAGCATGATGATCGGCGGCGACGCGAAAACCGTCGAGGCGCTGCGGCCGATCTTCGAGACGCTGGCGCCGGCGAAGGACCAGGGCTGGGGCCGGGTCGGCCCGGCTGGTTCCGGCCATTACACCAAGATGGTCCACAACGGCATCGAGTACGGAATGATGCAGGCCTACGCCGAGGGCTTCTCGATCCTCAAGCACAAGGAGGAGTTCGGCCTCGACCTGCACCAAGTCGGCGAGATCTGGCGCACCGGCAGCGTGGTGCGCTCCTGGCTGCTCGACCTCGCCACCGACGCGCTCGGCAAGAACCCGAACATGGACGGCATCGCGCCCTACGTGGTCGACTCCGGTGAAGGCCGCTGGACCGTGGACGCCGCGCTGGAACTCAACGTCTCCGCTCCGGTGATCACGCTGTCGCTGATGGAACGCTTCCGCTCGCGCGACGACGATTCCTTCGCGGACAAGCTGTTGTCGTCGCTGCGCAATGAATTTGGCGGGCATGCGATCAAGAAGGAGTAATCGGAGCTGCGCGCGGATGCCTCGATGCTCTTGTAGGAACCCGCTTGCGGGCGATGCTGCTGTCGCGTTGTTGCGGCTTCAGAGCGAAGAGCTTTCTCTTTTGCGCGTCCAAAAGAGATGTAACCAAGAAAAAACGACACCCCGCTTGGCGCTTGCCTGGCATCGGGCAACCGCTCCTGTGTTGCCTCAACTCCGGTATCCATGCCGATGCCGCGCTACGCGGCCTGTCGACCACGATTCACCGCCGCACAGGGGTCCCGGGTAGAGCCGCTGGCCATCCTGGCCCGCATTCGGTGTGCAACCGTTGCGCGGCTGCGAGAGTTAGAGAGCCGAGGTGCCCAACACTCAATCGAGAATGTTGTCTTGCGCTGCTACGAGGTTCTGCTATCGGCCAAGAGAGCCGGTCGCGCACGGACGATTGCGACCGCGGGATGGGTTTGTTGCAAGAATCCGGATCCGGTAAAAACAACCCCCGTTTGCCGGGGGTTGTTCTAGAACGGCTACGGGTGCTGCGTCCTCAGGATTGCCGTTGCTCGCGCCGGCGCAGCTTGATGAAGCCGCCGATCAACAGCACGCCCAAGCCGAACATGCCGAGCGCAGCCGGTTCGGGAACTGCAGCTACAAGTGTAAAGCTCTGGTCGGCCCCCGTTCCCCACGTCCATGTATACGTGCCGGGCGTCACGCCGAGACTGGCGAAGTTTGCGTTGTAATAGGTTGAGGTGCCCAACAGGGCGTCCTCGGAAACGTAGCCGGAAGGCACCCAAAGGTTCGTAATACCGTAATATGAGGAAGAGCCGATGATTCCGACCGTGTCACCGGTATTGACGTCGCCACCCACAATGGTGCCGCTCCCGAAACTCGTGGGTCCCACGAAACCGGTGTAGGTGTCAAGAGCTACATTCGATTGCGACCCAGTCATCGCAAACCCGGAGGATGGCCACAGGGTGGCTCCTCCCGTGAAAGTTCCGTACTCAAATGTCAGGCCGGCCAGCTCAATGGCCCCGCTGCCTGTGGCGACTACATTCGTTCCTTGCTGTACAAGCTTGACGACATACGGCGTCGCATTCGCTGCGCAGGGTGTCAACGCGATGGCCGTCAGCAACGCAAGGCTTGGCGACACAAACCGCTTCAAAGACACGGTCAAGAAATTGCTCATTGGATTTTCTCCTGAGAGTAGGCGTCCCCTACGAGCAGCTCCAGAGCATTTTTCGCGCCATCGTGTTAATCGCCAATTATTCAACTGGTTGCTATTTCACCCATCTCCCAGATAGCTGAAAAGTGTAAAATATTTCAACATGTTTCAGAGTCGTAGACCCACTCGCAGATAGACCCCCTGCCTTGTTGCGCGTCAGTGTTCAATTCTGGCCGGTCGGCCGCCGCCGGTATCCATCGCAAAAGTGAATAGCGTCTCGACGCTTCGCACGGGGTATTGAGAGCCGCGGCTGTGCCGGTTTTGTCACATACGCACTTCCGCTGGTCAATGACTCCGGCGGATGTGCCGAGCAGACGCGTACGGCCGTCGAAGATCGGCCATGGGCTGAACGCTGTCGACTGGCCGGTTTTGGGTCGACATGCGACGCCGAGGTACGATCCGAGGGGCTACAGCAACTCCCCCTGCGGCGGCGCATAACTCAACTTTCCATCCACGGTCCGCGCCGGCGACGTATACGGATGCACCGTTGTGTGCGTGGCATCGATGATGTGGATCACCTCGATCCCGCGTAGTTTCAGCACGTCGGCAATGATCGAGCGGTGGCAGCGCCACCACACCGCTTCGGCGCACATCAGCGCGGTTCGCTTGCTGGCGGCCAGCTCCAGCAACTCGGCGAGGCCTTCGGCGAATTCCACGGTGGCGGTGTAATCGGCGTAGCCCTGGAACGAGGCGTTGCGCCATGCGGTGTTCGGCGAACCCGGTTGCACCTTGCGCCGGCCGCCGAGCTTGGGAATCCATTGGTAGGTGATGCCATGCGCGGGCAGCGTTTCGGCCAGCGCGTCGCTGGCGAAATGCGGATAGCGGCGCGAACCGGGGAAGCGGCGCACGTCGGCGATCGCCTCGATCCGATACTTGCTCAACAACCCGAGGAACTCCTCCAGCGTGCGGGTGGAGTGGCCGATCGTCCAGATCGTGGCGGGGTCGGTGGTCATTGCTCAGTCGATCTTGTGCAGCGCCGCGCCCTTGTGCATGGCGACATGGTCGGTCTTGTCGCTCTTGATCTCGTACTGCGGATCGGCCTCGCTGCAGTGGCGCGTGTGGCCTTTGTAGTCCGTGTCGCGCGTATGCACCTTGATGATCTTGCCGGTCACGTGGCCGGCTTCCGAATTCCAGCGCACGTGATCGCCGACCTTGAAGGGGTGGCTCATGGTGGCTCCTGTGTTGGCAAGCATGGATGCCAATTGAAACAGGTCATGTGTTCAGATCAGGTGGACCCGGATGGGTCGAACAGGTGCGAGGGTCGACCCAACCCGTCGTTCCAGGTCACTCTGTGCGAATCGCGACCACGGGAGGCACCTTGGCGGCATAGCGTGCCGGCCCCCATACGGCGAGCTGACCGAGCAGCCACAACAGCAGCGCACCCAGTAGTGGCACGTAAAGCGGCATGTGCGGCAGTGGATAGAAGACTTTCATCAAGCCGAGATTCGTCAAGACCGCAAGCAAGACCCCAAGCACGATGCCACCGCCGACGATCAGGAAATTCTCGGCATGGAAGTAGCGCAGAATGTCGCCGGTTGTTGCGCCGAGCGAACGGCGGATACCGATCTGCTTGCGTCTCTGGCTGACCCAGAAACTGCTCAGCCCGACAATGCCGCCTGCGGTAGCCAACAGCAGCAACCCGCTGATGATGCCCATCAGCATGGCCAGGCTATGGTCGGTGGCATAGGCACGTTCACGTGCCTGGGCCATGGTGACGACGCCGTCCTTAGGGTCGAGGATGCGTACGCCACCACGCGCCTGCAGCGCCTTCAGTGCGGCGGCAATCACCGGCTTCATGTCGGTAGCGTCGGCACGCAGCAGATACCACACGCCGTCGGGGTCGACGTAATGCGCGGGGACCAGCACGCTATCGCCATCGGAGGATCGGGTTATGCTGATGGGCCCCTGCAGGCTGGCGAGAATACCCACGATGCGGGTAGGCCCGCCCGGGAAGTAAACCGTCTTGCCCAGGGCTGATTCATCGGGAAACAGCTTGTCGGCCAAGCTGCGCGTGATGATGATGCCAGGCGGGGAGATCTTATCGTTGGGGCCGAAGGTGGTGATTTCATCCGGTCGAAAATTGCGTCCTTCCACCAGCGATATGCCCAGCGTATTGATCGTGTGTTCGTCGGCCGCATAGATCATGGCGAAAGGCCCGCGCGCCTTCTGGTCCGGCTTGAGCTTCGGCCTTACGGATATGTAGCTGCCATCGCCTGCCAGTGGATACCCGTAACTGGAAAATGCATCTCGCACGCCCGGCACGCGCCGCAGGGTATCGAGGTCAGTACGGATGTTCGCGTCGATCTGGGTGGCATTCTGACCGATCGTCCAGCCGTTGCGGATAACGAAAATATGGGCTTCGTCCGTCCCGGTGGGGCGAGACAGATGGACGATGCGCGTCGCCACGATAAAGAGTGCGTTGGATGTCACCGCCAGCGTCAGCGCCACCTGCAGCACGATGAGCGCGGTGGCCACCTTGTGCCGGCCCAGTGCAGCCATGATGGGGCGCAGCTGCATCAATGCCCTGGTCAATGCCATGACGGGAACCTCAATGGTTGATCTTGATTTGCCAGGCGGGCTGGGTCTGCGCTGCTCGCCATGTGGGGTACAGGGCGGAAACCACTGTGGCAGCCACCGCCAACAGCACGGTCAGTGCGATCAGTAAGGCATCAGCGTGTACGAGGCGCGCAATCTTTGGCTCGAAAAGTCTCCCCACGCCCCACAGGCCAAGCAGCGTCAGCGCCACACCGACCAGGCCGCCGACGAAGCCCATGGTGGCCCCTTCGATCAGGAACTGCCGGTAGATGGCGGCTCGCGATGCGCCAAGTGCGCGGCGAATGCCGATCTCCGGTGCCCGCCGCATGAAGCGGGCGAGCATGAGCCCGATCACGTTGACCAGCACAATCAGCAGAAAGCTGGCAGAGACCAGCATGGACAAGCTCGATGTCCTGGGTGTGACCTCCAGGTACGCCATCCAGTCCGTCAGGTTGCGCAGGCGTATGTTGGGCGCCCACGAGAATCGCCCGAGGCGTTGCTGCTCCCCGGCATAGTGGCGCAGGTATTCGCGGTAGCGATCCACGTCGGCAGGCGTTGCAAGCTCCACCCAAGCGTCGATCCAAGCGCATTCACTGGTCAGGCGGGCATCCCAGCGGGAGGTATCGTAGACCCCCGACTCCGTAGGGCAGCCGTTATAGGTTGTGCTGTCCTTCTGCATGGCGATCCCGCGGGTGAACGGGATATAGATATCTCCCGCGTCATCGAACCCGGTGTTGTCAGAAGTGCCGAGATCAAAGAAGCGTGGCTTGGGGTTCCAGTCCTCCAGCACGCCGGCGATCCTGAAGATATGGCCATCCAGACGAATTGCCTGCCCGACACTGTTTTGGCCGCCAAACAGCTTGTCGTTCAAGCGTCGACTGATGACCACCACGGTGGCGCGCTGCACATCGTCATTCGCGGTCCATCCGCCACCAAAGCGAAAAGGCACATCGAACATGGCGAAGAAATCGGCGGTCACCGCATCGCCACTCATCGACATGGTAGGCGTCGATCCATCATCTGATTCCACCTGCCATGTTGCGGGATAGAGCAACGTTTGCCGGCTGGCCTTGTGGGTCTGCCACAGCGCCATCGCATCGACGTAACTCAGCGTAGGAGGTGGTTCGTTCTGCCAGATGTGGGACGGGCCAAAGTTGTCGACCTGCGGCACGTAAAGCCGCGCGGACTTGGCGGGGAGCGGATCACTCGTGGTTGCACGGAACACGGCATAGGACACCATGCAGGCCGCCACCCCGAACGCCAGCAGCACGATCACCAGCGCCGTCAAAGCCTTGCTTCGTCCACTGCATCGCAGCGCCAACGCAACGTAATACCCCCACATGAGGCCCCCTATGGCGTCACCCGAATAGTCGACAAATGTTCAGATCTGTCGATCCAAACAATACCTGACCCTCGTATCGACTTAGTACGTTGATCGATGGTGCAGGGTATATCCATCACGGCGTCACTGCGCTGCCTGTCGAACGGATCGAGGCGCCAAGTTTCATCACCTGCCATCCGCGGTGATAAAAGTCGTCGTTATGGGGTTACCGAGTTTGGCGGCTGTGTGCGTTTACCCCAGCCGCAGCAACTTCCTCACCGCTGGCAGATTGCGCCGGCTGATCTCGGGGCTGAGTTCGCTGCCGTCGAGGCGGGCCAGTACGCGGCCGTCGGCGAGGGTCTTGAGACCGAGCAGACGCGGCGGCGGGACCAGGCAGTTGCGGTGCAGGCGGATCAGCTGCTCGGGGTAGGTCTCTTCCAGCTGGCGCAGCGATTCCTCGATCAGCAGTTCGCCGCGGCGGTGTTGCACCACCACGTACTTCTCGTCGGCGAGCAGGCAGATCACTTCGTCCAGTGCGATGCGCACCTGTTCGCCGCGCAGGCGGCCGTGCAGGTACGCGACCGGTTCGCGCGGGGCGTCGGCGAGGCGGCGTTGCGCGCGCTGCAGCGCATCGCGCAGACGTTCGAGCCGCACCGGTTTCAACAGATAATCGGCCGCGCCCAGCTCGAACGCCGCCAGTGCATGCGTTTCGTAGGCGGTGCAGAAGATCACCTGCGGCCGCGCGCGGCCGGCCAGGCGCTGCGCCAGCGCCACGCCGTCGATGCCGGGCATGTTGATGTCGAGCAGCAAGGCGTCCGGCTGCAGTTCGCCGAGCGCGGCGAGTGCGGCTTCACCATCGCCGACGTTGCCGATGACCTCCACGTCGGCACATTCGCCAAGCAGCGCGGCCATGCGCGCGCGCGCCAACGGCTCGTCGTCGACGATCAGTACGCGCATCAGGCGGATCCTCCCGGCAGCTGCAGCAGCACCACGAAGCGGTCACCCTGCGCGCCGGCCTGCACCTTCGCCAGCGGACCGTAGCGATAGGCGACGCGCTGGCGCACGCTGTCCAGGCCATGCCCGTTGCCGGCGGCGGGCGGGGTGGCAGGCAGCGGGTTGATGATCTCGATGCGCACGCCACCGCCGTCGCGCTGGCCGCGCAGGATCACCTCGCCGCCTTCGCGCAGCGGCTGCACGCCGTGGCGCACCGCGTTCTCCACCAGCGGCTGCAGCAGCAGGCGCGGCAGCGGGAAATCGGCGGGCAGGTCGTGCAGGTCGCGGCGCAGGCGCAGGCGCGCGCCCAGGCGCAACTGCTCGATCGCCAGGTAGCGTTCGACCAGCGCCAGCTCCTCGCCCAGCGTACCGTCGTCGGTGTCGTGCTGGCCCAGGGCGGCGCGGAACAGTTCGGAGAGGTCCTCCACGGTGCGTTCCGCGGCGTCGGGATCGACTCGGATCAGCGCCGCCACGGTATTCATGCTGTTGAACAGGAAGTGCGGGCGGATGCGCGCCTGCAGTGCCTCGACCTGGGCGCGGGTGACCGCCGCCAGCCGTGCCTGCCACTGCGCCAGCACGTAGAAATAGCGCAGCATGGCGGCGCCGAGCAGGGCGGCGATCAGCACGTTGTCGCGCACGAACACGGACAGGCTGCTGCGCACCAGATGCATCTGCAACGCGCCGTCGAACCAGTGCGCCACGGCGCTGGCGACCAGCACCAGCAGCAGGATCAGCAGCCACACGCCGACATACGGCAGGTGTCCCGGCAGGCGCTGCAGCCACGGCCGCAGCATGCACAGCGTCACCGCCACCACCATTCCCAGCAAGGTCACGAACAGCATACCAACGCTGTAGGCGGACCAGTCGCGCGGGTCGTCGCGTGCCAGCCACATCATGGTCACCGTCAGCGCGCCCACCACGAGCAGCGCGAACAGCGCAGGCAGCCGGCAGAAGTCCGGCAGCGGGCTGTGTTCGGTACGGCCGAGCAGGCCGCGGCGTGGCGTGGGTTCGCGCATGCGGCCAAGTATGCCGCAGCGCGGTCGCGCTTACGCCAGTCGCCGGCCCAGCCAGTGACGCAGGTCGCCGATCTCCTCGGCGCAGACCGCGTGGGCCATCGGGTAGGTGTGCCAGTCCACCGTGTAACCCAGTGCCTGCAGCGCATCGCGCGAGTCGGTGCCACGCTGCAGCACGACCACGGGATCGGCGCTGCCGTGGCCCCAGAAGATCGGCGTGGCCGCATTCGCGGCGCTGCGTTCGGCGGCGAGCGTGGCGGTGATGGGCAGGTAGGTCGACAGCGCAATGATGCCGGCCAGCTTTTCCGCGTGGCGCAGGCCTGCGGACAATGCGATCGCGCCGCCCTGCGAGAAGCCGGCGAGGAAGATCCGCTCGCTCGGCACGCCGCGCTCGTGCTCGCGCGCGATCAGTGCCTCGGTAGCGGCGATCGAGGCGCGGATGCCGGCTTCGTCCTGCCGAGCGTGTGCGTCGAAGCCGATGATGTCGTACCACGCGCGCATCGACATGCCGTTGTTGATCGTCACCGGCCGCACCGGCGCATGCGGAAACACGAAACGCAGCGCCGGCCATGCCGGGTCCACCAGCTCCGGCACGATCGGCGCGAAGTCGTTGCCGTCCGCGCCGAGGCCGTGCAGCCAGAGGATGCTGTGGGTGGGATTGGCGGCGGTTTCGTGCTCGACGGCGGGCAGGGTCATGGTATGGATCAACAGCGAGACAGGTTGCCATCGTAGCAGTCGCAGCCATCCGCCTGGATTTGCAGAAGCCCGCCTGCGGGCGATGCTCTTCACGAAGTTCGGGATTCGGGATGCGGCGGTCTTCGCGTAAATCTAAAGATGCATCACTATCGGATTGATGGTGCGTGCCAGCAAGACACTTGAAATCTGCGGTGACGGGAGCTTTGTCTTGATGTCGATGTCCTTGAATCCGGCTTGAAGCAGGAGTTCCTTTTCTTTTGCGCTGTATGGCGCTTTACCCGTTCGCATTGCCTGAGCGCCGGCCATGTCGCCGAGCCGAAACCTGATGTATGTGGATATCCGAGCAGCTACGGGTCGGCCCTCGACAGTTTCCGGCACGACCTTGTGATGCAGGAACCAGTCCTTGGCAGCTTTCTTCAAGAGAGATCCGCCGCCGCCCTCAAGCGCGCCGCGAATGTCGGTAATGACGATCTTGCCGTCTGGGTGAAGATCGCCCGTCACCACGATGACGCCGCTTTCATGATTGCGCACGGCATCGGCAGGATATTGCGGTGGCAAATGACGATCCCACGTCGGCCCATGCCGTATATAGCTGATTCGCAGGGAGTACCTGCCGTTGTCGTCAGGTATCGCCTCCAGCTCCGTTTCGATGAATGTATGCGCGGGCACCGCTATTCCGTTTTTCCGCGCAGGTACAAATTGCCAATGCTTGAGCGCCAGATCGAGCGCAGCAGCGATCGATTTGTTGACGCCTGCTTCGGGTTGCGTTTGCGTCACCTCTCCTTGGGCGTTCACGTCCGCGCCGACAACGAAGGTTTGTTCGCGCCTCTCGGCTGCGTGCGCCGACAAGGAACAGATCAGCAGAAGCATGACCGCACAGAGCATGACCCTTTTCATCGTGATTCCTTCCCCCGGTCAGCGTCGGCGCCCAGCGCCGTGCGAGTGATCATCATGCCGGGGTGACCGCATGCGGGATAGTCAGCACACCGCCGCTGCGTTCAGGGTGCGACGTCCCACCCGAGTTCATTCGTAAAGAACGTCAGTCCGATCGCCGTATCGCCGCGCTCGCTCAAAGATGCATGACTATCGGATTGACCACGCTCGGTTGCAGCACGCTGGAAAGTCCCGGCCGCCAAGTGCGGGAGGTACCGATTCCCACGACAAAGCCCGTCTGTTCCAGAAAAGCGAGATCTTCGCCCGAGGGTGGAGCCTCGTGACGGCTCTCGTCGATGGCGCTGCACCAAATCGGGATGGAATCGGCAGGAGCCTTGCAATGGGTCGTGGTGATTTTGCTGCTCTCGTTGACACGGAACGTCATGCGGGCGCGCAGCTGCGCGGGAACCGGCTTGCCGTCCAGCATTTCCGGGATATACCGATCACGCAGGAGCGCATCGTCGACAGCTTTGGTCAGCAGCCGGCCGCCACGACCCGAATCGGAAGTGCGTGAATCCTTGAGGATCAACTTGCCATCTGCCTGAAGTTCGGCGGTAACCTCCACGCTGCCTTGTGCGTGGATCTGCATGGCCTGCGGAGAATAAACCGGCATGCTGGAGAGTTCCCACTTGGGCCCCTGGCTGATGTAGCTGACGGTCAGTGTGTACTTGCCGCCTGCATCGGGAACCACCTGCAGCGTCGTTGTGATGAAGGTATGCGCAGGAACCGCCCTTCCATCCTTCTGCGCGGGCACAAACCGCCAATGCCTGAGCGCCAGGTCCAGCACGGCGGCGATCGGCTTGGTAACACCGGCCTCGGACTGTGTCTTTGTCACTTCGCCCAGCGCGTTGACGTCGGCGCCAATAATGTAGGTCTGCTTCTGATTGTCGGCTGCCTGCGCCGGCAATGCACAGACCAACAGCATGACGCCAGCACAAAAAATGAAGTCTTTCATTTCCACCTCCTCCTCGTGAAAGCAAGCGATGCCGCACCTCATGAGTGGACATCATGCCGCAACGATGACTGGCTGAGCGACCGCCCTGAGGTCGCGATGCTGATGGTTTGCCGTCGAGCTCCAGTTCCTGCGCAAAGAACGGCAGCCCGCTCAAGGTATCGCCGATTCGGCCCGCTACGCGTGCATGACTTCTGGCACAGTGGGCCGCGTCGGGCCGCCGCACCCGGTTATGCTGGTCTTTTTTGCCTTGGGGAAAATCCATGCGCCGATTGCTGCCTGCTGCCCTCGTGGCGCTCACCCTTGCACCGATGGCGTTCGCCGCGACGCCGGCATCGACGCCGCTCGACCTGGAAACCGTGATGGCCAACCCCGACTGGATCGGCCAGGCGGTGGAATCGCCGTACTGGAGCGTGGACGGGCGCAGCGTGTACTACTCGCTGAAGCGCGACGGCAGCCCGCTGCGTGACCTGTACCGGGTCGACCCGGCAACGGGGCAGAGCGTGAAGCTCGACCCGGCCGCGCTGGCGCAGGTCGACGGCCCGGCGGTATTCGACCGCGCACACAAGCATGCCGCCTTCATCCTGCACGGCGATGTGTTCGTGGTGGACTTGGCCAGCGGCCGGCGCAGCCAGGTCACGCGCACGCCGCAGGACGAATCCGCGCCGCGCTTTTCCGCCGACGGCCGCGCCCTGCAGTTCCGCGACGGCAACGACTGGTACAGCCATGACCTGGCCAGCGGCGTCACCGCGCCCGTGGCGGTACTGAAGTTCGCCGACGATCCGCAGGCGAAGCAGCCGGACGCGCTGGGCGAGCGGCAGCTGGAGCTGTTCAAGACGCTGCGCCAGATCAAGGCCGACAGGCAGGCCCGGCGCGACGAGGACAAGGCGCTGGCCGCTGCCGATCCGGGCCGCGCGCCGCTGCCGTTCTTCCTCGGCGACAAGATCACCCCGGTCGACAGCGAACTGTCGCCGGACGGCCGCTGGCTACTGCTGGTCACCGCGCCGAAAGGCTACGAGGAGGGCAAGGCGCCGGAAGTCACTCATTACGTCACCGACTCCGGTTACGCCGAGCAGAAGGAGACCCGCGTGTACGTGGGCCGCAAGGATCCGGCGCCGCAGTCGCTGCTGCTGCTCGACCTGGCCAATCGCCAGTCGTATCCGCTGGCCGCCGACACGCTGCCCGGCATCAAGGACGATCCGCTGAAGGACCTGCGCGCGCGCGCCGTCGCCGCGCTGCAGAAGGCCGGCAAGGCCGACCAGGCCAAGGCGCTGAAGGCGCCCGAACAGCGCGCCGTGCGCATCATCTCCAGCGCCGATGACGGCGGTGGCGGCGGCATCGTGTGGAGCGACGACGGCCGCAACCTCGCCATCCAGCTGCGCGCGATCGACAACAAGGATCGCTGGATCGCCAGCGTGGACTTCACGAAGCACGCGCTGGTCAACCAGCAGCGGCTCACCGACCACGCCTGGATCAACTGGAACTTCAACGATTTCGGCTGGCTCAAGGACGGCCGCACGCTGTGGTACCTGAGCGAGCAGACCGGCTGGTCGCAGCTCTACGTCAAGCCGCTCGACGGCAAGGCGAAGGCGCTGACCGCCGGCAAGTTCGAGGTGAGCCACCCGCAGCTCAGCGAGGACGGCCAGTGGTTCTACCTGCGCACGAACCAGGTGGCGCCGTACAGCTACGACGTCTATCGCGTGCCGTCCACCGGCGGCGAGCTGGCCCGCGTGACCAACTACCAGGGCATGGACGACTTCGTGTTGTCGCCCGATGGCACGCAACTCGCCGTTCTGCATTCCTCGCCATACGTGCTGCCGCAGTTGGCCGTCCAGCCGTCCGCCGGCGGCACGCCGCGCGAGCTGACCAATACCATGAAGGCCGCGTTCAGCGCGCGCGACTGGATCGCGCCGAAGATCGTCGAGGTGAAGTCCAGCCACGGCGCCGGCAGCATCTGGGCGAAGTACTACGGCCCGGCGGGCGAGGATTCGTCGCCGAAGCCGGCGGTGATCTTCGTGCACGGCGCCGGCTACCTGCAGAACGTCACGCTGTCGTGGTCGAACTACTTCCGCGAGCAGCTGTTCCACAACCTGCTGGTGCAGCAGGGTTACGTGGTGCTGGACATGGACTACCGCGCCTCCGAGGGCTACGGCCGCGACTGGCGCACCGCGATCTACCGCCAGATGGGCCACCCGGAACTGGAGGACTTGCTCGACGGCAAGGCGTGGCTGGTGAAGAACCACCACGTCGACCCGCAGCGCGTGGGCATCTACGGTGGCAGCTACGGCGGTTTCATGACCGAGATGGCGCTGCTGCGCGCGCCGGGCGAATTCGCCGCCGGCGCCGCGTTGCGCCCGGTCAGCGACTGGACGCTGTACAACCACGAATACACCTCCGACATCCTCAACGACCCGCAGCTCGACCCGGAAGCCTATGCGGCCAGTTCGCCGATCGAATACGCGGAAAAACTGCAGGACCCGCTGCTGATCCAGCACGGCCTGATCGACGACAACGTGCTCGCCGAGGACTCGATCCGCCTGTACCAGCGCTTCATCGAACTGCACAAGAAGAACTTCTGGATGTCGCTGTACCCGCTGGAACGCCACGGCTTCGTGCACGCCGATTCGTGGTACGACGAGTACCGGCGCATCGACGAACTGTTCGAGACGTATGTGAAGCCGGTGAAGGAAGCCACGACGCACTGACTCGCGCGCCATCGACGCCCGTGCAGGCGCACACTTTTGCTCCTGCACGCGGTCGCCCGGGAACAAGTCGACTGGATGGTTGCCTTGACGGTTCGCACGGCATAGCCTTCGCGCACCGCTGCGTTTCGGCCCAGTCACACGGAATGTGGAGTGCGCATGGAAATTACCCGTGGTCAGGATTTCGTGTTCGCGGCCACCGTGGCGCTTCCGCTTCCTGCCGTTGCCTGGTTGGCCGGCGATCCACTGTTCGCGGGCGCCTGGCATTACCTCGCCGCTTCTGCCGCGGCGATCGGCCTGGCGGCGGTTATCTGATCAACCAGGGGATCGTCTGCAACACGGTGATGTGATGCGGACCACTTTCCTGGCCGATCCGATGACGGAGCGGAGCCTGCCGTACCGGCTATGCGCGATGCGGCCTTACGATTCAAAGGGGGAAAACATGCGCAAGTGGCTGTGGGGTTTCGTGGCGTGCTGCCTGTTGCTGGCCGGTTGCGCCAAGCCGTTGCCGCCGGACAGGCTCGCCTATGCGGGGCAGTGGCGTTCGTCGACGATGAGTCTGCTGATTACCGAGAGCGGCAACGTGAACTACAAGCGGGTGGACGGCGGCGTGAGCAAGTCCGTCAACGGTCCGCTGCAGGCGTTCGAGGGCGACAATTTCGTGGTGGGTGTCGGCCCGGTCAAGACCACCTTCGTGGTATCCATGCCGCCATACCAGGACCAGGGCACGTGGAAGATGACGGTCGACGGGGTGGAGCTGACCAAGGTACCGCCGGGCGAGTGAGCCGGCGGGAAAAAACGGCCGCAGCGGGATCGCTTCGATCCAGCGCTGCGACCGGGGGACCGGCAGCATGCAAGGTCGCGGTAGGACGACCTTGCAACCTCGAGGGGAGAGAGTTGCTGCCGGGTTACTTGGCGACCAGGGTGCCGGTCATGCCAGGGTGGAACTTGCAGAAGAACGCGAACGAACCGGCCTTGGCCGTGGTGCGCACGGTGGCACCGGGTTTCAGGTCGATGTCGAAGCTGCCGTCGCGTGCGGTGGCGCTGTGTTCGAAGATGTCGTGATTGACCCATTCGATGATGTCACCGGCGCGTACGCCGGTGGGCATCGGACCAAACACCATCTTGTCGAGCACGATCACGTGCACGGTCCGTGCTTGCGTGGTCGCGGACGCCGTGGCCGGGGTGGCCGCGAATGCCGGCGCGAGGCCCCAGCCAAGAATCAGCAAGCTGACGACCAGAATCGTGCTGCGGAACATGGTGCGCTCCTTACTTCAGGCTGGCAGCCAGGTGCTCGGCGTGCATCTGGTGTTCGTGGAACAGCTTCGAGCCGGTTTCCAGCAGTGATTTCAGCTCCGCATTCTGCGTGGCCGGAATCAGCGTGCCGTCGAGTGCGGCCAGCACGGCCTTGTGGAACGCCACTTCGTTGGCGGCATAGGCCTTGTCGTAGGCGGCGCCGCTGAGCGCGGCCAGCTTGGTCTGTTCGGCGGCGGCGCCCTTGGCCAGCGACTGGCTGGTGGCGTTGTCGGCCGGGGTGACGCCCAGTTTCTTGGCCAGCGCCAACGCCTGGTCGTTCACGGCGGCATGGTCGCGCGCCATTTCCTTGGCGAACTCGATCACCGCCTTGTTGTGCGACTTGCTCAGCGCCTGCTTGGCGGCAGTGACGTCGATCGCGCCGGCGGTGTAGGCGATGTGGGCGATCTGCGCGTCGTTGATCGCGGGGGCGGCCGGCGCCTGCTGGGCATGCACGCTGGCGAGGGAGCCGAGTCCGAGTGCGAGGACGAGGGCGAACAGGGGCTTGTTCATGAGCAGTGTCTCCTTGGAATGGACGAAGGGCGAGCGAAGCTTGCCGGTGCCCATGAGATGCAGCAGCGGCGCACAGGTTCCGGCGAGTGCGCGGAGTGCCGCGGGAACCTCGAACGCGGCGCCTGCGTCGGATCAGCTGTCACCCCAGCGAAACCTCTCCCATGCTCGAACTCGATCAAACCATCGCTTCAACTGCTGCGCCGATGCCGGTCGGCGAAACTCCCCGCCCCACGCGTGCCGAAGCGGAAGCCGCCGTGCGCACGCTGATCCGCTGGGCCGGAGACGAACCCGCACGCGAAGGCTTGCTGGCCACGCCGGCGCGCGTGGTGCGTGCGTACGAGGAATGGTTCGCCGGCTACCGGCAGGACCCGGCCGGCCTGCTCAGCCGCACCTTCGGCGAAGTCGGCGGCTACGACGAGTTGGTCATCCTGCGCGACATCCCGCTGCAGTCGACCTGCGAACACCATATGGCGGCGATCCGCGGTGTGGTGCACATCGCCTACCTGCCGAACCAGCGCGTGGTCGGCATCTCCAAGCTGGCGCGGCTGGTCGAGGCGTTCGGCCGGCGCCTGCAGATCCAGGAGCGGCTCACCGTGGAGATCGCCGATACCCTGGCCCAGGTGCTGCACCCGCGCGGCGTGGCGGTGATCGTGCAGGCCAGCCACGAATGCCTGTCCTCGCGCGGCGTGCGCCTGCACGGCGTGTCGATGCAGACCCGGCGCCTGCTCGGCGAATTCGCGCAGGAACCGCGCCGCGCCGAGATCCTGGCCACGCTGGCCGGCTGACCCGGGAACCTCGGGCCACCCCGCAGCATCGGATCAGGTGTAAAAGGAGAAAGCCATGTCAGCCCATGCCCATGTTGCACCCGTCGATTACGCCGCGCTGGACGACCACGCGCTAGTGGCGCAGGTCCGCGACGGCCATCGCGAGGCGTTCCGCCACATCATGCAGCGCTGCAACCAGCGGCTGTTCCGCGTCGCGCGTGCGGTGATCGGCGAGGATTCGGAAGCGGAAGACGTGCTGCAGGAATCGTATATGCGTGCCTACCACAAGCTGGATTCGTTCCGCGGCGACTCGACGTTGCTGACCTGGCTGACCAGCATCGTGCTGAACGAGGCGCGCGGCCGGCTGCGCAAGCGCCACACCATGGTCGGCCTGGAGCAGGTCGACGCGGCGGCGGACGATACCCACCAGATCATCCAGTTCCCCTCGAAATTCGGCAGCGAGGATCCGGCGGTGTCCGCCGCCCGCGCACAGATCCGCCACCTGCTCGAACACGCCATTGACGAACTGCCCGAATCATTCCGCACCGTCTACATGATGCGCGAAGTCGAGGAATGCTCGGTCGAGGAGACCGCCAGCCTGCTGGCGATCAAGCCGGAGACGGTGAAGACCCGCCTGCACCGCGCGCGCCGGCTATTGCGCACGTCGCTGCAGGGCACCCTGGCCGCGACCATGAGCGAGGCGTTCCCGTTCATGGGCCAGCGCTGCGCCCGCGTCACCGACGCGGTGATGGCGCGGCTGGAGGCCGAAACGGCGTAAGGCGTCTTTCAAGCGGCACGCTGGCGCCGCAGCCAGTTCGCCGCCAGCAGCAGCCACGCCAGGATCAGCGCGATCACCAGCCGCTGCTCCAGCCCGCGCGGCATGCCGTGCCACAGCGCATCCACCCAGATCCCCGCGAAGCAGGCCAGTGCCAGCGTGAACGCCGGCGCGAAGCGTGGACGCCAGCGCGGGTTCGCGCGCAGCCACCACGACTGCAGCAGCATCGCCACGCTGACGCACAGGAACGCCGTCTGCGCCGCGATGCCGTGCACGAAGCCTTCCAGCGTGGGCGCGCGGCCGGGCAGGTTGCTGTGCGCCAGCGCGGTCGCGCACAGGCCGATGCCGGCGCAGACGAACAGCAACCATGGCGCCGCGCTGCCGCGTTCGTCCCGCAACGCAAGGTAGTAACCCGCGCCAAGCGCGGCCAGCGCCGACGCCAGCACGATGTATGCCGCCTGCAGCCAGTGGCCGTAGGCATCCAGCAGGTAGAAGCTGAGCGGGGCGTCCATCCAGTCCAGGTCGCTGCGCAGTACCTGCACGGCCACGGCGACGATACTGAAGACCAGCAGGCCGGCCAGCGCGATGTTGCCGAGCGCGCGGCTGGTCGAGGCGTTGGGATGCGCGGACGGATCTGGGTTGTCCATGGACCTCACCTGGTGGCGGTTGAATCGCTCGCGTGGAGATGGCGGCGGCGCGGTCAGCGGGGCGCCGCTGCATCTGGCGAACGGATCCGCTGCAGGCGGTCGGCCAGCGTGGCGCGCGACAACTCGCCGATGTGCATGTCGCGCAGGCGACCGTCGGCATCGAGGAACAAGGTGGTCGGGTAGCCGCGGGCGTTGTAGTGGTTCGACAGCTGCAGGTTGCCGTCGATCAGCACGTTGTCCAGCGCCAGCCGCTGTACCTGCATGAACTGCTTCACCGCGGCCGCCGATTCGCCCTGATCGGCGAACACGAAGCGGATCTGCGGCATCGCCCGCTGCGCCTCGGCCAGCACCGGCATCTCGCGCCGGCACGGACCGCACCAGGTCGCCCACAGGTTGATCACGGTGGGCTGGCCGCGCAGTTTTTCCAGAGCCACGTCGCGGCCGTCCAGGTCGCTCAGCAGCAGGGCCGGCAAGCCGGGGTGGGTGGTCGCGGCCAGCTTGTACGCGACCAGCCCGGCGAATGCCCATGCCGCGATGCCGACCGTCACGCCGGCAGCCAGCGGTCGACGCAGTGATGGCTTGCGCCAGCCGATCAGCAACGCCGCCACGACCAGCCCGAGCGCACCGGCGATCGGATCGAAACCGCCGTCGCGGATGTTCAGCATGCTGCTCGGCTGCTGCACGTACTGCGGCCACCAGCCGGTTACGTAAGCGGCACGCGCGCCGAGCAGGCCGAGGCCGAGCGTCAGGTACAACGCATTGCCGGCGTCGGCGTAGCCGCGCCTGGCCAGGAAGCCGGCGGTGGCGAGCGCGGCAATGATGCCGAACAGCAGCGCCAGCAGGGCCGACGAGAGGGCCAGCGGTCCGATATTCAAGTGTTCCATCCTTGCCGGTGAGGGCCCGCGCCGATGGCGATGAGCGCGTGCAAGGCGAAACCTTACCCGGTATCGCGCGGCCGGGCAGCGCGGGCAGTCCTCAGTCCGCCCGGCGCAAGCCGGCCGCTTCGCGCGCCAGCAACTCGATGCCGGCCCAGTCGCCGGCGGCGAGCTTGTCGGCGGGAGTGAGCCAGGAGCCGCCGACGCAGAGCACGTTCGGCAGGGCGAGGAAGTCGGGCGCGCTGCTCAGGCTGATGCCGCCGGTGGGGCAGAAGCGGATCTGCGGCAGCGGGCTGGCCCAGGCGCCGAGCAGCTTGGTGCCGCCGGCCGGCACCGCGGGGAAAAACTTCAGGTGGCGATAGCCGCGTTCGAGCAGGGCCATCGCCTCGCTGGCGGTGGCCACGCCGGGCAGCAGCGGCAGTTCGCTGTCGTCGGCCGCGTCGAGCAGGCGCGGCGAGGTGCCGGGCGACACGGCGAAGCGGGCGCCGGCCTGCAGCGCGGCTTGGAGGTCGCGCGCGGTCAGCGCGGTGCCGCAGCCGACGACGGCGCCTTCCACCTCGGCGGCGATCGCACGGATCGCTTCCAGCGCGGCGCTCGTGCGCAGGGTGACCTCGATCGTCGGGATGCCGCCGGCGACCAGCGCGCGCGCCATCGGCACCGCGGCCTTCGCGTCGTCGATGATCACCACCGGGATCACCGGCGCCAGCCGCATGAGGGTTTCGACTTGCTGCTGCTTCTGTTCGATGAGGCTGGTCACGTGAGGCTCCGTCTTTTTGGCTCCTCCCCCTGCGCGCAGGGGGAGGCTGGGAGGGGTTGCTCGGGCTGGCGGTGAGATCAAGAGCACCCCACCCCAACCCTCCCCTGCACAGCAGGGGAAGGAGTAGAGCTACAGCACGCCGCCGCCGAGATCGGCATTGGCGGCGGCCTGGCGGAACAGCCCGAACAGTTCGCGGCCCATGCCGCTGTGTTCGCGGGAAAGGTCGGCGACATGTGGCAGGCGCGCGTCCAGTTCGTGTGCTTCGAGCAGGACGTCCAGACGTCCATTCGCCGCATCCAGCCGGATCATGTCGCCGTCGCGGATCTTCGCGATGTTGCCGCCGGCGACCGCCTCGGGCGTGACGTGGATCGCCGCCGGCACGCGGCCGGAGGCGCCGGACAT
>Ga0207647_10000989_pt1 | contig 22022 bp, 20 predicted proteins | sample KBSCornC2_FD_184295 | JGI IMG/M metagenome (GOLD analysis project Ga0207647, IMG submission 184295) | Corn rhizosphere microbial communities from Kellogg Biological Station, Michigan, USA - C2 (SPAdes) (version 2) | ecosystem: Host-associated > Plants > Roots > Rhizosphere ... | reverse complement strand
CTGACTGGCTACAAGATAAATGATTTCATTAGGGCTGGTGTTAATTCTAATGTATTTCTTGCAGACTGGCACACGTACATAAATAACAAGTTGGATAACGATTGGCAAAAAATAATTGAGGTATCAAAATATTATGGAGAAGCTTTTAAATTTTTTTGTCCTGGAGTAAATATCATTTTAGGATCCTCGCTTTACGATACTTATGATGATTATTGGAAAAATTTCATGATTTTTAGCAAACATATGACATTATCAAGAACTCTAAGGGCATTAACCATTATGGGTAGATCTGAAAAGGAAAAACTGGATTTTTCACAGTTAATGTATCCTTCAATGCAGTCTGCGGATATTAAAGCGTTGGATTTAGACATCGTTCATGCAGGGATGGACCAACGAAAAATCCACATGTTGGTAAGAGAAATTTTCCCCAAGTTGGGCTGGAAAGTACCTGTTTCTGTCCATCACCATTTACTTCCCGGTCTTAATGAACCAACCAAGCTTGCATCAAATGTCGATGACGAAGATGATTATCGCATTTCCAGTAAGATGAGCAAAACGACTCCATTAAGTGGTATATTGATACACGACGATGAAAGTACAATCAAAAATAAGATAGCAAGAGCTTATTGCCCGATTGGCATCTCAGAAAATAATCCTATATTAGAGATCATAAAGTACATTATCTTACACACCTTTTCTCAGTTTCAGATTGAAAGGCAAAGCAAATATGGTGGAAACATTGTCTATGATGATTTTAAGAAACTTGAATCTGATTACAATCAAAAAAAGATTCACCCTAAAGACTTGAAAGACTCGGTTTCAATTTATTTGAATAAAATAATGGAACCTATTCGTAATCACTTTAAGGATTGGACTATACTAGATGATCTTTAAGTTCATGCAGTTCATTAATTGTTGTATTCATTATATATAATGTATAGGTAGTTTAATACTAATAAAGGAACTAATTAATTATAATTCAAAATTACGCTTATTTTGAACAACAGTGTTATGCAAAAATGCATCCCAATCTGCTTTAATGATCCATTACGATCCGCAGAATTAAAAAGGCGAGTGTTGCTAAACCAAGAATCAGAATCAGATTCAGAACCTTATTCAAGTTTAAGGGAAGAATGTGAAACATAGATAGAAATTATATGATAGAATGGATACTTATAATAATTTTGCTTTATGTGATTGTAATACCAGTTGAAATTAAAAGATGAAAAAATGACTTGCCTTTTTTATTCTCCGAATAGTTTCGGTATTTTTTAACCTCAAATAATGTTATATCCCTTCAAACTTAACATAAGACCATCAGGTAAATCCGAGTATGAAGTTTGGTCCTTCTTTAGGTTTAATTCTTTGGCCGAAAAAGTAGACCGTACTTAAACTTAGGTAAGAAATCTTATAAGATAGTCCCCGGTTTTTAGTCGATATGGAAGCACCAAAAACTGTTACTGCTAATAATGTTCCAAAGTGGAAGGTTTCCGGTGATTGGTTTGACGTTTGTAAGTGTAATTTGCCATGTCCGTGCGAATTCGCTCAGGCTCCGACTTACGATGATTGTGAAGGAGTAATGCCGTATCATATCAAGAAGGGACAGTATGGGGAGACATCACTTGATGGATTGAATTTGCTGATATTAACTTACTTCAAGGGGAATATCTGGGCGGGTGAAACGAAACTGGATATTGCATTATTTTTCGACGAAAGAGCAGATGAAGAGCAGCGAAGCGCTTTGAATATGATTTTTACTGGGAAGGCCGGTGGATTTATGGCAGCACTTTCAAAGGTAATTGGGGAAATTCGAGGCGTTGAATACGCGCCTATCAAAATTGAAGTGGCTGACGATCTCGGCTATTGGAGTGCGGAGATACCAGGAAAGGTAATCGCCAAGGCTGAAGCGTTGACTGGTCCCATGACGCCGCCTGGTAAACGAGTTCAGACACTCAATCCTCCTGGAAGTGAAGTAGGTCCTGGCGCAGTAGCAACATGGGGAATAGCAGTGACTGATGAAGTTAATGTTCCAGAATTTCGCTATGAATGGAAGAGAAGCGGCAAGTCAAGCAAGCACATTCATTTTGATTGGACCGGTCCTTAAACTTCCAATTTGTTACCGATATAGTTGATCAGAAACCTTCTTTTTGATTCTAATTGATAGCCCTTTAATTAAAGTCTTAGCGCGTCTAATAGATCTGAATAACTTGTTTGGTCTTTCTTTAGGTTTAATTCTTCAGTATATGCGGTCCTTAAACTAGTAAGAAGTTTATCATGTTCTTCAGAGATTGCTATGTAGTCTTTAGAATAAGCATAGATAATTACTTTAGTCGTGTAAATGGAACATTTTGGGAAAAGTTAATTTCGGAATTTAGTCAAGTGCACTAATATTTGCCCTAGAAAACGTCATATTATCTACAGATTCTTCATTTTCGCTTAAAATTTTACCATTATTAAGGGCTTTTTGTGCTGTCACATCATCAAGTGCGTCCGAAAGAGCGGGTGGTACATTAGCGCTCGGTATCTTAGTGCACTTCCACTTGCCATCATCCTGTTTGACACAGTCATACATTTCACCTCCGGAGGTAGCACAAACTTTCGTTTTTTTATCGTAATCTATGCAACTGACATCCGCAAGTACAACAGGTGTGGATGAACTATAAATTACTCCAACAAGTAAGGTGGATATAACCGTAAAAATCACAATATTAGTGTTCATTTCCTTACTTGCGATTACGAATCTATTAAAGTTTGCATAAAGGTGCCTAATAGATAAGTATACATTTTCGTATACCTATAAAGAATTAAATTAATATTAATTGCTATATTGATAATATTTTGAATAATACTTGCGATGTTCTTATCAAAAATGCAAACGCAGTGATTCCCTTTAATGGTATAGTCAATACCAATGTCCTTATCGAAAATGGAAAGATAAAATCGCTAAAGAAGACTATAGGACAAGTTAGTGCTGACAGAATAATAGATGCTCAAGGTAAGTATGTTCTACCTGGTGTAATCGATCCTCACGTTCATTATGGAGTCTATACTCCAATTGGCGAGGCGGCGTCTACTGAATCGGCTTCCGCTGTTGCAGGTGGAGTAACCACTATAATGCGCATGATGAGGTTAGACGGTTCTTATAGAAAAATTACCAATCAACTTGAAATTAGCGCGAACACCCACATTACCGACTATGGGGTGCATGCTTCTATTCTGAAGCTTGACCAAGTTAAAGACATGAAATACCTCAAAAGTATAGGAATCAATTCATTCAAAATATATATGAATTTAGGATCCAGTCTTAACAAAATCCTAACCGAACAGGATCCAGGTTCTATTTCCCTAAAAGAGATAGAAGTAAATATGACCGACAAATTATTGACTGAAATTATTAAGAATGCTTCAACATTGAACTCGATAATTTTAGTGCATGCAGAGGATCATGCGATCTGTTCAAAGAACATACAAAAAATGCGCAAATTGAACGAGCATGTTAGTTCAAATCTCCTCAAGTTGTGGTCATCACTAAGGCCAGAATCATCAGAAGTCATTGCAATTAGAAAAATAATGAAAATTTCGTTGAATTATAATAATCCAAATTTGTATTTTGTACACATAGGCTCGTCAGAAGCCCTGCATGAAATAGACAAATATAGGAGATTACATCCAAATTCAAATATCTGGGCCGAAACATGTCCTCATTACTTAACGCATGGTACTGATTATGATAATATCAAGGGCAAAGTAGTTCCGCCACTAAGACCAAAAGAAAATCATGCAAAATTATGGGATGCTATAAATTCAGGCATTATTGATACCGTAGGAACAGATCATGTTGCAAATGATTTAAAAACAAAAACAGCAAATGGGAATTTTTGGAATGCACTGTCAGGATTTCCAGGGCTTGCCACAATGCTTCCTGTATTGCTCAGTGAGGGAGTAAACAAAAAAAGGGTGAATCTTGTTAGAATATCTGAAATATGTAGCGCTAACGCATCAAGAATATTTGGATTATACCCCCAAAAAGGCACTATTACTAAGGGTTCTGATGCAGATTTAACCATTGTAGATATGAATAAAGAACAAATCGTTACACCAGAGTTATTGAATTCTCATTCGGATTATTCTATTTACGATGGCTGGAAGCTGAAAGGTTGGCCGATAATGACAATTGTCAGAGGAATGATAGTAATGGAGAACGATAAGGTGGATAAGTCATGTATCGGTCATGGTAACTTTATTCAAACAAACACTATGTAATTGTAAAAAATTAGCTAGCCGCATCTTTGTGTCCCTTGGATCTACAAATCGTTTAAATTACATTTTGTTATCTATATTTACAGTTTTTGAAGAATATTTTAGAAATTCATGATGTAAGAAAATATTTTCCAGTGAAATCAACTATCTCTTCCATATTTAATCCTCGAAAAAGAATTTACAAAAAGGCACTAGACGGCGTGAGCTTACACATTCCGGAAGGGCGAGTTTCCGTTTTAGTCGGCGAATCAGGTTCTGGTAAGACGACATTGGCTAGAATAATCCTACGTGCTATCGATCCAGACTCAGGTTCAATTATCTTCAATGGCAGTAATATTACAAGAAAAACAGGAAAGGAGCTCCTGAGCTTTCGCAAACAAGCTCAAATGATTCATCAAGACCCGTATAGTTCCCTCAATCCACTTATGAAAGTGTTTGACATCATCAAAGAACCGATTGACATTTTCTATAAGGATTACTCAAAGGAGGAACGAATTAAGAAAATCCTTACTGTGTTGAATGATGTGAATCTGAAACCAGCAGGAGAATTTGCTGAGAAATATCCACATATGTTATCTGGTGGAGAGAGACAGAGAGTTGCTATCGCGAGATCTCTTGTCATTGAACCTAAACTCATTATAGCAGATGAGCCCGTTTCTATGCTTGATGTTTCAATAAGAGCACAGATACTACAGATAGTAAGGCAACTAAGTAGTAATCGAAAAATAACAGTATTCTATATCACACATGATCTTGCAACATCACGATATATTGGAGATGACATCTCTGTCATGTACGCTGGTAAGATTGTTGAAAGTGGACAAATAGACAGAGTATTATCAAATCCCCTTCATCCATATACCCAAGCTTTGTTGGATGCTATATCTGAGCCCAGATTTGACAGCATTGATAAACAAAAGGTAATTAGAATTAAAAATTTTGATTCAGCTCCCGCAGAAAGTGGCTGCAAATTTTTCAATAGGTGTCCATATAGTATGGAAATATGTAAAAAAGAGCCAATATTGGAGACAAAGGAACAAAATCATAAAGTGTCATGTTTTCTTTATGACAAAAATGAAAATGGAGTGCAATTAAGTAATTGCTAGGTCATCGCGGCTTTGACTATTGTTGATATCTAACACAAAAAAATTTGGGTTTATAAACGGTAAAAAGAAAAAATAATGAACTTAGGAACTTGTCTTTTATTATCTAGGGACATCCTTCCATCTTTTGTATAAAGTAGCCACTTTGTTGTATGCTGTCTTCAACTACCTTCGGTGCTTCTTGAACATGACAAAATTGGCATTCCTCTTGCGTCATTGTTTGGCCGTCTTGACCTGAGTCCTTTAAGTACGCCTTTCCGAACTCTATTGCTTTTTCATGTGGAGTTGAAGATTCAACTATAACGTCAAAGTGCATAATCTTACCATCTTTTTTTGTTACGTATGTATCATATACTGCACATTCCATGCCAATATACTAATAACAATCTCTATTTATTCTATACAATAGCTGAAAATATGTCATAATCCGAATGTAGCCATGATTATTATATGTCAGCCATTGCATAATGATTGTGCATTTATCTCGAACCGAAGAGGAGGGACTTGATGGAAAGTTTGGTGACTCGATTTCAATTGCATACAAGTTATTATTATCAATCGGCAAAGCAATTGATGCAGAAAGGTTAATTCCAGTAAACTGGGTCCATCTTTCGGGCGTTAACTATAATACAATAGGCGATGCTGGCGCTAATTTTCTTACAAAATACAGTGAAGAAGCACGATTTTCGGTTCAAACTACAATAAATCCAATGGGCTATGATACCCATAAACAAAATAATCTTTCAAGCAAATTTAAGAAAAAACAGGGTGAAATAATCAGAGCTTACGAGAGCATGGGATCTGTTCCTTCTTTTTCTTGTACACCTTATGAATTATTTCAATTACCAGAAAGAGGACACAATGTTAGTTTCGCAGAAAGTAGCGCCGCAGTAATGGCGAATTCAGTATTTGATTTACATACTAACAAAGAAAGCTCCCTAAGTGCCTTGGCGAGTGCTGTGACCGGTAAGACGCCGTACTCAGATCTGAGAATGTCAAGTATTAGAGATCCGAAAATCAAAATCAAGATTGACGCAGATCTTAATTCGGAATTAGATTATGGCATACTGGGATATTTTGCAGGTAAGACCGTAAAGGAGAGCTGTGTTTCATTCGGTCCCTATGTTAGCAACATAGATATGTACAAGACTAAATCTTTGGCCGCTGCACTGGGTACTTCCGGTTCATGTGGGATGTTCTCTAACAAGGAAATAGACGGGGAAGCTATATCATTTGGGAAAGAGGAAGCAAAGTCAGTTATGGACGAACTCAATTCCAATGAATCTGGAGACGTGATAGCACTAGGAAGTCCTCAACTAGGATCATACGAATTAGAATTAATTTCAAATATGATGGGTGGCAAGAAATTTTCAAAGAAGTGTATGATATTTTGTGCTCGACCAACATACGAAAAGGCTTGCAGCTCAGGGATAGCCCAAAAACTTGAAAGTGCAGGTGCAAATATAATTTGCGATGCCTGTACTTGTTTATCACCTCTCTTAACGCATGATGAGTACGATGGTGTGATAACAAACAGTATAAAGGCCGCACATTACCTTAACAAATCCAATAAGGTATCTGTTTGTTTATCCAGTATCAAGTCCATAATAAACGAAAATACAGAGTGAGATTGAATTGAACAATTCTCTAAAATGTAAGGTAATTGTAGGTGGGAGTGCAAGTGGAAGAATGCTAGTTACAAAGCAGCCAATCAACTTCCTGTCTTCTGTAGATCATTTGACGGGGATGATTACTGATTCGAATCATGAATTGTATGGCCAATGCCTTAAAAATAGCCTGCTGGTCTTCCCGTACGCTGTTGGGAGTAGTGTAGGCGCTTATTCCATTTTTGCTCTAAAGTCCAATGGAGTATCTCCATCTGGGATAATTTGCACTTCTAAGACTGACATTACTACTGCATCAGGATGTGCCATAGCAAATATACCACTGTTAGAGCTACACAAAGATCAAGAAATACCTGAAATAGATAATTTCAGCAAAGCAATAATTGATGGATTATCGGGAACGCTGGAAATCAAAAAGGTTTAATTTAATTTAGATGACTTTATTCAAAAGGTGCATGGCATTCGACGGGCGAACGGATCCGGATCATGGATATGAAGAGAAAAGTCCATGCACCAACTTGAATTTTGCAATTTCACGCAAGTTCCTTAATTAAATTGAAAAAAGTAACAATATTCAAAACTAAACTGACAAGCGCTAGTAATCTACTCCATTAAATCAAACTCAAGTTTTAATTATTCTAATACACCATGAATCTTGCATGTCATTGAGTGGTATAACCGTAGCAATTACATCAAGTCGAAGAGCCTCCGAACTTGCTAGTCTTGTTAGAAAATTTGGAGGTGTTCCGTATATAGCTCCAACAATAGGAATTAGAAGTAATAATAATACATTAAGTTCGGAATGTACCAAATTTATAGAAACAATAGAAAGTGAAAAAATGCATTTTTTCGTTTTTATGACCGGTGTCGGAGTTTTCAACCTTTTTCAATGTGTTCTGAAATCTAATCGTCTGGATAACGTGATTGAAAAGTTACATGATACGATTGTTATTGCCAGAAGCAACAAGCCGGCATTGGAATTAAGAAAGTTCGGAATTGCAACTAAATTTGTTCCCAAAATGAATACAATTGGTGGAATTATCGACCTAATCGGTAAATTAGATGTCAAAGATAAGAATGTTGGAATACTTTGGCATGGCGAATATGTGGATGTATTTAAGGAAAGGCTCGAGTCCTTAGGTTCAAAAGTATTTGAATTTTCATCATACTCTTACTCCACAAATCTTGAACAAAAAAATGCGGCCATATTAAAAGAAATGGGGTATGATTTTGTGGCTCCTTCGAATGAGAAAATTAAAAGACTAATTGATGATATAGTTGCAGGCAATATTGATACAATCACATTCACTAGTCCGCCGGCAGTTAAAGAGTTCTTTGAATTCGCAAGCAGAAACAACAAGATAGATTTACTGATAGACAAATTGAACTACAATGTTCTTGTTGTGTCAGTTGGTCCATCTACTTCAGCTATGATAGAAAAATATCGAATAAAGGTGGATTTCGTCCCACATGCTTATCGAATGGGGACTATGGTAAAGGAGCTGGCAGACTATATTTCATCACACGAGTAAGATTTCATTATTTAGCAAAAAGAAAATAAAACTGAAGCTAATCGATATGTTAATCACGTAACATTTTTTATAAGGTCTTTCTAATAATAGATAGATTGTCTAATTTTTGCCCTGAGTGTGGTGGGGAACTAAAGTTGGATGCAGCTACTAAAAACTTCATATGCAAAAGCTGCGGTCTTTTTGCTTCGAGGGAAAAAATGGATGAACTAAGAGATAAAACTTTTAGAGATGAAGGCAATGATAGAAAAAAATATCATGATGACTATCTCGATTGGTGGACATCTTCAAAGAAAGACAAGCAAAGAATATAGACCGAAACACGGAATAACAGCTTTGGTTAGGAGGGAACATCCATCATAGGTACCATATGATCTTCCTTTCTAGTCTTTAGTGCAGTCATAAGCTCAGTTTCTATAATCCTTGGAAGTTTTCTTATCTTGTTTACAACGATATCTCGCATTTCTTCCAAGTCTTTTGCCCTTATTTTTAAGAGAAGGTCAAATCGTCCATGCATCTCATGTATTTCTAGTACCTCATCTATTGATGTAAGGCTATTTGTGACTTCATCCGCAGTTCCTGGTTCAATATTTATTCCCATGAACGCAAGGTGGTCATAACCCAGCTTGTTGTTATCCAATGAAATAGTAAATTTCTTGATTATCCCCGCAGCAAGTAGCCGCCTGACCCTAATATGAACAGTAGCATCAGATATTCCAATCTGTTTTGCTATTTCTACAAAGGGTAGTGAGGAGTCCTTATTCAAGATATTAATGATTTTGAGATTAATGTCATCAATAACATCGTGGCTGGCCGTCAAATCAAAAATTAGTTTATCGTCATATACATAAATGCTTTTAGAAAAATTCTACTTAATAATAGCAAATAACCGCATCGATCGAGACTCCGATGGTAAAAAGTATTAATGATTAATGTCTAAAGACAATATTAATTCCAATGTCTAAGCGGTGTAATAAGTGCAGTAAGAATGACGCAATTTACTTGAGGCAGTACTCGGGAGAGTTTTTGTGCAAAAAATGCTTTGTCAAATCAGTTGAGTACAAGGCTAAAAGGACAATATCGAAATTTTCAATGATGAAACACGGTGACAGAGTGGCAGTTGCAGTTTCAGGTGGTAAAGATAGCCTCGCCCTCCTAAACATACTGAAAAATATACTCCGAGGCATTGATCCCGAATTAATAGCAATAACGGTCGATGAAGGAATTCAAGGTTATCGTGATGAATCTCTCAATATTGTAAAGAATTTTTGCTCTATGATAGGCGTTGAAAACAAAGTAGTAAGTTTCAGCGAACTTTTCGGCATTTCGATGGATAGGGCCATGGAAATAAGGCCCTCGGAGAAAATATCGTCTTGTTCTATGTGTGGTACTTTTAGGAGGAGGGCCATTGATCTCCTATCAGAATCCACGGGAGCAAATGTAATCGCAACTGGACATAATTTGGATGATTATGTCCAAACTTTTCTCATTAACTTATTTGCTGGTGATGTGGAAAGAATAGGCTGGACCTACCCAGACCCTGTGGAGTATGGGATTGGGGGATTAAAGAAGATTAAACCACTAATGGAAATATATGAAAAGGAACTAGTGTTGTATGCCGTTCATACTAATATTCCATTTCAAACGGAAGAGTGCCCTTATAAAGACGAAAGTATTAGAAGTGCTTTTAGAGTCCATTTGAACAATCTCGAAAAAATCCATCCGGGTATAAAGTATAATGCCTACAAATCCATTTTGAAAATTGCAAAGAGGCTAAAAGAAAGTCCTGCAAATACCGTAAATACCACACTTACAACAACTAACTTGAGTACTGACTATGTTATTGGTCAAGAACATAGAAAATGCGAATTATGTAATAGAGATTCTTCTAACAAAATATGTTCAGTATGCCGTACTCTCAACATATTGACTGAGGGAAACTAATGTAAGACTTTACTTTTTTTGGTAATGCAAGTAATTCACTTCTGCCACGAACGACAGACGCTGTGTTTTATTTATCACTGATATTGTTAGACGTTTCCTCCATCATGTAAGGGATGACAATAGATGTGGTTATGAGGTGGAAATTTTTTACTTTCATTGGAAATCTCCAGTAAGACTGGATAAAACCAGAATCAATCTACGTGAAGCTATTAGAGGAAATTTCTGATTTCTTGATTAACTGGATTTATGACTTCTGCCAGTTATTGTCTAAGATTTTGAATTCCGATAGCTTAGGACTTAATTAGGCATTTGTATTAGAAATTTTATATAAAATTTTGTAGCTTATCTTATTGTCTATCTTGAATTCATTGTTGGGATAGTCAATTGGTTGGTGCTTTCTTCACCGGATACGCACCAACCAATATTCTTGTAATATGTTAAATGATGTCTCGTCTGACTGCAGAATTTGTTGTTTCTTCCAAGTTCTCTCTGCAATATTCGGGCTGAATGAACTGGATACACAAATATATCTAAATCCTGTAATATTGCTCGCGGTGGTAGGTAGGATCGGGGTGTTAGCCGTACCCCAAACTGGAAATCGGCTTTATGCTAGGATCAGTAACTACTGGGTAAATCTTTAGATGCGAAGTTCCTGCTTGCTTTGCTGATATGATACCACGCCGTGTCGGATGGGTATGAACAACAATATATGCGAAGGCATGTGCTTGATTGTGAATTGTCGAAATGGATGAGGTCCGGGAGGGTGCAATCCTAAGACAGCGTATCCATGCTAGCACGTCTACGTGATTGATCTTGCGAAGCTTGAGATTGGGCTTTACATCTATAGTGGTACCGGTAGGCTACTACCGCATTATATTCTATGATTATAGCCAGTGTTTTATCTGTAGGAATCCATCCAGAGGTTCATCTTTTAGTAACTTTATGAGTGAAATAGCCTGTGGTGCGGACAAAACCGGTTTGTGAAAATGATTATCTGTTCCTATTCGAGGACACGCCACTTGAATAAACGCATCAATATCTTGAAATGACAATAGGCGCTCGTCTGTAATTTCCGTCATGGCAATTAACAGGATTTTCTTGCCTTCCTTTTCTAGCAACTTTTTCAGCTCTAATGCCTTAATATTTGCAAACTGTCCTTCCTTTAATCCGATAATAATTCCAATTGTTTTGGCGTCCTGAGCCTTATACACTGATAATATTGCTTTTTTTTCTAGTTTTTGTGCAATGTCATTAATTTCTGAATATTCGTTGAAATAGGGATCCAGCATGAATGTTGGTTTCTGTGTCACTATAGCCAAACTTGCAGAATGAAACATGCTTTGTCCCAAGAAAAAGTACGCATCAATTTGATCTTTATTATCAAAAGCAGGATAAAACTCACAGCCAAAAACCTGCCCATCATTGAGGTGTCCCTTGCCTCTTCCGATAACAACCTCATATCCAAAAGTCTCGAAAATTTCCTTGACTTTTTGTACAGAATGTAAATATTGACTATTGGTTACAAGAGAGATTTTGCTAAAATTTCTCTTTTTAAGTTCAATCGCAGATTTCTGCGCAATTGGAACAAAATCTATATCATCATAAGCATCTATCATTATAACTTTATCTCCAAACTTTTCCATAGCTATAGTGTGTCCGATGTTAAACAAGATATCCACACCTAAAATTTCAGCGGCGTGAATATTTAGATCGCATGAACCCCAGGATGTGTCACCAATTACATAAACTGGTATACTAAACTTCTCTGTCAATTTATGTGCACAGCTTTGAATTTTCTTTAATAGTCCATCCGGACCATCCAGCGCAACGGAACGGGGTTTTTTTTCATTTATTGTGGAAAAAATCTTTTCCTCGTCTATATGTATCAACTAAACTACTCATCAATCAGCCATTTAGTCTAATTTTAAGATATAATTTGATACTTCCAGCACGAAAAGTGGGTAAACTTACTTGTTTTTATGTATATCAATAGAATATGTTGTACTAGAGAATTCAGGCAATTTTACGTCATTTCGTTCCGGTGTAATGGTAATTCTATCTCTATCAGGCCTAACTGATATGCTGATTTTATTGAGTCCTTCATTGGTGCTAATAAAATGATCAAAATTAAGATTGTCAATATCGGATATAGATTCAGGTAATTTCGGTTCCAGACAGATGTTATTCTCTATCATGTTTGGTTTAATACCCAACATTAATTCACGTAGTGCATAGACGTATAATCCAACTGACCATGCTTGAAGAATACATGAATTGAAGGGTTCAGGTCTATCCCCACGGTAAGTTTCTGCATACATCCCGTTTTCAGAGATAATACGGTCGGCCATTATGGAAAGATATTCAAGTGCCTGCTGAGTTCTCTGGTTTTTTATTTCGCTTATTGCGGCCCAACCAGTGACAAGTGGCCAAACAGCACCATCGTGATAAAGTGAAGGATGATACTTCGAATCCAAACTACTCAAAGATCTTATGCCCCATGGAGTCGTCAAATCCTCCTTTTCTAATCTTTCAAGAACTAACTTAGCCTTCTGCTGATCCTTTACAACTTCAGTAAGCAACAGGACTAGTGAGTTCGGACGGATACTGCTATCTTTAGTCAAGTCCTTACGAATAGTATCATAATAAAATCCTAGCTTGGGTTCCCAATACTCAGTATCAATCCTTTCTTTCAATTTTTGAGCAGATGAGAGCCAGTGTCTACCGTTCTGTTTGTCATCAACTATCGTTGCTAACTCGCTTCCAATTAGTAAGCTTTCATAAAATAATGCTTGCACGTCATTTGCGCTCTTTCTTCTGTCAATATGATCCATCCAAGTAGAATCTTGAATTGGCAGTTTTTCTGCCGTACCAGAAAAGCCATGCTCAATAAAACTGTCATTGTCAATATCTCTGAGGAAGCCCGAATTAATTAGATCAACTATGGATGTCCATCTTTTTGAGAGATATTGGGTATCTCCAGTACCATGCACATATTCACGGATTGCCCAGGGAAACAAAAAGGTCGAGTCTGCCGAACCGTATGTTGTATTGTGGAGAAATGTTCTCCCACTAATTACCATTGGCAATTCTCCTCTAACTGCACCATTATGGGCATATTTTGCCTGGCGTTTCAGAAAATTATCAATAACACGGAGTGAAAAATCATACTGGCCCATAGATAAATAGCCTCTCAACGACCACCCGGTATCACGTGCCCAATAATTTGGGAATCTTGGAAGTCCTGCACTTATCCCTTCTCCCAAATTATCATAATTTGCCTTTAGATATTCCAATGCGGTTTTTGCCTTTTTCAGGGCCTTTGCTAATTTGGCGATTACAGAATTTGAAATTGAACTTGAGGGCGGCGCATGATGTATTGTAAATGAAGAAGCTGAAATATTGTTATGATGATCCTTTGTTTCTTGGAACAATTTTTGATAATTATCTCTGATGTTTTTGTATTCATCTAGACACTCTTGAGCACTAGTGAAATCACCAGCACCGATCAGGGCTAACTCCTTGGTCAACCCCTCTTCAAGCTCTATATCATATGATAATTCTAAATCATTATCAAAAGAATCTGTTAGTATCTTGGAAGGTTTCAAAGTCTTTGGAGAAATACCTATTGTTCCAAAATAATGCGCAACACCTTTTTTTGCAATAGTCCTTATCTGTAAACAGTTCTCCGATTTATAGTATCTTGAAAAATTACTTTGAGAAATTGCAGCCAATCCATAGCTTGTAATGTTACCATCTATTAGGAAATGTACCCTAATTTTCTTTTTTGACTGCTTTTTTGTATTTGAAGAGAAAAGCTCATTATTTTTCTCAACATCAAAATTAAGAATCTGAATAAAACCTTTATTTTCAATTGGAACAAATAATGTTCTTTTTACGTGGATACCCGCAACTTCATGATGAGTGCACAGACTTCCATTTTCATGCCTCGATGAAATGACAAAATTCGGAAGCCTTTTTCTTACTCCCTCATCTACAGAAATTTCTACAATTATCCTTCCAAATGCTCTGGCTGGAGGGACATATAATCCTCCGTTATCGTAACTTGCTCCCATCCAGGTCCAATTTGCAGAAAGCGCTCCGTTAGAAGAGCAAACAATGTATGCTTTTCTTCCTGAAAGGACAAGTGGAGAAGCGAAATTCATAAACATTGTTTCTCCATAGGCCTGTGTATCAGACTCCTCCGGCAAATTTGATGAAATTATTACTTTTTCTTTCTTGTTGCTTGTATAATCCACAATTGTGAATGGAATAATTATTTGTTCAAATCCTTCAAGTTTACTCATTATGGTTATTTTGTGCTTCATCTGAGTTTCCAACTCCATACCTATAACAAGGAACCTGGCGCTCTGAAATGGTTTGAATTGAAGAGGTCGTGATTCGGACAATGCCGATGCATTAACTATGGTATCTGATGTCGCAATTTGAATTGATTTTTTTGATATAGGTAGTTCATCAACGTAAATATCTAGAGAAACAATGTTTCCGCCTAATGGAACAGGAGGATTAATAAGAGAAAATATGAAGCCGTTTTCCTTGACGTTCTCGTTCATAACAATTGCATTTTTGAGACTTCCTTCAACATATGACAGGACGGTATGAGTTTTGTCGAGAGTTCTTGTCAATATGTTTCTCCAAAACGTCTAAGTATGGAAGTATTCAATTCTTTATCTCTCTTATTAAATGGCAATTTAACCTATATTAAAACTATTGATCGAAAAAGTGGTTTGTATAAATAAATTCATAGTTTATTAAAGATTGTTTAACAAGAATTTCATACGCTCGTCTTGGATTGGGAGAGTAATAAATAATGAAGAAAGTGAATATATGCAATCTTGAGATTGGAAACGGGACACCAAAGATAATGGGAATTCTCAACGTTAGTCCAGAATCCTTTTATAAAGAATCCATTTCAATAGGCAAGAAAATAATTTCTGAGAGGGCGTTACAGATGGAAAAGGAAGGTGCGAATATTATCGATATAGGCGGAATGTCAACTGCACCTTACCTTGATACTGTAATTTCAGTAGAAAAAGAGGTAGAAAGAATACGAAATTCGGTCAGCGCGGTTAAGGAAGTCTGCAGGATTCCAGTTTCGGTGGATACACCTCGAGCAGACGTGGCTGGGGCCTCCGCTGAGTTGGGGGTGGATTTAATCAACGATGTTACAGGTCTAAAATATGATGATAGAATGAAGGAAATCGTTTTTTCAACAGGACTTCCAGTTCTAATTGGTGCCTATGGAAATAAATCCATTACTTACAAGTCAGGAGACATTTTTGAAACAATGGATATTCTACAGGAAAGTCTGGACTTGGCACGCGAAAAGGGTATAAGTGACAACAAAATCATAATTGATCCTCTAATTGGTTTTTTTAGATCTACTGGGAATAACCCCTTTTTTACGAAAATTGCTCCTCATAGGTGGTATGAACGAGATTTGGAGATTATATCAGGTCTAAAGGGGCTAGCAAAGATTTCAAAGCCAATTTGTATCTCAGTCTCAAGAAAATCTTTTATTGGAAAACTGTTTAATTTGACCGAATCTGAGCGCCTTATCCCTTCAGTAATTGTCCAGGTTATCTGTGCTCTAAACGGCGCAAGCATCATTAGGACACATGATGTAAAAGAAACGAAAATAGGCCTAGAATTACTTCAAAAAATAACCTAAGACAGGGGGCCAAATCCTGGCACGGCCAAATTAGTGAAAAAACCAGTCTGAAGAAAACGCTTATAATCCCAACGCAAATATAACAATCAAGGAAATATTGGAAGTAAAAGAAGGTTTAACTTTTGATGACGTTCTCCTTATCCCAAAACGGTCTCCTATAATTTCTAGATCACAAACGGATTTAAAGACAAAATTATCCAGAAATATCTCATTAAACATTCCACTCATCAGCGCAAATATGGACACCGTAACTGAATCAAATATGGCAATCGCAATAGCACAAGAGGGAGGAATAGGCATCATACATAGATTTATGACAATTGCAGATCAAGTCGATGAAATACTGAAGGTAAAACGATCAGAGTCGGTCATTATCGAACAACCCTATACCATTTCGCCATCAAAAACTGCAAACGAAGCATCTAAAGTGATGCAAGAGCTTGGTGTCTCTGGTTTGTTGGTAATGGATGATGAGTCAAAAAAATTGGTGGGAATTATTACCAATAGAGACATCATGTTTCAATATAATACAACTAACAAGGTAAAGGATCTTATGACGAAGGAACTTGTTACGGCAAAACAGGGTATTTCAATCGAGGAGGCAAAACAAATTCTACATAAAAATAGAATAGAGAAACTACCCGTGATTAATAAATCAAATAATGTTGTGGGACTCATTACGAGTAAGGATATTATGAAAATGGAACGATATCCATTGGCCTCAAAAGACAAGAAAGGTAGATTATTGGTTGGCGGTGCTGTTGGAGTAAAAGGTGATTATTTAGATAGAACTGAACAGTTACTCAATGCAGGAACTGATATAGTTGTCGTAGATATTGCACATGGCCATAGTGATAATGCAATAAATGCAGTTCATATGATAAAAAAGGCGTTTCCAAATTGTGAACTAATTGCCGGAAATGTTGCCACAGGTCAAGGTGTACAGGATCTCATCAAAGCTGGAATTGATGCAGTAAAGATTGGTGTCGGATCTGGTTCAATATGTATAACTAGAGTCATCACAGGTTCTGGGGTTCCACAATTAACTGCTGTTGTAGATGGAGTTAAAGTAGCGAATGAACATGATGTGCCTGTCATCTCCGATGGGGGAATAAGGAACTCCGGAGATGCCATAAAGGCCTTGGCTGCAGGAGCGTCCACAGTAATGATTGGTAGTCTATTCGGAGGAACCGACGAGAGTCCGGGCAAAACAATAGTAAGACATGGAAAGAAATTCAAAATGTATCGTGGCATGGCATCGTTTTATGCATCCCTGGGCAGAAAATATAGAGAAGAAGGGTCGCAGGTTATAGATGGAGAGGATCCTAATGACTACGTACCTGAGGGCGTTGAGGCAATGGTACCGTATAAGGGGAGTGTTACTGATCTAATAAAGCAATTTGTTGGGGGAATAAGGTCGGGACTAAGTTATTGTGGCGCAAAAAATATCGCAGAAATGCAACGTAATGCGGAATTTGTAAAGATTACACCCGCAGGAATCACTGAAAGTCAACCACATGATGTGGATGTCATGTAGGGTCGAATACTACCTTATTAGTTACTAATTTGAAAACTAAACGTATTTCGTCATAATACAATTATTCACGAAAAGAAACTGAATTATGATATAATAATTTAGGTTCTATCATTTCATAATGTAGATCTTATGTATAGGCAATCTCAAAAACTTCGTCAAGACGGATGTAAGTTTTTTTTCGAAAGGATGAAAGTCTACCTTTACAAGATGTAAATATTGCATTGTGTCTAAGTTTACTCTTGCAGTATAGTAAAGTCTCTGACTCCAACTCTTTTAAGGTATGTTAAGTCTTAAACAGCATGCCTAGAATATCGTATTTGGATTTTTCTGCAGAGGACCCAGAACGTGCAGTAAATTTTTACAATAAAATTTTTGGCTGGCAGATAAATAAATGGGATGGACCTATGGAATATTGGGAGATCAAAACGGGCGAACCAAATGAGCTTGGCATAGATGGAGGTTTATCTAAGCGTGACAGGATTGGACAGTGGACGACGCCTTTCATAAATGTTTCATCGGTCGATCAATATATTGCCAAAATAGAGGCTGGTGGTGGAAGAATTATTCAGCCTAAAGCGGCGATACCTGGAATTGGTTACACTTTGCTCTTCAAGGACACTGAAAGTAATACAATAGGATTGTTCGAAGAAAATAAGAACGCCAAATGAAAAAAAGCAAAATCTAGCCACTTGATTTCATGATTTCTATGCAAATAATCGAATAGACCCTTAAACAGTCTACTTTATATTTAGATTCTCATATATCAATAATGATTCACTATTGAAATATTTGAAGTTGAGCTTGTTCGTAACAATAATTACTTTATCCTTCATTTTGGTTCCGTCGTTTGTGTTAATCTCCTCCTCTCAATCTAATAATACAGTGTTCGAAGAGACATCATCCAATGAAACTTCCTTTTCCTTCCTGAGTAGGGAACTAGCTGAAAATCAATCAGAGTCAGGCGATCAATCGGACGAAGAAGCCGATGACTAGAGGACTAAATGACCAATAACAACAGGATTGTTGGTATCATAGATGATGAGCTTGATATTACCCAGCTGTATCAAGACGCCATCTATGGCCATGTTCATGGAATCTCAGTTGTTTGTTTTAACAATCCAGTGACAGCCTTCGAGCATTTTAAAGATAACAAGGAAGATTATGCTCTTGTAATTTCTGACTTAAGAATGCCAAATCTAAATGGATTAGATCTACTAAAAAAGATCAGATTGCTCAATTCAAATGTTAGAACGATACTAGTTAGCGCTTACGAAGTTAAAGAAGACGAAGTATTTCAAAAGTATATGAAAGACGGAACGATAGATTTATTCATAGAAAAACCTATTCCCATTGATTGGTTACGTCAAAAGGTCAGGGAACAGATTAAACTATATGAACAAAGAATGAATGAATAAAACTATAATAACCCAAATTTCTTACTCCGGTCTAGAGAACTAAGCTCATCTGTTGCTTGGTTTGCAAACATGCCAATATGTGTGCATTATATTATAAATATAAGACCGGGAATTTAGTCGATTAAAGGCTTAAAAAAGGTAACAATTTATCTGCAATAATTGATATAAAACTAGTAGTATAGGATTTACACTGAAACTAAGTTTGTCTTATGAAGGATCTCATTTTTTCATTAAACGTCGGAATAAAGTCTTGCTTATTCATCCCGTGAACATTAAATACATGCTGTTCCCCTTTTCTAAAAAGCTCATTATCATTTTCTGCTTCCAAAATGTAATCACAGTCAAATCCAGCGTCTCGACACGATAACGTTTTCATAATAAGGATCCTCCATTAAACTATAAAAGAATTAGAGTCAATCCAAAAAATACTCGATTTATATAATGCAAATGATATTGCTTTTGAGTAAAAAATGTTGAAAAAAATAAATGTTTTTTGCTTTATTGCTGAAAGATCCAAATTTTCGATTAATTGTGGTTTTTTAGACCCTCTGATAGGATCTTATTGATCATATTGACAACATTAAAGGATCCAATTGACTATGTATGAAATTTATACCTTCCAAAGTTACAATTATATTAATCCAAATAATCATTTTCGTATATCCTTTTAATAGATTGTGCATGACATGTGTATATTTCAATCGTTATAGTTTATTAGAACCGATGATCATTACATGCATTTTAAGATGAACTTAATACGTGATGTTCACTTAATTTTTATGAATGTCTCTTGTTTTAGTAATTCGTATGTATGTAACTGACTATTCACTTCTGCACGCAATTCGCCTAAGTGGATGGGTTTCTGAAGAAATCCATTTATTAATTCCTTTTTAGAATACTCATAAAATAAATCATCATTTATCGCAAATGCTGTCATAAGTACCGTTCTTATATAAGGATTCAGCTCTTTTATCTTCTTTATCAATTCTATTCCATTAATAGAAGGCATTCTTAAATCAGAGATTATGAGTGTATAATCTTCACTATTAAGCTCAAAATGTTCGAATGCTGCTTTGGGTTCTGTAAATGCGAAAATAGTAAACCCAGTTGTTGTTTGTAGAGCATCACGGAAAAGCTGAGCAATATCTAATTCATCGTCTACTACAGCAATTAGTCCTTTATTACTAACCAATTATGTCAAGCAACCTACTATCTCTGATGATCTTCGATAGAAACATACGATTCTAATCTATAAATTACTATAATCCACTAGGTGTATCATCCCGCGACAAAAAGTCAAAAAACGAATTACCTTGGTCGTTAAGACCAATTTTCGAATTAATATTGTCACTTTATTATTTCAAATTGGACGAGTTTAACCACCTTATCACACAAATCATTCATAAATTGCAGGACTAGCATACTTTGTTGACTAATCAACGCTAAATTCAATTAATTATAATAAAACTCTTTTTTTTGAAGCAATAATTATATATTTTGAAGTTTATTTAATTTATAGTGTCTAAACGCGTACCTAAACAAGAATCTAGCATATCAGAGTTGGATCGGAAATTATTAAAGATTCTACTTATGCCTAATGGTGATTCAAAATCCAGCATAAATTTATCATCAAAATTAGGCATACCCATTACTACTGTTAGAAGAAGACGCAAAAGACTAGAAGATAAATTTTTGAAAATTAATTATGTATTAGATATAGCGAAATTTGGCTGGAAGCGTATTGACTTTTTTATCTCCATAAGGAATGGGATGGTAGATGCTGTTGCGAAAAAACTGCTCGATATTGATGAAGTGACATATGTCGGTAAGAGTATAGGAGAGCACACAATAGATCTCCGCATAGAAACCATTGTAAAAGATAACGCTTCAATCCTTGATCATCTTGAAACAATAAAAGCTATGGACGGAGTTAACGACGTAGTATGGAGCGAGATTGTTAGAGTTGTAGGAAAGAAAATATCAATTCCTATTTCGATTATTGATAAAATTTGACTACCTATGCTGTAAATGATTTATCATCTTGTTATCAGAGAATGACTGGCGGGGTGGTCGTACGCTACGGATGATGAACAAGAAGCAACGATCCCACCAGTTTTGTGCTTAGACTGTATCTTTTTACTGGATTCTCCAACTATAAATCACTATAAACCGACAAATCTATTATTCTAACACAAAAAAATCAACATGTAAATAATCACTGCTTGTAAAAACCAAAATCTTAAAATATATTGTATTTTTCAGAAAATGAACTATCAACCGAACAAAAGTAATTTTAAAGCTGTCACACACATTCAAATCCGCTAAATAAATTCATGATTTATAATGCAAATTCACTCTTCATGTAATTTCTTTCATATGGACGTATTAAATAATTATACGATACTTGCTCAAAGAAAGCATAATGTAATATCTGTCATTTCATGATGTGGACGTAAAGTGATCATCTTCTGTTGACAGTAATTCTCAAGATGAATAGATTCATTATTGGACTTGAAAAGTCAACGACTTACGACTTTCTACGCCCGCCTGTAACGCAGTTCCTAAAATTGTAAAAGTTCCAACATCATTTTCGCCGATTACAAAAGTAGGTGAGAGTTTTCCATCATTGTCTGTATAATCTTTAACGATATTGCCTGAAGGACCCTTAATTGTGAGATGAACAAAAATACGATCAATTGGCTCTCCTGTAATTGGATCGGAGGCAGTTAGTGTTACTGTCTGTTCCTCTCCCGGAGAAATTGGATTTTGTTTTACACCAATGTCGAGCTTAACGAGACCTGAATTGTTATTTTGAGGAATATTAGCTTCAGGGACAGGAACATTAGCAGATAGGTTAGCTTCAGGGACAGGAACATTAGCAGATAGGTTAGCTTCAGGGACAGGAACATTAGCAGATAGG
>Ga0207647_10000988_pt1 | contig 22050 bp, 30 predicted proteins | sample KBSCornC2_FD_184295 | JGI IMG/M metagenome (GOLD analysis project Ga0207647, IMG submission 184295) | Corn rhizosphere microbial communities from Kellogg Biological Station, Michigan, USA - C2 (SPAdes) (version 2) | ecosystem: Host-associated > Plants > Roots > Rhizosphere ... | reverse complement strand
TGGCTGCTCGTACCAAACCATTAAAAGTGGTTGAACCTGCAGCAATCGAGCCACTTACTCAATTCACTGAATTTGGATTACCGCAAGCAAAAGCCGGAGTGAAACTGGTTTCAGCCGATAACGTGGAAGAGTTAGTGAGGTTGTTGCACGAGGAAGCCAGGGCAATTTAATTTGCAAAGGTGCAAATAAGCAAACCAGCAGTTCTTTAAATGTGAAAGATGATTATGAAGCAGGCAACATTGCTACTTTGAATCTGTTGCGCCAGTCACTTCATCGTTCACAACAATATTGAACATATAGCGACAGTGTGATTTTGAACAATCATTTTCACATTTTCGAATTGTCAAATTATCAAATTGAAAACATGAGTGTTTTAATTTTTGTTGATCATACAGACGAAGGACATATCAAGAAAGCATCACACGAAGCGATTAGCTATGGTGCAAAAATCGCTGAGCAAACTGGCGATGTTGCAGAGGCAGTTGTTCTTGGAAAAGTGAACGAAGATCTTGCAGCATTGGGACAACATGGTGCTAAAAAAGTGCATCATGTTCAAAACGATAATCTAAATGCATTCGATTCTCAGGTCCAGTCAAAAGTAATTGCACAAGTTGCAGAACAAACGGGTGCAAAAATTATTGTCTTCTCCAACAATTCAAGTGGTAAAGCATTAGCACCAAGAGTTGCTGTTCGTTTAAAAGCAGGATTGGTTGCCGGCGCTACTTCATTACCTGAAACATCAAACGGTTTTACTGTTCGCAAAAATGTTTTTTCAGGAAAAGCGTTTGCCAATGTCTTTATCAACACCGACATCAAAGTGATTTCGTTAAACGTAAATGCATTTACGATCACCCAGGGACAGGCAACTGCCGAAGTAGTTCCGTTCAATGCGAGGGTTGATGCTCCAAAAGTAAAAGTGACAGGAAGCACAAAAGCATCAGGCAAAGTCTCCTTGACTGAAGCTGATATCGTGGTGAGTGCCGGCCGTGGATTAAAAGGTCCTGAAAATTGGGGAATGGTTGAAGAATTAGCCGATTCATTGGGAGCAGCATTGGCTTGCAGTCGTCCTGTTGCTGATGCGCACTGGCGTCCCCACAATGAACACGTTGGACAAACAGGTATTGCCATTGCACCAAATCTTTACATTGCCATTGGCATCAGCGGAGCCATTCAGCATTTAGCCGGTGTAAACAGAAGTAAAACAATCGTTGTCATTAATAAAGATCCTGAAGCTCCTTTTTTCAAAGCTGCGGACTACGGCATCGTTGGCGATGCTTTTGAAATAGTTCCGAAGATGACGCAGGCAGTGAAAAAAATGAAAGGACAGTGAACCTGCGAGGCCAATCATCAATTATGAATTAAAGAGTTTTTATTTGATCCGGCCACCGGTTTTGACCGGAATTCAAATGACCATTCGCTATTCATGATTGACGTTTTAGTTGTACGTTTGCAAATCTTTGAAAAAGGGTTGTTTATTTACAGGTTATGAAAAAAATAGAACTGGAAATTGTGGCTCTTTCGCACAGCATTACTCAAACGCATTCCTATGCTGTAGTGCTTGGCGAAGTGAATGGGTTGAGAAGGTTACCAATTGTCATTGGTGGCTTTGAAGCGCAGGCAATCGCTGTTGCTCTTGAGAAAATGCAACCGAGCCGTCCGCTTACTCATGACCTGATGAAAAATTTCATGACAGCCTTTAATATTGAACTTCACGAAATCATTATCTCCGATTTGCAGGAAGGAATATTTTACTCCAAACTCGTGTGCTCATCTGACAATGATACAATTGAAATCGACTCCCGTACTTCAGATGCACTGGCACTGGCCGTTCGCTTCGGTTGTCCTGTTTATACTTACGAACATATTTTGGAAAGTGCCGGTATCTTAATGGAAGATCCGGGCACAACAAAAAAAAGAAAGACACCAACCGTTACTACTTCGTCTGAAGAAGAAGGTGAAGGCAGCAACGATCTGAAAAAATTATCAGTCGAGGAATTGAACACCCTTTTAAACGAAGTGCTTGAACAGGAAGACTACATCCGTGCCATCGCCATTCGTGATGAAATCAATGCAAGAAAGAAAGGTCATTGACCATGATTGTGTTCCCCAACTGTAAGATCAATCTTGGACTTTACATTCTCCAAAAAAGGACTGATGGCTTTCATGACTTAGAAACCATCTTCTGCCCTGTTGGTCTGCTGGACGCCTTAGAGATCATTCAAAACCCCGCTCCACAGTTAAATGAAGTTGAATTCACAACTTCGGGTTTAAAGATCGATACTGAAGAAAACATTTGCGTAAAAGCCTATCAACTTTTAAAAAAAGACTTTCCCGAGCTGGCCTGCATCAAAATGCATTTACATAAAGTAATTCCATTGGGAGCTGGTCTTGGTGGCGGCAGCAGCGATGGAGCGTCTGCTTTACTATTGCTTAACAAAAAGTTCAACCTGGGCTTATCAGAACGGCAATTGATTGGTTACGCATTGAACCTCGGCAGTGATTGCCCGTTTTTTATCAAAAACAAACCTTGCTACGCAACCGGCCGAGGTGAAGTTTTGGAAGAAATCAATTTAGATCTGATCAACTATAAAATCGTTTTAGTTAATCCGAAGATTCATATCAATACTGCTTTTGCGTTTTCAAAAATAAAGCCCGACAATACAAGAGCTTCTCTAAAGCAAATCATTCAACAGCCAGTTTCAGAATGGAAAAATATTTTGAAAAACGATTTTGAAGAAACGGTTTTTAATAAATATCCTGAAATCAAAACCATTAAACATCAATTGTACCAACAAGGGGCAGTTTATTGTTCGATGAGCGGAAGTGGCTCAACCGTTTATGGACTGTTTGAAAAAAGCTCGCAGCCCCAACTTAGTTTTCCTAAAGGATATTTTGTTAAGGCAACGTAATCCTCGCTCTAAAAACCACTGCAACACACTTTTTTCCTAAGTATTTTCTAAGCTTATTTAACCTTACAGGCAAAATTTCTAACTTATTTTTGATTTGAAAACCAAAACCTAGATGAAGGACGAGGAAATGGAAATGTTCGCATTTTTTGAAATGACACCCGATCTCGTTTGCATTGTAGATAAAGAAGGGTGGTTCAAAAAAATAAACCCTGCTGTCAGCAAAACACTTGGATACACCGAACAAGAATTATATTCCAAGCCGGTTTCGATGCTCATACATCCCGAAGATAAAAAGATGACAAGTGAGATGCGTTCCAAATTATTGGATAATCAACCCCTGATTAATTTTCAGAACCGATATATCACAAAAAATGGTGAATCGGTATGGCTGGAATGGACTTCTATTTACCTGCCCGATAAAGAAACTGTATTTGCAATCGCAAAAAACATCACTTCCAGAAAGCAGACTGAAATTGAAATTGAAGAGAATTATAAGAAATACAAATCGCTAACGACACATTTTAAGAACAACGTTGAAAAGGACCGGAATTATTTTGCAGGCGAATTGCATGAAGAATTGGCGCAATTAGCTACCGTAGTAAAAATGGATATTGACTGGCTTTGTTCAAATGCTAGTGGATCATCTGATCTTTTTAAGCAACGTATTCATCATGCACTGAAGACATCAAATCTTTTGATTAATAAGATCAGGAAAGTATCTTATTCAATTAGCGCTACAAGCATATCAGATCTTGGTTTGAATGAAGTATTAAAATCTCTTTGTGATGAATTTTCTTCCTTGACAGGCATTGCCTGCGATTATGAAACCGATATTGAAGAAACAGAACTGTCAAGCGAAATCAAATTGGATTTTTTCAGAATTTGCCAGGAAGCTCTTTTAAACGTAATGCACCACGCAAATGCTACGCATGTAAAAATAAAAATTGAAAATCTCGGCGACCGTATTCATCTGTCCGTCATCGACAATGGAAAAGGCTTCGAAGTTTTAGAAAAGAAAGAAGCCTTTGGATTAACAAACATGCACGGGCGTGCGGCTTCCATAAATGGCAAATTATCAATTGAAAGCAAAATCAGTAAAGGCACAAAGGTTAGTGTCATTATTGAAAAGGATTTTTCATAATTATCAACTTCATTTGAGAAGTGATTTTTATTTCATTGACAGTCGTCACAACTTTCATTGACCGCCATCATTGTCCTTACGAATTAGCCTTTTTACATTGATTTGATTCATTATCAACAAAATATTTTGTTATGAAAGGCTTTAAAACAAATATTGAAAGAGACAGTTTGGAGAATGCTGATTTCCGCAAAGTATTATACACTGCAGAACACAGCCAATTGGTTTTAATGTGCCTGAAACCAAAAGAAGAAATCGGTGAAGAAATCCATTTTGAAAATGATCAGTTCTTCAGATTTGAAAGTGGTTTTGGTAAATGCATTATCGATGGTCATGAATATGAAATCAGAAATGGTGATGCTGTCATGATTCCCGCAGGTGCAAAACACAACATCGTTAACACCGATGAAACGGAATTTTTAAAAATGTATACTATTTATTCTCCTGCCCATCATAAAGACGGCATCATTCGCCACACAAAAAAAGAAGCAGTTGCACAGGAAGCTGGTTTCGACGGAGTGACGACTGAATGATCGGCAAAGCGGAAATTTATTTGTGTACCTGTTTTGATTAAATAATCACAACAGTACAATTTTATTTCGCGACAATTTAACCATGCCTTTTTCTTCCATTTGCTTCAAAAGTCTTGAAACTACTTCTCTTGCAGTTCCAAGTTCAGTGGCTAATTGCTCGTGCGTTGTGGAAATCGTTTTGCTGTTTGTTACCATTGTTTTTTTCTGGAGTAATTGCAAAACTCGCTCATCAATTCTTGTAAATGCAATGGCGTTTATAACTTCAAGCAATTCCTCAAACCGTTTATGATAAAGCCTGAAAATATAATCAAGCCATTCGGGAAATTCTTTGATCAACAAAGTAATTTTATCAACAGGAATAAAAAGTATTTGTGAAGGTTCATTAGCAATGGCTTTTATTTTACTGGTTTCGTGGTGCAATCCACCAAGAAAGGACATGATGCAACTTTCTCCTGACTCAATATAATAGAGCAAAATCTCTCTTCCGTCCTCGTCTGTTCTGAAAACTTTGATCGTACCGGAAAGAACGATCGGAATGGAGCGAATATGTGAGTGCTCGGGAACAATTACATCGCCTTCTTCAAAACTTTTTACAGTCCCCAATTCTTTCAATTTCTCTTTTAAAGCCATGGTATTGCCGGGCAACGCAAGGGCATCAATGTCCATAGATTTATTTTCTGCAATGTAGTTATTCCATTGTTGGCAGATAAAAATTATGGCAGACCTGAATAGCCTTTACGTGTTTTCCAAAGGAAATATTTTTCAAAAAGCACTTTGCCGAAATCATAAAACACATTTGGAAGCATGACCGCAAAGGTTCTTGGCTTAAATAAATGATTTGAAATAATGAGCACCTCTTTTTTCCCGGCATCCATAATGCATAGTGCTGGAATTTTTCCCCAGGATTTGTGAACGAGCTTCTTTTCTCCTTTCGTGACCCGAATTATATTCTCAGCAACAATTTTTCCGGTCACATCACTAGGATAACCTGTTTTTGGAGCAGAGAACGGAATACGCCCAGGCTTCCACGGCAAAGCAAAATCAACTGCTAATCCTGCCGACCAGATGTTTGGATAAACAGTATGCCTGTAATCATCACCAACAGGCATGTAACCGTAATGAGTCGCCTTTAAACCAGGACTGTTTGTTACAAAATCAACGCCAATGAACGGAGGCATTAACATGCAAAACTTATAGGGCAATGCTTCGCCGTTACTCAAATAAACTTTTTCTTCATCCATCTTGTCAACGGCAACTTCGGTGTGCACATGCAAATTGAACATTTTGAAAAACATGTTGAACATGGTTTTTGCACCTCTCATTCCATCAATACCGAAATGTCCTAAAAAGGTTTCAGGAGTGACCCAGTGAATATCTACTTTATCACGAATCTTATTTTCTCTGCACCACTTTTCGAAATTGAAAAGAAATTCATACCCGGCGCCCATGCAGCCTGCCCTTTGAGTAGCTCCAATTACGACTGGCCCTGGATTGTCTTTAAATGTATCGAGAGCTTCCCTGGTTTTCATTGCACCGTTTGGCGTTCCGATATAATGTGCATATTGCTCAACGCCAGGAGCCACATCGTACTGAACTTTTGGGCCTGTGCAAATAACAAGTTGGTCGTACTTAAAATCGCCTTTCGTGGTAGCTACCAAATTTTTTTCGGGATCAACATGCAATGCTTCGGCGAGAACAAAATCAACTCCGTGTTTTTTTAAAATTTCTTCTTTACGAAAACTAATATCCTTCATTTCTCTTCTGCGGAAAGGAACCCATATCAATGAAGGCATGAACAAAAAAACAGGACTTTTATCTATAATAATTACTTTGTGTTCATCTTTGCCTTTGCGTTTTAATTCCAAAGCCACAGTCATTCCGGCAAAGTTTCCACCAACAATTACAGTCGTTGTCATAATTATTTTGTTTGACGCAAAACTAAACGACCGGCGTACTCTTGGGCAGTGATGGTAATTAGCCCGAATGCTGATTGTAGTTAGTGACTTTTGTCACACAAGAGAATTGAAGAAGACTTACTGTTTTAATGAAAAAGTACCGTTTATTTTTTGCCGGTCGCAGCCCAAAAAATTCCTGCAAATAAATGATCCAAAAAGGCTTCGTTACTAAAGTCAGTTGGCATATGACCGAGTGCAGTGTAAAACGAACGTCCCCCGTCATAATTGTGATACCAGGAAATTGGATGAAAGCCTCCCATGCCGTTTCCTTTTTTTGTTCCCCAGTCAGCTTTCGGACTGTAGGTTTTTTCATCGACACAGAGTATGTAATGAAGATCTTTTACTTTTTCTTCGCTGAACTGATACCACTCCTCGGTCCATAATTTCCCATGTTCAAATCCTTGCAAGCCCGGAAAGGTAGAATCTGTAACCTGCAGTTTTGCCGTTTGAATGGTTGGATGTATATAAAACATTCTGCCAACAAGTTTGGTGTACCAATCCCAGTCATATTCTGTATCCGACGCACTATGAATGCCAACAAAACCTTTACCCGACTGGATAAAACGTTCCATCACTTTTTGTTGCTGCTCATTTAAAATATCACCGGTAGTATTTAAAAAAATGACAACCTGGAATTGTTTTAAAAATGAATCGGTAAAACTGTTTGGATCCTGAAATAAAACGGCATCAAAAAAGTTTTTCCTGGCCATTTCTTCCAAAGCAACTACGCCATAGTGTAATGACTCGTGGTGCCAACCATTGGTAGTTGTCACAATCAATGCTTTAAATTGTTTTTGCTGGGCAATAGCGAGATTAAAAACAAATACATTGATCAATAAAAGGCAAGCCAGTCGTTTTATACTTTTCATAATTGTATACTGTTTCGATGAAGATAAGAAATGAAAATAGTTGTTTCCCAACCGAGTGGATTTTTCCTGTTCCTAAATGCTCCATCAACTGCTGATACAAAAAAAGCCACAGTCAATCAATTTATTTGTGCTGCCTATATTTGAAAAAATTTTTTAATCATGGTTAGAAATCTGTACCTGCTTTGTTTTGTTGTTTTAATATCCTGCACCAACCAAACAGAATCTTCTAAAAAAGAAAATAGAGAAATCCCAGGCAAAGAATCCCCCGGTAGCAAATCGCAACCCGTTATTGGTGGATCTTTTAAAAGCGGAGTTTATCATGCTTATCAACTTTCAGGCGCAGGGTTTGGATTTCAATACAAGTTTGAATTGCTGGATAATGGCCAATACACAATGTTCAACAAAACCGGAAACTACAATTACGATCCGGCAACGAATGTTATTCGTTTTACATCGGGTGGATTAAAAGATTTCACAGGAATTTTCACAAGAATTGATCATGTAAACAACACACGCAAGCTTATGATTGTTCTTGATTTTCATGGGGATGGCGTTGCTCCGGATACACTTGCATTAGGCAAAAAACCCGGTGGATATTACCAGTATGCTTATTACCAGGGCGAGAAATAGAATTTTGTAAACCGGTTACTATCGGTTGGATGAATTGTGAAGACTGTTGCATCCTTTTTACAATAGTTTTATATTTAAGAAACCAAAATTTATGAACCGGTTGCTTTTAATTGTTTTTGCTTCGACTATTTTATTTTCCTGCCATTCAAAATCGTCCACAATCGATTCATCCAACATTGAAACAGAAAAAAAAGAAGTTGCACGAGCAGAACAAAATATGTTCAAGGCAATAAGAACCAACGATCCGAACTTTTGGCAAACTGTTTCTGACAGTTACATCACCATCAATGCAGATGGGGTAATGGCAAATAAGCAGCAGTCAATAAATGATTCGTTGAGACGCAAAATGTTTATAGGCATCGACCACAAACTTTTCGACCACACAATAAAAGTTTTTGGAAATGTTGGTATTTGCAATGGCCGTGCACAGTTTTTTATGCAAGATCAAATGGTGGCAGAAGTTTATTATACTGCAATTTTCCGCAAAGAGAATGGCAATTGGGTTTACGAAGGCTGGCAGGGAACAATGACCAAAAACAATCCAAAACCTGCATAAGAAAATCTGTGTTAAATATAAAAAGTGAGATCCCGCGATCTCACTTTCTTATTCTATGCCTCTTCTATTTTACTTTCAAAAATTTGCAAAAGCCCAATAAACGCCTTTAAATCGTAGAACCACGACAATAAAAGAGCAGTGAAAAAGCCCTGAAAGATCGAAAAACGACAATGGCAGCAACAAATTTTGGTTATGTGACGAAGATCACAAAATAAAAGATTTTAGAGAATGAACTTTGATGAAAACATTGGTATGAAAACGAATTTAGGCAACGCCGACCGGGTTATCCGGATTATTCTGGCAATGATTATTGCCACACTTTATTTCACCAATATTATAAGCGGCACTTTAGCATTGGTACTGCTCATTGTAGCAGGAGTTTTATTCCTAACTGCAGTCATTTCTTTTTGCCCGCTCTATTTCATTTTACATCTTAACAGTTCAAAAAAACAGATTCAATGACGCACCAGGTAGAAACCCAATGGATGGGGAAAATGCAATTCAATGCTTTGGTAAATGGACATACAATTGTTATGGATGGTCCGGAACGTGTAGGGGGTGAAGACAATGGTCCAATTCCAAAACCTCTTGTATTAACAGCATTATCGGGTTGTACAGGAATGGATATTGTTGCGCTGCTTCGCAAACAGGCAGTGGAAATTAAAGACTTTGATATTGTTGTTTCAGGAGAAATCAGCAAACAACATCCCATAGAATATACTTCCATTCACCTTGTGTATAATTTCAGCGGAGACGAATCTTCAAAACAGGCAGCTTTAGACGCAGTAATGGATTCGCAGGAAAAATTTTGTGGCGTAAGTAATATGCTTAAGAAAATTATGCCTGTTACCTGGGACGTCAAGTACAACGGCAAAATCATTTTCTCCAATAAGCCTGAATTTGCTGCTGCATAAATAAGCATAGTGCGGCTGCAATAGCTTATTGCCGGTTTAGTTTTCGCGGGTTTTTATTTAGATTAGTGTCTACAATAAACAACCCGTGGAAAGTAATTATTCCGTTAAACCAACACAACCACTGCAGGCAACCGTTTCAAAAAAATTTGTTCTGTATCCTTACGCTTCCTGGTATTTTGCCCTCGCTATTGCAGTTACGGTTACAGGATTTTCACGTTCCTATTTTGGCAGGCTCGGTGAAGTGACAATCTTCCATCACATTCATGGTGCGACGGCCGGCGCCTGGATGCTGGTACTTATCATTCAACCAATTTTATATAAAAAAGGCAGGCTTAATTTACATCGCAAGCTTGGCCGGGTTGCCTCATTTACCCTCGTGCCATTGCTTATTTTGGGTGGATCGAAAATGATTGAGTTGATGTTATCAGGCGCATCAAATTATCCGCCGGGCGTCCCCTATCAGCTTTCTTTTATCGATGTTTATTCTTTATTGCTTTTTCTTTTATGTTTTACTTTGGCTATTCGTAACAGCCACAATATTCATCTACATGCCCGGTATATGGCCTGCACTGTTCTAATTGTTTTACCGCCTGCGCTCGTAAGACTTCTTTTTTTACTTCCGTGGTTTCATACCTTCAACCAAACACTAAATGCAAGTTTCATCATTGTTGAAATTGTTTTATTGCTTTTGATTGCCGATGATAAAAGAAAGGGAAAGTTTAGAAAGCCGTACTTAATTGCGTTGGCCCTTTTTATCATCCTTCACGTTAGTATGAATTATGCAGGAGATTGGCTATGGTGGCAAAGTTTAATGAATAAATATGCTTCATTGAATTTTTAATCAGTGATTATTTTTTTGCCTTCCTTTTAAATGATCTCCCATTAAAAAAACAAACGAAACCAATAACCAAAAAGCAACGATTAACCAATTGGCGGAGCGGATCGCCTCAATAAAAGAAATCCCAAAAAATAAAATGAACAGGGTGAAGCCGGCGCCTGCTTTAACTCTTCGCATAAACAAACAAATCAGACTGATCAGGTCTTATTTTTTTCTTCTTCGAGAAAAGAAAATTGCTTTGACCAAAAATCCAATTGCTATTCCAACAAAAATTTGCCTGTAATTATTTGCAGGAATAAAACGGGTTCGTGTTGGTGTTACCTCGTAAACACCTTTTGGCTGTGCATACATTCCACCGCCCGCACCTCCACCTTCTTTTGCTGGTGGCTTTTCTTCATTAAAAAATTCCTCCGTAGACAAAACTTCTTTTTGTTTTCCATCATTGCCAAATCCACCGCCAAATCCATATGCAATTCTTGCTACAGGAATAATTGTCTTTTCTCCGGATTGAATCGGTTCACCATAGATGTTATCTACAGAAACATTCTTTCTTAAACCGACACCAATGTTCTCAATAAATTCTTCGTTTTCCATAAATCTCATTTGTTGATAAGTTAGCCGCAGATATTGTTTCAAAACCCTGACGACAGACAGTGCAACTACTGATTGGAATTATGACATGGGTTCGATAAAAATTTGTTTGAAACGGGGAAACTTTTTGCGGATTTTCCTGGAGATCCGCCTGATAGCATCTGTTATTTCGGCTGTGGTCAAATCTTTTTGAAAAACTGCTATCAGTTGTAAAACAATTTCTTCAGGAGACAGATATATAGAAAAATGCTTTTTCACTTTGACAATAGAAGGATCAGATTCTGCAAGAGCAACAATGTTTCGAATCGTTTTACGACTTGCAGTTTCACCCATTAATAAGCTTCTGCTTTCCTTAACCAATAACAAAGAAATGAAAACCAGGAAAACACCAATCACCATAGATGCAATTGCGTCATAATAGCGATTTTGCAAAATGTGACCAAGGAAGACACCCAGAAAAGCTATAACAAGTCCCGCTATATCGGCAATATCCGCGAGCAGCACGGTAAATAAAGAAGAATCTTTGCTTTCTTTAATGCCATGCCAAAAAGAAAGCTCACCACGTTGGGTATTAAACTTTTTTAAGGTGGTGATCAATGAAATAGTGGTGAAAACAAACGCTACAGCCAATACTACATAACTCCAGGTTTGGTTTTCATTGGCGGCAGGACGTTTCAATCGGAGTATGCCTTCATAAAACGAAATGCAACCACCAATGGAAAACATCAATAACGAAACGATGAAAGACCAGAAGTACTGTTCTCGTCCATAACCAAACGGCCTAAGTTGATCCGCTTTCTTTTTACTTTGTTTAATTCCAAAGAGAAGCAACACCTGGTTTACAGTATCGATAACAGAATGTACACCTTCCGAAAGCATGGCAGAACTCCCTGTAAAAGCAGCAGCAATAAATTTTGTAACTGCAATGCCCAGGTCGGCCAGCAATGCAACATAAATGAAAGCCTTTGATTCCATGCGATAGAGTTGTTCAATTCCTGTACCACAGAAATAAAGCAATAAAATTTACTGTTGGGAAATACTGATGATATCTTTTCCTTCAATTAGTTTTTTGGAATAACCATACTGCGCCAGATATATCATGCATAATGCAAGTTCTTCCATTGTGCAAAAACCTTTAGAATAAATTGATCTTCCCAAGGGGTAAAGCCAGTTGATGTATTTATAAAAAGAGTGAGTGTGCTTTAATCCTTTTATTGGTTTTATAAAGCCGGGACGTAATGCAAAAACATTTTTAAAATTCAACTTCATCAAATCATTTTCAGTTTTACCTTTTACTCTTGCCCACATGCTTCTTCCTTTCTCAGTACTGTCGGTTCCTGCCCCGGAAATGTAACAGAAAGTCATGCTTGGATTTAGTTGAACTAGCGTTTGTGCAACATGCATTGTCAGGCTGTGCGTAGTTTTAAAATATTGCGGTTCTTGCACGCCAATTGATGAAATACCCAAACAAAAGAAACAAGCATCATAGCCGCCTAATTGATTTGCGATTGGCGACAGATCAAAAAAATCCGGATGAATAATTTCTTTAAGCTTTGAATGGACAATGCCGCTAGATTTTCTATTGATCACTAGAACTTTTTCTACATCAGGATGACTTAAGCAAACATGTAAAACACCTTCACCAACCATTCCGGTAGAACCCGTGATGATAATTTTAAGAGCATTATTCATAAAACAAAAGTAAATCAGTATTCAGCATGAACTTTGAATGCCATTAAAAGTTTAAAACAATGCTGTTGCTAAGGCTGAAATAAAACTTTTCAATTGGAACAACGGGTTTTGTATCGTACAGTCCAGTAAATGCAACTGAAAAGCCAATATGCTGGCCGGCCTTGATATCCCACTGCACATGAGGGGCAATCCTTGGTTCAAAACGACCTGGTCTTGTTTGCAAAAAAATATTGAAGGTTACATCACTGTTATCGGAAGCTTTCCAATCGAAGCGGATATAGGAATTGATCTTGGCGAGCTTTTTAATAACGGTGTTTGCATTGACAGGAATTTTTGAAGAATCAACGGCAACATAATTCCATTGTTCATTTTCATACATCAATCCCAAACCCGCATTCAAATTAAATTTGAATCCTCTTGCAAAATTGTATCGGAGGTTTGCTCCCGAAAGAAAACGATGCAAAATTCCTCTTTTATTATCCCATTGATATTGCAAAAAAGGTTCGGGTTGAATTTTGTTTTTATACCCATGCCGGTATCGAAAATGAATATAGCCAGCGTTCAAAATATCATCAGGACCATTGTATGTAAAACGGTAACTGGCCGCAAGGAGAAACAATTCTTTGTATTGCTGCCATGCGGTTTCAAGTGTATTGGTAGCATCATACAGAGTCGTTTTCTGCTTATCGATTTCCAACCCTGAACTAAAATTTAGATTTGTTTTGGGCCTGTGTATGTAAGCAGAAGTATCCGTTTTGTCAATATTTAAAATTTGTGCATGAAGCAAAGAGGAAAGGCCCAACAAGAATAAGAGCAGTGAATTTTGTTTCATCAAAATGTTGTTGAAATATTCAGGGACCAATCTCAATTGATCTTAAAAACAAGTTAGTAAATAATGTCTCATTACTGAATTCAAAATATTATAATGCGAATTGCTCAAAGCCGGTGTCCAACCCCAGGTTTCTCGAAATTGAAAATTCATTCACATTTTGCACAAAAGAAAAATTACTGATGATGTTCTTTATCTTGTTAATATCTTCAGCAAATATGCGGTCTTCTTCAGCGAAGCCAACAAATTCCCGGACGTAATCGTGTGCAAATTCCAGAATCGCACTGCTCTTTAAAGGTCTTCTGAATTCAATTGCCTGGCAGGCACAAAGCAGCTCTATTGCAAGGATGTATTCGAGATTATCAATAACACGGTTCAATTTTCTTCCACTGATACTTCCCATGCTCACATGATCTTCTTGTCCCAATGAAGTTGGAATACTATCGGCGCTGCTTGGAAAGCAAAGCGTTTTATTTTCCGTAACCAATGCCGCTGTTGTGTATTGCGGGATCATAAAGCCACTGTTCAACCCAACATTATTCATCAACAACATGGGCAATCCCCATTTACCCTCAAGCAATAAATAACAACGGCGGTCAGAAATGTTTCCGATTTCTGCAGCAGCAAAACATGCATAATCCAATGGCAGCGCCAAAGGTTGTCCGTGAAAATTTCCACCACTGATTGTATCATTACTTCCCAGGACAATTGGGTTATCGGTAACAGAATTTGCTTCTATTTCGGTGAGCTGCTTTAAATGTAGCCATGCGTTTCTTGATGCCCCATGAACCTGGGGCATGCAACGAAGTGAATAAGGATCCTGCACTCGTCCACAATCGACATGGCTTTGCATAATGGCAGACTCATTTAACAAAAAACGAAGGCGTTGTGCAACTAACTGATTCCCTTCGTAAGGACGTAATTGATGAAGCCTTGCATCGAACGGAGCTTTTGTTCCTGTCAATGCCTCCAAACTCATTGCACCAATGATGTCTGCAGCTTCGAGACAGTTGTGCAATCGTTGTACAGCTTTTATTGCAAATGATAAAATGAATTGTGTGCCGTTGATCAATGCTAATCCTTCTTTGGGCCCCAGGTGAATGGGTGATAGGTTAAATTGCTTCAATACATCTTGTGTCCTAAATCTTGTGCCCTTATGATAAACTTCTCCCAAACCTATCAATGGCAAAAACAAATGAGCGAGAGGTGCCAAATCTCCCGACGCACCTACACTTCCTTTTTCCGGAACAACCGGAATGATATTATTTTCAATATGCCATAAAATCCTTTCAAGGGTTTGCAACTGAACTCCTGAAAAACCTTGCGCCAACGCGTGCACTTTTGTGATCAGCATCAACTTTGCAATTTCAACAGGAATAGCCTCTCCAACGCCGACGCTGTGGCTTTGCAAAATTTTATACTGAAGGGTGGCCGCATCTGCTTCATTAATTTTTGTATTGGCTAAAATTCCGAAGCCAGTTGTAACGCCGTAAACGGTTTTGCCTTCGTCAACCATTTGTTGCACGTGTTGCTGGCTTGTCTGAATTTTTTGTTTAGCGGCCTCATTTAAAATCCCCTGCAATGAGCCTTCAGCCAATGATACAGCCCTTTGAACAGTCAGTTTATCGTTTCCGTAGAAAAAATTTTTATTCATATTTCGTTATCGAAAATAATTTTTATTTTACAGCCACAAGCCACCATCATTCGAACTATGGAAAACCTGATACTTTTTTTAGCCACTTCTTTTTTATTTCGTTTGTCAACATCCCAAAAGGTAAAGAACCAAATTATCGGCAGCACCGGCTGTTCTGCTTTACTGGCTTCAGAAGAACTGGATGTTTCAAGGGCAGAATCAGGCGATAAACTTTATTTCCACGAGTTCAAAGAAAAAAAAGTAAGCTACGGAATGATTTGTGTTGAAATGAATGAAGAATATAGCCTTGATGAAGCGTCTGAAATGCTTACTGCTTACATCGAAAAACTAAGAGGACCCCTTTACATTTTACACAACACGGGCATACAGGAAGATGCAGACTGGAATTCAAACCATTCTAGAACGATTGTGGATTATTGGCAGGATTGCGAAAAAAAAGACTGGAAGGTAAAAGGTTATACCAATGGGAAGATTTTAGCGGTTCTGTATGTAAAAAACATTTCTCATGTTGAAGTAAGCAAGCAGGATTTTTTCCTCGACAGTTTTCATTTTAATGTGGCTGTTTAATTTAGAATTTCCTTACAAAATTTATTATTGATTCCTTTATCTTTGCGGGCTCTGTTTAAGAAATTAAACTTTGGTCCGGTAGCTCAGCTGAATAGAGCAACTGCCTTCTAAGCAGTAGGTCACTGGTTTGAATCCAGTCCGGATCACTTAGTCACTGCAAGGGTTTCATCAAAGAAACCCTTTTTTATTTTTAGTTTAAACAAATTCAAGTCCTGTGAGCTTCTTTGTAATACTCTAAATATCACATTTCCCAGGAAAGAAAAGACTATCGAACTAATTAAGCAATTTCAAATGTAGTGGCTACAGTTTCGACGCAAAGGAAATTGAAAGAGTCATCTCGTATGTGATGCAAGGAAACATCAATAAACAAACAGAGGGTTTTATTTCTGAAATAGCTTTACCAAAGCTTTCCAAAATAAAAGTACCTTATGATATTCAATTTCCCGATTCTCCTATTGAAGCAAGTCACGAAATTACGAAAAGCAGGTACTTAGGAAATCGAAAATCTCAAACAATTAAACGTTTTAGGAAATTTTTCTGCGAAGCTGTTTATGGTAAAATTATTTAAAACCATATTTTAACCATGTTTCGAGGACTCCGAGTGAAGCTTATTTTGAAAGCGATATCAAAAACAATGATTTGCCATCGCTAATGTAACAAGAAACACAGTCGTCAACTGTTTCGCTGAATAGAGTTCATTTATTTTAAAATTTAATTAAAGACAAACAGTGCAGCCTTAGTAACAGAGAAAATCCTAATCTTCATATCCACTTTTAATAATGGTAGATATCATTTTGAACTGCTGTGTTGCAGTAATTCGATGTGAAGAATGTGCAGGAATAATGATGCCCTCGCCAAGAATAAGTTTAAAGTTTTCTCCTTTTATCACAAAATCGGCCGCTCCATCAATAATTTGAACAAAACAATCAAATGCAAGTGTTTTTTCCGCCAACTCCTCTCCCGCATCAACAGCTGACACTGAAATATTACCAGTAGTTTTTTTGATGATGGTCTTTATCAAAATAGAATTTGGTACATACTCCAATATTTGCACTATAATGTGAGGTTTGGATTTTTCTAATTCAACATTGTCGTATTTGTTCATGTTCATTAAACAAAGGTCATAGTTATGTGGCGGCAGCTCCTTACATAATTCAAATAAAACGTTACAGAATTTATTGTTCTTTAGCGAAGACTACAAATTCTCAAGAGCTATGGTCCTTTTATGTTTCATTTTCTTAAAAAATGTGGGTGTTAAGCCAGTAACCTTTTTAAACTGGTTAGAAAGATGTGCCACATTGCTGTAGTGAAGCTTTTCCGCAATTTCGGTAAGTGTAAGCTCATTATAAATCAACAGTTCTTTTGCCTTTTCAATTTTATGTGCAATTATAAAGTGTTCAATAGTCGTACCCTTTACTTCCGAAAAAAGATTAGAAAGGTAATTGTAATCATAATTTAGTTTCTCGCTCAGGTAAGCAGAGAAATTTAATAATGGGGGTTCTTCCGTATAGTGGATCATTTCAATGATAATCGTTTTTATTTTTTCAATAAGCATACTCTTTTTATCCTCCAGGAGCTCTAATCCGAAATTCAATAAAGATGTTTTAAGTTCCTGCTGCTGCTTTTGTGAAAGCCTCTCTGTTATTTCAACCTCACCCAATTCTACAACTGTAAAATGTAAATTCATTTTTTGCAACGCAGATTTTACAATCATTTTGCAACGCAGGCTAACCATATTTTTAATGAGCAATTTCATCTATTCGCAAAATACAAAGAGCATATATGTTTCACTCCTGACTATCAGGTGATTTGTGAGGGTAAGGTACGATTTTTCAAACCTGCGGTAATACTTCTTTGCCTTAACCAACCTCCGAAAAAACCGAATCAGTAAATTTTATAAGTCTACCTATAAATATTGTAATTATAATGCGCTCGGATCAAAGGAATTTTACAGCGGGAATAATTATAGATGATGAGCATGTGTTATTGTCGTAAGAAATATGAACCTCCGGAAACCCCCAAATCTTTGAAACCGAATGCAATCGCAAATTCATTAACGTGAAAAAAATCTTAGTCATTGACAACAACAAGGACATTCTCGAAAATACTGCAGAGATACTTGAGCTGTCAAACTACAAAGTGATAATGGCTTCAACCGGCAAGGAAGGTGTACAACAAGCTGTCACAAATGAGCCAGACCTCATATTGTGCGACAGAAAGATGTCTGGCCTGGATGGTTATGGTGTGTTGCACATGGTCAGGAAAAATCCGGGATTGGAACAAACCCCCTTCGTTTTTTTAACGGCAAAGAAGCAGCAAAATGAAATGCGGAAAGGAATGTCTCTTGGCGCAGATGATTATATTCTTATACCTTTCGAGGCTTCGGATTTATTAAACACTATTGAAACACTTTTAAAAAAAGCGGAACAGATCCAAAAAAGAATAGCTGCTGCCATTGAAAATGCGAACAAATCAATTTCCTTTTTGCGGGGAGAAGAAATTTTGAGAAGATTCATTGAAAACCGGAATATCAACTATTATAAGAAGCGCCAAAGAATTTTTTCTGAAAACAATCATTCCTTATGTCTTTACTATGTGCGACAAGGAAGAGTGAAGATTTTCAAAACAAATAATGACGGCAAAGAATTTATTTTAAACATTCTGAATGAAGGCGAATTTTTTGGATATGTAGCCTTGCTTGAGAACTGTGTCTATAAACAGTTTGCCGATGCACTGGAAGACAGTGAAATCGCTGCAATACCCAAGGACGATTTTTATGAAGTAATGCGTTCCTATCCCCAGGTAGCACAAATCTTCACCAAACTCCTTGCGGGGGAAGTATCGAAAAATGAAGACCATTTGCTAAACATCGCTTATAATTCCCTGCGCAGAAAAGTTGCTGATGCATTATTGTCACTAAAAGAAAAGTTCAGGGATCATAACGGTCTTTCGATGATCCACATGAGCCGTGAAAACCTTTCTGCTTTTGCTGGTACGGCCACAGAATCGCTTATAAGGACATTGAGTGATTTTAAATATGAAAAGCTGATTGATATCAGAGATGCCAACATCACTGTACTTAATGAAGATAAATTGCGAAAACTGATCAATTAGTGAGCGGCAATTCGAGCATAGCAAATCAATACCAACGGCACCACCAAAATAAAGAAAGATGAAGAATTGTATGTTATTGATAGACGAGGATGGAGATGATCTCAAAATGTTTTCATCTGGTCTAAAAAAGACAGGTTTCAAAGTCAATCCTTCCATTCACAAAAGAAAGCATTGTTCTATTTAACCCTCATTTCAAATAATATGAAATTGCCGTCTTTAATAATTAAGGATTATAACATGTCTCAAAAAAATGGCCACGATGTGTTCTTATCGATCAAAAACAATAATGAGACAAAATACATTGCTGTGGTCTTTTATTCAACAGACATTCCTGGTTTTTTAAACCAACCCCGCATGCAAAACTTCAACTTATGGCCAATACAGTATCCTTACTAAAGTCGAAGTAGCACAGCACGAAATTCTACAACTTAATAGAGGAATTGTGTAACAAAGAATAACTGTTTCGGATTTAGTTTTGTAAAAACAGTTATGCTTATGCTACCTCAAATTTTATTGATCGTTGGATTGACAGGATTGCTCATACTGCTTGCCAACACATGTTTAAAGTTCACAAAGGGACCGTTAGACACAGCGAACTTAAAAAAGCGATTGGGTTTACTGCAATTGAAGTTTCTGACTGCGGCTTTAATCAATCCAGAGGCTGAAAGAAGAGAAATAGAAATGCTTCAGAATAAAATAAAAACATCCAGTAATCAATTGAGTATTTCAAGTGATAAAGATTTACGACAATTGTTTGCGAGTAACTGTAAATATATACAATCAGAAATGGCGGATGTCAATCTTTTAGAAAGGAGCTCCTGGCTAAAATTTAGAGAACTCATGTTTAGCTTTGATGAGTTTTATTTTCGTAACTAGTCCTTGGGCCAGTTGTGTTATATTTAAGTGAATAACCGAAATAGTTTTAATTACTAAATTGTAGCCATGAAAAAGATTGGGATGGTTTTTCCTGACAATACAAGTATGTCGAATTTTATAATCAGAGAAAAAATCACAAGTGCAGAAGTAGATCCTTACCAGAAAACTTTAGTAGCGCCGATGAATGACAAGCAGATGGTAATTGCCGAAACATTTTATGGTGCCACTGTAAAAAGAACCACTTCCATTAATTAATGCTTATCCTTTCAAAGAAAGTTTCACAACTTAATTAATAGTCTGATTTCCCGAGAGAAAAAGCCGAGATTCAAACTGTATTTCACTTAGCCGGCAGGGTCCAGGTTTTAAAGCCATCCGCGTATAACATAGCTTGTGCTCTTTGTTCCCGCCAAGCCTGCAGGCTCCAATCGGAGACAGTATCTTGGGCCAAGCCGGTAATTGTACATTTTCCCGTGCATGACGTATATATGTGCCAGGAAGTAAACCTTGTTTCGGTAGTGTATTCGCGCCTGCGGGGCCCTTGCACCTTTTACCGCGTACCATCTTTTGTTTTTGGAAGTCCATTTAATTTCTTATCAACTCCTTTTTTAATTTCACACGATTTTTTTTGTGAAAGACGAACTATTTGCAAAATAGTTTTGGCACCATCAAAAAATAAAAAATGGCACGGAAAGAATGAGCTCTCCATGCCACAGTTATTAATAGGACATCATTAAAGCCTGTACCCTAATGACAAACCAAAACCCGTATTTCTATACCTTGTTTTATCGCCTGATATGTTTGTATCAGGATTGATATTCATTAATCCTAGCTGTGCTTTCACGGCTGCGGATAATTTGCTTTTACATTCGTAACCTATCGTAAAGTTGGCGCCTGCATCCAGCCTTTTAAACTGAATATCTTCTGCCTCACTTGCTGAGTAGGTGTTATTGAATACTACTTTTCGTTCCCTGCTATTGGCAGCTTTCAACCTGCCATTGATTCCAAAACCTACATAGGGACCAAAGCCAAGCAACATACTGCCGGCTCCAAGGGTGGGCTTATAGATAAAATTCACAGGAACGTCTATATAGGAAAGCGTCAGCTTATTTCCATTGTTCCACTCTGCTCCTTTTTGCCTGAACTCCACTCCCGGCTGCAGGTAAAAACCACTACTTACAGGGAACTCCACGTTAACACCTCCGTTGAAACCGGTTTTCATTTTATTATCAAGCTTGTCGCCGGTAGCCGTTTTCCCATTGATATTATTCCAGTTTACACCTGCTGTAATTCCAAACGTGGTTGTTGCAGTCGCAACATATTTTTTCGATTGGGCAAAAACACCAAAGCTTATTAAACCTGCCGCACTTAAGAACATCATTTTACGCATCATATATTTCCATTTAAATAGTTAGTACAATTATTTACTTGCTTCTTTTTTAGCTTCAGCCTTCATTTTGTCGTTGGCCGTAATTACAAATTCTACACGCCTGTTAGATGCACTGCCTTCTTCTGTAGTATTGGTGGCAATGGGATCACTTTCACCTTTACCAATAGCTGTCAGGCGGTTTTTATCAATACCATTCTGGCCCGTGTAATTAGCTACTGTGTTGGCACGAGTTTCAGAAAGTATTTGATTATACTGTTTGGTTCCCTTACTGTCTGTGTGACCAATAATGGTAATATTGGTTTCGGGATATTTAAGCAAAGTGGTTCTTAATTTATCAAGACTGGTTTTCGCATTTGCATTAAGATCGGAACGATCATACCCAAACAATACTTGCTCCTTGAATTTGATTACGATTGCTTCACCTTCTCTTATTACATCGGCATCGCCCATTTCTTTTGCAATTTCTTCTGCCTGTTTATCCATTTGTCTTCCTATAACGGCACCGCCAACGCCACCTACAGTGGCACCAATAATAGCACCCATGGCCGTGTTACCAAAGGCACGTCCAACAACACCACCTACTACGCCGCCACCTGCACCACCAATAACGGCTCCTTTTTGAGATTTATTCATTGTTTTGCATCCTGCCAGTAACATTGTGGTAGATACTACCATTAATAAGAAACTTCCAACGATTCTTTCAATGAGTACTTTTTTCTTAGTGGTTTCTACAACCATTTTTCTATTAAGCATTTTTTGATTTTTATACCGGTAGAATAACCGATAAGTGATGTAAGGTAGTGTTATCGGACAAGCATTGGTGTTAAAGGTCCGCTTTTAATTAATTAATTTTCAATTAGTTATACAGGGTATGAAATGAGCCTTAGTGAGGTTGATCGTATACAACTTAATGAAGTTTGAACCGACATAAATCCATGCCGTCTCAATTAATTGAAACAACTTATCATTTAATTGCAAGCTGCATTGAAAAGCCTACC
>Ga0207647_10000986_pt1 | contig 22064 bp, 24 predicted proteins | sample KBSCornC2_FD_184295 | JGI IMG/M metagenome (GOLD analysis project Ga0207647, IMG submission 184295) | Corn rhizosphere microbial communities from Kellogg Biological Station, Michigan, USA - C2 (SPAdes) (version 2) | ecosystem: Host-associated > Plants > Roots > Rhizosphere ... | reverse complement strand
AACAGCGCCATATCCGGCGGACGCCTGGTCCAGCAGATGGCCCGGCCCATGGCCCCCAGCAGCAGGGGTAAGATAATCGTAAGATGCAGCCGCTGAAGCTGATGCGCGCTCTGGCCTGGACCCGGATCGCTCATGCATGCAGTGATGAACAAAGGGGGTTAAGAAGTCATGATTGGCGCACCAGGGCAGAAGCTGACCGTGGCTGCGGCGCTGTTCGCTGTCGCGCTGCTCTTGGCGCTGCCTGCCGCTATCGGCCCGGTGCGATTGAATGACAGTTTCTGGATCGATCTCGTGTGGCTTGAGCAATTCGCGCGCGAGCTCGGCAGCGGAACCCTGTACCCGCGCTGGCTGCCGCTGTCTCACGGCGGCCTGGGATCGCCGGTATTCTATTATTACCCTCCTCTTGCCTTCTATGTTGCCTCGGCGTTCGCCCTGGCGCAGCTGAGCACCTATGTTGCGCTGATCGGCGCCTTTTTCGCCGCTACCTTGCTGTCCGGCGCGGGCGTCTATCTATGGCTGAAGGATCAGAGCCGAGCACCGCTCCTGGGCGCGCTTCTGTTCATGATCGCGCCCTATCAGCTGTTCAACTTCTACCAGCGCGGCGCGATTGCCGAATTCTTCGCGGCGGCGCTTCTGCCCTTCGTTCTTTGGGGACTGAAGCGGATGATCGATGGGCGCCGGTGCGGGTTCGCATCAACCGCGCTCGCTTATGGTGCGCTGATCTTGAGCCACCTGCCTCTGGCGTTCCTGGGGTCGGCCTTCCTCTTCGGACCCTATGCGCTGGCCCATGGCCGCAGGTCGCCCGCAACGCTGCTGCGGATCGCTGGTGCGCTGATGACCGGCGTCGGTCTCGCTGCGATCTATCTCGGGCCTGCGCTCGCCCTCGAGCCGTATCGAAGCGCAGGGGACCTGTGGGCTCTGCCTTATCTTCAACCCGCGACATGGACCGTTTGGAGCGCCCACTCCTGGTCCAATCAGACCTTCCGCGCCGTGCTGCTGGTCGGCGCGGCGCTCGCAATTCCGGCCGCCGGACTCGCATTTCGCGTCAGGTCGCCCTGGGCCTTGTGGACGCTGGTCTGCCTTGTCCTTGCACTCGGCGCCGTCCCCCTGCTTTGGGCATTGCCCATCCTCAGTTGGGTGCAATTCCCGTTCCGGTTGCTACCGGTTGCTGAGCTGACGCTGGTGACGGCCGTGATGCTCGCGCCCAAAGAGCGCGTTCCGTGGCTGATCCTCTGGACGACCTTCCTGCTGATGGCGGGCTTCATCATCGCTGCCAAGCCTGACGCTCCCGCCTTCGGAGATCGGGTCATGCGTCAGTATCATCCTGATGTTCCCGAAAACCTGCCGCCGGGCAAGCGACCTTACAGCTGGCCTTCCGAATGGGCCCTTGAGCTCTCCGCAAAGCACCGGCAGCCGCAGTTAGATGGCTCGGTCACCGTCGAGCCCGTCTTCTACTTCCCGGCATGGCAGGTCCGCTGTGGAGGCAAGGTCGTGCCGACTTTTCCTGCTCCGGGGACGCAACTCCTCTCCTATCGCGGCCACGGCTGCACGCGGACCCTGCTATGGACCATGCCTGAGAAAGTCGGCGCTTTGATCAGCCTGCTGACGCTGCTGGGGCTGATCAGTTCGCTGTTTTCACCATCGTTATTTGCGCCACATCGATGGCGCCGCCGCGAAAGCCTCCCTCGCAGTACATGAGATAGTAGCGCCAGAGGTTGTGAAACGCTTCGGCGAAGTCGGGAAATGCCCTGCGAGCGACCGCGTCGTCGTACCGATCCCGCCAGCGCTTCAGAGTCTCGGCATAATCGCAGGCGAAGCCGTCGCGGTCCTGCCAGCTAAGGCCCCGTTCACCGGCAAGCGCTTCGAACTGCGGCTCGTCGAGCAGAAGGCCGCCTGGAAAGATGTAGGTCTGGATGAAGTCCGCGTTGGTCGCATACCGTTCGAAGATCCGGTGATCGATCGAGATGAACTGGAGCGCAGCGCGGCCGCCCGCCCCGAGGTTGCGCGCGATGCTGTCGAGGTAGGCACCCCACCATCGCCGGCCGACGGCTTCGACCATTTCGACCGAAGCCACTGCGTCGAACTGCTCGGCCGTGTCGCGATAATCCTGCAGGCGGATTTCGATGCGGTCCGACAGCCCCGCTTCGCGGATCTTCCGTTCGGCCCAGGCCTTCTGCTCATTGGAAAGCGTAAGGCCGACGACGCTGACCCCGCGCTTGGCCGCTTCCATCGCCAGCGTGCCCCAGCCGCAGCCGATCTCAAGCAAGCGCTGTCCTCTTCCTAACTCCAGGCGGTCAAGAAGCGTGTTCACCTTGCGGAGCTGGGCTTCCTCGAAGGTGTCGGACGGCGAAGCGAAGCGCGCCGAACTGTAGGTCATCGTCGCGTCCAGCCAGGCCGAGTAGAAATCGTTGCCGAGGTCATAATGCGCCGCGATGTTCGCCCTCGCCTTCGCTGGCCGGTTGTCGCGGAGGCGATGGGCCAGCGCATTAAGCCAGCGGAACGGCCCCTTCGCTCGGCCGACATTGCCGAGCTGGACGGCATTAGCCGAAAAGAGCTCGAACACCTTGACCGCGTCCGGGCTCGACCATTCGCCGAGCGTCCACGCCTTGTACCAGCCAACCGAGCCCGAGGTTGCGAGCCGGACCAATGCTCGCCAGCTCGACAGCCGGACGACCGCCGTCGGCCCGCGGGCGTGAAAGCCGAGCCGGCGCTTCCTGCCGCCGGGTAGCGTCGCTTCGATGCCGCCGCATGCGAGCCGCCGGTCGATTTCATCGAGCACCTTCTCGAATGCCGGCGCGATGAGGCGCGCGAGCGTTCCACCGCCGGTCGCGAAACCGCGGTCTGCGCGCAACAGATGCTCGCCGCGCGTACTCATAATGAGGGTCCAGGCCTCCTTCCAACGAGAGCCGCGACGCGGCTCCTGCCGGATGACGGACCAGGAGAAGCGTGAAGGGCGGGCCAATAGGCCCCCGTCCGAGCGCTTCGACGACGGCCCGGCGCCGGCAGGGCCATGCCCTTCGGGTGGGACGGAAAAGCGCTCTGGCCACTCCGTTTCGCTCGCTCGCTCGCCAGGTAGGCACCGCTACCTGGCGTCACTCTCTCACTCCCAGAGCGCTTTTTCATCTCCATCGCGGCCTCGTCGGAAGGAGGTCTGGTCCCTATCGCAGTTATGAATTCATTTACCGCTTGTCGAGCGGGACCATGAACGTGACTCGGCGAAGCGCCGGAAAACGCTGGTCGCTTAAATAGGCCTTGCCATCGACGTTGATCACTAGCGGCATTCGCGACCAGAACAGGAAGTTGCAGACGTCGCGGTCGGTGCGCGCCGCTTCGGCAAGGCGCGGATCGTCAAGGTCGAGCGGAACGACCTTCGAATCAAGACGCGCGACATTGCCGAAGACGTCATAATCAGCGCTTCCCGAAAGCTTGTCCGTCCGCCACATCACCTGCCGCTTCCAGAACTCGAGCGGCACTTCGCCGGCGACGATCATGGTCGGGTGGCCAATCCGTTCCACCAGTGGCCGGGAAGCGTCGACCGCGCGAACCGAAATCGCCGCGTTGGCACCGATGTACGCGAGCATCGCGCAGAAGGCGTAAGCCGCCGGCCGCTCCCAATTGTTGCCGAGCCGCTCGGCGCGCCACGAGAATTCGAGGCCCAGGATCAGCATGATCCAGATCCACGGATCGACGATGAACAAAGTGTCGCCGTAGAACCAGCGGTGCGAGAATGGCTCGAGCAGCCGGACGCCGTAGGTGTTGAGGAAGTCGAGCATCGGATGGCTGAGCACGCCCAAGAAACAGGCGAGCAAGAGCCCACCGAGCTTCAGCGGACCTTCCTTTCCTGGACGCAACCTTTCCCAAACCCAAATGATTGCAACTGCCAACAAGGGCATGGTGACGAGCCCGCCGATCCCGTGCGTGAAGCCGCGGTGGAAGGTGCGGGGGTAGAGACCGAGCGGCTTTGCAATCCAGCTGTCGATGTCCGGCAGGTTGGCCGCAATGACCAGCGCCGGCATCGCGCGTGGGCTGAGGCGCTTGAGGCCCATGCGCCCGAGCACGGCGCCGACCAGGCTGTGGGTGAGATTGTCCACTTATTGTTTCACGCAAAGGCGCCAAGGCGCAAAGGAGTTGTGACCATTCCCCCGGGGCCGAGTTCCTTGTGAATGTGAAAACCGCAGTCCACCGCTGTAGCGGCGAGTTCCTCAAGCGCTGGCACGACGGCTCTTCGCGCCTTTGCGCCTTTGCGTGAAACCAAGAACTGCGGACACCGCGACGACGCTAATCAAAGCTGGTGCGGCTCCTTTTCGACCTGCCAGGTCTGACCCTTGCTGACCAGCGCCTGGAGATCGGGGCTCTTGCCCGACGCGGCTGCCTTGTTCTGCTCGATCACCGCGCTTTCGAACGTCGGGCGCGGGTCTTCGTAGATCACGCCGAGCGCGATCGGGAAACCGTCCTGAGGCATCAGGATCAGCATCGCCGCAACTTGGCGATTGGTCGGATCGTGAACGATCACCGAGGGGTCGTCGCCGGGGACGACCTTGAGCGCCAGCCGCTCTGTATCCAACGCGAGACCCTTGGTGCCGCCCGCGAACAGCATCTTCTCACCGGCCTTCAGCCACAGCTGCTTTTCTTCCGCCGCCTGTTTTTCGGTGAAAGAGGCGAAGACGTCGTCGTTGTAGACGATGCAGTTCTGGAAGATTTCGACGAAGCTCGCGCCGCGGTGCGCGTGCGCGGCCTTCAACACGTCGGGCAAATTCTTGTGGACGTCGATCCCGCGGGCGATGAACCGTGCGCCCGAGCCGAGCGCGAAGGCGCATGGAGTCACCGGCCGGTCCACGGAGCCGAACGGAGTCGATGGGGACCGCGTGCCGACCCGGCTGGTCGGCGAATATTGGCCCTTGGTCAGGCCATAGATCTCATTGTTGAACAGCAAGATCTGGCAGTCGAGATTGCGGCGCAGCACGTGCATCGTGTGGTTGCCGCCGATGCTCAGGGCGTCGCCGTCGCCGGTGATGATCCACACGTCGAGCTCGGGGTTGGCGAGCTTGACGCCGGTCGCAATCGCCGCCGCTCGGCCGTGGATCGTGTGGAAGCCATAGCTCGCCATGTAATAGGGAAAGCGGCTCGAGCAGCCGATGCCCGAGATGAACACCGTCTTCTCACGCGCGACCCCGAGGTCGGGCATCGTCCGCTGCACGGCTTTCAGCACCGCATAATCGCCGCAGCCCGGACACCAGCGGACCTCTTGGTCGCTCGCCCAGTCCTTGGCGGTGGTGACGGAAGTCATTTCGTTCATTCGGAAGCTCGCTTCCCGATCGCTTTCAAGTCCAGCACCGCTGATACAAGCAGCCCAATGGCAAACGAAACAAAATAGCTGCCGGCGAGATCATTCTTGCCGATCGCGAAGAACAGTCCTGCGCCCAGCACGATTCCACAGGGAATAATCAGAACGCCAAGAAAGCGAGTCCACTCGCGTCGGTCCGGCGCTGGCCCGTCCATCGGCCAGAATCGGCGACCGAGAAATCCCACGATCAAACCACCGATTACACCCGCTGCTATCGGAAAAGCTCGCAAGTTGACCGCGAATGTTGCGACCAGGCCTCCTAGCCCGACTCCAAACGCCAGCAACATTTCGAGAGCACGCCGCTTTATCGTTGCCGCTGAAGCGAAAATTTCCATCAGTGGGGCCTCAGCCAGATTACGAGCAGCACAACGCAGATTAGCAGGATCAGCATCGGCCAGACGTTGATGGGTTTCATTCGAAAAGTCCCAAACGTCGCACTCCTACGCGCGCGCACGCGAGTCCGCGCCCAAAGCCGCATCGATCGCCGCCTCGATCTCGGCGATGCGGAACGGGTGGCCCGAAACCTTGGTCAGCGATTTCGCGTCGACCAGGAACTGATCGCGAAGAACGGTCTTGAACTGGCCCATGTTCATCTCGGGCACGAGGATATGTTTGAAGCCCTTCAATAGGACAGACATATTTTTCGGCATCGGCCAGATGTGCCGCACGTGGACGTGCGCGACGTCCTGCCCCTTCGCCAGCGCGCGCCGCACCGCCTGGTGGATCGGACCGAAGGTCGAGCCCCAGCCCACCACGACAAGCTCAGCCCCTTCCCGTCCGGCGCAGACTTCCTGGTCGGGAATCGAATTCGCGACACCGAGCACCTTGCCGACGCGGGTGTTGGTCATCTCCTGGTGGATTTCGGGCCGGTAGTCGATGTTGCCGGTGCCGGGCGCTTTCTCGATTCCGCCGATGCGGTGCTCGAGGCCAAGCGTTCCCGGCTTGATCCACGGCCGGGCGAGGTCCTCGTTCCGCGAATAAGGCATGACCGCCTCGCCTTCCGCCGGCGGAGTCTCGAAGAAGCTGACGGGGAAAGGCTGGAAGTTAGTCATGTCCGGGACGCGCCACGGCTCTGCGGCATTGGCGATATAGCCATCGGTCAGCAGGATGACGGGAGTCATGTAGCGCGTGGCGATGCGGCACGCCTCGATCGCGCATTCGAACGCGTCGGCCGGCGAGCGCGCGGCGATCACCGGCACCGGCGAATCCGCGTTGCGGCCGTAAACGGCCTGGTAGAGGTCCGACTGCTCGGTCTTGGTCGGTAGGCCGGTCGACGGACCGCCCCGCTGCGAGTTGACAACGACCAGCGGAAGCTCGGTCATGATCGCAAGTCCGACCGCCTCCATCTTGAGCGCGATTCCCGGGCCCGAAGACGACGTGATTCCGAGCTGTCCCGCGTAGCTCGCGCCGATCGCGGCGCAGGCGGCGGCGATCTCGTCCTCGGCCTGGAACGTCGTGATCCCGAACTCCTTCAGCCGCGCGAGATGGTGGAGCAACGGGCTCGCAGGCGTGATCGGATAGGACCCGAAGAACATCTTGAGGCCCGCGAGCTGGCACCCCGCGACCAGGCCCAACGCCAATGCTTCGGCGCCGGTGACGGTGCGGTAGAGGCCCGGCTCAGCGGGCGCGGGCGCGATATGGTGCTGCTTGAACGGAGCGCCCATCTCGGCCGTCTCGCCGTAGGCGTGGCCGGCATTAAGCGCCGCGATATTGGCTTCGGCGAGCTCGGGTGCCTTGGCGAACTTGGCCTTGAGCCAGTCGACGATCGGCTGCCGGTCGCGGTCGAACATCCACAGCGCGAGCCCCAGGGTCCACATGTTCTTGCAGCGGAGCGCTTCCTTGTTGCCGAGGCCGAACGGCTTCACGGCGTCGAGCGTCAGCTGCGAGATGTTGAAGTGGACGACCTGCCACCTGGCGAGGCTGTCGTCCTCGAGCGGGCTTTGGTCGTATCCCGCCTTGGCGAGGTTGCGTGCGGTGAACTCGCCCTCGTCGGCGATGATCAGCCCGCCTTCGCGGACCTCCTTCGCATTGGTCTTGAGCGCCGCCGGGTTCATCGCGATCAGGACGTCGGGCTGGTCGCCGGCGGTGTCGATCGCGCAGGACCCGAAGTTGATCTGGAAGGCGCTGACGCCGAAGGTCGTGCCCTGCGGAGCGCGAATTTCCGCTGGAAAATCGGGGAAGGTCGCAAGGTCGTTGCCGGCAAGCGCGGTGGAGAGGGTGAACTGACCCCCGGTCAGCTGCATGCCGTCGCCGCTGTCGCCGGCAAAGCGGACGACGACGGCTTCCTGCGGCGGACGCGCGGTAGCTTCGGTTTCGGTGAGGAGATGGGTGGCGGTGGCCACGAGAGACGAGTCCTTCAGATACGCAGCGAGTTTCGGACCGCTACTTTAGGACTGCGCGCCTGCTGACGCCACCTTTTCGTCCGCACGAACGTCGCTAGAGTGGCGGCGGGGGAAAGCCATGATCTTCAAGCGAGCCATTGCGAAGCTGCGGGCGCAGGACTGGACGGCGATCAGCATCGAACTCGCCATCGTCATCCTCGGCGTGTTCATCGGCACCTGGGTCGCCAACTGGAACCAGCAGCGTCAGGCCCGGAGCCAGGCGGGGCAAATGCTTCTCCAGCTCCAGCCCGAGCTCAAGCAGCTCGAAGCCTTTTCGGTGAGTGCCCAGCGTTATTACTCGACAACCGGCAAATATGCGGACACCGCCCTGGCCGGGTGGCGGAACGACCCGGCGGTCAGCGACCGGGACTTCGTCATCGCGGCTTACCAGGCCAGCCAGATCTATGGGTTCAACAACAACGGTGCGAGCTGGGCATTGGTGTTCGGCGCCAGCGACCTTCGCAACATTCCCGACGCTCAGGCCCGTGAGGCCCTCACCCGTCTCATGACCTTCGACTACAGCAATATAAACCTGTCCGCCGTTCAGACCCGCTATCGCGACAATGTCCGTGACGTCATCCCCGATTCCATCCAGCAGCAGATCAGGAAGGAATGCGGCGATGTCATTGTCGGCGTCGGGGGTACGGTCGTCCTGCGCGCAACTTGCCCGATTGAGATCGATCCCGCGCTTGCCACAGCGACGGCCAGCGAGCTTCGGCGCAATACAGACCTGGCGCGGCAACTGGGCCAGCATCGCTCCATCGTTTCGGCCTATCTCACGAACCTCGCGCTGTTCGACACACAGGAGCATGTTCTTGCCGAGCGGATCAAAGAGCTGGACCGGTAGGCGCCGGTAGCGGAATGGCTAGTCCCTTCATCCGTCCCGACGTGCGGCAGTTCCTCGATTACATCGACAGCCTCGACCGGCCGAAGGGGCATGAGGTCGGGCCCGAGGCGGCACGAAAGATGATGATCGCCTCGCGCCATGCATTCGAGCCGCCAGCGCGCGAGATCGCGGTTGTGAAGGACGTTACTGGTCCGGTGCCGATGCGGCTCTACGATGCACGGGCGGAGCGCGGACCGGCCCCGCTGCTGCTGTTCATCCACGGTGGCGGCTGGGTGATCGGCGATCTCGAAACCCACGAGCCTTTTTGCATTGACCTTGCGATCGAGCTCGACCTGCCGGTGGTCGCGGTCGATTACCGGCTTGCCCCCGAGTTCCGCTTCCCGGCCGCGTTAGAGGATTCGCTCCAGGCGACGCGGTGGGTCGCCTCGGGACCCGAGGCGCTGGGTCGGACGCCGACCGGGCTGTTCCTCGCTGGAGACAGCGCGGGCGGGAACCTCGTCGCGGTGATCTCTGCAGCGCTGCGCGACGAACCGGCAGACGTGCCGGTGCTCGGCCAATGGCTGATCTATCCGGCGGCGGACCCGTGCGTCCGCTATCCGAGCTACGACCAGTATTGCGAAGGGCACCTGCTCACCAAGGACAGCATGGACTGGTTCGAGGAGAGCTATGCCGGGCCGAAGGACGACTGGCGGTACAGTCCGCTGCTCAAGGGCGCCGCTGGCCTCCCGCCGACCTTCGTGACGACCGCCGCGCTCGACCCGATCCGCGACCAGGGCCGCGCCTATGCCGCGCGCTGCGCGGAAGCCGGAGTCGAGACTATCTATTGGGAAGCGCCGGGAACGATCCACGGTTTCCTCAATTTGCGCAAAGGGATCGCGTCGGCACAGGAGGATTTCGCCCGGTGCATCGCTTATCTGAAGCCGTGGGTGGAGCGAGCGCGGTCGTGAGGCTCGCGGCTGTGGTGGTCGCCTTGGCGATGCTGCCGGCGATTGCCTGCGGGCAGCAACAGCATGCCGACTCAAGCTTCAGGCCCACGGTCCCTCACCCCGCCTATGTTGCCAACGGCCCCGTCGTCGCGGTCGACCAGGCGCATCGCAATTTCCACACGCTCGACGGCAAATATGCGCCGTTCGGCAAGCTGCTCTCAGCCGACGGCTATCGAGTCAGGCCGAACACGGAGGCCTTCTCGGCGCAATCACTGGCGGGCGTGAATGTCCTGGTGGTTTCGAACGCGCTGCCATCGACACCGGGTATGAGCGCCTTCACGCCCGACGAGATCGCGGCCGTGCGACAGTGGGTCCAGAACGGCGGAGCGCTGCTTCTGATCGCCGACCATGCGCCGTTCGGCACCGCCTCGGCTCTGCTCTCGCAAGCCTTCGGCGTCGACATGGGCGCGGGTTTTGTCGTCGTCCGGCAGTACGGGAAGCTCACGGCGAACATCGACTATCGCAAGGCGCAGCTTGGCTCGCATCCGATCATGCAAGGACGCAATCCCTCCGAGCAGGTGAAGGCGGTCGAAAGCTTCACCGGCCAATCGCTGGGAATTCCGCCGGGCGCGACCGGCCTGCTTCTGCTTCCGAATGACGCGGTAGGAGTCGCCAGCCCCCAGGCGATCGACATGCTGAGGCGCGGCGAGTCGGTTCCTGGAAAGCGTGTCGGCGGGCGAGCCCAGGCGGAGGCGCTGAACTTTGGCCGTGGACGTGTCGTCATCACGGGCGAGGCGGCGATGTTCACCGAGCAGGTCTTCCCGTGGGGCGAACGGGCGGGGTTGACCGCCGAGGATGACGAGCAGTTCGCGCTCAACGTGCTTCACTGGTTGTCGCGGCTGATCTGAGTGGGAGTGCAGGATGACCAATGGCGATCGCTACCGCCGCGGAGTCGGGGTGATGCTGCTCAACGCCGCGGGCAAGGTGTTCGTCGGCGCGCGCATCGATAATAGCGACGAAGCGTGGCAGATGCCGCAGGGCGGCATCGACGAGGGCGAGGACGATCCGTGGCTGACCGCGCTCCGCGAGCTGGAGGAGGAGACCGGAATCGCACCGCACCTCGTCGAACGCGTCGCCGACTGCCCGGAGCGGCTGAAATACGATCTTCCGCCGGAGCTTCGCCCGAAGCTGTGGGGCGGCAAGTACAAGGGACAGGACCAGGACTGGTATCTCGCCCGGTTCCTCGGCCGCGACAGCGACATCAACATCGCGACGAGCCATCCCGAATTCCGCGAATGGAAATGGATCGAGCCAGAGCAGCTCCCGGAGCTGATCGTGCCGTTCAAGCGCGACCTGTATCGCCGCCTGCTCAGCGAGTTCGCCGATCAGCTGTAGCCGCCCGTCGAAAGGCCGTTTCGGCCGACGAACGACGCGCTACGACTTCGCCACCGAACAGTGGAGATCCGCATGCGCCACTTCGCACTCGTCACCCTCGCAACCGTTCTCGTCCTGCCACTCGCCTGCTCCGATGCGGCGTCACCCAAGACGGGCACGACCATCGACCAGGCGGTGAACGATGCTGCTCGACCCGCCGGCTACCGCGCCGCGGATTCGTTCCGGAAACCCGCCGAAACGCTGGCATTTTCCGGCGTGAAGGCGGGAATGACCGTTGGTGAGTTCTATCCGGGCGGCGGCTATTTCACCCGCATGCTGAGCGACATCGTCGGTCCTTCAGGGCACATCTACGCGATCGAGAATGCCGGCTGGAACGACAGTGTGAAGGACGACCAGAAGATGCTCGCCGAGGGCAAGTGGAAGAACGTCTCTCTCGACGTGCAGCCGTTCGGAACGGTCAAGTTCGCCAAACCGCTGGATCTCGCCTGGGTCACCCAGAATTACCATGACCTCAAGATTGACCAGTACGGGCCGGGCAAGAAGGCGGTGGACACGGTCGCGTTCGACCGAGAGGTATTCAACGCGCTGAAGCCCGGCGGCACCTTCTTCATCCTCGACCATGAGGGGCCGGCGGGGATGAGCGAAGCAGATATCGCCAAGATGCACCGGATCAGCCGCGACCTCGTCGTCAAGGAAGTGACCTCGGCCGGGTTCAAGCTGGCCGGCGAAGGGACGTTCCTGCGCCGTCCGGGCGACGATCATTCCAAGCCCATCTTCGACCCGTCGATCCGCGGCCACACCGACCAATACGCGCTAAAGTTCGTCAAGCCGGCGCGGTAGCTAACGCGCCGATTGTCGCCAATCTGTCGCTCGATTATGCGAAGGGCGACGCGATGACTGAGGCAATCGCATACTCGTCGGCGCTGCTCGAAGGACTGAGCGAGGCCGCCCTAATTGCTGCAGAGTGGCGCGTCGTAGGGGCCAACTCGGCGGCACGGGCCCTGCTTGGCGAGGACATCGAAGGTGCGCCACTCGACGTGGTCATCTCGCACCCTGCCGCGCTCGAAGCGCTCGAGCGCTATGGAATCGAGGAGGCGGAGGAAGTCGAGCTGACCGGGCTCGACGGCTCGCGGCGGTCGTGGCTAATGCAGGCAGCGCAGCTCGCGGACGGCACCTGCCTGGTCCGGTTCGTGGATCGCAGCGAGTCGCGCGCGGCCGAGCAGATGCGCGTCGACTTCGTCGCCAACGCCAGCCACGAACTCAGGACGCCGCTTTCGACGCTGATCGGCTACACCGAGACACTGCGCGAAAGCGCGGAGGACATCGACCAGGCTACGCGCGAGCGGTTCCTCGCGGTCGTTCACGACGAAGCGCGTCGAATGCAGCGCGTGGTGGAGGACCTTATCTCGCTATCCCGGATCGAGGCCGAAAAGTTCACCGCCCCAACCGATGCGGTCGCGCTCGAGCCGCTGATCGACCATGCGCTCGACAGCGCCCGGCGAATGGCTGACGAGCGCGGCTCCGCGCTCATCCGCGACGTCGAGGATCAATTGCCGCAGATCGCCGCCGACGGAACCCAGATACTTCAGCTTCTCGACAATCTCGTCACCAACGCGCTGCGCTACGGCGAGCCGGGGACGCCGGTTACCGTTTCCGCCGACGCCGAAGGGCCGATGGTCCACCTCTCGGTAAAGGACGAAGGCGAGGGAATTGCGCCCGAGCACATCGCCCGCGTCACCGAACGTTTTTACCGGGTCGAGACGAGCCGCAGCCGCTCGCTCGGCGGCACCGGCCTTGGCCTGTCGATTGTCAAGCATATCGTCGAGCGGCACCGCGGCCGCCTCAGCATCGAGAGCGAGTTCGGCAGGGGAACATGCGTCCACGTGCTCCTTCCGGTGGCGGCTTCATAAAAGTGTCACAGGCGCTCGCTACGGCGGGACTGCCGTGACCAAGCCGACGCTTTTGCTCGTCGAAGACGACCGGGCCCTGGCGGACCTGCTGATGTGGCATTTCGACCGTGCAGGCTATGAGATCGTCCGCACCGCAGACGGCGACGAAGCGCTCATCCTGGCCGAGGAGCGCACTCCCGACCTGGTGATCCTGGACTGGATGATTGAAGGCGTCAGCGGGATCGAAGTCTGCCGCCGACTGAGGCGCCGGCCGGCGACGGCGCACGTCCCGATCATCATGCTCACCGCCAGGGGCGAAGAGAGCGACCGAATCCGCGGCCTTCAGACCGGCGCCGACGATTATGTGACCAAGCCGTTCAGTCCGCGCGAACTGCTGGCGCGGGTCGAAGCGGTGCTTCGGCGGGTCCGCCCTGCGCTCGCCGGCGAGCAGCTCGCCTACGGGGACATCGAGATGGACGTCGATTCGCACCGCGTCCGCCGCGGCGGCAAGCCGGTGCAGCTCGGCCCAACGGAGTTTCGGCTTCTGCGCCATTTCCTCGAGCATCCAAGCCGCGTCTTCTCGCGCGAGCGGCTGCTCGACGCCGTGTGGCAGCACGATCCCGACATCGACGCCCGGACGGTCGACGTCCACATCCGCCGCCTGCGCAAGGCGCTGAACGACGGGGGCCGCACCGATGTGATCCGCACCGTCCGCTCGGCCGGATACTCGCTCGACGCCGAAGAGTAGCTGTCACAAAAGTGAAAGATGGGCGTCACGCGGCAGTCAGAGGCGCCGAATAGACCAAAGCCATGGTCAAAGCGACGCTGATTGCAGTGATGAGGGTGCCCGTGATCGTCCTGGCATTGCCCCCTGCGTTCGTCGTCCCCGCGCGCGCCTGCGCGGCCACGTCCGACTCGCAGGTCTGGAGCAACGACGCGGTCAACGTGAAGCTCAGCGATCGTTGGCGGCTGCAGGAGGAATTGACGCTCCGTTTCAGCGACAACCGCAACGGGCTTTACGAGATCGAGTCCAACACGCTCCTCGGCTACCGCTTCAACAAGCTGGTGACCGTCTGGGCCGGCTACACGCACGACCCGCAATATTCGGGCGGCCATTTCACGATCATGGAACACCGCGCCCGTGAGCAGGTGACCTTCGATGGCTTTGCGAAGCTCGGACCGGGCAAGCTCAACGGCCGCCTGCGGTTGGAGCAGCGCTGGCGGAACGGGGTCAACGGAACCGGCTGGCGCCTTCGCCCTTACCTCAAATATTCGCTTCCGATCGCCGGCAGGACCGCGCTCAACCTCAGCACCGAGCCGTTCTTCAATCTCGATGCGACGCGATTCCAGCGCCAGTCCGGGCTCGACCGGGTGCGAAACCTCGTCACCATTTCGGCGCCGCTGACGAAAAATCTGTCGGGCGAGCTCGGCTATATGAACCAGCACGGCTTCATCCGCGGCGGTCCCGACACGAGCGACAATATCGCCTACGTCGGATTGGCACTTGGCCTGTGACCGGTTGGGGCCTCCATTCGGAGCTGCCGCGCAGTGCCGGAGAGGCAAAGCCGTTGCCGACCAACACAGGCTTAAGTAAGCGCGACGTGCAGTCAGGGGAAGCTATGTTCAATTGGTTCCAGGCCCTCCTCCCGAGGACGAGCGACTTCTTCGGGATGTTCGAGAGGCATGCTGCAACGCTCGTTGCCGCGGCTGACGCGCTCAGCGAGCTCGCCGCCGGCCACTCCCCGCCGCAGAAACATATCGCCGAGATCAACCGCTACGAGCACGAGGCCGATGACGTCATCCGCCAGGTGCTGCGCTCGGTCCGGCAGACATTCCTGACGCCATTCGACCGGGGTGCGATCACCTCGCTCATCGGTGCGATGGACGATTCCATCGACGAGATGCAGGACACGGCGCGTGCCATTTCGCTCTATGAACTGGAGCGCTTCGAGCCCGAGATGAAGCGGATGGTCGAGATCATCGTCCAGGCTGCGGCGCTGACCGCGGAAGCGATCCCGATGCTTCGCGACATCTCGCGTAACGGGCCCAAGATCCACACGTTGACCGAGAAGCTCGTGCAGCTGGAAAGCGACGCGGACGTAGTCCACGCCGCGGGCCTCAAGAAGGCCTTTCAAGAACATTCCCATGAACCGATGCAGTTCATGGTTGCGCGCGAGATCTACAAGCATCTCGAGCGGATCACCGACGCCTTCGAGGACGTCGCCAACGAGATCGACGGCATCGTCATCGACCACGCCTGAGCGAGAGAGTCCGACTTGCACCAGCTCGCCCTTCCGCTCCTGATCGGCCTGATCGCCGTCGCGCTGGCGTTCGATTTCCTGAACGGCCTGCATGACGCCGCAAACTCGATCGCGACTGTGGTCGGGACGCGACTCATCAGCCCGGTTTGGGCTGTCGCATTTGCCGCCTTCTTCAACTTCGCGGCCTATTTCCTCGCGCTGAAATGGCCCGCGCTTCACAATGTCGCCGATACGATCGGCAAGGGCCTGATCAACAAGGACCTGGTGACTCCAGCGGTCGTGTTCGGAGCGCTGATCGGAGCGATGTTCTGGAATGTCGTCACCTGGGTGAAGGGCATCCCCTCGTCATCGAGCCATGCACTAGTCGGAGGAATAGTCGGCGCCGGCGTTGCCCATGCGGGCTTCCCCAGCATTCAATGGATCGGGCTCAACAAAACGCTGGTCGCCATCGTCCTGTCACCGGTCCTGGGCCTGATCCTCACGATGGCGATCATGCTGGTGACGAGCTGGCTTTTCGTCCGCGCCAGCGCGACCGGCGCCGAGCGGGTCTTCCGTGGCCTGCACCTGGTCTCATCGGGAACCTTGTCGCTCAGTCACGGCCTCAACGATGCGCAGAAGACGATGGGGCTGATCACCGTGCTTCTCTATTCGACCGGCTATCTCAAAGGCCATTTCGCGGTGCCCAACTGGGTTGCACTGTGCTGCTACATCGCGATGGGCCTTGGAACCCTGACCGGCGGCTGGCGGGTGATCGAGACCATGGGCACGCGAATCACCAAGCTGTCCCAGCATCAGGGCTTCAGCGCGTCCGCGGGCGGGTCGATCATGCTGTTCGCCGCCTCCTGGCTGGGGATTCCCGTGTCGACCACACACACGGTTACGGGCTGCGTAATCGGCGCCGGAGCGGCCCGGAGAGCATCCGCGGTGCGCTGGGGAATTGCCGGAAACGTGGCGATCGCCTGGGTGATCACGATTCCGGCCTCCGCGATTGTAGCGGCGCTATTCTACTGGCTGATCAGCGGCCTTTTCGTGCGCGTGGCCGTCGCCGCTGCGCTCATTGTCCTCGTCGGATACTCGGTCTCAGCCTGGCGGCGTCGATCCGAGGCGCGCAGTCGCGGGGCGCTCGGTACCAATAGCTGAGCCATCGAGACGGGAGGACTGCTAGCGAGCCATCGCATTAGCCTGGCTCGTGATCGCCACCGCCTAGCCGGGGTGGCGCGCCCCAATCGGCGCGGCTAGAGCCGTTTCCATGGCGTTACTATCGTCGGAGGAGCGCGCGGTCGTCGAACGCGCGGGCGGCGAGCCGATGCTCGAGCAGGTGCTGGATTGGTCGGCCGTGAACAGCGGCTCCCGCAATCTTGCCGGACTCGAGCGCATGGCCGGGCTGCTCGCCGACGCATTCTCCGCGCTTCCGGGCGAGGTGAAGCTCGCCGAACCGGCGAAGGTCGATACCGTGGATTCGAACGGTCGAACGGCAGTGGTCGAACACGGCAGGCATTTGCACCTGAAGGTTCGACCGGAGGCACCGGTCCAGCTGCTGCTCACGGGTCACATGGACACGGTTTATGGCGTCGACCACGACTTCCAGGAGACCCGCTGGATTGGAGACGGCGTCTTGAACGGCCCAGGCGTCGCCGACATGAAGGGCGGCTTGGCCGTCATGCTTGCTGCTCTGAAGGCGGTGGAACAGAGCGCTGCGGCACGACACCTCGGCTACGAGGTCCTGATCGACAGCGACGAAGAGGTCGGCTCGCCCTCGTCGGCAGCGCTGATCGCACAAGCGGCGGACGGAAAGCGCGCTGCACTGACCTATGAGCCGGCTGCGCTACCCGATGGAACACTCGCGGGCGCACGCCCGGGAAGCGGCAATTTCTCCTTCGTCGTCCGCGGCAAGTCGGCGCATGCCGGTCGCAATCCCGAGGATGGGAGGAACGCGGTCGTGGCTGCCTCCGAGCTGGCGCTGCGTTTGGCGATGTCGAAGACTCCGGGTCTCTCGATCAATCCCGCAAAGATTGACGGCGGCGGCCCCAACAATGTCGTTCCGGACCTCGCAATCCTGCGGGTGAACTTGAGACCGCGCACCACCGACGACCAGGAGATCGCGGCTCGGCTGATCGCCAAGGCGCTCGACGAGACTGCCGCCGCGCACGAAGTGTTCATCGAGGCGCACGGCGGCTTCGGCCGGCCCCCTAAGCCGCTCACCGAAGAGGCGGAGGCACTGTTCAAACTGGTGCGGGAGGCAGGCGCCGACCTCGGCCAGGACATCGGCTGGCAACCCTCCGGCGGCGTGTGCGACGGCAACAATATCGCAGCCTGCGGAGTGCCCGTCGTCGACACGATGGGCGTCCGTGGCGGCAAGATCCACAACATGGAGGAATATCTGATCGTCGAAAGCCTCGCCGAGCGGGCTGCCTTGAGCGCGCTCACCATCCTGCGGCTGGCGGGGGAAACAGAATGAGCTTCCGCGTCCGAGCAGCGCGAACCAGCGATCTCCGCGCTTTCTACAATCTCGCCAAGCTTACCGGTGGCGGCTTCACCAATCTTCCCGCTGAAAAATCGACGCTGCAGGCAAAGCTGGAGCGTAGCGCCAAAGGATTCGCGCGCGAAGGAGACACGTCTGGCGACGACCTCTACGTCTTCGTCCTGGAGAAAGTCGCGAACCACCAGATCGTCGGCACGTGCCAGGTCTTCGGTGCGGTCGGGTCAGAATATCCGTTCTACAGCTATCTGATCTCGACCCTGACCCAGAAGAGCGCAGAGTTGGGTCGGACCTTTCGTAACCAGACGCTGACCCTCACTACCGACTTCGACGGCGCCAGCGAGGTTGGAGGTCTGTTCCTCCATCCGCACGAACGCGCGGGCGGGCTCGGGATGCTTCTGGCCCGTTCCCGCTATTTGTTCATCAAGTCGCATCGTGCTCGCTTCGGCGACACCGTCCTGGCCGAGCTTCGCGGCGTCATGGACGAGGCGGGGAATGCACCATTTTGGGATGCGCTAGGCGGACGATTCTTCGGTATGACTTTTCCCGAGGCCGACGAGTTCAACGCGGTCCACGGCACGCAATTCATCGCCGACTTGTTCCCGAAGACACCCATCTATGTCTCGATGCTCCCTGAAAGCGCGCGGGCAGTAATCGGGCAGCCGCATCCAACCGGGCGAGCGGCGCTCAAGATGCTCGAAACCGAAGGGTTCGTTTGGGATTGCTATGTCGATGTGTTCGATGGCGGTCCGACTGTTTCAGCCCGAACCGACGAAATTCGAACCATTCGCGAATGCGGGCAGGCGACTTTAGCCGACGAGACTTCGGAATATGGCAAGACGATGTTGATCGCGAGCGGCCAACTCATCGACTTCGTCGCTTGCTATGGGAAGGTCGCGGACTGCGGCGCCGGCAAGGTCTCGATCGACGCCGATGCGCGCTCGATGCTGGGCGCCAAGCCGGGCGCGACGCTCTGGCTGGCTGACCGCTAAGCCGTGGCGCTGCGCGAGATGAATTTCGACGGGATCGTCGGCCCGAGTCACAACTATGCGGGCCTCAGTTTCGGCAACATCGCGTCGACTCGAAATGCCGGGGAAGTCTCGCACCCGCGGGCGGCTGCGCTGCAGGGCATCGCCAAGATGCGTGCGAACCTCGCGCTGGGCCTAAACCAAGGTATCCTTCTTCCGCACCCGCGGCCCGACCGGGAATGGCTAGCCGAGCTTGGGACGACGATCGAGCAGGCCGACCCGGCGCTTGCCGCCAACGCGATGTCGGCTTCGGCAATGTGGGCGGCGAATGCAGCGACCGTTTCGCCGGCGCCCGACACGGCCGACGGCAAATGCCATCTTACGGTCGCGAACCTCGGGACGATGGCGCACCGCAGCCATGAATGGCCTGCGACCCTGGCGCAGCTTGGACTGGCGTTCGCAAAGGATGCATTCGCGGTGCACGGCCCGGTGCCGCCGGTCTTCGGTGACGAGGGCGCGGCCAATCACATGCGCCTTGCGCCGGCGCATGGCGAACCGGGCGTTGAGGTGTTCGTCTACGGCGTTTCCGGCGGCGCCTTCCCGGCGCGCCAGCATTTCGAAGCGTCCAAGGCGGTCGCGCGGCTGCATCGCCTCGATCCCGACCGGGTCATCCTGGCCCAGCAGTCGGAAGAAGCGATCGCGGCAGGTGCGTTCCACAATGATGTCGTCGCCGTAGCGAACGAGCGGGTTCTCTTCGCGCACGAGCTCGCATTTGCCGACAAGCATGCGCTGGTGTCAGCGCTCTCGGTAAAGGTGCCAGGCTTCGAATATGTCGAGGTGCCCGCTGCCGAGGTGCCGCTCGCAGACGCGGTGCGCTCCTATTTGTTCAACGCGCAGCTGGTGACTCCTCCGGACGGCCAGCCGACTCTGATCTTGCCGACCGAAGCGCGCGAGACGCCCGCCGTCTGGTCCTGGATCGAGCGACATCTCGCCGGCAATGGGCCCATTCGCCGGGTCGAGATCGTCGACGTGCGCCAGTCGATGGCGAACGGCGGCGGGCCGGCCTGCCTGAGACTCCGCGTGGTCGCCGATCCGGGAAGCGTCGATCCGCGCTTTGTGGTCGATGAGGCCAGGCTGGACCTCATCTTCGGCATCGTCGGGCAGAATTGGCCCGAGGACATTCATCATGACGACCTGCAGCAGCCGGCGCTGATCGCGGATATCGAACGCGCGCGGGCCGCGCTGCTTCACGCGCTCGACCTCGGCGAGCTCGCCTGACGCGGCGATTCCCAAATCGGGACAACGGTAAAGAGCAAATTTACCCTGTTCTTTAGCAAATTTCCGGCTCAAAACGGTCGTTGCGACGTTCAAACGTTAACGATTGCGATGATGAGCAAGATCGGCCGCCTGTTCACGATCAAGACGCGCTTCGAGGCGTGGCTGGTGATCTATGCGATCGCGCTGGGCGCGGTGGAACGCGGCCGCCACTATCTCGACACCTATCCCGGATGGGGCGGCTGGCTGCTCGCCCTCGCCTGCACCGGCGTGGTGTTCATTGCCGGCGGAAAGCTTCTCGATTCGGTAACTCCGCCGGCACCGGCGCTAGCTGCGGGACCCTATCGCGCACCCATCCAGCGGCGCCAGATCAATGGTCGTAATCGACCCACGCGCCTGCCGAACCGTCGTGGTTCAGAGTCACGGATTTCACGTCACAGAGATTGACGTCAGCCCAGGTGACCGGCCCCGCGCCGGGGACATTGGCGCGAATGTCGAATGCACAATCGGGATCGCTGAACTTGACGTCCATGCGCGCGCCGGCGCTTGGAGCCGGCCCGAGCGGCTTCCACGCCTGCGTGCCCGAACGGCGGATCGACAGCTGCGCGAGTGCGGCGCCGGTGCCGTTCACAAGCCTGAATCCGGATGCGCCGGCGAAGGCTGGCGAAGCGACGCTCGACAACAGGAGCAAAGCCATGAGTCTCTTCATGCGCACAAGCATAAGCTCATGCGCACGGAGGAGAAATCGGTAATTCGCTTGCAGCGCTTAAGCGGCGAGGTCGGCGTAACTCGGGCGAATGCCGCTCCAGAACACCGGAGTCGCGGCGGGCCCGTTGGTCAGCGCTTCCTTCAGCGGCAAGGCCGTCGAGCAGAAGGCGCACTCGGCCGACATCCGGCCGATGATCCAGTGGGTTCGGCCGCAGCCGGGGCAGTGGTTGACCTCACCGTCGTGATAGACAGCGTGATAGCCGCGCGTACTCGGATTGAACGCGGTGCGGCGGGACTCAATCGAACTCAGCATGGTGGGTTCCTTCGAAACCATCTTTTGCCGCTTCCAACGAGCGGCGAATCGTTAGGTTTCATCGATGTTCCGTGATTGCCCCGTCGCGGTCACTCCCCTCTCACCGGCCTGTTCCACCGTGGGACGGAACGCGGCTCCGCCCCTCTGTGGACGAAAGCGAAAAGCGGCTGTGGATATTAACCGTCTCTTAGCGACTCACGGGTGATGGTCGTTTCGTCTCGGAGCGGAGGGACAAGTGGAGTCGAACGAGCGTTATTATCGTCGGCGCGCGGTCGAAGAGCGGATGGCAGCGCAGCGTGCGGTCACAGAGAATGCCCGCGCGTGGCACGCCAAGCTGGCACAGGATTTCGCCGAACGGGCGAGCGCCTGCACAGCACCGATCTGCAACGCCGCCGTATTGAACGGCTGATCAGGCCAGCGAGCTGACCGCGGCGCGGCGGGTGCGCCCGCGCGCATTCAAACTTCCGTCTTCGCGTTCTCGATCGCATCCAGCACCGCTTCCGGCTGAACCAGCCGCTTCATCTCCTCGATGTCCTCATGTTTCGCTTCCGGCACCTCCATCCGCACCGCAATCTCCGAAACCAGCGCCACGAGCTTGGTGATCTCCGCTTCGGCGAGCAGGCTGACTTGAAGGTCGAGCTCAGCCCGCCGGTCTGCCGTCGCGGCCATGCGATTCTGAGTGATCAAGATGAAGGTCGATAGGAAGATCGCCTCGACCGACGCGATCATCGCCAGCACGACGAAGGTCGGGTCCCATGGCGTGATGCCTGCGATCCAGCCGAGGTTGGCGATGATCCACGCGCCGTACAGGGCGGCGTGAACATAAACGAAGCGCATGCTGCCTGAGAACCGGGTGATCGCGCGTGCAATGCGCTCGTCGGCGCTGGCCCTCGCCTCCTCTTCGTCCCGCCGGCGGCGGAGCGCGGCAATGTTGCGCTTGAGCGAGCTGTTCAGCGAGTCATCGGTCATTGCTGCTCCAGCAACGAGCCGCCGACGAGCGCCGTTCCTACGGCTGATCGCTGAAGGGTTGCGCGTCGCCGTGCCTCACCTTATGTCGCGCCCCTGCCGATCCCGGCACCCGCGCGCCCGTAGCTCAGCTGGATAGAGCACCAGACTACGAATCTGGGGGTCAGAGGTTCGAATCCTTTCGGGCGCGCCATTTTCCCCTTAGAGCCGGTTCGATGCGACAGCCGTTCCTCGCGACGCTGCTTTTGCTCGCCGCCTGCTCTTCGCCCGGCGGCCCCTACCCCTCGCTCCAGCCACGGGCGGCCGAAGCGA
>Ga0207647_10000985_pt1 | contig 22102 bp, 14 predicted proteins | sample KBSCornC2_FD_184295 | JGI IMG/M metagenome (GOLD analysis project Ga0207647, IMG submission 184295) | Corn rhizosphere microbial communities from Kellogg Biological Station, Michigan, USA - C2 (SPAdes) (version 2) | ecosystem: Host-associated > Plants > Roots > Rhizosphere ... | reverse complement strand
GTGTCGCACGGCGATACGGTGATCACGACCGACCAGGGCGCCATCACGATCCACGATGGCCAGACCACGGGCACGCTGACGATTGCGTCGGGCAATGGCGAGGACGTCTACCTTGACGCCAGCCAGCTGACGGCGACCATCACCAATGCGACCGGGGGCAACTTCGAGAAGCTGGTGGTCGGGACAGCGGCGGCGACGGCGCACGTCAACGACACGCTCGATCCCGTCACCGCCACCTTGACGACCTCCAGCGCCGGCATCTCCGAGTTTGGCGGCTCGGTCACCTACACGGTGACGCTGACGAGCGGGCTGACACCGTTCACTCCAAAGACCGATTTGGTACTGACCCTGGCCAACGGTGAGCACGTCACGATCGTCGCCGGGCAGGCGAGCGGTTCGGTGACGACCAACTACACCGACGCGCAGATCACAAATCAGACGTCGATCGCCGATTCCATCACCGGAGTCTTCAGCGGCGGCAGCGAATACGAGCAGCTGCTGACGACCGGAACGACCTCGGTGCCAGTCGTGTACGCGCCGACCGTTGCGGTCGGCAGCAATGTCGCCTTGCCGGAAGACACCCAGGAGGTGTTCCAGTTTACGGCTACGCCGGTCAGCGCGGGCTCGCATGTCACCCAGGTCGTCGTTTCAGGCCTCACGGGCTGGAGCGTCGATACATCCACGGCCACGGTCAACGGTGCGACTGTGACCGCAACCTTCAACTCCGGTAGCGGTGTTCTGACCTTCAACATCAGCGGCGCCGCGGCCGGCACGGCCGAGACGGTCTCGGTGGCGATGACGCCGCCCCTGAACACCGATGTGGACGCGAGCATCACGATGACGGCCACCGCCGCGCAGGGCGCGATAAGCGCCACCAGCGCGGGTACGGCTGGGACCATCTACGTCGACGCCGTCGCGGACATGCCGACCGTGGTCGCCGGCCAGACACACATGATCTTCGTGACCGACTCGCCGAGCGATTCCAATTCGGCCTTCAGCAACGGCGAAACCGGAGCGCTGCAAATCAAGGCGACGTTCGGCGACGTTCACGATGGATCGGAGACCCACACGCTGGATATCCATCTCCAGAGCGGGTTCACGGCCGGCCTCCTGGCAAGCGGCACGATCGCTGGCACCTACAACGGTGCCTCCACGACGTTCAGCTACACCTACGCTTCGGCGACGGGTGACATCCATGTCATCGTCCCCCAGGATACGGGTCTCAATCCGAACGCCAACCAGACCGCCACGATCGATCTGAGCTTTGCGGTGACGGCGCCGGCGACGGGCACGCTGCCAAGCACGCTGAACTTCACGGCCACGGCGACTGCCACCGAGGCCACGCTGCATGGCGGTGGGGTCGGCGCGAGCAACGCCGATCTCACCACCGACAACGTGGCGGCGTTCACCGATACGACCGGTATCCCGGCTGCTCGGCTGCTGTCGGGCACGATCGTCACCAACTCGAACCAGACCGCCCAGGACATGATCCTGACGTTCGTCGACCAGGAGCACCCGCTCGACGCCTACTCACAGCTGGTGATCACCAACGCGCAGGGCCAGCAGGGCAACGTCGCCTCGGACGCCGGTTTCAACATCTCGGGAGCGGACCACTTCCTGGTCTCGCTCGACGCCCCGTTCGACACCTCAAAGATCGGTGTGACCAACTTCACGCTCAACGGGACGCATATCGACGAGGCGAGTGGGCACCCTCAGATCGGGATCAACGGCGGCGGCGTCAGTGCCGGTTTCACTGCGGTCATGACGACGAACAATGCCGCTGGCGTGACCGGCACGGATTCACATGACTCTCACACCAACGGCGACAGCATCTCGGATCCGTCAGCCAATACCAACACCTACAACATGACGTATGTGGATGGTAAGAACGCGACCGCGTCGGGCAGCAATGATGCCGACCTTCTGAATGCGGCGGGTTCTCCGGGCAACACGGAGAACGGCGGAGCCGGCAACGACATTCTGGTGTACCACCCGTCGACCACGATCGATGGCGGCAGCGGCTTCGACATTCTGCGCATCGATGACGGAGCGATCTATAACTCGTCGCTGGAGATCAGCAGTGCGTCGGCCAACGGGCTGTCATCTGGCAATGCCCACACGGTGGGAGGTGTCCATCTCTATGGAGTTGACCTGTCGGGTGCGAGCCTGACCAATCTGGAATCGATCCTGATCACCGACGATCCGCTCGCAAGTTCGCTCTACGGAACCGAGCTCAATGGACTATCGATCGCCAAGGTCACCGCCATCACTGAGGCGACCAACAGCACTTCGGCGACGGCGCATTCGCTCTTCATTGTCGGTTCTGCCGGCGACGATGTGCAGCTTGCGACGGGAGCCGGGGGGTGGACCGAGTCGGCCAACACCTTCACCTCCACTGGCGGGCAGGTCTTCCATCAGTGGATTCCGACAGGCTCGACCGTGGCAACGGCGACGGCAAGCCTGTTCATCGACAACGATCTGCAGGTGAATCACGCCGCGCAGGCCTAGCAGTTGGGCTGACGCTGACGGTACCGGAAAGCGGCTCGATGAGAGCCGCTTTCTCTTTGTCTCACATCAGCAGCGGGAGTGCGCCGGGCCAGGCAGCGCCGGCAGCGACGTCCGCGTTGCCCCATTCCGTGGCTTCGTCGCTGGCAGCCGGCGTTGCTTCCGTGGGTCCGGATAGCTGGCGCTGAGCGTAGGGTGCGGCGAACAAGTGGACGCCGGCGTGGTCGATGGCGAACAGCGGGGCCAGGTTCGTCGCCCCCGAATCCTCGATCAGCTCGGAGCGCCGGTTGTCCAGCACGAGCCACTGCCCGTCGAGGCGCGCGGCGAGCACGGCGTGGTCCTGCCGCACGGCGCGGTCACGGACGAGCATGAGCCGGAGATCCTCGCGCGGAAATCCGGCTTCGCGCAGTGCGACGTATTTTGCGATCGCATAGTCTTCGCAATCACCCTTTGCCGTCGCGAAGGTCTCCAGCGGCGAGCTCCAGCGATCGGCCTCGCCATGCTGCGCATAGTCGCTCACGTAGCGGACGACCATGTTGACCGCGCGGTTGGCCTCATCGAGTCTTGCGCGTCCCGATTTCGATTTGACGGCGCCGATCAATCGCAGGAACTGGGCGGCGTTCGAGGGGCAGTTGCCGGCGTCGGTCTGGCAGCCTCTCAGTGTCTCTGCATCCCTCGCCAGCCGGGTCTCGAGGCCCCGCCATTTCTGCCACAACAGGCCTTCGGGCGCGCGGAAGGTGAAGAGGCCAAACGGCTCGTCGCCTTTCGCCGGCGCGGGCCTCGGCTCAGGGGCCGCGTCGGTCGCGATGTTGGAAGGCGTCAGCGCCGCAAGGCGGACTGCATTCGGCCCGCGGCCGCGCATGGCATCGAGCTTCGCCAGCACGTCGTTGATGCGGAAGAACGTCGCGGGTGCCCGCGCTGCTGCGTCAATGCCGGGTGCGAGAGTTTCCTGAGCGTGCTGAGCCAAGACGTCCTGAGCCGGGACGTCCTGAGCCGAGGCGTCATCGGCCCGGACAGGCGATGTCGCGCTGGCAACGATCAATGCGGCCAGCGCTGCGCCAAGCGCGCACAGGCCTTTCCGCTGCAATTCCCAATGCAGTGTCATAGACGACGTCCCCTGCGCCGGGAGCGTCGTCAACGTCTATCGCGTCGATCCACGCCCCGATCCTGTTGTCGGATCGAGACTGAGGTCTGCGACGCTTAGGCGAGGTTAAATCAGGGGGAGGGCGGCGGTCTTGTCGCAAAGGCGGTCAATCCCGCGCTTCGAGGGATCGGCAAATTGTCGCCGCGACCTTTGCGCTCTGTTAACCTTGGCGAAGCCTCAACGCTCGCGCAGGGCTTCGTCGCGCAGTGTGCGGGCCGGCCTCACCAGATAATCGAGAACCGACTTCTCGCCGGTCAGCACCTCGACCGTCGCGACCATGCCGGGAATGATCGGGAGCGGCTTCTGCTCCGTGCCCAGGTGGTTCTTCTCTGTCCGCACCATGACGCGGTAGAAGCTCTCCTGGCGCTCCGGCGTCTTCTCGCCCTTGTCGTCGACGATCGTGTCGGCGCTGATCCGCTCGACCTTGCCCTTCAGCGAGCCATAGACTGAGGAATCGTAGGCCGAGATCTTCACCACCGCGTCCTGGCCGGGCCGGATGAAGGCGATGTCCTGCGGCTTGATGCGACCTTCGACCAGCAGTGTGTCGTCGAGGGGAACGATGTCCATCACGTTGGCGCCGGGCTGCACGACCGCCCCCACCGTGGTCACGTTCAGCTTGTTGACGATGCCGTGCACGGGTGCCTTGAGGTCGGTTCGCCGGACCCGGTCCTGCGCTGATTTGATATTTTCATCGAGCACGGCCAGATCGCCCTTGGACTTCGCAAGATCTTCGTCCGCCTGGGAGCGGAAGGAGGAGATCGTGCTCGCGATCTTGGATTGGGCCTCCGCGAGTTGTCCTCGCATCTCGGTCGCCTGGCGGTCGAGCCGCAACATCTCGATTTCCGGCACCACCTTTTGCTCGTACAGCTTGCGCGTCAACGCCAGCTCCCGATCCAGCAGTTTGAGTGTGCCGCCGAGCCGGGCCACCTGCTGGTTCAGGACGTCGACATCCTGCGCCAGTTTCTGCGCGCGCATCTTGAACACACTGCTTTCCGTGGCCACGGCCGACGGCACCACCTGGTCAAGCTGATCGGGAAAGATCAGCTCGCCCTTTCCTCTGGCTTCGGCCTCAAGTCTGGTGACACGGGCCGCCATCGCAGCCCGCCGTTCCCTGATCTCGCCGAATTCGGATGCAAACTTAGTATCGTCGATGCGCATCAGGGATTGGCCCTGCTGGACGATCGATCCCTCCTGGACGAGGATATCGCCGACGATCCCGCCTTCGAGCGACTGCACCACTTGCATTTGGCGCGCGGGTACAACGCGGCCATTTCCTCGCTTGACCTCGTCCAGCACGGCGAAATGAGCCCAGACCAGGAACGTGGCGAGCAGGGCAAGGGATGCGACAAGCAGCATGCGGGAGGTCCGCGGCGCGCGAAGCGCGGCGGCGGCCCGAACATCGTTGGCAAACGCGAAATCAGACGACATTGGTTCTGGCCATGGGTGAGGCGGGTTGCTCGGCAGCCGCCGGGTTCTGGCTCGGCGTCGATGGCGCCGGCTTGCCCTGCAGGAGCGCGAGAACCTTGTCGCGGGGGCCGTCGGCAATCAGCCGGCCGTTGTCGAACAGCAGCAGGCGGTCGACCATATTCAGCAGTGAGAGGCGATGCGTCGAGATCAGAATGGTGATCTGCTCTTCGCGCAGCGCCCTCAGGCGCTCGAGAAATTCGGCTTCGCTGCGAATGTCGAAATGGGCGGTCGGTTCGTCCAGAAATAATATCCGCGGCTTCCTGATGAGCACCCGCGCAAGGCCGATTGCCTGCTTCTGGCCGCCTGAGAGGCTCCGGCCGCCTTCCGAAATGGGCATGTCGTAGCCCATGGGATGGCCCGCGATGAACGTCTCGACGCCCGCCAGGCGTGCGGCGGCCAGCACTTCCTCGTCGGTTGCCTCGGGTTTGCCCAGCGCGATGTTGTCGCGCAGCTTTCCGAAGAACAGCTCGGTGTCCTGCATCGCAAAGCCAACCCCGGACCGCAGGTCGGACGGATCGTATTGCCGCGAATCGACACCATCGACGAGGATACGGCCCTCCTGCGCCTCATAGAAGCCGAGCAGAAGGCGCCCCACAGTCGTCTTGCCGGATCCGATGCGTCCGATGATGCCGACCTTCTCGCCGCCTTCGATCTTGAAGGATACCTTGTCGAGGGCCTTGCCGGGCGCATTGGGGTACGTGAAGCTGACGCCGTCGAAAGCGATCGCGCCATCACGGATTTGTCGCGAGACATAGGCACGCGTAGGGGATCGCTCGCGCTCCAGCGACATGATGCGATCGATGGCCTTCAACGAGCTCAGCGTCTGCGTTCCGCGCGTGATCACCGACGCGATCCCGGCGATCGGTGCCAGAACGCGCCCCGCCAGCATGTTTGCCGCCACCAGCGCTCCGACCGTGAGCTTGCCGTCGAGTATGAGGAATACGCCGACGACGATCAGGGCGAGGCTGGTGAGCTGTTGGGCCGTATTGGCGCTCGTGAGCGCGAGCGAGGCCCAGAAATGGACGTCTTCGCCCGAGCGGGCCGTTGCTGCGACGGATCGCTCCCAGGCCGTTTGCATGCGGGCTTCGGCGCCGGTCGCGCGTATCGTCTCGAGGCCGGACAGCGACTCGACCAGCACGCCATGACGTGCCGCAGCTTCAGCCTGCTGGCGTTTCATGGCCCGGTCCAGCGGGCGCTGCAGTGCCACGCCGATCAGGAGCATGACCGGCAACATCACCAGGGGTATCCAGGCCAGCGGCCCGGCGATCACAAAGAGGATCCCGACAAACAGCATGGCAAACAGCAGATCCGTCGCGGACACGACGCTGCCGGACGTGAAGAACTCGCGCACTGAATCGAAGTCGCGCAACTGATTGGCGAGGATGCCCACCGAAGCGGGGCGCTGCGCCATCTTCACGCCCATCACGTGCTCGAAAATGTTGGCAGCGAGGATGACGTCGATCGTCTTGCCGGTGACATCGATCATGCGGCTGCGAACCGTCCGGAAGATGAAGTCGAACGCAATCGCGAGCCCCATTCCGATCGACAGGGCAATCAGCGAAGGAAGCGCGCCATTGGGGACGACGCGGTCGTAGACGCTCATGGTGAAGAGGGGCGTCGCCAGCGCGAGCATATTTATCAGGAAGGCTGCAAGCGCGATGTGACCGTAGCTGCGCCAATGCAACTTGACCACCGACCAGAACCAATGGCTTCGCGGCAGATCGCCTGCAGCGACGGCGCGTGCGTTGCTCTCGACCGCCGCCCTGACGAAGAATGCGTATCCGGTGTAGTCGGCCGAGATGGCCTGGATCGCGTGAAGCTCGGGGAGACCGGCCGTCAGGGACGGATTGAGGACTTTGACATTGCTTCCGGATTTGTCGAATTCCAGCAGGATCAGCGTCGTCCCATTCTTCATGATAAGGACGGCCGGCAGCACCAGCGCGGGGATATCGGCAATGTCGCGTTTGACGGCTTCGGTCTGGAGGCCCGCGCGCTGAGCTGCACGGTCATAGAGGGGAACTGACAACCGACCATCGAGGATCGGCAGGCCGCCTAGCAGTGCCTCGCGGCTAACGGCACGGCCGTGGTACGACGCCAGGTAAATGAGCGATGATGCAAGTGGGTCGTCGCTTTCGGGACGACCTGTCGCTTGCTTCGGTTCAGACGCAACGGCTCGCTCCGCAACGGGGTGGCCATGCATGCGCGTTGACTCGGATGCTCGAAACAACAAATGCGAATGTCCAAAATGAAATGATGCGGAGCGAAAAGCGAACCGTCATTCCAGCATAGCGGAAAACGCACGGAATCATTTGGTAAATCGGCAAAAGCACAACTAAAGGTTAATCTTCGAACCGCCTTTCGCCGATCACGGACCCGACTGTACTCGCGGAACTGGCACTATCTCTGAGCTGGCTCGAATGCCGTCGCCAGCCAGTGCGGCTTTCTATCGGCCGCGTACGCGGTAACGGGAGAGGTGTGCAGTATGACCGGATCGCCGGTGCTTCGCTGCTGCGTGATCCATTCGGATGCTCCCAGCAGGGTCGGCTGATTGGAACGCGACGGCCATCGATCCTTGAACGCCTCAGGTTCGGGCGCTTCGCTCGCGTAGCCCAGACGGGCGGTAACCCGTTCCGGTGCAGGCACCGGGACGTTCAGCGGCTCGGAGCCGGTCTGGGGCAGCTTCACGCGGAGCGTCGGCGCCCTGTAGTCGGGCGTTGCGAAGATCCCAAGATCCATCGGCGCTGCATCGACGGGCGGCGGAGCTTTCAAATATTCGAGCAACGTGCCCATGGCGGCCAAAAGTTGATAGTCGGCGAACACCACGACGCCGCGAGCCGAAGTCAACGAAACCAACGTGTTAAAATACTGGTTCTGGGCATTCAAAAGGTCGATCAGCGAACGCTGGCCAAGCTCATATTCCTTCTGGAATGCCGCAATCGTCTTGCGATCAGCCTCGAGTTGCCGCGTCAGCGCGGCGATTCGTGTCACGGTGACCGTCCGCGCTGCCCAGGCCTTGTCGATGGATTCGATTGCATCGCGCTGAAGGCGTGCATGCCGCGCAGTACTTTCGACGTAGCGCTCGGACATCTCCGACCGTCGCCAGACATCCTGACCGCCGCGGAAGACATCCCAGGACATGACAACCTTGCCGCTGTAGTCGTCGTGCGTAACGCCAAGATAGGGGTACGTATTGTCGTTGTGTGTCGCACGGCCCTCGAGCGAGAAGGTCGGAACAAAAGCGCCGTCCGTCACGCGAAATGCATGCTTTGCCGCGTCGGCGTCGGCCTGCGCGGCCTGAATGGTCGGGTTGAACCGTACCGTGGTTGCAAGGGCCTCGTCGCGGGTCGTCGGCAAGCCGCCCAGCGGTCCCGGGAAGCGAAGATTGATGGGCTCAAGTCCGACGACCTTGCGGAACTTGGCGCGGGACTCTTCCAGGCTCCGGCGGAATTCGGCGAGCGCCGCGCGGGCATTTTCGACCCGTTCGCGGGCCTGTTCGAGATCGCCTTCACCGGCGCGTCCGCCGGAAAAGCGCGTGTTGACGTTGGCGAATATCTTCTCGTGGGTGACGACGTTCTGCTCGCTGAGCGTGACCAGTCGCAAATAGCGCACGACGTCGACATAGGCTTCCGCTGCGTCCAGAGCGATCAATTCGGTACGCTCGCGAACGCGGAAAGCCGCTGCGTTGACGCGCGCCGTCTGCCGCCAGATGTCGTGAATCGAGGCGAAGCCGTCGAACAAGACCTGCCGGACGACGACGGATTCCTGCGATCCGTTTCGCCATGAGCCGCTTCCGGCGACCGGGACGGGCAGGGCGGTGCCGGTTAACACGGCAGCGCTCTGGTCGAATTTTTCGGGACCCCAGCGCGCTTCTACGCGCACCTGCGGAAGCAGCGTGCTCTGGGTCTGGCGAAGCTCGCTCTCGGTTGCGCGGCGGTTGGCCGACGCTTCACCGACCCCGGGATTGGTGCGGACGGCCTGTTTCAACGCGTCATTGATCGAGAACGGTTCGGCGGACGCGCCGCCGCACGGAACCAGTGCAAATGCTGTGAAAACGAGAATGTGCTTGAGCAATTTTACCTCCGCCCGTTTCCGGAATTCGGTCGCGGGGTCCCCCATGAAATTGCCCGAAGTCTCTCAAGGACTGCAGCGACAAGCTAGGCACAATGCGGGAAAATTGAGCAAATGTACGGGGTTGTCGCATTTATGCCACGTCGGAGGCATAACACAGGTGCAATAATACCCCTCTTTTCGGATGAGGAGTGGCGCCGACCTCGGGCGCCGTCAGGTTTCCCCCCGTGCCGTTTTACCTCTCAGGTTGTTGTCGATCCACGATGCCGCATGAGGTGCTGTTCCGCCGACCGACGATTCTGTGCTGGGGAACAGAAACCGGGCTTCGGGCTCAACCCATCGTCCGAATGAGCCCGCCGAGCGTTAGCGCTGCTTCGTCCGTCGGTTCCGCGGCCCCCGTGGTGTGGCGGCAAGCGCCCATATGAGTGCCGACCACCGTCCGGTATCAGCCGTCCGGTTGAAACAGCGCGGTGCCCGCCGAGCGCTCTCCGGCTGTCGAGGCTGCACGCTCCTGAGGGGGAGGAATGCGCGCTTTTTGCTTGCGTCCGGCAAGGCACCTAGATGATTGTGACGGAAGCGTGAACGAATGTACGCAGGCGTGACGTGGTGATTTCTTTCCATTTATATTCTTCGGATTTCCGATGCGTACTCTGCTTATTATTCTCGGCATTTGGCTGCTCATCAATGTTCTCTTCGTCGTGATCATGATCCCTCCGCGGAAGTCGCGGAGGCCGACTGGCGAGAGAGGACAGAGCGGGCTGTCACCCGCATTGATCAATCCGAATAGCCAGCTGGAAGAGGACGAGGGTTTTTCGCTTCGTCATGCAATCATTGCAATCGCGATCGGCACCTTCTTTTCTCTGAGCCCGCCGTTGCTGCAAGCTTACGATGCGATCGCGGCATTCATCAGAAAGCTCCGCCGAGGAAGGGGTCCACCGTGAAGACGTCGGACGACGAATAGTTCCCGAATTCCATTCCATTCGAGGATCCGTGCCGAGCATGCGGAAATTCGGCAGATCCCTCCTCTGGCTAAATCGGAGCGCGGTCACTTCTCTCCCCGGACCGGCATACAAGAGGGGTGGTCAGGACCTCCCGCCACGCCGCATGATCCCAACGGTCGCCCGATCGCCATCGCTCGGGAGCAGCAAATGCCGTTTGGTTGGCGTCTCTTTGGCGTCGATCAAACGCCGGCTGCATCGCCGCACAATGAAGCAACTTCAGAGCGGCGTGTTTGGATGGGGGACGCGCCCGACGAAAATGGGAGCGCTGTAACTTATTGGAATCACGTATAAAAACGGGTACTGAGAATTGAGACGGAGCACTTCACCCGCTCCAATCTCCATTGCGTCCCGTACGAGTTGACCGGGGCGGCCGTTCTGTCAAAGAAGGGCGTCACATCGACGGCCACGAACGCGCGGACCGCCCCGCCAATGGGTACCAGGAGATCGGGATAGCAATGACTGAGCGGATCGCTCTCATCACCGGCGTGACCGGCCAGGACGGCGCTTATCTCGCCGAATATCTGCTGTCGCTCGGCTATGTCGTGCACGGCATCAAGCGGCGCTCGTCTTCGTTCAACACCGCGCGGGTCGATCACCTCTATCAGGATCCCCATGTCGGCAACGTGCCGTTCCTGATGCATTACGGCGACATGACGGACTCGACCAATCTGATTCGCCTGGTGCAGCAGATCCGGCCGACCGAGATCTACAATCTCGCCGCCCAGAGCCACGTCGCCGTGAGCTTCGAGAGCCCGGAATACACCGCCAACGCCGACGCGATCGGCGTGCTGCGGCTGCTGGAAGCGATCCGCATCCTCGGCATGGAGAAGGAGACGCGGTTCTACCAGGCCTCGACCTCCGAGCTCTACGGCCTCGTGCAGGAGATCCCGCAAAAGGAGACGACGCCGTTCTATCCGCGCTCTCCTTACGGCGTCGCCAAGCTCTACGGCTACTGGATCACGGTGAACTACCGCGAGGCCTACGGCATGTTCGCCTCCAACGGCATCCTGTTCAACCACGAGAGCCCGATCCGCGGCGAGACTTTTGTCACCCGCAAGATCACGCGCGGCGTCGCCCGCATCGAGGTGGGATTGGAGGAGACGCTCTATCTCGGCAATCTCGAGGCCAAGCGCGACTGGGGGCATGCCAAGGACTATGTCGAGGGCATGCACAAGATCCTCCAGGCCGACAAGCCCGACGACTTCGTACTCGCCACCGGTGAGACGCGCTCGGTGCGGGAGATGGTCGAATTGTCGTTCGCGCAGGTCGGCCGGCGCATCGCATGGCGTGGCGCAGGCGTCGAGGAGACCGGTGTCGATGCCAAGAGCGGCAAGACGGTGGTGAAGATCGATCCGACCTATTTCCGCCCCACCGAGGTCGATCTCCTCATCGGCGATGCCAGCAAGGCGCGCGAGGTGCTCGGCTGGAAGCCGAAGCGGAGCTTTGCCCAGCTCGTCGAGGAGATGATGGCAAACGATCTGGCCGAGGCGAAGCGGGACGCTGCCCATGGCAAACGCTCTGTTTGAGCTGAAGGGCAAGAGCGTCTACGTCGCCGGCCATCGCGGCATGGTCGGCAGCGCGCTGGTGCGCCGGCTCGCAAGCGAGGATGTCAAGCTCGTCACGGTGGACCGTCGCGAGGTCGATCTCTGCAACCAGGCCGCCGTGTTCGACTGGTTCGCAAAGGTGCGGCCGCAGGTCGTGTTCCTCGCCGCGGCCAAGGTCGGCGGCATCGTCGCCAACGACACGCTGCGCGCAGAGTTCATCTACGACAACATCGCGATCGCGGCCAACGTGATCCACGCCGCGCATCGGAACGGCGCCGAGAAGCTGATGTTCCTCGGCTCCTCCTGCATCTATCCGAAACTGGCGCCGCAGCCCCTGCGCGAGGACTCGGTGCTGTCAGGCCCGCTGGAGCCGACCAACGAGCCCTATGCGATCGCCAAGATCGCCGGCATCAAGATGGCGGAGGCCTATCGCAGCCAATATGGATGCGACTTCATCAACGTGATGCCGACCAATCTCTACGGCCCCGGCGACAATTATCATCCCGAAATGAGCCACGTCGTCGCCGCGCTGATCCGCCGCTTCCACGAGGCCAAGGTTGCGGGCGCCGGAAGCGTCGTGGTGTGGGGCACCGGCACGCCGCGGCGCGAGTTCCTCTATGTCGACGACATGGCGGATGCCTGCGTGCACCTGATGAAGACCTATTCGGCTGCCGAGCTGATCAACATCGGCAGCGGCGAGGACATCACCATCGCCGAATTCGCGCGCGTCGTTGCCGAGGTCGTCGGCTACCGCGGCGAGATCTCCTTCGACACCTCGCGGCCCGACGGCACGCCGCGCAAGCTGCTCGATGTCAGCCGCCTCACGAAACTCGGCTGGCGCGCGACGACCTCGCTTCACGATGGCTTGAAGCGCGCCTATGCGGCGTATCAGGCCGTAGCGCCGGTGACGGCGCAAGAGTAGGAACCTTCGCCGCAAGCACGAGTTGGCCGGTCGGGCAGGGCGAAAAGCCACACGAGGCCGACCGTGCAGCAAGACCTGCGCGTGCGCACCACCGCGCAAATCAACGAGGCGCGCGGCCGTCCCGTCGGCGTCGCCTCGACAAGTCAGGTGCGCTGCCCGTCGGCGACGACACCGGCAACACGGTGTGGCGGGTGAGCGCGGCGCATCCGCAGCTCACGCAGCGATAGGTTTGCCGGCTGGAGATGTTTTTTCAATGCCAGGGAGATTGACGATGGGCCTTGCTCAATATGCGATCGTACCGGTCAAGGACGAATGGGGCGTGCTGCACGACGGCAACATCAACGGCAAATATGCCACCAAGGAATCGGCATTCGAATCGGCGGTGGCGGCCGCCTCGCTGGCGCTGCGCCAGGGCCATGAGGTCCATGTCAGCGTCCCCGGCCGCGAAGCGGGCGAGAACGCGCTCGGGAGCTAGGGACAAGAAGACGCCGAGCACCTCGATCCCGGCCACCCAGCCTGAGCGCCCCCGGGACTACGATCGAAACGCGAATTGGGGCCGGCCACTCACGCGATCATCCGGCCCACGCCGCTCGAAATCCCAATCGTCATCTTGGCGCCTGCGATTTCGCAAATCGCGGAGACATGTGCGCGCGCCATGAAGGGTCGTTCACGGCTCGGAGTGCCCGTCGCTGAGCCGCACCTGCGCCGGCGTCACGGCCTGTCCGCGACGCACATAACATCATGTTAGGTTTATCGCATAACTGGGTAATTGTGTTAGCCCGGCGAAAGCCTATTGTCGCGACCAATCAGATACCCATCGGCAGTGACCAGCGCTCGCGAAGCTCCGCAGAGCGCCCGGAGAGTGCTGCCCAATTTTCAACGAAGCCCGCCAACGGGACGTCAACAAACCAGGGAGGAATTTTGAAATGGTCACGACCCGCGCGATCCACGGCATGAGTCAGTCCAGGAAGGCTGCTGCGAGCGGCTGGATCGGGTCGGCTCTCGAATATTATGACTTCTTCATCTACGCGACCGCCGCGTCGCTGATCTTCCCGCAGATCTTCTTCCCGTCGGAGAATCCCACCGTCGCCATCGTCGCATCGCTGGCGACCTATGGTGTTGGATATGTGGCCCGGCCGATCGGCGCCTTCGTCCTCGGACATTGGGGCGACACCCATGGCCGCAAGACTGTTCTCATCGTCTGCATGTTCCTGATGGGCATCTCGACCATGGCCGTTGGCTTTCTGCCGACCTATCACCAGGTCGGCATCCTGGCGCCGATCCTGCTCGTCATCCTGCGCCTCGTGCAGGGATTTGCCGTGGCCGGTGAAATCTCCGGCGCGAGCTCGATGATCCTGGAGCACGCGCCGTTCGGTCGGCGGGGCTTCTATGCAAGCTTCGCCCTTCAGGGCGTGCAGGCCGGACAAATTCTCGCGGCCGCAGTCTTCCTGCCGCTGGCGGCCTATATGCCGACCGAGGCCTTCAACAGCTGGGGCTGGCGGATTCCCTTCCTGCTCAGCTTCTTCGTCATCGTCGCAGGCTACATCATTCGCCGCGAAGTCGACGAAACCCCTGCGTTCGCCCGCGAGGGAGAGCGGGGAGAAACGCCGCGGTCGCCCATCGTTCAGGCGATCAAGCTGAGCTGGCGCGACATGCTCAGGGTCATCTGCATGGCCCTGATGAACGTCATTCCCGTCGTTGCGACCATCTTCGGTGCGGCCTACGCGGTCCAGCCGGCCTATGGCATCGGTTTTGCCAAGGACGTCTATCTGTGGATCCCCGTCCTCGGAAACATGCTGGCCATATTCGTCATCCCCTTCGTCGGCAATCTCTCCGACAAGGTCGGCCGCAAGCCTCCGATCATCGTGGGCGCGCTGCTCTCCGGCTTGCTCGCCTTCGGCTATCTCTACGCCATCAGCATCAAGAACGTGCCGCTCGCGATCCTGCTGTCGCTCCTGATGTGGGGCGTCGTCTATCAGGGTTACAACGCGATCTTCCCGAGCTTTTACCCGGAGCTGTTTCCGACGCGCACCCGGGTGTCGGCGATGGCGATCTCGCAGAACATCGGAACGACCATCACCGCATTGCTTCCCGCCCTGTTTGCGACCGTGGCGCCTCCCGGCTCGGCCAACATTCCGTTGACGGTGGGGGCGATCGCCTTCGGCATCACGGTCATCGCGGCGCTGGCGGCCGTCACAGCCCGGGAGACCTATCGGATCAGCATTGACGATCTCGGTAATCCCGAGGCCGTTCCGATGGTGCGGGCAGACTATGAACGGAAGCGCGCGCAAGCGGTGAGCGGTGCATCCGCAATTCCGACCTGACGGGCACGCAAGGAAACCTGCCGCTGCGATCGATGATGTTTGCAGCGGCAGGGCTCCATGCGTTACGAGTCGATTCCAGTTTTTGGGCGCGCGAGCGCGATCATCATGAGGTCTAGGGATGAACCCCGTTGTCGTTGCCGTCGCTATCACCGGCTCCGTTCCGCGCAAGAAGGACAATCCCGCGGTGCCGATCCTGCCCTCCGAGCAGATCGAGTCGACGCAACAGGCCTTCGAGGCCGGTGCCACGCTTGCCCATATCCATGTTCGAAATGACGACGAGACGCCGTCCTCCGACCCGGAGCGTTTTGCCCTGGTGCAGGAGGGGATCAGGAAGCATTGTCCGGGGATGATCGTTCAATTCTCGACCGGCGGGCGGGGCCGCGATCCTTCGGCGCGTGGATCATCGCTCTATCTGAGGCCGGACATGGCTTCGCTGTCCACGGGATCGGTGAACTTTCCGACGATTGTCTACGAGAACAGCGCCGCCCTGGTCGAGACCCTCGCCACCAGCATGAAGGCGGATCGGATTCGGCCGGAAATCGAGATCTTCGATTTGTCGCATCTGCATGGCGCCCGCCGCCTGATCGAGGCGGGGCTGATCGACCAGCGACCGCACGTGCAGTTCGTCATGGGCGTCAAGAACGCGATGCCGGCCGACGAACATGTCCTCGACATCCTCCTGGGGGAGCTGAAGCGGCTGATCCCGCAAGCGACCTGGACCGCGGCCGGGATCGGACGCCATCAGGCCGAGGTCATGGGCTGGGCCCTCGCGCGCGGCGCGGACGCGGTTCGCACCGGGCTCGAGGACAATATCAGGATCGACAAGACGCGGCTGGCCGCCAGCAACGCGGAGCTCGTGACCCTCGCCTGTGAGGCTGTCACCCGCCACGGCCGGCGCGTCGCGACCGCGGCCGAGGCGCGATCCCTGCTCGGGATCGTGCGGTAGGGGCTGCTGCCTCGTCCTGACATGCTTCCGGCTGCCTTCTGCCATTCGGCGGCCGGCGTTCCCGTGCGCTGAGTCTCCGGGTAAGACGAGTGCCACAGGCGCGATCTGCGCCTGCCGGGCAGGCGACGTTTGGAATGCGGTTCTTGAAATCTGACGGCAGGCTCATCGGGGTCCTGCTGGTGCTTGCAATCACCCAGCTCATCGGATGGGGAACGATCGGCCTTCCGCCCATCGTCGGCCGCGACCTTGCGGCCGATCTCGGCATGAGCCTGCCGATGGTGTTTGCGGGCACCTCCACGCTTTATGTCACCATGGGGCTGTGCGCGCCCTGGCTCGCCAAGGCGTTTGCGCGGCACGGCGCACGCAAGGTGATGATGGTGGGCACTGTTGTTGCCGTGCCGGGCTACGTCGTTCTGTATTTCGCGCGCGAGCCGATGCTCTATTTCGTGGCCTGGGTCATTCTCGGCATGGGCGGCAGCGCCACGCTGTCGACCGGTGCCTATATCATGCTCAACGAGGTTGCCGGGCGCCAGGCCAAGAACGCCATCGGCGCGCTGATGCTGGTGACCGGCCTCTCCAGCAGCATCTTCTGGCCGACCACCTCGTTTCTCAGCGGCCATTTCGGTTGGCGGGGCACCTGTCTCGTCTACGCCGCCATGCTGATCCTGGTCTCGCTTCCGCTCTACGTCTTCGGCGCACCGCGCCGGAATAGTGTGAAGGACGAAGGCGGCTCGGCTGCAAAACCCTCCGATGCGCCTGCGATTCCGCGCGGCACCTTCAATCTGGTCGTCATCGCGATCACGCTGAACGCCTTCGTGAATTTTGGTCTCGGCGCCGTGCTCATCGAGCTGCTGCGGGCGGAAGGGCTGGCGCCGGCCCAGGCCATCGCCTTCGGTTCGATGCTCGGCGTGATCCAGGTCAGCGCCCGCGGACTGGACTTCCTCGGTGGGGGGCGGTGGGACGGAATCACGACCGGGCTTGTCGCCGGCACGGCACTTCCCGTCGCCATGCTGCTGCTGATGCTGAGCGAGGGGGCGACCTGGGCGGTCGCGGTCTTCATCCTGCTCTATGGCGCCGGCAGCGGCGCGATGGCGGTGGCGCGGGCAACCATCCCGCTCGTGTTCTACGACCAGGCCGAGTTCGCCAAGGCGATGTCGATGATCGCGCTGCCGCTCAATCTGGCCTCAGCGATCTCGCCGCCGCTCCTTGCCGCTCTGCTCACCCAGTTCGGCGGCCGCGCCGCGCTGGGCCTGACCCTGGTGTTTTCCTGCGCGACCGTGCTGATCCTGGTTCTGCTCGGCCGTCGCCGGCCGCGAGTCGCCTCGGCGGCTGCCGCGTGAAACCTGTCCGCGCGCCTCGGTCGCGCCCACCATGCAGGTGTGACGGCTCGCCTCAGTCGCCGTGCATTGCCTGCCGCCTTCTCGGGGGGCTGTGGTAGTGGTCCGGCATGCCAGCGGAGAGCTGCGGATTGGCCGACTGGCGGCGGCTGAGTAATCCAGGCGCCGGAAGTTGGTCGGTTGGCGGAAGAGCGTTTCGGTCGAGGCCCGGCAGTCTCTGCCAATCTGCGCCGGGCAGGAGGTACCTCTTTCGAGTCTTGCGACAAAGTAGCCTCTTCACATTCGTTGCGGAAAACTGACTTTGAAGGTCCCGGAAACTTGGCAACTGGTAACGCCGGGATGATCTTTTCAGTTCGGGGGGAGACTAATGCCGCTCGCGCTTATTGAAACCAGTCATTGCAATGTGGATCTTAAACCATCGCCGATCGAGCCATCCTGGATCATTGAAGGCAATCCGGAAGCCCGCGCCTGCACGCTGTCGATCAGCACGGATCGCGCGGCCCGCACCCTGATCTGGTCCTGCACCGAAGGCAAGTTCAACTGGTACTACGATGTCGATGAGACCATCGTGATCCTCGAAGGATCGATCGTACTAGAGAGCGACGGCATGCCGCCGAAGCGCTACGACGTTGGTGACGTAATCTTTTTCCGCAACGGTTCCCACGCCAAATGGCATGTCGAGGGTTATGTGAAAAAGGTGGCCTTCTTCCGTGCGACCAATCCGTTGGGGCTCGGTTTTGCCGTCCGCGCGGTCAACAAGCTCAGGTCCTTGATCGCGCGGCGCCATCCTCCTGCTGCCCCACGAGAGGTAAGCGTCCCCGCCGCCTGACCGATCAATTTTTCGGTCAGGCGAAGAACGAACCGCACGCGCGGCAGCATTGAGGTCTGCGATGACCCTTGGGACCTGATTGTCGTCCAAACGAGACACAGAAGCTGCGGCAGGCCCTAAGCTGAACCGACGCCCGGTTTGCCCTTGAGAGCGGAGATAGGACAGGCTCGAGCAAGCTTGAAGATCAACGGGCCGTTCGTCTCGAAGTCGGGATGCAACGCCGGGGTTCGGCGCCGGCATCGAATACGCGATCGAGCAGGGTTGGCTGGAGCTGCACGAAAGCGGCACCTATGTACGGTTTCTGCCGCCAGGCGCGGAGCTGTTCCCGCGTCAATAAAGCAACATCACCGATAGCCACGCCGAAAGCGAGGCGCACAGACCAATTCCGAAATAAGGCAATAGAAGGCGCATCGGGCTTTCCCTCCGAGACGCGAATATGCCGTCAGCATCGCATGTCGGCCCGTCAGCGGCCACGAATCTGAAGTTGTGGGGGCGATGGCGCTCGTACGTCGTGCGCGCTCAGGCGACACACGGCGGCGGGAAATTACCGGTACGGCTAAGACCGCGCGGTCAGTCCGACGTCTCACGCGCCAGACGGGCAATTCTTCGCGGACCGTTCCAAACCTCAACAGCAGGGTGAGCATCGAGCAACTTCTCGGCTCGTTTTTTGGCGGCTTCGTCCGCAGGACTGTCGATTTCATACACCGCGCGCGCGACGCCGGACGAATCGACTGCATACACAACGTATCGCATGGCATTTTCCCCATCCGGGGAAGATCCCGTTACGATTCTCCTGTGCTCGTGGAGTTCCTAGCGAGAACGAGAATTGCTCGCTCGCTTAGGTCGTATTTCAGGCGCTAAGCCAGATTTACCGACTGCATTAAGGCCGCCTCGATTTTTAGGATCAAGAATGCTCTCGGCTCGTTTGCTTTGGCCATTGAGCATGTCGGCAGCACGGCGGTTCATGTCTCCTGGTCGTGACTTCCTGGCGAGTTGTTCTTCCGCAAAGCGACTGTCGGCTGTCGTTGCAAGTTCGGGATCAGGAGCAAGAACCACATGCACCCTATGCCGGATGGATGATGCACAGCTTCCAGAGCGCTAGGGATCGTCACGGGACAAAACTCAATATCCTTCTTGAGTACCCACTACGACATATTGCCGCAGGCGCGCACTTCTGGCTGACTGCTGTCCTGGAATTTTCAAGACGGCATAATGCCGCTTTCGGGCGGCATAATGCCACACCACTCGTCTTGAGCGTGCGCAGTTCAGAAACCGGATGGCCGGTTTCTCGCTTCAACGACTCGATGGCACGTGAACTGGCGGTCATCGAGGCGAGGAAGGACGACAAGGTTATTTTTGCTACGCCCCAGTGCCGCACAACGGGCAAGGCAAGGAGGCAAGCCCGTGCAGCGGTGACGCGATGCGCTTATTCGAGCGCCAAGCGGATGGCTCGTTGAAACTGAGGCTTCCACTTTCAATTGACAGACCAGCGCGTTCCTAAAGAGCGACCACCGCCAAAATGGTCCCGACGATATCGCACGTCGGCACATTGGCGATCATCGGGCCGAATGCGTGGCCGCAATGTCGCGACGCTTCATTGGCCGCCAGCGCAACGAGCTAGGGCTAGGCGAAAGCTCGTAGCAGAGCTGCGAGCCTATGGATTCTCGCGAACGCCCAGACAATCTTGAGGTGAGGTATGAACCAACCAACCAAGAGACTTTACCGCGGCGACCTCGTGGAAGTGAAGGCGCCGGACGAAATCCTGCAAACCCTGGATGCCCACGGCGCAGTGGACCATCTGCCGTTCATGCCGGAAATGGCACAATTTTGTGGGCAAAGATTTAGGGTCTCAAGACGAGCATTTCCGGTATGCGTCTCAGCAAGCTCGCCACGGGCGTTCAGAGGCGATGACATCGTCACCCTCGATGGCGTCCGCTGCTCCGGCGCCGCCCACGATGGTTGTCAGAAGGCGTGCGTAATTTTCTGGCGCGAAGCCTGGCTCAGAAAAGTCGAAGACACGGCAACTCAATCGCAGGTCGATTTGCGAAGTTTGGATCGATTACGAACCCGCCTCAAAGTGTCGATCGGACTGAAGGCCTACTATTGTCAGGCTAGTGAATTGTTGAAAGCCACCGACCCCCTCTCGCGATGGCAAAAATTAGGAAGACTTTTGAGCGGACTCCCGGCACGCAATTTCACCGCCCTGCAGATGTTACAATACACTGGAATATGGCTATTTCTGAAAATTCGTCGGATGTTGATCGGCGAGTATCCGCGCGGAAGCAGCGAGTCCACGCCGGAGGAAAGCCTGAACCTCCGGCCCGGTGAATGGGCCGAAGTGAAATCGATGCAGAGCATCATTGAGACCTTGGACGAGCATGGGCTTAATCGCGGGCTGTGGTTCTCGCCTGACATGCGTCGATTGTGCGGCGTTCGGCGTCGGGTGAAGGGGCGGATCGACAGAATAATTGTCGATGGGACGGGGCAGATGAGGCAGCTCCGCAATACTGTGTGTCTCGAGGACTCGACTTGCGGATGCTCCTACATGGGCTTTGGCATGGGGGGGTGCTCGCGCTGCGAACTCACCTATTGGCGGGAGATTTGGCTTCGCCGATGCGATGGACAAAGTGACCCGTAAGCGTCCCAATATATTAGGGCGGTGTTTCGACTTGGATCGCCGGCAGGCGTGTACTTAAATGCCGCTTCTCGGGGTGGAGCAGACCTACGCAAAGAGGTCCAGCATTTTCGCCTTTTGACCCAAAAACAGACCTCTAAACTCCATCGCTTGGCTGCACTATAGTATTGCCGCTGGGGCGTGTCTGGTGGTGCTAATGACGCAGAAGAACAATCTGGGAGTTGCGGCCACGCCTCGGGAGCTCGAAGCAGCTCTTCGCGAAAGCGAACAGCGGTTGCGTTGGCTGGCTTCCATAGTCGAGTCCAGCGATGATGCGATTGTTAGCAAGAATCTCGATGGCGTCATTACAAGCTGGAATATCAGTGCTGAGCGCATCTTCGGCTATTCTGCCAGCGAGGCCATTGGTCAGCCCATCACTCTTGTAATCCCTCAGGATCGGCGAAGCGAAGAACGTGAGATTTTAACGCGCCTCCGACGAGGTGAGCGCATCGACCATTTTGAGACCGTTCGGCAACGCAAGAACGGCAGCTTGATCGTCGTGTCGCTGACCGTTTCTCCTGTCAAAGATGCAAACGGCAAGGTCGTCGGCGCATCAAAGATTGCGAGGGACATTACTGAGCAGAAGAAAAATCAGGAGTTGATCGTGACTCTGGCAAGGGAGGCCGAGCACCGCAGCAAGAACTTACTCGCGAACGCGATGGCAACGGTCAATCTTTCTCAGTCGAGTTCGCCAGAAGGTCTCAAAGAGATAATTGCGGGACGCATCCAGGCACTAGCAAACGTTTGCTCGCTTTTCGCGGCAACGCGTTGGATCGGTGCCGAGATATCGGCGATTGCGACACAGGAACTAGCTCCATATTTCGATGAGAAGCGAACGTTCATAGATGGTCCACAAACCCTGTTAGCGCCAGACGCCGCTCAGGCTGTTGCGGTAACCTTGCATGAATTAGCGACCAATGCCGCGAAATACGGTGCTTTGTCCAAACCCGACGGCCAAGTCCGCCTGGAATGGTCACACGCAGTTGACGGTGGATTGCGACTACGCTGGACGGAGACGGGTGGTCCAGTCGCGCACAAACCTACGCGAAAAGGACTTGGTAGCCGCATCATCGAACAGATGATAGTCCAGCAGAAGGGGGAAGTTCGCTTTGACTGGCGCAAAGACGGGCTTGCTTGCGAAATCATAGTTCCGATGTGAGGATGTCTGCTGTTGTGAAGGGTTTCGGACGCCGGCCCCCGAATACGCTGCGCTGTCCCTCAAGCGGCCGGCATCCGGAACCCTTCACACAACCGCCGAACACGTTCCAAGGCGGGAGACTTCCGCTTTGCGTTGGTAAGCTGAAGTTGCCGCGGCCATGTGCCGGACCATGACGCCGGCGA
>Ga0207647_10000983_pt1 | contig 22105 bp, 17 predicted proteins | sample KBSCornC2_FD_184295 | JGI IMG/M metagenome (GOLD analysis project Ga0207647, IMG submission 184295) | Corn rhizosphere microbial communities from Kellogg Biological Station, Michigan, USA - C2 (SPAdes) (version 2) | ecosystem: Host-associated > Plants > Roots > Rhizosphere ... | reverse complement strand
AAAACTGCACGAGCGGACACAAGCCGGTGGTGTTCTGCCCCGGGTACAACGATTCGTCGTCGGGCGGACGATTCAGGTCGACGACGTAGCGCGAATACTTCGGCACGATCAGCGACGCACCCATCTCGCGCGCGAACGCGTACAACCGTGAGACATGCCAGTCGGTGTCGGGCACACGACGCGCGGATTCGGTCATGCGCGCCGCGATATCTTCCGGCAGTTCAGTGCCGTCGTGGGGCAGCGAGACAAATAGCGGCGTCGTGCCGCGATGCAATGTGAAAGTATCCATGTCGCGATTCTACGTGCTCCACGCCTCTCCCGCTGGCGGGAGAGGCCGGCGCGCGCAGCGCGTCGGGTGAGGGGTGGCGCCAGGAAGAACGCTATCGTCTTCGGTTGCGCCACCCTCATCCGCCTTCGGCACCTTCTCCCGCCAGCGGGAGAAGGGAAAAACAGGAGCCGATATGAACGCATTCAAAGACCATTTCTCCGGCCACGCCGATGTCTATCGCGAGGCGCGGCCGACCTACCCGCCCGAATTGTTCACGTGGCTCGCCGCGCAGGCTCCCGATCGTGAACTTGCGTGGGATTGTGGCTGCGGCAATGGTCAGGCCACTGTCGCGCTGGCCGAGCATTTCGCGCGCGTGATCGGCAGCGATCCGAGCGCGGCGCAGATCGGCAACGCCACGCCTCGCGCGAATGTGGAATACCGCGTCGAACCGGCCGAACACGGTTCACTCGCCGACATGAGCGCAAGCCTGGTCACGGTCGCGCAAGCGCTGCACTGGCTCGACCATGCGCGTTTCTTTCCGGAAGTGAAGCGCGTGCTCAAGCGTGGCGGCGTGTTCGCCGCATGGACCTATGCCGACGTCAGCTGCGGCGACGCCGCGATCGACGCGGCGAAGAATCGCCTTTACGTCGACCTGACCGGACCTTACTGGCCACCCGAACGCGTGCACGTCGATGCGGCGTATCGCACCTTGCCGTTTCCGTTCGAGGAAATCGCCGCGCCATCATTGCCGATGGTCGCGCACTGGAACCTCGAGCACTTCCTGGCTTATCTGCGCTCGTGGTCGGCAACGCAGCGCTACATCAAGGCGAAGGGTCACGATCCGGTCGCACTCGTCGAACCGGATTTGCGCGCGGCGTGGGGCGACGCGACGCGCGTGCGCGAAGTGCGCTGGCAGTTCCATGTGCGCGCGGGACGAACCTGAAAAGCCTTGGGACGTCCTAGCTCGTCATTCCCGTGAAAGCGGGAATCCAGTGTCTTTGGTTGCAGCGCCCTGGAGTCACTGGATCCCCGCTTTCGCGGGGTGACAGCTTTTTGGACCTCTGCTGGTATTTACTTTAGCGATTGGTCAGCTGGATCTCGATGCGCCGATTCTTCGCATAAGACGCTTCGGAGTCGGTGATATCGAGCGGCTGGAATTGGCCGAAGCCATTCGCTGATAGCCGGTGCGCCGGAATGCCGTCGACGACGAGCGTCTTGACGATCGCCACGGCGCGTGCGGTCGACAGTTCCCAGTTCGATGGAAACTGATCGGTGTGGATCGGCCGCTTGTCGGTATGGCCGTCGATGCGCACGACCCAATCCAGTTGCGAGGGAATTTCGGCGGCGACTTCATTGAGCGTCTGCGCGAGCTTGCCGAGTGCGCTTTGCGCGGCCGGATTCAGATCCGCCGAGCCGGTGTCGAACAGGATGTCGGTCGGCACGACGAAGCGGTCGCCGACGACGCGGATGTCGGCGCGGTTGCCGAGTGCTTCGCGCAGCTTGCCGAAAAATTCCGAGCGGTACTTCTCGAGCTGGCCGACCTTGTTGGCGAGCGCAAGGTTCAGCTGCGCGCCGAGATCGGCAATTTTGACATCCTTGTTCTTGATGTCGGCGTTGGCCAGATCCAGCGCCGCGGAAAGCTTCGCGAGCTGATCGCGCACCGCGGCGAGCTGGCGATTGAGCAATTCGACCTGCGCGGCAGATTTCGCATTCAAATCGGTGGCGGCGACGAGGTCCTTCTTCGAGGTATCCAGTTGCGCGGCGAGCGTCGCCGCCTGTTGTTCCAGCTGCGCCTTGAGTTCCCTGAGCGCGGCGATATCGGCATTGAGCCTGGCGGCTTCCGCGCTCGCCGCGTCGAGCTCGCCTTGCAGCGCGTCGCGTGCGCTGGTCGCGCCGCCGAGCGAGGCGGCGAGTTCCTTGGCTTTCGCATCGAGCGCGCGATTGCTGTCCTGCGCGAGCGAAAGCGTCTTGGCCAGCTGCGCGATCTGCGCGTTGAGATCAGCGAGCGCCTGATTCTTGCCGGCCAGCGATTGCGACAGCACGAACTGGCCGACCGCGAACAGGCACAGCACGAACACCATGACCAGAATCAGCGACGACAGCGCGTCGACGAATCCCGGCCAGATATCGAGCGTACGGCGCCGCCGCGCGAGGGAACTCACGGCGTGACGCTGACGCGCTTGCCGTCGACCGCCGCGGCGATCGTGCGCGAGAGCAGGCGCAGTTCACCGCGCAATTCATCCGAGAGGCGACCGCCGTTCGGCGCCGCGGCGAGCGTCTTCAGGACATTCTTCAATTCTTCCTGGGTTTCGGCCATGCCGCGGATCTCGCGCGATTCGCGCGTCAGCAAGTCGGCCAGGCGCGTGAGCTGCGTGTTGAGTTCGCCGAACTGCTCGCCGACGCCGCGGCGTTCGCGTTCGGACTCGGTCAGCGCGCGCTGCATGCGCTCCAATCCGTCGGCGGTCTGTTCGAGCAGCGCTTGCACGTACGCCGGTACACTCGCTTCGCCGTCGCCATGCAGCGCACCGGATGACAGCCGGGTCATGCCGGACAGCCATTCCTCGAGTTCGTTGTAGAAACGGTTTTGCGCGTGCCCCGCCTGCAGGTCGAGAAAGCCGAGCACGAGCGACGAAGCGAGGCCGAACAGCGAAGTTGAAAAGCTCGTCGACATGCCGGCCAGCGGCAATTTCAGGTTTTCCTTGAGCTGCGTGAACATCGCGACCGGATCGGCACCGACGCCGAGTGAACCGATGATGTCGGCGACCGAGCGGATCGTCACGAGCAATCCCCAGAACGTGCCGAGCAGGCCGAGAAAGATCGAAAGGCCAATCAGATAGCGCGACAGGTCGCGCGATTCTTCCAGGCGCAGATAGACGCTGTCGAGGATCGAACGCAAGCTGGGCGTGGACAGCGAGAACTTCGCGCGCTCGCGGCCGGCGAACATGCGCGCCATCGGTGCCAACAGTTTTGGCGCGACGCCGAGCGGGCGATCCGGCGGCGAGCGCTTCAACAGCTCGATCCATTCGACCTCGCGCGACAACATCAGCACCTGGCGAATGTTGACCGCGACTCCGATCGCGAGCACGGTCAGGATGACGCCATTGAAAAACGGGTTCGCTTCAAAATTGGCGACGAGCTTCGTCGCCAGCAATCCGGCCAGGGCGACGACGGCGGCGAGGAAGCCCAGCATCCAGACCAGGACTTGCGAAGGTTTGCTCATGGATTTTTCCGAATGCTCGACAGTTGGATGCGTCTGACGTCAGACCGGTTGCATCGACGATGGTTCCGCGATGCCGTGGCAGAAAAATGTCAGGAGCGAGGCTTTGCGCGTGCGGTCGCCTTTGCCGACCACGGATCGTCGGGCCACGGATGCCGGGGATAGCGCCCCTTCAATTCCTTTTTCACTTCCGGATACGTGCGTTCCCAGAAGCCGCGCAAGTCCTGCGTGACCTGAATCGGGCGTTGCGCCGGCGACAGCAGATGCAATGTGACCGGCACCTTGCCTTGGGCGATACGCGGCGTGTCGGCCAGTCCGAACAATTCCTGCAACTTGACCGCGAGCACCGGGGGTTTGCCGACTTCGTATTCGAGCCGCCGCGCGTTGCCGCTCGGCACGCTCAACATTTCGGGGGCGAGTTCGTCAACGCATTTGCGCTGTGCATAATCCAGTCGGGATGCCAAAGCATCGCCGAGCATCTGCGGCGTCAAGGCATCCAGGCGCGTCTTGCCGGAAAGGTACGGCGCCAGCCATTCTTCCAATGTCTCCAACAGCGCCGTCGCGGAAACATCCGGCAAGCCCAGTTCCGGGCACCACTCGCGCAGGCAGGCGATGCGCACGCGCAACGCGCGCGCGTGTTCGCCCCACGGCAGCGCGTCCACGCCGAGTTCGCGTACGGCCGCGAGCAACGCCGGCTGCGCGTCTTCGGGTTTGGCCGGCACGCCACGCCGTTCGAGCACGAGTGCGGCGAAGCGGCGTTCCTCGAAAGCTTCGATGCCGCGCGTTTGCCGATTCCAGCGCACGACGCGCTCGCGCACGAAACGTTCGGCGAAATCGCGTTCGAGCAGATCCGCATCGAACGGCGCCGCGGCAAGAATCAAACTGTCGCGTTCGTCGAAACGCAGATCCGTCACCACGAGCCAAGGTTCGCCATAAAGATTAGTGTTCTCATGCAGATGTGCGCCGCGGCCATTGCTCAACCGATAACGGCGCGGGTCCTTGTCGTCCTGGCGCGCGATGCGATCGGGAAACCCGTGCATCAGCAGGTTACCGACCGCGAGCACGTCGGCAGCGCCCGTCGAGAGGTCACGTACCTCGAAACGTCGGCGCCAGCCCGAAGCAGCTTGATCGATCGCCGCGAGCGCGGCCGAATCGGCGCCGAAACCACGCGCGCCGCGTCGGTCGCGGCGAAACGCGTGCAGTGCCGCATGGCGCACGCGGAAATCGTCGCTGCGCCCAATCTCGCCGCGCAAAGGACTGCGCGCTTCGACCAGCGCGACAAGATCGCAGGCGAACGCCCGCTGCGCCAACGGCGCTCGCAGGACCGCGGCCGCAAGGCGCGGCGTCGTGCCGCTTGCGAGCATTGCGCGGCCGAGTTCGCTCAAGCGCCCGTCGCGACCGAGCGCGCCGAGAAGACCGAGCAGGTCACGCGCGCTCGCCAGCGCGCCGCTCGGTGGCGCTTCGAGCCAGCGCAGCTCGCTGCTGCCCCACGCCGCAAGTTCGAGCGCAAGGCCGGACAGTTCAGCCTGCGAAATTTCCGCGCGTCGCGACGGTTCCAGACGCTGGCTCTGCGGCCACAGCCGATACGCCACGCCGCTGGCGACGCGTCCGGCGCGTCCGGCGCGCTGGTCGGCGGACGCTTGCGAAATCGACACGGTCACCAGACGCGTGAAGCCGGAGTTCGGATCGAAGCTCGGTTCGCGCGCCAAGCCGGTGTCGATCACGGCGCGAATGCCTGGCAGCGTAACGCTCGATTCGGCGACATTCGTGGCCAGCACGACGCGTCGCGTGCCGGCACCCGCGGGTGCGAGCGCCGCGTGTTGCTCGGCGAGCGAAAGTTCGCCATGCAGTGGAACGAGTTCGGCGCTGACGTTCGCGAGTGCGGCGCGCGCCCGCTCGATCTCGCGTCGGCCGGGCAGGAAGACCAATACATCGCCGTCGGTTTCGGTCAGCGCGGTTTCGACGACGCGACGCAAATGAAACGGCCATTCCTCGCCCGAGCGCGCCGGCGGATATTCGACGCGCACCGGAAAGCTGCGTCCGGCGCTGCTGATGCGCGGCGCGTCGAACCAGCGCGCGACGCGTTCGCCGTCGAGCGTGGCCGACATGATCACGAGGCGCAGGTCCGGACGCAGCGACGCCTGGATGTCCAGCGCCAGCGCGGCGCCGAGATCGCCGTGCAAATGGCGTTCGTGAAATTCGTCGAACAGGATCGCGCCGATGCCGGACAGTTCCGCATCGTTCTGCAGCATGCGGGTCAAAATGCCTTCGGTGACGACCTCGATGCGCGTGCGAGCAGAAACCCTGGCTTCGAAACGGATGCGATAGCCTACGCTCGCGCCGACTTCTTCGCCGAGCTGCGCGGCCATGAACTCGGCTGCTGCGCGCGCGGCAATGCGGCGCGGTTCGAGCATCAGGATCTTCTTGCCGCCGAGCCAATCGGCATCGAGCAGCGCCAGCGGCACCTGTGTGGTCTTGCCGGCGCCTGGTGGCGCTTCGAGCACGAGCCGCGGCTGTTGCGCCAGGTGCGCCCGGATCTCGGGCAACACTTCGGCGATCGGGAATTGTGTACTTTTCGGCATTTTAGAAAAAGCGATCCCGCCACCTGGGCGGGATCGAGTGTGCCGCAAAAACTGTCGTCAGATGCAGGTCAGTCCGTTGACATAACCGGCGCGCGTGAACGTAATCGTGCCCGTACCGCTCGTGCCGGTCGGTCCTTGGTCCGCCGACGCATCGCCGGTGTATTGCACGGCCATGTGATTGCAGTCCGCGAACGTGAACGTCGCCGTGCCCCACGTCTTGCTGGTCGTGGTCGTGCTGGTCGGGGGCACAAACGTGCCGCCGGTGTAGTAAACGACCGGCACGGTGACTGTGCGTACGCCATTGTTGAGCGAGCCTTGACCAAACAGCCAGAACGGACGGTGATTGTTGTCGTAAGTGAACCAGGCGAAGGCGAAGATGCGAGTGGCGAAATCGAAGCCATCGTAGACCTGCACGATCATGCCGTCTTTTTCCTGCTTGTCGTTGGCCCAGTTCGTGGACATGTAGCCGCTGATGCGCATCGCCAGCGCGGCTTCGGGGTATTGCGCCGCGTTGTAGGCCGGCATCGCGAAATCGATCAGGTTGTTCGTGCTCTCCAGGTTGTTGACGGTGAGCGTGAAGGCCTGGCCGTAGTCGTAGAAGTCACCCGCGTTGTGGGCGCCGTAGACGTTTTCGAGCACGAATACGCTGCTCGTGTATAGCGGCGCGTGTTCACGCACGCTGGAAAAGAAGGTATTCGGGTCTTGGGCGACACGCAGAATGCGGTTGAACGCCACCACGCGCGGCATGGTCGGATATGTCGCCGATGGACACGCCGATCCGCACGGGCGATCGATCTCGATCAACGTGGCGGACAAACCGCCCGCGCACGGCACGCGGAACGCGGTGACGGTAACCGTCTCCTTGAAACCGCGTTCCGTGGCGTCGCTGGAATTGGCGTCGCCCAGCAGCTCGACGCTTTTCTGCACGCGATTCGGATCGTTTTGAAACAGCCCCAGTCCCAGCGGCGCCTGCAGGCAGCTCGTCGGGTACGAGCGGTCCGGATTGATGAACTGCTCGGCGGGACTGTTGGCCGGCGGCGCTGCGCCCGCGAGCGGCATGTCGGCGGCGGTGGCCAAGGTGCAGGCAAATGACGCGAACGCCGCTGCGGCAACGATACCGGCGCGCGCAAGAATCCTGTTCATCGGGTTTTCTCCAGAGTTGAAATGTACGCCGGCCTTGGCGGCCAGCTCGAAGCACGGCCGCGCATCTTGGCACAACACCCGGCGGCGCCCAAGCGCGCCGGGCCGCGGCGAACTAGAAATCGCAAGTCGCGCCGTTGATGGCGGTGACGCGCGTGAACGTGCGCGTGCCGCTGCCGGTGGGCACTTCAGCCGGCAACCCGGCATCGGAACCGTACGTCATCTGCATGTGGTTGCAGTCCGGGAACGTGACCGTCACGTTGCCCCAGGGCGCCGCGCTGACGCTGCCGGGTCCACCGGCAAACCCGCCGCCGCTGAAGTAGCCGAGCGGGAAAGTTGCCGAGCGGGCGCCGATGTTGAACGCCGTGGAATTGAACAGCCAATACGCAATATTCGACGAATCGTAGGTGTACCAGGCCAGAACCAGATAACGCTGGCCAGTGGTCGAGCTTTCCGCGACTTCGACCTGGACGCCCTGGCCACCGGCTGCATCGCCGTAGTTGCCGGTCTGATAGCCGCTGATCTGCATCGGCAGTCCCGAGGTCGGATATTGCGCCGGGTTGTATGCGCCGAGCGAAGCAAACGTCGCACCGGAACCATTGGTCAGCGCCAGCGCGCTGGTGTAATCGACGTATGGCACCGAAGTGTCATAAGGCTCCTCGAACACGAACGTCAGCGACGAGAAGAATGGATCGATGCCTTCGCCGAGCCCGGCGGTGAACGTGTTCGGCTCCGCGGCGATACGTGCCCAGGACTCGTGGCCATTCTGGCTCACGTACAGCGCGGGAATGAGCGGGGCCGGGAACGTGTTATCGCGCGATGGATCGCGCTCCACCGAACCGAGCAGGGCGGCCGTGTTGCCATTGCACGGCGAGCGCCACAACGTGAGCGTGATCTGCTCGGTCGCGCCGGTGAACGCATAGTTGCTGTCGATGGTATAGGCGAGAATCTGCACTTGGGCACCTGGCCCGGCCGCGGCCGGCAGCGGGTACGCTAGGCAACTCGGCGGATAAGCCCGATCGGGATTCAGCAGCGGACCGGACGAGTCGGCATACGCGACTTGCGCGAACCCGGCCAGCAGCAGTACGCACGCCGACGCGAAACGTTTCATGACCTTCTCCCCAAGCAGAAATTGACCGCCGGACACTAACTCGGCGCATCGGCCAATTCAACACTTGGCATAATCGCGCTTTTGCCGGCATTCAGCCATGCAACTGATCGACATCGGCGCCAATCTTACGCATTCGTCGTTTCAGCACGACTTTGCACAGGTGTTGGCGCGCGCGCACGCGGCCGGCGTGCAACAGCTCGTGGTCACGGGCGCCAGCATGCAAGGCGCGCGCGACGCGGCTGCGCTGGCGCAGCAGCATGCAGGTGTGTTGTTTGCCACGGCCGGTGTGCATCCGCATCACGCCAGCGAATTCGATGCGGATACCGAAACCGTGCTCGCCGAGCTGCATCAGCACGAGGAGGTTGTCGCGGTCGGCGAAACGGGGCTGGACTACCATCGCGATTTCTCGCCGCGGCCGGCGCAACTGTTCGCGTTCGAACGCCAACTTGAGCTTGCCGCACAGTGCGGCAAGCCGCTGTTTCTGCATCAGCGCGACGCCCATGCGGATTTTCTTGCCTGCATGGACAACGTACGCGGTCGTATCGGCGCGGCCGTCGTGCATTGCTTCACCGGCGAGCAGCGCGAATTGTTCGATTACCTCGATCGCGATTTCCACATTGGCATCACCGGTTGGATATGCGATGAACGTCGCGGCACGCATCTGCGCGAGCTGGTCAAGCACATTCCTGCCGACCGACTGATGCTGGAAACCGATGCGCCGTATCTGTTGCCGCGCAACGTCACGCCGGCGCCGGCGCATCGGCGCAATGAACCGATGTATCTGGCGCATATCTGTGCGGAAGTGGCGCGCGATCGCGGTGAGGACGCCGCCATCACGGCTGCGAATGCAACGGCAACGGCACGAGCGTTTTTTCGCCTGCAGCCCGCCGCGGGCAAAGCCTGAGCCGCTGCAACATAATCGTGCGGTCGCCGTATACTGAAAGCTTGGACAGGGGAAGCATGCGCAAATGACCGGCACCGCACCGCGCACGCGCTATGGCGTCTGGGTGGCGCTAGCGCTTGCCGCCATTGCCGTAGCCGTGGTGTTGTCCTGGCGCCAGCGTGACGGTGACGCAGAACAATTCGCGCCCGCGCTGCCGACCTTGATCGTATTGCCGCTGCATGCCGCCGGCGCGCGCCACGAGGAAGGTGTGCTCGCCGAAGGCCTGAGCGAAGAGTTGCGCGCCTACCTGGCGCGCATTCAGGGCTTGCGCACGATTGCACGCGCGAGTGCATTGCGTGCCGGCGCCGAGCACCTTGCGCCAGCGCAACTGGCGCGACGCGTGCGCGCCACGCACGTGCTGCAAGGCGAGTTGCGCGAATTGGGCGGCGAGCAGCTGCACATCGAACTGCAGCTGTTCGACGCGCCGGACGCACGCTTGTTGTGGTCGCAGGCCTACGATCACAAGCTCAGTGATATCGATGTGCTCGAAGGCGACGTTGCGCACGCCGTTGCCGCGCGTCTGCGTTTGCCGTTACCGGACGCAGCCGCGTCGCCCGCCGTCGATACGCAGGTCCTTCGCGATTATCTGGAAGCTGCTCAACTCGCCGATGGCCCGCAGCGGGCGCGCAGCATCGATCTGTTGCGTGGGATCGTGCATAAGGCGCCGGACTACGCGCGTGCACGCGCCACGCTCGCTCGCATGCTGAGCGCCGCGTCGCGCGGCGCGCCGGGCGGCAGTGGCGCTGATCTGGACGAAGCCACCGTCCAGGCGAAGCGCGCGCTGGAACTGGAACCGACACTCGCCGAGGCGCACACCGCCAGCGCGGTGCTCGCCTGTCGCCGCGGCGACTGGAAAGCGTGCTTCGACAGTTTCCAGCAGGCATTGCGGCTGGATCCCGCCGATGCCGAAAGCCGTATTGCCTACGCGTATTGGCTGTCGGCGCTCGGTTACGTCGATCAGGCGCTCGCCGAAGCCGAAAATGCCGCACTGCTCGACCCGCTCAGTTACAACGCGAATTTTGCGCGCGCGCGCTTGCTCGACACCGTCGGGCGCCACGATGAGGCTGCGCGTTATCTGCACGAGCTGGGTGCCGAATCCGGCGGGCTGATCTATGCACAGTGGCACAATGCCGTGTGGCGCCACGACTACAAGGCTGCAAACGCGCTGGTGGCGTCGATGCCACGCAGCGACGGCTTTCGCGAGTCGTACACGGTGGTCAGCGAAGCACTCAGCGAGCCGCGGCTGTGGCCGCAGGCGCTGCCGTTGATCGGCACTTCCGAACGCGCCAGCGGCGGCATCAACGTCCAGCGCATCATGATGCCGAACCCGGATTACGGCATCGTCATCGCCGGTCTGGAAAAAATGCTGCGCGACGGCTGGCCGAGCTATTACATGTTGCTGTGGATGCCTGAATACGCGGCGATGCGGCGCGATCCGGCTTTCCAGGATTTCCTCAAGCGCACGCGTCTGCTCGATTACTGGCGCGAGCGCGGTTTTCCCGCGCAGTGCCGCGCCGATGGCGACGGCGCGGCGTGTAGTTGACGGGCGGCCCCGTCGGTGCCGCGGCGCTATTCTTGTTTGGCAGGTGCTGGCTTGCTGCGCGAAAAGAACTTGCGCGCGGCCGCGACGAGTGCAAGGAAGCCGACGACAATGACCTTCTTCGCCGCGATGAGCACGGCGAGCAGTTTCGCGAACAGACCCGCTTTCGCCGCAATCGCGCCGACAACGAGCGCGCCCAAACCGTAGGCCGCGACTTTGTCGGTCGAAGGATTGAAATCAGAGTAGCGCTGGCCGGATTCGAACTGCGTCATGCCGAGCACCTTCTGCATTTCTGTTTCGATGGTCGCCAGCTGGCTCATGCGGGCGACCGCATTGAGGCTGAGATAGCCGCCGCGACCAAGCGCGCGGATGTCATAGTTCAGCGCGTGCTCGTGACGGCCGTCGAAGGCGAGCTCCTTCGCCCAGTACAGTTTGTTCGTCGCGGCGTCGTAGTGCGGCCGCTGCGCCCAGCCGATCAACTCGATTTCCGGATAACCCCGACTTTTGCGTTCGGGATTGCGGTCGCGCACAGCAGCCTGCATGTCCTTGAGCATCTTGTCGTAATCGATCTTCGCCGCGTCATCATCCGACACGTGGCCATCATCGACATAGGTAATGACGACTGCCCACGACGCCTTGCGATCCGTCAGCGGAGCTGCATCGGGTACCAGCATACCGAGTACGCGGGGATCCGGCGGATTGCCCCACAGCTGCTCGAGCACGCGTTGCGCATCAGCAGCTTCGAGGTAGCGAAACTCCGGCGTCAGCGCAAGCGTCGCATGCGCGATGGGCACGACCACAGTACCGGTCTGTAGGTGCAGGCCATCGATGATCTCCTGCGCCGTGGTCGCGCTCGCGCTTCCTGCGGCGAGCAGCGATGTGCAGAACAGCATGCCGGCTGCGGCCAGCAGTCCACAAAAGCGCCGTTCCATTATTTTTCCCCTCACGGCCCGGAGCGGGCACGGGCCGAGCATGCCGAAGGAGCGGTGGTGACGCAAGCCGCGCCTAGCTGCGCAAACCCACGCCGCGGTGCAGCAGGTTCAGGCAGATCGCACCGAACACGAGCACGAAGGCGATCATCACCGCGTAGGCCCAGCGCAGATCAATGTCGGAAACGCCGAGCAGTCCGTAGCGGAATGCGCTGACCATGTACAGGATCGGATTGGCCAGCGAGATTTCCTTCCACGGCGTCGGCAATTGCGCGACGTTGTAGAACACGCCGCCGAGGTAGGTGAGCGGCGTCAGCACGAATGTCGGGATCAGCGCGATGTCGTCGAACTTGCGTGCGTAGATCGCGTTGACGAAGCCGAGCAGGCCGAAGATCACGGAGGCGAGCAGAAACGTGCTCAGCGTGACGAACGGATGGTACAAGTGGATTTTGGTAAAGAACAGCGAAATGCCGAGCACGATCACGCCGACCATGAAGCCGCGCAGCACGGCGCCGGCGATGTAGCCGGCAAGGATCGTCCAGCTCGGCATCGGCGACACCAGCATCTCCTCGACGAAGCGCTGGAACTTCGCGCCGAAGAAGGAACTGGTGATATTGCCGTAAGCGTTCTGCACCACGCTCATCATGATCAGGCCCGGCGCGATGTACTCGATGTACGAAATGCCCGGCACGATCTCGCCGATGCGGCGCCCGATCAGACTGCCGAAGATGATGAAGTACAGCGACATCGTGATCGCCGGCGGCAGCAGTGTCTGGCTCCAGATGCGCAGGATGCGCGTGACCTCGCGGCGCACGATCGTGCCGAGCGCGACGAGTGTGCCGTCGGCGTTCATGCCGCCTCCAGTGAATTCTCCCTCTCCTCCATCGCGAATGCGATGGAGGAGAGGGCTGGGGTGAGGGGGAGGCGACGCGCATTGCTGCGACGCTCCAGCAGAACTCTGCGCTGCCCCCTCACCCTACCCTCTCCCCCAAGCGGCGCTTGGGGGAGAGGGGTTGAAATTTCTGCGTTCATGCCGCCTCCTTGCCGCTGGTCTGAATCAGGCGCACGAACAGCTCTTCGAGCCGGTTCGACTTGTTGCGCATCGAGGTCACGGTGATGCCGCGTGCCGACAGCGCGGCAAACAGCGAATTCAGATCATGCGTGCGCGACATTTCCGCTTCGATGCTGTGCTCGTCGTTGCGCGACAGCTTCACTCCGTTCACCGTCGGCAGCTCGGCCGGCATCGCGGCGAGATCGAGCACGAACGTTTCCACGTCGAGTTTGCCGAGCAGGGTGCGCATCGCGGTGTTCTCGATGATGCGGCCGTGATCGATGATGGCGATGTTGCGGCACAGGTTCTCCGCCTCTTCCAGGTAATGCGTGGTCAGGATCACCGTGGTGCCGGCGGCATTGATGCCGGAAATGAATTTCCACATCGAGCGGCGGATTTCGATGTCGACGCCCGCGGTCGGCTCGTCGAGGATCAGCAGCTTCGGCTCGTTCATCATCGCGCGCGCAATCAACAGGCGCCGCTTCATGCCACCGGACAACGTACGCGCGATTTCGAATGCCTTGTCCCACAGCGCCAGCTGTTTGAGATATTTCTCCGCGCGTTCGGCGGCGACGTTGCGCGGCACGCCGTAGAAACCAGCCTGATTGACGCAGATCTGGAACGGCTGTTCGAACATGTTGAAATTGATTTCCTGCGGCACCAGACCGAGCATCTGCATTGCTTCGGAGCGGCGCGTGCGGATCGGCACGCCGAACACGCTCGCTTCGCCGGACGTGGCATTGACGAGCGACGAGATGATGCCGATCAGCGTCGACTTGCCGGCCCCGTTGGGGCCGAGCAGCGCGTAGAAATCTCCCGGTTCGACGCGCAATGAAATGCCCTTGAGCGCCTCGACGCCGTTCGGGTAGGTCTTCCTGAGGTTCTCGACTTCGAGCGCGGCGGGCGTGCTTGGGGAAATGCTCATGGCCGCGTAGTATAGCGGCCTCGTTGAGCCGCTCTCTTTCAAAAAAGCCCGACCGAAAGAGTCTTCGGCAAGGCGGCGTGCCTTCCACAACCCCAACCCCTTGCTGCGCAAGGGGTTCGGCCCCTTGACTTAAGGGGGCTGAAAACAAAGTAGAAATTTTCTCACGCAAGATGGCCGAACATTTCACATTGCGCCTCGCCGAAAGCCGAATGCTCGCGCCCGCGGTGCGCCACCTCGCATTCGAGCGCGCCGACGGCGCGCCGTTCGCGTTCATTCCCGGCCAGTTCGTGCAGATCCATTTCAATTATGCCGACGGCAAGCCGACCAAGCGCAGCTACTCGGTGGCGACGATCGGCAATGGCGACCAGCCCGTGGTGACGCGCGTCGAAATGGCGGTGTCGTATGTGCAAGGTGGCGCGGCAACCGATCTGCTCGGCAATCTGCCGGAGGGCGGAACGGTGGAGGCGAGCGGACCGTACGGTCGCTTCTGCCTGATGGACGCCGATGCCAACAAGCGCTACTTGCTCGTGGCGACCGGCACCGGCGTCACGCCGTATCGCGCGATGCTGCCGCAATTGGAGAAGCTTGCCGCGCGCGGAGCCGAGGTCGCACTCGTCTACGGCGCGCGCAACGAAACCGAGCTGCTGTACGGCGAGGAGTTCGAGGCGTTCGCGCGGAAATATCCACATTTCCACTTCTACGCCTGCTTCTCGCGCACGCCGCGCACGCCGGCGCGCGCGCACGACCGCGACGGCCGCGTGCACGTAGCGCTCGCCGAACTCAAACCGGATCCGGCGCACGACATTGCCTATCTGTGCGGCAACCCGGAAATGGTCGATCAGGCGTTTGCGCTGCTCAAGGACGCCGGCTTGCCGATTCCGCACATTCGTCGGGAAAAGTACGTCTCATCCCGCTGATCGTTTTCGCGAGGATTGCCGTGACGAAACAAAACCTGCTGCGCATCGGTCTCTTGCTCGGCGCGGCTGCTTGTCTGGCGTACACGCATTTCAAACCCCCTGCGGTGCGCGCGGAAACCGCGGCGCCAATCGCCGCCAATGCCAGGAGTTTCACGCTGGGAACGCTGCCGTTCTCCGCCTGCGAACTGCCGCAGAAGCGTTCCGGTGCCCGCACCCAGGCGTACTGTGCGCCGTTCGCGGTGCCCGAAAATCGAGATGCGAACCGCGCGAACGGCCGCAAGATCGACCTGCGCCTGGCCCTGATCAAGAGCGAAGCGGCCGCGGCCGATCGTGACATCGTTGTGCTTCTCGCCGGCGGGCCGGGTCAATCGGCGATCGACAGCTGGCCGCAGATCGCCGGCGCGTTTGCGCCGCTGCGCAAGCATCATCACGTGTTGCTGCTCGACCAGCGCGGCACCGGCGGCTCGAACGGTCTGCTGTGCAAACCCGAAGACGACGGCAAGGTTTCGGACACGCTCGACATCGCCGCAATCCGCAAGAGCACGCACGATTGCCTCGCCGCCGTCTCGGACAAGGCCGACGTGCGCCATTACACGACGACGGACGCCGTCGAAGACCTCGAAACGCTGCGCCACGCACTCGGCGATCCGACTTTCGATCTCGTCGGCGTGTCCTACGGCACGCGCGTCGCGCAGCAATACACGATGCGCCACCCGGACGGCGTGCGCAGCGTCGTGCTCGACAGTGTGGCGCCGAATGAACTCGTGCTCGGGCAGGAATTCGCGGCGAATCTGGACGACGCACTCAAAGCGCAGTTCGCGCATTGCACGCGGGATGCCGCCTGCGCCAAGGCGTTCGGCGATCCCTATGCGTCGCTCATGCGCCTGCGCGACGCGTTGCGCGCGAAGCCCGAAAACTACGCCTTGCGCGATCCGGTCACGTTCGCGGCGCTGCAGGGACGCGTCAATGAATACAACCTGGCCGGACTCGTGCGTCTGTTCGCCTACACGCCGGAAACCGCGGCGCTGCTGCCGCTGTCGATCGCCGAAGCGCTGCGCGGCAATTACGCACCACTCGCCGGACAAAGCCAGTTGCTCACCGGCGATCTCGCCGACTTGTCGGAAAGCGGCATGCAGATGTCGGTGATCTGCAGCGAAGACGCCGACCTGCTCGCGCCGCGCCCGCAGGATGCGAACACGTTGCTCGGCAATGCGCTGGTCGAGGCGATGCGTGCGCAGTGCGAAATCTGGCCGCACGGGGCGCGTCCAGCCGATTTCCATGCGCCGCTGCAGACCGACAAGCCGATCCTGGTGCTCGAAGGCGAGCTGGATCCGGTTACGCCACCGCGTTACGGCGAGCAGGTCATGCGCGGATTCACCAACGCCAAGCTGATCGTCGCCAAAGGCCAGGCCCACAGCATCATGGGACGCGGCTGCCTGCCGAAACTGGTCGGCGAATTCGTTGAAAAGCTCGCACCAAAGACGCTCGATGCAAAATGCGTCGACGCACTCGGACCGCTGCCGGCGTTCATCGATTTCAATGGTTCATCGCCATAGGATCCGCGCCATGATCGAGGTCAGGGATTTGCACAAGACATTCGGCAACGTCGTCGCGGTGGACGGCGCGACGTTCAGCGCGCGCGACGGCGAGATCACCGGCTTGCTCGGGCCCAATGGCGCCGGCAAGACGACCACACTGCGTTGCCTGTACACGCTGATGCGCCCGGACAGCGGCACTGTGTCCGTCGACGGCATCGATGCGGCGACCGATCCGTTGAACGTGCGCAGAAAGCTCGGCGTGTTGCCCGACGCGCGCGGCTTGTACAAGCGTCTCACCGCGCGCGAGAACATCGCCTACTTCGGGCGCTTGCATGGGCTCGACGAGGCGACGATCCGCGCGCGCAGCGATGCGGCGATCGCCGCGCTGGACATGGGCGACATCGCCGAGCGCCGCACCGAAGGTTTTTCGCAAGGCCAGCGCGTGAAGACGGCGATCGCGCGCGCGCTGATCCACGATCCGAAAAACGTGATCCTCGATGAGCCGACCAATGGCCTCGATGTCATGGCCACGCGCGCGATGCGCGAATTCTTGAAGCGCCTGAAACGCGAAGGCCGCTGCGTGCTCTTCTCCAGTCACATCATGCAGGAGGTCGCCGCCTTGTGCGATCGCATCGTCGTCATCGCGCACGGGCGCGTGGTCGCGGACGCGACGCCCGACGCTTTGCGTGCGCAAACCGGCGAAAGCAATCTGGAAGACGCGTTCGTGAAATTGATCGGATCGGAAGAGGGACTCGCGGCATGAATTCTCTCGTCGTCGTGTTTCTGAAAGAGGTGCGCGAAAACCTGCGCGACCGCCGCACCGTGCTCAATACCCTGCTGACCGGGCCGTTGTTTGCGCCGCTGATTTTCGTGTTGCTGATCAACACCGTCGTTACGCAGGAACTCGACAAAGCCGAGAAGCCGCTGCCGTTGCCGATCGTCGGCGCACAGTACGCACCGAACCTCGTCGCCGCGCTGAAACAACAAAACGTCGACGTGCAGCCGGCACCGGCCGATGCCGAACGCGCGGTGCGCGAGCAGGATGCCGACGTCGTACTGCGTATTGGCGCCGATTACGCCACGTATTGGGACAAGGGTGAACCGGCGCAGGTCGAGATCATTTACGACGCATCGCAACGTTTCGCCACCACCCAGGCCGGGCGCCTGCGCGCGCTGCTCCAGCTTTACAGTGATCGCACCGGTGCAATGCGCCTGCTCGCACGCGGCCTGTCGCCCAATGTCCTCAAACCATTGAGCATGGCCGAGCGCGATCAGTCGACGCCGCAGAGCCGCGCCAGCCAGCTGTTCTCGATGCTGCCGTATTTCTTCATCCTCGGCGGCTTCGTTGGCGGCATGGCGTTGGCGATCGATACCACATCCGGCGAACGCGAACGTCAGTCGCTCGAACCGCTGCTCGCCAATCCGGTGCCGCGCTGGCAAGTGCTCGGCGGCAAACTGGGCGCGACGAGCGGATTCGCGCTGACTTCGGTGTTGCTCAGCGTATTCGCGTTCGCCGTCGTCGGCCGCTTCCTGCCTGCCGGCAAGATCGGCATGACGCTGGAAATCGGACCGTCGTTTGCCGCCGGCACGATGCTGGTGATGTTGCCGCTCACGGCGTTGCTCGCCACGCTGCAGACGCTCGTCGCCGCGTTCGCCAAGAGTTATCGCGAAGCGCAGACCTACGTGTCGCTGCTGATGTTCGTGCCGGCGATCCCGACGATGATGTTGTCGTTCGTGCCGATCAAGACGCAGGCGTGGATGTACGCGGTGCCGCTGCTCAGCCAGCAAGTGATCATCACGCGACTGCTGCGTGGCGATTTCGTGCCGGTGTCAGGGTTTGTACTGAGCATTGTCAGCACGCTCGCGGCGCTGGCTTTGGCTTATGCAACGGCGACAGCGATTTACCGCAGCGAACGATTGGCGATTTCGGCCTAGCAACTTCAGAGCGCGCGTCGATACTGGATCGCTTCGAGCAGATGTGCGGTTGCGACCGCATCGCTGCCGTTCAGATCGGCGATCGAACGCGCCACGCGCAGGATGCGGTGGTAGGCGCGTGCGGAAAGCCCCAGCTGATCGAGCGCGCGTTCGAGCAGGTGGCGATCGCCGGCCGCGAGCGCGCAATCGCGCAGCACTTCGCGATTGCTCAGGTTCGCATTGGGTTTGCCGGCGCGTTGCAACTGGCGCTCGCGAGCAGCGCTCACGCGCGCGCGCACGACGGCGCTGGACTCGCTTGAGGCGGCCGGGCCACCGAGTTCTGCCAGCGGCACGCGCGGCACGGCGACTTGCAGATCGATGCGATCAAGCAGCGGCCCGGACACGCGCGCGCGATAGCGGCGGATGACTTCCGGCGTGCACACGCAGCGGCCGGAAGGATCGCCAGCGTAACCGCACGGGCATGGATTCATCGCGGCGACGAGCTGGAACGCGGCCGGAAACTCGGCCTGGCGTGCCGCACGCGAAATGACGATGTGGCCGGATTCGAGCGGCTCGCGCAGCACTTCGAGCACGCGGCGGTCGTATTCGGGCAGTTCGTCCAAAAACAAGACTCCGCGATGCGCGAGCGATATCTCGCCCGGCCGCGGCACCGAGCCGCCGCCGACCATCGCCACGGCCGACGCGGTGTGGTGCGGTGCGCGAAACGGCCGCTGTTTCCATTTGTGGAAATCGATACCGCAACCGGCGACCGAGCGGATCGCCGCGGATTCAAGGGCTTCGGCTTCGCTCAGCGGCGGCAGTATGCCGGGCAGGCGGCTCGCGAGCATGGTCTTGCCGGTGCCGGGTGGACCGACGAACAGTGCATGGTGATTGCCGCTCGCGGCGATTTCGAGCGCGCGCCGCGCCTGCGGCTGGCCGCGCACGTCGGCCAGGTCCAGTTCCGCGATGGTGATGGTGTTGCACGCACTCGCCACCGCGGCAGGCAAGTCGACGGCGCCGCGCAGAAACGCACAGACTTCCAGCAGCGAACTTGCGCCGTGTGTCCTTGCGCCGCTGACGAGCGCGGCTTCCGCGCTGTTGTCGCGAGGCACGATCAAAGACCGCCCGGCGTGCGCGGCCTTGAGCGCCGCCGGCAGCACACCGGTTACGGCACGCAACTCGCCGGACAGCGCCAGCTCGCCGAGAAATTCGTATTGCGCAAGACTTCCCTTCGGTACATGCCCTTGCGCCGCCAGGATGCCCAGCGCAATCGGCAAATCGAATCGGCCGCCGTCCTTAGACAATCGAAAATTATTCAGGCATAAAGGAGCCTAGTTTTGAGCGCTATCCGGTCGGAATCAGGGTGAAAAGAGCCGTGGCACGTCGCCGCGATTCATCAGTAAAGGGGCCTGTTCAGAAACGCCCGTCCAGCCACTTCCTCAAGCGTAAGCGGAGGAAGGGAAGCTACCTGACTTTGACGGGCAAGTACCCCTCCAACAAAACCCGCTGGATGAACGCATTCGAGGGACTGCGTGAACGGGATTTGATGGTCCTCGCCGACCTCGATGACCGCGTCGCGACCTTCGCGCCCCATCCCATCAAGATCATCTACAAGCACTCCGGTAGAAGCCGGTCCTATACCCCGGACCTGCTGATTGAATACCACGACGGAACCGATGGCAAACCGCTTCGTCGCCCTGAATTGTGCGAGGTGAAGCTTCGTCTTCAACTGCGCAAGGAGTGGGCTTCGCTGCGTCCCAGGTTCCGGGCGGCTCAGCGCTACTGTCGGTCCAAGGGCTGGCGGTTTCGCCTGGTGACGGAGCGCGTCCTGCGTCAGCCGCAGATGAATGCACTGCATTTCCTCATCGGCTTCCGTCGTTACGAGCCCGTCCCGGCAATGGTCGCCGACCTAGAGCAGGCGGTGCGCCACGCTTTTGCCCCGCTTTCCATCAAGCAATTGCAAGGCGTGCTCAGTGAGCTTGGACACGAGAGCGGCGAAGCGCTAGTCCAGATTTGGCGTCAAATTTCCTTAGGGACCTACAGCGTAGATTTCGACGTGCAACTGTCGATGCACAGCGTGCTAATCAATACACCATGGACAGTGGCCGAGCTGATCGCTCGGCCTCGGAGCATTCATATGGAACAGAAATCACCGACGTCCGCAGCAGGGCCCTTGCCGGGCGACCGATCTATCGGCTCAGCCGGTTCCGATGTCCAAGTACTTGCTGTCGGCGCCATCTTTGGTCGAACAGATCGGCCGGGTCTCTACACCCTGATGCAGATCGATGATCCCGAAACCGTCGTCGTGCGTGAGCACGGCACGGGCGCATTGGAGAAAGTTCTTTCGTCCTACCTGGTCACACCCAACTTACAGTCGTCTCGCGAGCGTGCCGATGCCCAAGCGCTCACGGGGAAGGAGCTGGAAACTGCGACGAGCCGCTACGAAGCCATCAAGGCGTATGTCGACCAACGGCGCGTATCGAAGGAAGTTTCGCGGACAGCCGCGAAGGAAGCGGACGTGGCAGCCAAGACCTGGCGAGGGTGGCTGCGTGCATATCAAAGGAATCCAGTACTCGCTTCGCTGCTGCGGAAACGTCGAAGCGACGCTGGCGAGTCCCGACTGGACCCACTGGTCGAAACACTAATGCAGGCGTATGTGAAGGCCTGGAGCGTCAACACCGCGGAGGACATCAAATCCGTCTGGAAGGACCTTAGGGATGAGATCAAACGCCGCGCCAAAACGAATCCGTCGCAACCCTGGAAGGTGCCGGAATACACGACCTTCTATTTGAGGTGCCAGGCGGTAAATCCCATCAAGCGCGACGAAGGTCAGTTCGGTAAGCGCATGGCCAGTCTTAAGCACGGGCTCGTCAAAGGGAGCATCGCTGGCATTGACGCCCCACTGTCGATCGTGCAAATCGACCATACGGAGCTTCCCGTCCAGGTTGTTGATGAGGAATTTCGTATTGCGGTAGGCCGGCCGTGGATCACCGTACTGATCGACATTTTCAGTCGAATGATCGTCGGCTTCTACTTGTCGCTTGAGCCGCCGGGCAATCTGTCGGCCGGCCTTGCCACCGCCAACGCGATACTGCCGAAGGGCCCGTTGCTCCAGAAGTACGGCATCAATAGACCCTGGCCATGTTGCGGCATCATGCGCGTCATCCACGCAGACAGCGCGGGAGAGTTCCAAGGGAACATGATGGAGCTGGCGTGCAAGCTTTACTCCATCGAATTCCACGCGCGCAAGCTCAAACAACCCAATTACGGCGCCCACATCGAAGCCTACCTCGGCACGCTCTCGGAAGAATTGAAGAAGGTACCCGGCGCGACGCTCGGCGGCCCGGACGATCTCGGCGATCGCAAGCCAGAACGGGACGCGGTAATGACATTGAACGAGCTTGAAGAATGGCTGCTTTGGCTGTTCATCGAGTATTTCCACCGCGAACACAGTGGTCTGATGGGCCAAAGCCCGATCTCTCGGTGGCGCGATGGATTCTTAGGGTCCGCGTCCACGCCGGGTCTTGGAAAGGTTCATCTACCCAAGGACGATCTCAAGTTGCGGCTCGATTTCCTTCCGCCAATCGAGCGCGTTATCGATGCTCGTGGCGTGCTGATCGACTACATTCACTACAGCGATCCGCTGTTGCAGCGGTGGGTCAATGCGCGGGATCCGAAGAATGTCGCGCTCCCGAGGCAATTCCTATTTCGTCGCGATCCACGGGACCTGAGCCGCATCTATTTCTGGGATCCAGACGAACGCACCTACTTTGTCATTCCCTATCGCGACGCGACGCGCCCAGCCATCACGCTCTGGGAGCACCGTTCGATCATCGCCTTCCTTAAAGAGCAAGGCAGAACGGACATCGATGAGGAGATCATCTTCGATGCGCGTGAGCACCGTCGCCGGGTGCTTGCGGAGGCGACGAACAAGGCGGCCAATGTGCGCAGGGTGAAGGAGGACGAACGGCGGCGTCAGGCGGAACGGGGTTCGAAGGAATTTCGCAGGGATCCACCGAAAGCGCCGGAG